>Ga0070732_10001304_pt1 | contig 13729 bp, 10 predicted proteins | sample Coa_R1_5_FD_66449 | JGI IMG/M metagenome (GOLD analysis project Ga0070732, IMG submission 66449) | Surface soil microbial communities from Centralia Pennsylvania, which are recovering from an underground coalmine fire - Coalmine... | ecosystem: Environmental > Terrestrial > Soil > Unclassified ...
GAAGCGCACGGGCAAGACCATCACGGATTCGCTGGCGGTGGAGATTGCGGGCCATTTTCTTAAGACGGCTCTTGAATCGGGCGAGGGCCTGGGGCGGGAGATGTATTCGTTGACGGTGGACGAGACGCTGGGCCACCTCGATGCGACGGTGGCGGAGATGGAAGCGCAACCGGCTTAGACTCAAGAAAGTCGCCTTCGGCGACTGGACAGCCGAAGGCGGCTGTCCCCACAAAATTCAACTTCGGTTAGATCACAACTGCTTCTTTGTATTCCCCAAACACTTTGCGCATCGCGTCGGAAATTTCGCCAACTGTTGCACAGGCTTCGACGGCAGCCAGGATTCGTGGCATCACGTTGGCAGCTGAACGAGCGGCTTCTTCGACACCAGCTAGTGCTGATTTCCATAGGGGGGCGTCGCGCTTCGCTCGAAGGGCACGGACACGCTCGATCTGCTTCGGCTCGAGAGCAGGATCGATGCGCTGGATGGGGATGGGCTTTTCTTCTTCGACCTCGAACCGGTTCATGCCGACAACGATCGCTTCCTGAGTGTCGACCTGCTGCTGATACTCGTAGGCCGCGTTCTGAATTTCCTGCTGGACGAATCCGCGCTCGATCGCTTTGAGCATCCCGCCGAAAACCTCGATCTTGCCTAGATACTCCGCGGCGCGCTGCTCGATTTCGTTGGTCAGAGTTTCGATGTAGTAGGACCCGGCGAGCGGATCGATGGTCTGCGGTGCGCCCGACTCGTAGGCGATGATCTGCTGCGTGCGCAGGGCAATGCGCGCCGCTTGCTCGGTCGGCAGGGCGAGAGCTTCGTCGTAGGAATTCGTGTGCAGCGACTGTGTGCCGCCTAAAACGGCCGCCATCGCCTGGATTGCAGTTCGAACGATGTTGTTCTCGGGCTGCTGGGCGGTCAAGGTTGAACCAGCAGTTTGCGTGTGAAAGCGGAGCATCCACGAGCGCGGATTCTTCGCCTTGAAGTGCTCGCGCATGATGCGGGCCCACATGCGGCGGGCGGCGCGGAATTTCGCCACTTCTTCCAAGAAGTTGCTGTGGGCGTTGAAGAAGAAAGAAATCCGCGGAGCAAATTTGTCGACGTCGAGGCCCGCCTTAATCGCTGCTTCGACATAGGCCATGCCGTTGCCGAGCGTGAATGCGACTTCCTGCACGGCGGTCGACCCGGCTTCGCGCATGTGGTAGCCGGAGATGGAGATCGTGTTCCAGTCGGGAACGTTGTCGTTGGCCCAGGCAAACATGTCGGTGATCACGCGCATGGCCTGCTGTGGCGGGAAGATGTAAGTGCCGCGCGCGATGTATTCCTTCAGGACATCGTTCTGCACCGTGCCGGAAAGTTTGCGAATGTCGGCGCCTTGCCTCTTCGCGACGGCTACGTATAGAGCCAGCAGAATCGATGCCGTTGCATTGATGGTCATTGACGTGGAGATTTTGGTCAGTTCGATGCCATCGAAAAGGCGCTGCATGTCTTCGATGGAGTCGATGGCGACGCCGACCTTGCCCACTTCGCCTATGGCCATGGGATGGTCGGAGTCGAGGCCGATCTGCGTGGGTAAATCGAAGGCAACGGAGAGGCCGGTAGTCCCATTCGCGAGCAAATATTTGTAGCGCTTGTTCGATTCCTCGGCGTCGCCCATACCGGCGTATTGCCGCATCGTCCACAAGCGGCCGCGGTACATGGTGGCTTGAACACCACGCGTGAACGGGTATTCGCCGGGGTAGCCTACTTCGGTTTCGTAGTCGGCGCCTTTGAGGTCGGCGGGAGTGTAGAGGGGTTTGACCGGGATGTGGGAGGAGGTTTCGATTTCTGCTGCCACGGCGGACTTCGACTTTTCAGTCATCGGTCTTTACCAGGACTGCCCGCCCATCTTGACTAGAAGAAGAGCAGATCCTTCGCGGTAAAGAACACCGCTCAGGATGACAAAAAGCTTGGTATAGCAACAACACAATCAGGGACGCTGACTCTTTCGGTGCACTCTCCAGAACGAACTGAGGCCGAACCAGGCGAACGCGAGGGTAAAGCAGACGGCGATGGCAACGCGACTGGCGGTCGCGCGGCCGGCCGAATACTTCGTATATTCACGAACGAGGGCGATTCCGCCGAAAGCCGCCATCGCGAGAAAAACTGTGCCGGTCACCTCCAGCCACAGAAGATGAAGGATGTGGGCGAAAGACCGCGCGGTGGCGCGAACCGCGGACATGACGGCATTGAGCCGCCGGTTGCGGCCCGCCACGTCGCGAACCACGCGTAACACGACCCCAACCTTTCGTAAGCTGGAAATTTGACTCACGACCTCGATTTTAACAGCCTTGGGAGCTACAATGACGCAAACACGACTCGGCGGTGAACCGTTCCGACGCCGCCGGCATCTGACTACTTAGGCTGGCGATCTGGCTTCGGGGAGGCTCAGTGGATCCACAACTCAAGCAACTCATGAAAGAACTCGGCGACGCTATTAACGAATCTCTTTCCGACTCCGAGCAGATTTCTGAAGTTGTGTCCCGCATTAAAGAGGGCGGGTACGATATTTTTCTGGTGCTGGAAGCCACGATCGGCGTGAGCAAACAAGGCGAAAAGTCGCCGGACAAGACCTCTCTGATTACCACGATGTCGTCCAATCCCGAGCTCAAGGTCAGCGATCAGGATTTGAAATTCCTGAAATCGCTGCGCATCAAGATCGACGAAGAGCATCACGACAAAGGCAAGTAGATCAGGGCTCAATACCTGGTCGAGTAGCTGCCCTACCGCACGATTTGCCGCAATCATCGAAGATCCATCGTTCGCTGCGCTGGAGAGATACGTTTTGGCGAAGGCGGTCTTTCCCGGAAACATTTTCTCTGCAAGATATACGGAATCGGGCCTCGCTGTGCTTTCCGGCAACCTTTGTGATTTGTGCTACCATCAACTGTTTTTTCGCCGCAAGTGCCGTGACGCTAAATCCTCGGGGTGAAAATAGGCAGCGCGGCGGAATCTGAGGGCTGGGAATGAAAGACACTCTCGGGGTGCTTTTGGCCGGCGGGGCTGGCGAACGGCTGTATCCCCTCACTCGCGATCGGGCTAAACCCGCGGTGACTTTCGGCGGCATCTACCGCATTATCGATATCACACTGTCGAATTGCCTGAACTCGGACCTGCGGCGCGTTTATATCCTCACGCAGTACAAGGCACTCTCACTAAACCGGCACATCCGCGAAGGCTGGAACATCCTGGGCCGCGAGGTGGGCGAATTCATTGAAGTATTGCCGCCGATGAAGCGGGTAAGCGACCAGTGGTATCAGGGTACGGCGGACGCGGTTTATCAGAACATCTACTCCATCGGATCGGAGCAGCCGAAACACGTCCTGATTCTTTCCGGCGACCACATCTACAAAATGAATTACGGCAAGATGATGAAGCAGCACCTGGATTCAGGGGCTGACATCACACTCGCCACCATTCGGATTGATCCTGATCAGACCTATCAGTTGGGTGTGGTCGACGTTGATAAGGACGGACGCGTCAACGGATTCCAGGAAAAACCGAAGACGACAACACTGCGCTTGCCGCTGAACCCGGACAAAGTCGCAGCATCGATGGGCGTCTATTTGTTTAACGCTGACGTTCTGATTCCGGTACTGCTGAAGGACGCGGAGAACCCGCAATCGAGCCACGATTTCGGGAAAGATATCCTGCCGAAGATGGTCGACGACTATCGCGTGTACGCCTATGATTTCGTCGACGAAAACAAGAAAGAGGCGCTCTACTGGCGGGACGTGGGCACGCTGGAGGCGTACTACGAAGCGAACATGGACGTGGTTTCAGTGTCGCCGATTTTCAATCTGTATGACGAAGAGTGGCCGATCCGCACGCATCAGCGGCAGTATCCGCCGGCGAAATTTGTTTTTGCGGAAGAAGGACGAACCGGAACCGCTCTCGATTCGATCGTTTCGAACGGCTGCATCGTTTCCGGCGGCAAGGTAACGAATTCTGTACTCTCGCCCGATGTCCGCGTCAATTCTTATTCGGAGGTCGATCAGTCCATTCTGTTCTCGCACGTGAGCGTCGGGCGGCGCTGCCGCATCCGTAAGGCGATTCTCGACCGCGACGTCCACATTCCCGAAGGCACGACAATCGGCTACGACGCCGAAGCGGACCGGCAACGATATTTCGTGACCGAAAGCGGCATCACCGTGGTCACGCGAGACTATTCGCTGTTCGAAAATCCGGTGACCGTGGACTACTTCACCAGCGAGTAGTACCGCGTAGCGGACAGCCGCCTCGGCTGTCCAAGCCAGCGCAAAGCGCGGCGCCACGTGTCAGCCCCCACTTGCGCATTTTCCTCGATTCAAGCTACGATTTTTCCCTGTCCGCTAGGGAGGGTTCTATGTTCGTCCGGGCCCTGGGCGTATCGCTTTTCTGCTTTTTCTTGACTGCGATTTCCCATTCCCAAGAAGCTCCTCCAGTTGCGCCCTTACCCTTTGACCCGTTGGAACTGGCCACTGGCCCGACGATGGTTCCGGACACTCCGCAGAAACGCGCGGTCGTGCTCGACTTGTTGGAGCATGCACGGCAGAACAGTGCCATGCATACTCCGGGCACGTCTCCTTTCAGCCTGAAAGTGTCGTTCAATTCGGTCGGGAAAGGCTCGCGCAATTCCGGCTACGGCGAATTGGAAGAGACGTGGCTCAATGGCCAGACGTGGCGCTGGTCGGCACGGCTGGGAGACTATTCGCAGCTCAGGATTTTCTATCAGGGCGACGTTTACGATGACAAGCCACACGGCCACATGCCCCTCCGCCTGCAGATGGTGCGCAACTCGGTGTTCTGGCCGGTTGTCGGCAATTTCTCGGCTTCCCTGCTGCGCATGGCTACGGCGAAGTGGGAGGGCACCGATCTGGCGTGCATCCTGATTTCCGGCGCAGTCAACGATGCGACAGACACTCCCGGACGCCGTTGGGAAGAAAACGAATATTGCATTGATCCGAAGACTGGTTTTTTGCGCATTCACTCCGAAGCTCCGGGAATTTACTCCGTGTACGACTACGACGGAGGCATTCAATTCCACGGACGCGTTCTGCCGCGCCAGACTACGATCGTGGAGGGCGGCACGACAGTCCTGCAGATTCACCTCGACAGTCTGCAAGATGCCAACAGCGATCCCAACCAGTTCGTCCCTACCAAGAAAATGCTGGCGCACGGTCCGGGAGCGATCATGGTGGGCCCTTTCCGCTTCCCCGAATCGGTTCGAACGCCTTCGGGCTACAGCGGGGTGATCCAACCAGTCATCGTTCACACGATCCTCGACCAGAAGGGAAAAGTTCTGGACGCCGAGGTTGTGCAGAGCTCCGACCCGGCCCTGGCAGCGGCCGCGCTTGATGTTGTATGGCACTCTTCCTATCTGCCGGCACAGCGGCGGGACCGGCCGCTTCAGCGCGAGGCTTTCATCAACGTGAAGTTCACTCCAACGTCATAGAGACAAGACCATCAACCACGAGGACACGAAGGTTCACTAGGGGGTTCTTTTCTTGATTTCTTACGGGGACGCGCTCCTGATCACTTACGCCTGCGACTTGATTGCGAGTTGATCTGGTAAGCTAACGGGTTACTTCGCCTTTCAGGAGTCCCAGCTCCACATGGTGAAATGTCGTTTCTGCGTCATCCTCCTTTTACTTATCGCATATGCATTACTCACCGGAATTCCCTGCTGGGCTGCGTCCCCGCCAGCCGAGAAGTCTGATGTGCTGCTCACGACCATGCAGGAAGAACTGCAGCGCGCTCAAACGAGCCTTGGCAAACTCGACCCGGCCCCATACTTTTTGAGCTATTCGGTGTACGACCAGAGTATGGCAGTAGCAGTGGGGAGCGAGGGAAGCCTGGTGAGTTCGACGCGGGTCCGTCGCCGTGCTGCCGACGTCACCATGCGGATCGGGACCGCGGCGCTTGACAATTCGCATCAACAGAATCGGGGGTCTGCACGCACATCCGGATCGCTGGCCCTGGAAGACGATCGCAGCGCGATTGCACGCGAACTCTGGCGCCTCACATACGAGGAATATCGCAAGGCGTCCAAGGCCTATGCCAGCGTAAAAACCAACACACAGGTTGAAGCGAAGGAAGAGGACACCTCTCCGGATTTCTCTGAGGAGAAGCCTCCCACCCACTCAGATTACAAGGAATTAGCAACGACTCCCGACCAAAAGATTCTCGAAAAATTTGGGCGGCAATATTCGGCGCAGTTCCGGAGATACCCATACATCTATTCGTCGCTTGTGCTGGTGAATGCGCAGAAGACGCGGTTTCACTTTCTCTCGACGGAAGGGAACCATGTCGTCACGCCCACCGCGTTTGTTCGCGTTTCGATCCAGGCGGAAACTCGCGCCGATGACGGCATGGAACTGATGCGGGTCGAGACATTTCAGGCGGAGAGCATGGACCACCTGCCTCCCGCGTCGGAGATCGCAGCCAAGGTGGAGAAGATGGCCACGGATTTGAAGGCGCTGCGGGACGCACCGGTAGCTGAGCCTTTTGACGGTCCAGCTCTGCTGTCGGGGCGGGCCTCTGCGGTTTTCTTTCATGAGGTGCTGGGACATCGTCTCGAGGGTCACCGGCAACGGGGCGAGCAGGAAGGACAGACTTTTACGAAGGCGGTGGGCCAGCCCGTTCTGCCGGAGTTTCTGAGCGTGGTCGATGATCCGACGCAGCGCAAGCTGAATGGCCTCGACCTCGGAGGCTGGTACGAGTTCGATGACGAGGGAATGCCGGCGACAAAAGTCGAGGTCATCAAAGATGGAGTGCTGAAAACTTTCCTGATGTCGCGGATGCCGATCAAGAACTTCGGCAATTCGAACGGGCATGGCCGCTCGCAGCCGGGCGCGATGGCTACCGGACGACAGGGGAATCTGATTGTGTCGTCGACGAAGACGGTGAAGGACTCCGAACTGCGGCAGAAACTGATCGAGGAAGTGAAGAAGCAGGGCAAGCCCTACGGACTTTACTTTGAGGACATTCAGGGTGGGTTCACGCTCACGCAACGGTCAATGCCGCAGGCCTTTCAGGTTCTGCCGGTGCTGGTATGGCGGGTGTATGCGGACGGACGGCCGGATGAACTGGTGCGCGGCATTGATATTGTCGGCACACCGCTCTCTGCCATGAACCGCATCGTGGTGACTGGCGACACGACGGATGTGTTCAACGGAGTTTGCGGGGCGGAGTCGGGGCAGGTGCCAGTGGCTGCGGCGGCACCGGCGATGCTGTTCTCAGAAATCGAGGTACAGAAGCGGGCCCACTCGCTCAACCGTCCGCCAACTCTGCCCGCGCCCACCGAGAAGGGCGCGGATTCCACAAAGGAGTCGGGAGCAAAACGATGAAGATCATGACGCACGCGCGCCTCATGTTGCTCCCGGTCTTCATTGCATCTCTTCTATCTGCATTCGCCATGGCTCAAGCGGCTGTGGCCCAGCCTGCAAAATCCGACGGGAAAGACGATGTGGTCCTTTCGGCGATGCGGGAGGAACTCGAACGCTCGAAGTCGCAATTGAGGATGGACCAGGTCGCCGCGCCTTACTACATCGAGTACAGAATTTTCGATGTCGACGAATATTCGGCGGAAGCGTCGTTCGGCGCGCTGCGCGGCGACGTGCGTGTGCGCTTTCGGTTTATCCGCGTCGTGGTTCGTGTCGGGGACTACAAGCAGGACAGTTACGTCGGTCAGGGCGAAGGCACGCCCTACTTCATGCCGGTGGATGACGACCTTACAGCGCTCCGGCACCAACTGTGGATCGCCACCGACATCGCCTACAAAGCTGCAGCCGAGTCCCTGGCAGCGAAACAGGCCCAGCTTAAGCAACTCAACATCGACCAGCCCGTGGACGATTACGCGCATGCCGATCCGGTACAGTCCGTCGGGCCACTGGTGAAGTTGGAGTTTGATCCTGAGCCCTGGAAGAAGATGCTGCAGGAAGCGTCAGCGCTGTACAAGAACGATCCCGACATCGAATCGTTCGAGTCAAACCTGAGGTTTCATGCGGTGAACCGGTACTTCGTCAACTCCGAAGGAACGGTGGTGCGCAGTGGACAGAATCTGTACGAAATGTACATCTCGTGCAGCACGCAGGCTGCGGATGGCATGAGCCTGGCGCGAAACAACGCGTTTGTGGCAACTGAGATCCGGCAATTGCCTTCTTCCAGTGACTTCATCGCTCGCGCTTCTAAGCTGGCGGGCGCACTGAAGGACCTGCGCGCCGCGCCGCTAGTGGAGGAGGAGTATCGGGGACCGGTACTGTTTTCCGGCGATGCCGCGGCCTCGGTGTTCGCGGACCTGGTCGGCGACAACATTCTGGGACACAAGCCGGAACTGGGGAAGAACGCGCGGACCACTGGGGCCTTTGCTTCAAGCTATAAGACGCGCGTGTTACCCGACTTTTTGTCGGTGGTTTCGGATCCAACTGTTTCTACCTATGGCGGCGAGCCTCTCCTCGGTCACTACGAGATTGACGACGAAGGGGTTCCGGCTCAGCGGGTAACGGTAATCGATAAGGGGAATCTCGTGAACTACCTCATCGGCCGCGAGCCCATTCGGGACTTCCCTGCTTCGAATGGACACGGACGGGCGCAGGTTCCGACCGGAAAGCCGGTGCCGTTCAACAGTAATCTGATCGTCACCGCTTCCCAGCCTACCTCAAAGGAAGATCTCAAGAAGAAACTGATCGAGCAGTGCCAGCAGCGCGACCGTCCTTACTGCTACTACGTGGAGACGTTCGGTCCCAGGCTGACGCCGCGCTTGCTCTACAAAATCTGGACCAAGGATGGACACGAGGAGTTGGTGCGGGGAGCTATCTTTGGCGAGCTCGATATGCGGGCGCTGCGCAGCAGCGTGGTTGCTGCCGGAGGTGATGCCTATGTCGACAATCGTCCGACCAACATTCCGCACAGTATCGTGGCGCCTTCCATTCTTTTCGACGAACTGGAAGTGAAGCGCGCGAATCAGAACAAAGAAAAATTGCCCGACTATCCGGCTCCCGCAGTGAAATAGGGGCGACTCTTCTTGTAGCGCCGCCGTCTCGGCGGCTGTCCGGAGGCCATCTTGGCCTCCCGGGCCGCGGGGCCACGATGGCCTCCGCGACAGCCGGCAAGGATGCCGGCGCTACGACGCAGCCGCGGACGCTGCTGCCGCTGCATCTTCCGCCTGTCGAACGCGATAAAGGGTGAACAACACCAGGAGCAACAACCGGCTCTCTGGGAGAGCAACTACCTTGTGCAGTTCCACGGATTTTTCCCTCGCATGCAACTGCAATACAGGTTGCTCCGTCTCGGTTATGACGGTCCATACGGGATGCCACCACCCGCGTGTCTCCACAAAAAACGTTTGACCATCGGCGAAGCTCAGAGTTCCTTTGCCTCCCCATGCCGATTGGAAGTGGGCGATCGGTTGTTGTGAAGCCGCGTCGACGATTTCCGCCTTGTTACCCCAAAATCCGCCACGGCGAATGATCCAGTTTTCGTTGATGGTTGCGGCCAGAAAGTTCGACGACCAGACGCTCTGCTGCCGAATCGTCGCCACGATCTTGTCGTTCCGCTTAAGCTCGAACCCGCGCCAATTGCGGGAAAAGGTGAATCCGCTCGAAACAGCGGTGGAGAGAGGAATCATAAACACCTCCGAAAAGGCATCTCGATCCAATTCCATGCTAACACCGGGATGTTAATAACGGGTTGCGCGCAAGAGCAAAGGCATCCTGAATCTCAGGATGCCTTGTTGTTTAGCGCCAGATGTTTTCCGGTTACTGCGGTGGCTTGTGCTTGTCGTCTTGCTTCGGCTGCGGTTTGTTGGGCTCGCGCTGCGCTGGAGGCGGAGCCGGCTTCTCTGCCGGTGGACGAGCCTGCTGCCGCTCACTCGGCGGAGGATTCTGCGGCGGACGCGGAGCCGGTTCGTTCCGCGGTGGCGGCGCAGGTTCGTTGCGCTGCGGCGGACGATTCGGTTCGGGACGAGGGTTCGGTGGCGCCATCGACGGATGATCGTTGCGTGCCGGCGGTTCCGACGGGCGATTCATGTCGGGACGATTGTTAGGGGCCGGCTGATTCGGCTCAGGCCGATTCGGCTGCGCCGCAGGCGGACGATCGTTGCGCGCGGGTGGCTCAAACCCACGATTGTTGGCCGGCCGATTGTTCGGTGGCGGCTGGTTCGGCTCAGGCCGATTTGGCTGTGGCGCGTTCGGCTGTGGCCGGTTGTTGGGCTGGTTCAAATCGGGCCGATTGTTGGGCTGCGCCGACGGAGGACGATCATTCCGTGCGGGCGGTTCGAACGGACGATTTGCTCCGGGTTGCGGGCGATTGTCGGGCTGATTCGGTTGCGGACGATTATTCGGCGCCGGGGGATTGCCCGGCTGAGGACGATTCGCCGCAGGATTGTTCATCCCTGGACGCTCGTTCGCTGCTGGTGGATTTCCTGCTGGTGGATTTCCGGCTGGCGGATTTCCGGGCCGAGCATTCGGCGGAGTACCCGTACGAATTCCGGCTGCCGGAAGTGGCTGCGGCCGTGCCGGAGGAGCAGTGATCACGCGAGGCGCCGACGCAGGAGGATTGGCGGCGCGCATTTGCTGAAGCTGCGGACGCGACACCGGCACTCCCGGATGCTGCGCAAGCACTTGCTGCCTGGATGCGAACGATGGCGGTGGCGGCGGTGGTGCCGTCTTGGCGATCACCTGGCGGCTGGCCACTGCTTGCGGCGGCGCCGCCACGCGATTCGGGTTGTGGGCCTGCGTTCCCATCACTGCTTGACGGCCGGGAGGCACGGCTGCGCGCACGTTGACCGGACCTTGCCTCATCTGGCTCTCATTCATTACCACCGCGGTCCGTGACACTGGCTGAGCTGTGGCGAATGCCTGCTGCGGAACCGCGGTGACACCTCCACGAACGTTTCGATTCACGTACGTGACGTTGTTAATCGTCGTGTTGTTGTTAACGATGGTCGTGTTGTAGACGTTCGTCACCTGCGTCACGTTCACCGTAGTGTTCGTGACATTGACACGATTCACGTAACCCCGGCTCACACGGTATGACGGCACGTACACTTCCCTCGGGCCGAGTGGAAACCACGCGACGTTACCGCCGACTCCGATTCCAACTCCGCCGACGAAAGCAACCAAAGCAGGAGCGTAGACCGGACGAACTTCACGCGGGCCCGGAATCCAGCCCCACCGGCCGCCAATCGAGATCCAGCGCCCGTAGTGAAAAGGCGCATATCCCCAATTGTCATCGTCCACCCAAGTCCATCCCCAGGGATCGATCCATGCCCAGTGTCCTTCGTGATAAGGAGCCCACCCCGCATCAACTCGCGGATACCAGACATTGCCGTACTCGGGCGCCGGGCGCCAGTCGCCGTATTCATCGAGATCCTCGAAGCCCACCACCTGGCGCGAGCAGTAGCGCGCCGAAGGAGAATCCTGATAGCGGCGTTCGCGGTCATCGCTCCAGCGGTCGAATGGATCGGGATCTCTGATCTGCTCGACGTCGGCGTTCAGAGAATTGGTTCCGCTGAAGGTTACGCGTTGTCCCTGGTGGATGGTGTAGCTCTGTCCGTTTCCAGTGGATTCGCCTTCTCCCTCGCGAATGGTCACGACGGTGTAATCGCCATTTTCTGAAGACTCGACACGATACCGGCCGGGCCGATCAATGTTGAACGCCTGATTCGGCGTGTCGATTTCGTACACGTTGTCACGATCGAGTTCATAGACCCGGACGTTTATCGTTCCCGCGCTGAGTTGGATCTGCACAGTCCGGTCGTCCAAGTTGAGGAAAGAGAAACCGGTGTTGGGAGCCAGATCGATGGTGGACGATCCGAGCTGCAATTCGGCGCGGGAGTCGCGATCGGCCCAGACCTTATCGCCGGTGGTCATGGGCCGGTTGCGTACGGCTTCCACCCACTCCGACTCACCGGCGGGCTGAAACGAAACGGTTCCCTCGATGTGCCCAAGCCGGGCCACGCGGCCCGGAGGGTCGTTCTGGTCCTGATCCTGATCCTGCGCTTTCGCAACCAGCGAGAAGGCAGCAGTCAACGATATGCCGGTGATCAGCCCGGCAATCAGGTGGAGTGCTTTCTTGCGATAAATAAGTCCTGTCTTGTTCATAAAGTCGTTCACCTCTTCCCGAACGTAGAAACGTCGCACGCCCAATGTGCACGACCAAGGTTCTGGGGATTTATCTCTCACGATACGCCCTAGCTTGACCGTGACCAAGCTTAACTTTGGATGCTGACCGCGACCTGCCCTCGACTACAGTGATTCGCGTATCCGCACTGAGAAGCATGGCCATGCGCTGCTACAATGCCGTGTTCCCACAGACTTAGCGCCGGCCGCGAACTTCATGGCCTGCAATCACGTACTGTGTTGTGGGAGAGCTTGGATGCGGTCTCAGTCGTCCAAGCCCCAGTCTCAGTTCAGAAGTCGCACTTTCTCCGGGGAGCGCACGTGGAAGACGTCCAGGTCGTCGCGATGCTGGTCCGGCGCTGCATCGCCGGCGATGCCGCCGCCTGGGAGGAGATTGTGCAGACCTATAACCGCAGGATATACAACATCTGCTATCGTTTTGCCGGCACGGCCGATGATGCCCAGGACCTGACGCAGGAGGTCTTCATCAAGATGTACCGAACGCTTTCGAGCTATGACGCATCGAAAGGCGCGTTCGTCACCTGGGTCACGACCATTACCCGCAACCTGCTGGTGGACCATTTCCGCAAGACGAAGCAGGACCGGATGACCGACTCCATGGACTCGACGACGTCCGATCACGAGGACGCGCAGCCGCTCAGTGAGCAAATCCCTGACCAAAGTGCTCCGCCGGACACCCGGGTACGCCAGCGAGAGCTCTCGGAGACGGTGCACCAGGCCTTGGGCAAACTTTCTCCTGAACTTCGGGAAGCAGTGATTCTAAGGGACTTACAGGATATGGACTACAAGGAAATTGCCACCGCTTTGAGGGTTCCGGAGGGCACCGTGAAATCAAGAATAAATAGAGGGCGGGCGGAACTTGGCCGGCTCCTACAACGTACCCATAGGCAGGTGATGTGATGCCAGATCGGACAAAAAACGATCACACCAATAACGGAATCGGGTGCAACGAGTTCGACCTGCTCCTTTCGGACGCGCTTGATGGCGTTCTCAGCGGGGCCGGACTCGACCGCTTCCAGGCACACGCCCGCACTTGCAAGACGTGCGGGCCGCTGCTTGAGGAAGCGGAGGCAGGCCGTACGTGGCTGAAAGGTCTCACGGAGGTGGAGCCTCCAGCCAGCCTGGTCTCGAACATCCTGGCATCCACGACGGGCGTTGACACCCAGCGCCTGTGGACGACGACACGCGCTCCGCAACCACGAGTCTCGTGGTGGGAGCATGTGCAGGCTTCGTACCTGGAGCCGATGTGGGCTATAGTTCGGCAGCCGCGTTTCGCCATGTCATTCGGTATGGCGTTCTTCGCGCTGTCGGTGAGCCTGACTGTGGCTGGCGTGAAACCGAGAGACGTACTGCAGATCAGCCTGCGGCCTTCGGCGATCCGGCGCACGTATTACAACACGCAAGCTCGGGTCGTCCGCTATGTTGACAATGTCCGGCCTGTGCTCGAAGTGCAGGCGGCTCTGCGCGGGATCAAACGCAATATGAATCCCGCCGAGCCCGGACCAAGCAAGCAGCAGAAAGAACGCAAGAACGACACAACACAACAGCCCGAGCAGAAGCAGGATCGCAATTA
>Ga0070732_10001305_pt1 | contig 13706 bp, 9 predicted proteins | sample Coa_R1_5_FD_66449 | JGI IMG/M metagenome (GOLD analysis project Ga0070732, IMG submission 66449) | Surface soil microbial communities from Centralia Pennsylvania, which are recovering from an underground coalmine fire - Coalmine... | ecosystem: Environmental > Terrestrial > Soil > Unclassified ...
CGGCTGGCGCGCGCCGCATACTTCGAGGAACTCCAGCACGACGGATCGCCGCAGTGATGGCTCTCAACCCAAACGTGGCGGCGATGGACTACGAGCGCATTCTGCTCATACGGACGGATCGCGTGGGAGACATCGTGTTGTCGACGCCGGCGATCGCCTCGTTTCGCCGCTCGTGGCCTCACGCGCACCTCACGGGTTTGGTGACCGAATATACCGAGCCGGTGCTGCGCCATAATCCGGACTTGAACTCGCTCGTGGTGCTGCCCAAGAATATCTCGCGCGCCGGCGCGCTGCGGCAGCTGAAATCGCTCGGCACGATGGACCTAGCGGTCGCGCTCGCGCCAAGGACGGACGACCTCTACTTGGCCGGACTCTCGGGCGCGCGCAAGCGCATCGGCTACGTTTACCGGCGCAGGTACTTGAGCCGCGCGCTCGCCCGTATGATCCTCAGCGATTTTTGCCTGTCGACCGCCGATCCGGGTCTCGCGGATCGCTATCCCGACGAGCCGGTGCTGCACGAAGTCCGTCAAGTGCTTGCCCTGGTGACGCTCGCAGGCGGAACCCGGCTCACGGAAGAGCTGGTGCTGCGCATCGGTGACGACGACCGCGCGTACGCGCAAGCCACGGTTCCTTCCGGCGCGGTGATCGTGCCGCTCGCACCGCGTTGGATCGCGCCGAATTTTGGCGTCGATGCGCTGCGCACGCTGCTCGCGCGCTTGGTGCGCGAGCACAACGACGTCTTTGTGACATTTGGCAGCGAAACTGCAGCCGCCGCCACTACGCTGCGCGAAGGCCTCTCGGCGAAGAACATCACGTGGCTCGGCGATCTGCCCTTGCTGCGCTGGGCTGCAGTCATGGGCCAGGCGGGTGTCGTGATCACCGTCGACACGGGCGCCACCCATATCGCGGCGGCGATGAAGGTCCCCGTGGTCGTGATCTTCGAGCGCGAATACTATCAGCTCTGTTCCCATGAGTGGAGCCCCTGGCGCGTGCCAAGCGCCCTGCTGTGCAAGCCACCCGCTGGTGGCGACCTGTCACCGCTCATCGAAGACGTGCTTTCCGCCGCCGAGACGTTGCGCGACAACGGAGCAGTCGCTGCGTCCTCGTAAAGGCATGAACCAGCCAGAGCTTTCGGTCGTCATCCCAACCTACAACCGTCTGGACCGGTTACAGCACGTGCTGCCGACGCTCTTGAACCAAACCCTGGCGCCGGAAGCGTACGAATTGGTCCTTGCAGATTCGAACAGCAGCGACGGCACGGCGGACTACGTCACGGCTTTGGCGCGCGAACATCCCCAGCGCATTCGCCATCTCCCCGGCGCGTACACGAGCCGGGCGGCGGCGCGCAACGCCGGCATCCAAGCGGCACTCGGGCGAACGGTGCTGTTCACCGATGCCGACATTCTCGCCGCCGAGACATTGCTCGAACGGCATGCGCGACGCCAGCGAGAAGCGGCCGGGCGCGCTATCGCCGTCGTGGGCTGCGAGCTGCAAGTGACGAGTCTGGAAGACTATCGACGCCAGCGCGACGATGCGAGCGCACGCCGGCCGCTGCACCCGGCAAGCCGTCAGCGGCTGTCATGGCTGTACTTCTTGACGGGCAATGCGTCCGTGCAGCGGGAAAAGCTGCTGGAAGTAGGCGGTTTCGACGAGCAGTTCACGGGATACGGTCACGAGGACTTGGAATTGGGTTATCGTCTAGAAAAAAGCGGCGTGGAAATTTTCTACGATCCCGAGGCCGTGAATTTTCACTGGCATCCGGTTCCGTTTGCAGAGCAGGTCGGTCGCATGGAGCTGGCCGGCGTGTCCACCGTGCGCTTTTACCGCAAGCATCCCGACTTCGCTGTGAAGGCATATTTAGGAATGACCCCCGTCTCACTCGCTTTGCACTCCGTCCTGCAGGCGGCCGCGCCGTTGCGGCGCGCGCTCGAGAAAGCCGGCGCGCAAGGCTCGCCGCGCAAAAACACGTGGCCGTACATCGCGCGGCAGATCGCGTATCAATATCATTACGTCAGCGGCATCAAGCGCGCGCTGCGCGAACCGGAAGCCGCCCAGTGACGGCCGATCCTCGCCTGCGCACGGTCGACTGCGGCAGCCTGACCCTTGCCGACGAGGGTCAAGTCGTGGAGTTGCGAGGCTGGGTGAACGTCGCCCGCGATCACGGCGGGCTGATCTTCATCGACCTGCGTGATCGCTTTGGCATCACCCAAACGGTGTTCGACCCGAGCGGCGCTCGTGAAGCCGCAGCGCTGGCAGCGACGCTGCGCTCGGAAGACGTCGTCGCCGTTCGTGGAACGGTCCGCAAGCGGCCGCCAGGCACGGAAAATAGCAAGCTCGCCAGCGGGCAGATCGAAGTGGCTGCAACCGAGCTGCAGGTGCTCAACCGTTCAGAAACGCCGCCCTTCCCTATCCACGCAGACGGGGAAGTGGATGAGAGCTTGCGTTTGCGGTTTCGCTATCTCGACTTGCGCCGGCCGCACATGCAGCGCAACATCATCTTGCGGCATCGTGCCATCAAGGCGGTACGCGACTATTTAGACTCCCAAGGCTTCTTGGAGATCGAGACGCCGATGCTCATCAAGCAGACGCCGGAAGGCGCGCGCGATTTTGTCGTGCCGAGCCGTTTGCATCCCGGCCGCTTCTATGCATTGCCCCAATCGCCGCAGCTCTTCAAGCAATTGCTCATGGTTTCAGGTTTTCAACGCTACTTCCAGATAGCCCGATGCTTCCGCGACGAGGACACCCGTTCCGACCGCCAGCCCGAATTCACCCAGATCGACCTCGAGATGACCTTTCCGACGCAGGCAGAGATCATAGCCGTCGTCGAGGGAACCCTCGTCGATATGTTTCGCGCCGCGTTAAACGTCGAGGTCGTCGCTCCGTTTCCACGCCTCACGCACGAACAGGCGTTGCGCGAATACGGATCCGACAAACCAGACCTGCGCTTCGGCATGCAGCTGCACGACTTTTCCGATGTGTTCCGCGCGAGCGAGTTCAAAATCTTCGCGTCCGCAGTCGCCGAGGGCAAGGCGATCGTCGGCTTCACTGAAGAGGGCGGAGCATCACGCTCGCGCCGCGAGTTCGACGCCCTCGTCGCGAGCGCGATCGAGCAGGGCGCGAAGGGGTTGGCTTGGATCGCGTTCGGCGCGGACGGCGTGAAGTCGTCGCTGCCGAAAGCCGCGCTGAACGATGCCACGCTTGCACGCTTGAAAACGGTGAGCGGAGCGGCAACGGGTTCAGCCATATACATGGTCGCCGACGAGCGCGCGAGCGCGCAAATGCTGGCCGGAAAAATGCGCTTGCAGATCGGCGCTGAACGCGGCTTGCGCGATCCCAAAAAGTTTGCGTTCTGCTGGGTGCTGGATTTTCCGCTCTTCGAGCGCGATGTCGAGACGGGAGCGCTGACGCCCGCGCACCATCCCTTCACCGCGCCGGCGCCTGGTCAGGAGTCGCTTGCGGGCGACCCGCTCGCGCTGCGAGCGCAGCATTATGACTGCGTGCTCAACGGCATGGAGCTGGGCAGCGGTTCGATTCGTATCCACGATCCGGCGGTGCAGCGGAGAATATTCGATTTGCTCGGGTACACGCCGCACGACGTGGAGAGCCGCTTCGGGTTCTTGCTTGAGGCCTTCGGTTACGGAGCGCCGCCGCACGGTGGTATGGCGCTCGGAGTGGACCGCATCATTTTGCTCATGGTGGGCGCCGATTCCATCCGCGAGGTCATCGCTTTTCCGAAAAACCAACGCTTCCAAGATCTCATGGTCAACGCACCCGATGAGGTGGACCCGCAAATGCTGCGCGAACTGCATCTCAAGACGGTGTTAGAGCCGCCGCGCCGGCAGTAGGCGGGCCGTATGCAGATGATTCCGCTGGTGAAGGAAGCCGATGCGACCGACGACGGTGTGCGCGAGGCATTCCGCGAGATCAAGAATTCGCTGCGCGTGCCCGTCGTCAGTTTGCTCTTCCAAGCTTACGCTGCCACGCCGAAGTTTTTAGAGATCGCGTGGCGCCGGTTGCGCCCCAGCGTGCTGACCGCGCAATTCGGCCACCAAGCGCTCGAGATCGGAACGATCGCCGAACGGACGGTCAGCAGCTTTACCGTGCGCGATCACGCCGCGCTGCTGCGGGCGCGCGCGATCGGGCCACCGGAGCTGCGGCGCATGCGGGAGATCGTCGATCTCTTCCGGCTCGCCAATCCCAAGGTGCTCATCATCGCTGCGGCGGTCGAATTGGCATTGCGCGGCGAAGCCATCAACGGAACGGGCACAGCCGGCCCGGCCCACGATCACCACTACGGCCACGGCGTGAAAGAGTTTCGCGCGACCCCCTTGCTGCTAGCCGAAGAACGCGACTGGCCGCCGCGCGTCCGTGCCGTCCACGAAGAGATGAAAGCGACATTCGGGTCGGCCTTTGTGAGCAGCGAATACCGCGCGATCGCAGCCTACCCGGACTGGCTCGAAGTGTGGTGGAAAGATTGTAAGAGCTGGGTGGCGGACCCGCGCTATGCGGCGGCGGCGGAAGAAATTCGCGCAGCCGCCTTCGAGGAGGCCCGGGCGCTGCCCCATCGGTTCATCTTAAGCGATGACTTGCTCGAGCGAAACGGTATCGAAGGCGTGAAGCGTGAGGAATTGCGCCGCGCAAACCACGCGTTCATCGATGTCTTGCCGCGGCTGATCATCAACATGGAAGTTGCGCGCCGCGGGCTTGGCGCCGAACCCGCCTAGCGGAGTTGCTGCAACAGCGCCGGCGGACCGATGATGTAGACGATGCCGCCCGACCCATGTTGCCAGGCATGCGTGAATTGGTCGCGGCGATAGACGCGGCGAATCGCACCCGGCCGGCCGGCCGGATCGTTGACGATGACGTCTCCCTGCGGCGTGAAACCGCGCACGACCAACAGGTGGCCATCGGTGCTTTCATAGGGCGTGCCCTGCATCTCACCGCGCGCTACCTTGATGCTGGCGATCACCGGCACGCCGCGCGCGATGTAAGGCTCGACATCGCTGAGGCTCGCGAGACGCTCGACCCAGCCGGCGAGACCGTGTTCGGACGCATACGCGACGTTGAACGGCCAGTTGCCGCAGCCGTCGTACACGGGGTCGTACGTTCCTTTTGCAGAGCTCGGCACGTCTGCATCCCACTCCGGATGATGCAAGAGCGCCGCCCAATATCCCATCACCATTGAAACGCTCGTCGGACTGCACCATGCCTCGCCGCCGCCGCCGAGGCCATTCGGAGATTCCTCTACATGCTGGGTGCGCTGCGGCACGTCGATGTCCTCGCCCCAAGCAACGTCCGCCGCCGGACTTTCTTGCGCGGTGTCGGTCGTCACGGCGACGAGCGACAACAGGGGCGTCGCACCTCCGGGTCCGGCATGCAACAGCGCTTGCACTTGCAATCCGTTCGCCACATTTTTCAAGTGCAGCGTGTCGGTATCGACATTGCCGTCGGCATCGGTTTGCTTGGCCACGGACCGCCGGAAGCCTGACGTATAGTCTGCGCTCCAACGACCCATGTCGTACCATGCTGTCCAGCGCCCGGCGATGCGCGCGCGCAGCTGGACGTCGAGCCACGAACCGCCCGGCGTGTGCGCGTTCCACGAGACGACCGCGGTGGCAAAACCGGCAGGCACCTCTCGTACCGGGGAGACGTAATCACTCGTGACGGGCTGCGGAAAGCGCGCCACCCATAGCCGCGGATTCGTCGAATCCGCTTCGGCGGACGCTATCGACATAGACGCAAGAGCGCACAGCGCGCCCGACAAAAGCACACGGCCTAGATTGTCCATTCCCAAGCATTCCAGTAGTCAGTGATGACCGGCGAAGGTTTCAAGTTGCGGAGGTCAGAGTTGGCGGCGATGATGATACGATCCCAGTAGATGATCACGGACGGCACTTCGGCCAGCATGATCTTCCAGGCTTGCGCGTAGTCGTCGCGGCGCCGCGTTTGATCGTAGTGCAGCTCCGCGTCTTCCATATATGCATCGACTTTCGGGTTGCAGTAAAAGTCAGTATTCGCTCCGTTGGGGGGCCAGTAGTGACAGCCCCAATTGGCGAGCGAGTCCGGATCGGTGCCTTCGGTGTTGATGATCCATGACATGTCGTATGTGCCGCCGTAGAGCGGGCCGTGTTCGGCGAACAAAACGGCCCCGGCATAGTTCTTTATGCTGAGATCGATGCCGATGGACTTCAGTTCCTGTGCGACCAGCGCTTCCGCATTTGCATTCGGCCGGTTGTCGGTTGCGCTGGAAATCGCCAGCGCGAGCCGCTGGCCGTCTTTGACGCGGATGCCGTCAGGGCCCATCTTCCAACCCGCCGCGTCGAGCAACTGGGCCGCGCCCGCGGGGTCGTACGGAATGGGCGGCAGCGGGCTCGCGGCCCAGGAAAACGGCGGAATGTCGGTCGATGCGACGACGCCCTCGCCCGCGTAGACGTCCTGGAGAATCTTGGGTACATCGATGCTCTGTGCGATGGCTCGCCGCACGCGCGCATCGCGCAAGATCGGATTCTTGAGATTGAAATCCAGGTGCCGATAGTTCGCCTGCAGCTGGGTCACGATGTTTATCCCGGGAATCGCGTGCAACTCGCCTGCGAGCGGTTTCGAAACGCCGTCGACGAGGTCGATCTCATGCGTGCGCAGTGCGTTGAGCTGCGTGTTGGCGTTGGGGATGATCTTGATGTCGAGCTCGCGCAGATGCGCGGGCCCGCGCCAATACAGTTCGTTCGGAACGAAGATGAGATCGGAGCCATGCAGCCATTGCTTCAGCTTGAAGGGCCCATCCCCGATCGGCGCCGCGTCGTACGTGATGTTGTTCAATGTCTTGTAGCCGCGCAGAATGTGCTCGGGCAGCGGCGGGAACGATCCTTCTGAGAACAGGTACACGAGCGGGCTGTAGGGCGCTTTCAACACGAGCGTGACGCGATGCGGATTTTCGGCGATGATCGTCTTGATCTTGTCAAACCCGGCTGTCGAGACGACGGGGTTGTTGCCATCGACGATCGCGTGCCAGGTGAAGATCACATCGTTTGCGGTCACGGGAACGCCGTCCGACCAGCGGGCATTCGGACGCAAGTCGAAGGTGATGCGAAGGCCGTCTTTGCTGATGAGGCCGTTCTGCGGCGTCGGGAATTTCATGGCGAGGGCGGGCACGGGCCGTTCGCGCTCGTCGTAGCGGAAAAAGGGTTCGAAGAGCAGCGCAGTCACGTCGTCGGCGGAAGCTTGGTTTGAGAATATGCGCACCAGGGTGTTGGGCTCCTCGCTGATGGCGCTGCGCAGCACGCCGGAGATCGTCCAGCTGTTGCGGGCGGCAACGCCTCCATGTGAGGATTCCATGCTGACTTTCGTACACGCGGAACTTGCTGCGGCGACGCACAGCAAACAGGCGAGCATTCGGAGACGTGCGTTCATGCTTGCAAGGGCTGCGCGTGCGCCCGCGCTTTCGCTGTTTGCGTTGCCGCTGCACGCACGGCCGTCCACAAACGCGCGCCGCCAAAGCGCACGACGTCGTCAGCGGGAAGGTCCGTATCGCGTTGGGCTGCGGCGATGGCTTCCCGAGCCTGTGCCTCGTTGAGCCGCTGCGTGTTGAGCGCGACCGCGACGCAAGCGGCGGGTTTGATCGGCGCCAGCAGCGACTCGTGCATGCGGCGCAGTGCGTTCAGGTCGGGGATCTTGACATCGAAATCTTCGACGAGCTCGCGTCCGCACTCGTGACACAGCACGAGCACGTCGGGCGCGCTGCCGTAGAGCAAGCCGAGAGTGACTGCGCCATAGGCCGGGTGCAGAATGCTGCCTTGGCCTTCGACGAGCGCATAGCGCGCATCGGCGCTCACGCCGAGGACGAGCTGTTCGGCGGCGCCGGAAACAAAATCTGAAATGACGCGGTCGACGACGATACCCTTGCCGCTGATCATGACGCCGGTCTGGCCGGTCGCCACGAATTCAGCGCGATCGCCCGCTGCAACCGCCGCCCGTTGCAACTCGATCATGACGGATTTCTTGCCGACTGCGCAATCGCTCCCGACCGCAAGCGCGACGACCTGCGGCACGCGGTATGCTGCACCGGAAAAAAGCGGTATCGATGTGGGCGGCAACCGCACATCCCAGAAGCGTGCGCCGCTTTTTTGTGCGCGCGTGACGAATTCGGGGTCGTCGCGCAGCAGCTGGTGCAAGCCGCTCACGATCTCCAGGCCCGCATCGATGGCGTCCAACACGTGGGCACGAAATTGCGGCGGCAAGATGCCTCCTGCCGTAGCCACTCCCACTAAGAGGGATGTCGGCGCGAAGGGCAGCGCCTCCTTGACCGAGGCGACGATCGGTGCGCTGCGATGGAGCGCCGGCAGCACGTCCGCCACATCCTTGCCCGCGTAGCCGCCGTCGATCACGGCGACGATCTCATCTTCTGTATAACGCAACATGCCGTGTGCGGTCTTCGCGTGGCGATTCAACAGGTAACCATCCGTTACGATGACGTAGCGGCGGGGCGTGCGCTCCTGCATGATGCGGCAACACTACGGCGTGCGCCGCGGTGTGACCCCCAGCCCGGGTCCAGGTGGTAAGCGCAGCCGTCCGTTCTCGTATTCGACGCCCACGAAGGGATCGTCGGTGATGAGCAGCGGTCCGTCGACATCCGCGTAGTCGGTGAGCGGCGTCAAATGAGCCGCCGCAGTGCACAGCAGCGACGACTCGATCATGCAACCGATCATCACTTTCATGCGCAAGGCGCGCGCCGCGTGGATCATCCGGATCGCCTCACGCATGCCCCCGCATTTGACCAATTTGATGTTGATGCCGTCGACGCAACCATGCAGCGGCGCTACATCTTCCAAGCGCCGGCAATCCTCATCGACGATGATAGGAATGGGTGAATGTTCGCGAACGAAACGCAACTGCTCCGGATGGCCTGCCGGAATCGGCTGCTCGCAGAACTCGATATCGAAACGGCGGAGCTCTTTCAGCATGTGCACCGCCTGTTCGGCGGTCCAGCCCTCGTTCGCGTCCAGCCGAATGGTGCCGCTGTACACGGAACGAACCGCCTCGAGCGTTTCCACCTCACTTCCCCTGCCAAGTTTGACCTTGAGAATCGGGAGCTGCCGGGCCTCGCGTGTCTTCTCCACGGTTTGCTCGAGCGGCGCGATGCCGATGGTGAACGACGTCTTCTTCGCATCCAGCGGGTTGAGTCCCAGCAATTGATAGATCGGGACGCCGAGGCGCTTGCCGGCGAGGTCATGCAATGCAAGATCGAGCCCGCAGCGCGCCCCCGGCTCGCGCTGCGGCAACGCGTCGAGCACGTGATCGAACGCCCAAAAATCCATGCGCGACACATCGATGCGCCCTAGCTCTTGCGCGACCCGTTCTATCGTCTCATCGTAGCGCGTGATCGGCGAGGATTCACCGAGCGCTTCAAAACCGTCCACGCGTAAGCGGACGAGCAGGGTCTGTGCACTGTCTTCAGACGAGCGCGCGATCCTAAACGTATGACGCAGATGCAAGGTAAGCGGCTCGGTCGTTAACTCCACCGTGCCCTCTTGGGTCGAACCCACCATACCCGACGCGATTAGGTCGCCGCCCCTGAAGTCCTCGGCTCGCGGCGATAAGAGCTGCCTATTCCGCGCGCGCGAGCAGAACAGCCGGACGAACCGGTCCTAACGAGGGCCGTTCAATTCTGCAACTTTTTGCAGTATTGCCGGCCTCTCTGGAGCAGTGGCGCAGGGCGCGGCTATAGCACGGTAAATGATGGACGTCACAGGGGCTGGAGCCAATGAGTTGGACTAGCGCACCGCGGGGCAACTTGGAAACCCGATTTGGGTGTATCGTCCGGTTCGTTGGGTTAGAGGAGAGAACCATGAGTCAATTTTTTGGCGCTGTGATGGTGCAGCGGCAACGTTTGCTATTCGTTGCAGTTGTGGCCGCCGCGCTTTCCGTGCTATCGTTCACGCCGTCTCTCGTCATGGCGGGGACGACCGGAACGATCACGGGGACGGTTACCGACTCGGAGACCGGCGCGCCGTTGCAGGGCGTAAAAGTCACCGCGACGTCCGGCAGCGGCACGCAAACCGCTTATACGAACCGGGCGGGATTTTACTCAGTCCAGGCGCTGAATCCCGATACGTATACGGTCTCGTTCTCCCTTACGGGCTACGAGCTTGACTCGACCGTCGGCGTCAACGTCAACCAAGACCAAACGAGCGTCGTCGATCGCAAACTGACCAAGACGGTTCGCACGCTAGGGCGAGTACCGGTTCGAGCCTCCTCGAATCTAGTTCAGCCGCACACCGGCACGGACGTGTACAACATCAATGGCACCCAACTCGCGGCAGCGTCCGGCGGCGACGATCTCCATAAAACGCTGTACGAATACACGGCGACCGTTCCAGGGCTCGCTCCCATCGGCGGCGCTTTTCCGAGCGAACCGTCGATTCGCGGCGGTCAGGACACGGACAACGGCTACGAATACGACGGCATTCCGATCGCAGAACGGATCCTCGGTTTTTTCACCAGCAATCTTTCGAATGTCGGCATCGGCAATCTCGAAGTCTACACCGGTGGATTGAACGCCGGCGCAGCGGCGAACGGCACCGGTATCATCAATTCTGTGGTCAAAGCCGGACGGTATCCGGCATTCGGTTCGGTCGCATTTGGTTTCACGAGCCCGACTTTCAATCACAAGATCGGACTCGAGTACGGGGGAGCTACGCCTGACAATCGCTTCTCCTACTACATGGCATTCGGCGGCGTCCTCTCCGACAACCAATACAACTACGGCGAAAACACCTACCCGAACGTCGTGTATGGTCCGGGCGGCGTCAGTTCGACCAATGCAGGACCGGTCAACACGCGCGATTTGGTCGGCAACTTTCACTACCGGCCCTCCGGCAAAGACGACATCCAGATCATGGTCGAAAACAGCCTGTACGATCAAAACAATAGCTACTTGCTCAACACGGGTACGGCCGGAGCGCCGCTGCTAAAATTGGCTCCCTGCCCGGGGGCCTTACCCGATCCATCCGATACATTTGGAACCTTCGGGATGGGCGGCATCGCGCCCAACGGGCAACCGTGTCCCGGTGGTCTGTATTTCAAATCGTTAGCGAACGGTGATGGGGTTGCAACGAGGCACTACGGCGGCCTAGGCAAGATTCAATGGAATCGAGTCATCGGCGATCATGCCAGCATCGCGTTTCGCTTAGCGGAGAATTTCAATCAGTACCTCTTCGATCAAGTGCTCACCGATCCGAACAATCCGGGCAGCGTCGAACCGCCGCTCCCGGCCGGCTGTCCGCCTCTTCCTTACAAGGCGGGAGCGCCGCTCCCGATCACGCCGGGCGGCTCAACCTGCACGCACGACTCCGGCGACTACTACCAAGACCGCAACTCGCGAATGTATATCGCCGCGATGGATTACACTGACACTCCCACCGCGAACCTCACGTTGAAAGCCGGCATCGGACAGGAATACGATCAGAACTTCCGCGATATCCGAAATTTGTCAAGCTTCAATCCTAACACCGGTGCTTGGCCGGGCCGTGCATTTTACGGCGCGCTGACGGACATCCCCACGCACATCCCTTACGTGTACGCACAAGCTTCGGTCAACAGCGGACACTTCACGATCGAGCCCGGCCTCAGATATCAGCGCGAGTGGTATGGGATACCAGCCATCCCGAATTCGACGGACTTCAGGAACGCAAAGTCCATCTCGGTTGGGTCGTGGATTCCGACGGTGGCCGGCACGTATCGCGTCAACGAGAACAACGTCGTGCGCTTCTCCTGGGGAGACACCGCTGCGTTCATCGGCACGGCCTATGTCTGGCGCATGAGTTCGAACCACACCGTCCCGACCTTCTACAACCCCTTCGCTCCCGGCGCGGCAGTCGCGCCGCAGATCAATCACAATGCCGATTTGATGTGGGAGCATCAGTTCGCGCCCAACACCTCGTTGCGGATCGGACCGTGGATCCGCCACACCGACAACTACTTTGAGGAATACAATCCGATCCTTGGGTTTGACTCGAGCGGCAATCCGATCTTTTCAAAAGAAGACGTGCCGACCAACGGTCTGAAGATACGCGCGGCGGGCGTCGAGCTCGGATTTAGCCATCTCGATCAGCGACCAACCGGAGCCTCGGTCTGGCTTTCCGGTTCGTACGATAATTACTGGACCACGGCAACCAGCGGGAACTCGGGTTACTACAACTTCCCCTTGCCATCCACACTCGTGAATCAAGGCGTCTACGTGCGCCAAGGTCTCGTGCCGCTCTTCGCGGGCACGTTCTTGGCGGATTTGCACAGCAACGGATTCCGCGTGTTGCCGCTCGTCTATTACTCCTTCGATTCGTTCTACAATATCGCGGTGCTGAACCCGGCAGGAACGCAGATATCACAAAACGAGGGCAAAGGCAGCGGCTATTTCGTCGTCAACACGACGGTGTCAAAGGACTTCGATCACGGCAACTTCACCGTCGGTATTCGTGGCACGAACCTGACGAACAATCTACAGGGAACGACCCCTTGTCAAGTCGACAACAACGGTACCGGGTGTTTCCCGTTTAACGGCCCCCTGTCCGGCGTTCACGCAACTCCTTCCACGCCTGGCTGCGTCGGTCTAGGAAGCCCGGGAGTTCCTTCGTGCAGCTTCATCAACCAAAAGGTGTCGCAGGACGCGCGGCTGTTCGAGTTCTTCTTCATTCGACGGTTCTAAGCCGACGTCGCGCGGCATCGAACCGCGCCGGCGGAAGTGGAGCGGCTCGTTGTGGGCCGCTCCTTTTTTTGGTCGATCACTTCTCTTTTGTCAAGACTTGTTTTTCGCGCGGCAGCGTGCTAGGTTAGCGGTGTCGCGCGAAAGCGCGGTCCCTGGGGTGTGCGAGAGCTCGCCTTTGGTGATTGATCCAACACAATCACAAAGGGAGCAAGACTCCAGGCCGTTTTTGTGCATGCCCTCCTCGTTGAGGGAAGCCTTCCGATGGCCGGGTACGCACCCACCTGCGAAAGCGGGTTCAATTCCCGGCGAGTAACGGCACTTTGGGGTTGTAGACGGCCCGGTGTGAACAGCAGCGGGTCGTTCTGCTTTTTCGGGCAACCGTTATCGGTTCAAGTGGCCGGCAGTATCGCGGCAGCCTTGAGCGCATCTTTGGCCAACATGCCACGCAGCCACGACACCGAGCTTTTCACCGCCGCGCCTTCGTCTTCGTCGCCGCCATATTCCAATGAGAGAAACCCCCGGTAGCGGTGCTGCCACAGCTGCGTGAGCACGCTGATGTAGTCGATGGTTTCATCCGCACCGAATGTGTCCAAGCGCACCATTGGCGCGCTGATAATGACCACGTCGGCAAGGGCGGCCGCCCACTCCTCGCGCTGTTCCGACGTGAACTCACGCGCGGAGAGCGCCAGCCGCAGCCATGCGGAATCGCATTCCTTCATCGCCCGTTTGGCCTCCGCAGGCGTCGCGACGAGCGAACCCGCACTCGGTTGCAGCGCCAGCGTGATGTTGTGGAACTTCGCATCGAGACACGCTGCTTTGAGACCGCGAATGAGCTCGCGCCACGCAATGCCCGGTGAGCCGCTCGCGCTCGAGCTCGTGAACCGCACGACCGGCGCTCCCAACGCCAGCGCGCTGCTCATCGCGGCCACGAGTAAGGCCGCATGCCTATCGACATCAGCCGGATCGAAGGCGACGTCGTGATGCAATCCGGCGACGGTCAGACAACGAT
>Ga0070732_10001307_pt1 | contig 13699 bp, 9 predicted proteins | sample Coa_R1_5_FD_66449 | JGI IMG/M metagenome (GOLD analysis project Ga0070732, IMG submission 66449) | Surface soil microbial communities from Centralia Pennsylvania, which are recovering from an underground coalmine fire - Coalmine... | ecosystem: Environmental > Terrestrial > Soil > Unclassified ...
ACCGTTTAGTTCACAATGCCCATCGCATCGAGATGCGGGGAGACTCGATGCGTAAAAAACGTAATCCCCCAGCGGAGGATAAAGAGGAACAGAAAAAATAGAAGCCAAGTCTCTACCACAGAGAGAAGCAGGGGATAAAGGGGCTGCCGCCCCTTTCCCCTGCACCCCAAATCCCCGCCCAAAGCCCCTCCGCTGCGCTCCGGAAAACCTCGCTCCCCACTCCCTCGCTTGACCAAGGCGAACACTTCTTGCACAATCTTCTTGCCAGCGTCGCTTCGCTCCGACTGCTGTTCACCTTCACTCCGGAAACGCTGTTCGGCTTCCCTACGGAATCGGCGTTCGCCTTCACCGGAATACGCATCCAAGGCTTTTCAGGGAGTTCTTTGGTCGTGGCGAATTGGAACCTCTATACGAGCTGCACCGCATCGGATTTGGCAACAGATGCGTGCAGCGCGGCCGAGTCAGGAGTAGCAAATCGACGATTGACTCACTGCCTAAAGTCGGAAGGATCCGCAGCCGCGATTCTCTCGCCTTTCGCTCGGCCTTTGTTAATCCCCAGCAATCGCAAGTGCCACGCCAGTATCAAGAGCACGAAGCGCGTTGTCTATTTCTTGTTGGATCTCCGTTTCGGCAACGCGACTCTCCAAGATAATTGGGATCTCACGAGGAATCAGGCTGGCAACGCGGCGGAAGGCCATCACAGCTTCGAGAGAGAGAGGGTCATGTTTGCTTTGGGCATTGACCTCACTTATATGTAGCTGGCGGAGCCGGTCTCTGAATTGCAGAAGAATTTGCGCGGCCTCGCTCATGGTGGGATCGACCTGACGAGCATGGCCGATGTCAAAACACAAGCAAGCTTGAGGAAGGTTACCAAAGATCTCTGCTAAGTCGGAAGCGGTCCGACCGATCGGCTTTCTAATGTCCATGTTCTCGATGTAAAGCAGTTCACCGAACCTGTTCCACTCTGCCATGCGATACATCGCATCGGGGTGGACGATGATGGGCCAATGCCGCTCCTGAACACCGGCCAGCAGCTCAAGCGCGATGTTTTCATATTCTGGCTCCAGTGCACTGGGTGCATGGACCGAAATGTACTCAAACTGACGCAGGTCGAGATCATCCAATAGGTGTACGAGCGTAGGCAGTTCGGTCTGCCGCAACGCAGAAAGCTCTACGGCATTCGCGGTCTTGCCACGCAGTAACTCAAGAGCGCGCTGCACATCGCCACGCGCGAGCGCTCCTGTGGAGAAACCGATAGCGGGCATTAAAATACCCCATACTTGCGAGTAAGTAGACCAATTCTAGAATTTTCAAAGAACACATGGTCGAGGGCTTTTTCGAAGACGGAGCTGATTTTCTTTATTCTTTGAAATATTTTATCGTTACGCGACTTGTCTGCCCGAAGAGATATCAGGTTCTCACGCGATTCTTTATCATCTAGGATTTCAAGAAATTCGGCGTAGGACGAAAAAGATCTCTCTGAATCTCCTCGGCGACCGAAAACTGCTCGACCGATCTGGCGAGGATCTCCAACGGAGATTGCCTCACGAATTCTCGAATGTGTTTCACGAGATTCAACTTTATAACATGTTTTTGTGTGGAAATCGTGGCTTGTAAATCGGGATCAAGATGACAACTGAAACAAAGCAATAATCCTGAGGCAAAGATCAGCTTTCTGGACATCCTAAGTTTGGCGTTTCTGAGTCCCCAGCCTTCGCCTCCCCTATCTCTTTGCTTGCTCGCGAAATCGACAGCCATCGTGCGCCAGAAACGAACGATGTCATTTAACAGAAATCTCGGAACTCGATATGCCTTTCCGTCTTCACTGAGTAGATGCGTATCCTCTTCCAGATATCGGTTGATTACAGCCTTGATCACCCGCTCATAAGCCTGGACCTCCTTGCCCAATCGCTACAGATTCAAGCAGCAATAAAACACGCTGTGTGGTGTTTTTATTTGTATCAGCTTGCCCCCCGATCTGATGGACAATTTCATGGCTGAATGCCAAGTTCCCAAAAATGCCAGTCTGGCCAGGCGATGGAAATCGCTCGCTATTTTTCTTCAGGACTCGATCAATCTCTTGAGCAATACGCAGATGGTCTGAGTTTGCTTGCCCGTCAATCAAATAGGTCCAATCGAGATCGCTCCCCGTAGTCCACTCACTCCGTGCAAGTGAACCGAACACCACCAGACTCGCAGCATCAGATGCGTACGTATAAGGCTTGCTGACTTCCGCGCTCAATATCTCGTCGAGCTCACGACGACGTTCCGCAGCACTTGCCCGTGCAGTCCTGAGAGTTGGGTTATTAAGAAGCGGCAGTATGTGCATGCTATTGGCATCGAGGCTCATTGGTGACATTTTACGACAATAGTTGCTTCATATTCGCCAAGCCTATACAACAACCCGACTGCACGACACGTGAAGGCGAGCTAGTCACTCGGGCGGGTATACTCATTCGATCCAGTCCCGAAGCAGTTTGGCGCTTGGGTTCTTGGGCGTGATGTCCAAGGCTTTGAATCCCGCAATTCCTGCTACCAGGACGGACGTATCAACAACGCCTCTAGGCCGTTTTCTTTTTTGTGCGGGCAACGACGGTGATCTCCGGCAGCTTCTTTCGTCCTGAGCGATATTCACGAACGGTTTTTAGAATCTCTTCCTCTGAGATGTCGCCCAGATCAGCCGCGGCCTTCTGGACACTCCGCAAGAAACCCTTCTTCCATCCCACTCTCTTACGGCCCTTGGGAAGGTCCTTGTAAGCCGAGGCCCGAGGAATCTGGTCTTCCAGTTCCCGAGCCAAAGAGCGAACCGGAATCTTGATTTCTACGGCATCGGTGCCATTAAGCGGACGAGACCGAAGACAGATGTCCCCCAAATCGCCCATTTTGGTTTTGCCAAGATTCTTCGAAAACGCCTCTGTGAATCTGGCCAGGAGATCACTCGAACTTCCGAGGGTTGGCGTTCTTGCGGGGGGCCAGGAACACCCAACCTTCCCTCCGCTCCTCGCCTTTCTTATCGCAGCAGCGACGACGCAGAATTTCGTAGATCCTGTCGCTTCTCGCTGGCGGGCGCTGCCATTGTCCCAAGTGGAATTCGCGGATTGCTCCTCAAGGGCGAGAAGATTCGACGCACTGCTCAACCTGCGAATTGGGAAAACGCGGAAAAGTTCGCCCGAAAAGTGGAGGCTGATGTTGATCCGGAGCGGGAGAAGATTGAAGCGCGACGGGAGTTCACGCTGCCCGAAGCTGTGGAGACATTCGTGGGCGATTGGAAGGCCCGTGGCTTAGGAAAGGAAACGCAGAAGAAATATCGCGGCTTTCTCAAACGGCAATTTTTGAAAATGGCCGGTCACGAAAAATAAAGTTCCTGGTCAGAGTGAACCCTGCTGAACTATTGCCTTTTTACAAATAGTGTGCCTTTTGGACTGGAAGAGGAAACACAAGGTTCCTCCGGGTCTCCGCTTCGCGGACACTCCACGGAATGACGACGTAGTGGATACACTATTTCTAAAGCCGATATAATAAAGTTCCGCGCCAGTTGGAGTAATGGTGAAACGACCACTCATCGCAAGCATGAAATGCTCGCGTCATTTTTCAGTTTCTGCCAGGGCAAGGAGTTGATCGGCAAGAACCCCAATGGACGCGCTCAAGAAGCCCAAGACACCCGATGTTGTTCCCACCAACTATTTTCCTTCCCGCAGAATTTGAAAAGATCATTCTTGACGTAAGCTTTTCTTAAATCCATGGATCACCCCTGATGAGAAAGAGATTGTTTTGCCATGGGATAAATCCAGCCCCTGGAAAGCCACCCCGTTTCAGGGCCATCTTCTCCTTTGCACGTTCGGGAAAGACAATCCGCTATTATTCAGCGCTTATGACAACACTGGCATTACGCAGCCAGGAAGCCGCTGTTTCTGAAGTGAGCCACATATTTGGCCATCAGATCCGCATTCATTTCAGGGCAGACAATGTTTGTGCCTTTTAGGCCTTCGAGAGTATTGGAGCAATCAAAGGCGGGGATCTGCTCGAGGAGAGGATCGTCAGTAAACATAGTCAGCAGCGGGTACAACACATTCCCGGACGACACCCTGGCATCTTCCAGCAACGCATTCCTCCATTCAGCATAAGGAACAATGGTTACGTTGTAGCCAAGCGAAGCAATGAGGCGTGCCAGGTCTCTTGCAGGAAGCGCGCGGGGACTAACAATATGAAAGACATTGGATGACAAGGTTCTCTGACGAGACAGGTGGACAATGGCCTTGCTCACATAGTCCACGGGAACGACTTGAATCTGGGCACGACTATCGGGTACGCTTCGCAGTTGAATGCATCCCTTCAGCATGCGAGGCAAGAAATCATCTGTATTCCAGATGCCGGAAGCAGTATCCCCGGAGACGAATCCAGGTCTGTAGATCCGCACGGGCAAACCGCGAGCGGCGGCGATCTTGACGATTTTTTCCGCCACCCACTTGCTTTGGCGGTAGCCTTCGACCAGCCCCTGCCAGTCGGCCGCAGGATCAGACTCAAGGATGGTGGTATTGTGGCTTCTGGTGGTGGGAAAAATCCCGACTGTAGAAACATAATGCAGCGGCTTTGGTGTTCCCTGGCAAGCCAGCCGGATCACTTCTTCAGTTCCGCGCACATTCGAATCCTTGAGGCTGGAGTAGGGATAAATGAAATTTACTATCGCACCGTTATGGTAAACGGTGTCAATTGTGCCAGCCAGCGAAGCGAATGCGGTGGAACCAAGGCCCAGGAGGGGCCGGGAAAGATCTCCGGGCAGGGGAAGAATACGCGGCGCAAAACTATCGTTCCACAAGCCGTAGCGAAGAAGATTGTTCCTGATTCGTTCATAACCATCAGCTTCAGAGCGGCATCGTACCAGGCAATAGATACATGCATCCGTGTCAGTCAACAGGTCGTGCAGCAGGAACGCACCAAGAAAGCCGGAAGCGCCGGTCAGAAAGATGGCCCGGGCAGCCGTAAAATCCACTTTATCACCCCCGGTCACTGAAGTTTGAATGCCGGGATCGAGGACTGCCTCCGCCTGCAAATCCAACAGAGGGACCTTCTCTGTCCTGTTCTCCGCCGGCTGTAAGCTGTCACGAATTCTCAAGGTAGTTATAATCTGAGATTTGTTCTGCGAGATGGAGTCCCGAAGTTCTTGCGTAAGCAGGCCTTTCTGGGTATAGCAATTCAGATCATCTCCTTCGACGGATAATTTGATGCCCTTGCGGGCCAGCTTGTTCAACAACTCTAAGACGGGTTCCATATGGCCTCCAGTTCATATTGCCGACAGGACTTTGTCCACAACCTGATTAATTTCCAGATGTAAGCTGAACTTTGAAGAGATGTTTAAACAACTTTGCCTGATAATTTCTGAGCGCTGAATTTGAGAAAGCTTGTCCAACAGATTCCTTCGGGTCAAAAGCCACATTGGAATTGATTCACCAATGCCCAAATCTTTGAGGATCAACGCATTGTCAAATTGATCATAAGCACCTGGCACAACCAGTTGCGGGACGCCAGCCCTGCTTGCCTCAGCCAATGTCCCCATACCTCCGTGATGAACAATGACGGATACGCAGGGCAGGACCCGGTTGAGGGGAACATACTCCTGCCACAGCACTGAATCAGGAAGGGTGGGAGGAAGTTGTTCTCTAAATCTGGTGAGGAAGACTGCACGAGCATTCAATTTACTGACCACGTCGGTTGCTACTGCAAAAAATTTTCTGGCGTGCAGGTTTCCCGTACCTGCGGTGAACAGGAGAGGCGGCTGACCGGCATTCAAAAAGGCCGTAAGTTCATCGCTTAAAACATCGTGGGATGAACCATTCAACACAAAGTCACCGCTGACGAGCGGTTGAGGATAATCCGGCATGGCCGGGGAATACCATTCGGGAAACAAGGTGACATATAAATCTGCGGAGTTTTGCATATGCGGGAAGAAGTGCTGAATGGGCGCGAGTCCCAGCTTTGTTCTCTCTTCATTCAGATCGGGCACAACGCCTGCATCGGCGACACTATCAATCAGTGAAAACAGCATTTTTTTCAAGAACTTTGGGGCAGACAGCGGAAGAGTCATTACGCCGCCCATCCTGCGAAAATATGACCGGATAATCAGCGGATAAAGATAAAACAAGACAATTTTCAGGTTGTTGCGATCAGCCCTGGCCAGATTTGCCAGCGCCATTACGGCCGGATGCGATAAGACCACTGTCTCACTGTCTGAATCCAATGGTTGAATACATGAACGGATGCAGTGCAGGTTAGGACGGATGGTTTTTGTCCACAGAACACGAAAGCCGGTCCTAGGATTCCACAACTCCGGATCGTTCAACGCATCAAGGTATTGTTCGACATTGCCAAAGGGGGTGAACGCCAGGCCATTGCCGCTCACCACTTTTTCAAAATATGGATTGGTTATGAAAGTGACATTGTGGTTCGTGCTGAGCAGGTATTTGCCTATTTCAATGAACGGGAGTATGTCTCCTGAAGTGCCCAGAGTAGCTATGACGAAATGCTTTTTTGCTTTCATTCCGCGGACTTTCCCAGGAAGAATCGCACCGGCTTGCCCCAAATACTGTTACTCAGGAGCATTCGGCTTCTTCTGAACAACAGTCAACCACAACGTTCTTTCGGCTGCACGCAGGACAAGATTTTCGATTGCGCCCTTACTTCCCGCAGGGTGGGATCGCTCGGGCTTGCTCAGGATGACAGGTCGAGAGAGTTTCGTTTCGGTCTAAATGGGTTGTACAAGCAAAATGCATAGGTCCTTCCGCATCGCTTCGCTCAGCGTCAGGATGACAAAACAACGGGGTATCGTCTTACGAAGCAGCAAATCTATGCAAAATGTCAGATTGGTTGATATTGCCGCTGAAATTCCCTGATCTCCTTGAGGAAGAACGTCTCTCTACCCTGGGCCTTTCTGGCCTGAGGAATGAAATCGGTGTCCAGGATGACGTTGCGAGTGCCGAATTTCACGGCATGATTGCCGGCAAGCAACCTGTCATACTCTTCCATGGAAAGCTCATACCGTTTATCCAGTTGGTCTTTGATGCGGCGGGCACGAACGCGCTCGTGGCCGTCTTTGGTAACGATCCCGCTGAAGAATTCCGAACAGCAACCGGATCCGTAAGAGAAACAACCAATTCTGCGGGGCGACTGGAAATCGCCATTATCTATAGTGCTGACGAGCGAAAGCAGGGTGGTGGCTCCCATCATGTTGCCTGCGCGCTGGCAGTAGACAAGGCCGGGAGCTACGCGGCGCTCGAAATCGGCTTCAATTTGTTGCGGAGTCGCCTTGGCCATTTTGCGCATCATGTCGCGATGTGCTCCCTTGATCATGCCTCCAAACGGAGTATGCATGGAGAGATAACTGAAGGTAGTGGCAAAGTCCGCATCCTGCACCCTTTTTTTGTATTCCAGAAAAGATTTCTCGAAACAATCCAGATAGGAAAGCAGGGACAGATCAACATTGCCGGCTTCGCTGTCAGGAATGGGCCGGCAGCTATCCATTACCTCATAGCCGTAGTATCCGTTGGCGCCTGCGTCCACCTGGAACACATGCGGCGTTTCGCTGACTATGATGGCGACCGCACCGGCGCCGCCGCTGGGCTCGGCAAACAACCAATCCTGGGTCAAGGCTTCGCCACCTTCCGCGACCATGAAGCGCACTGTATCGGTGGCGATGACCAAGGCCCTGGCACCGGGCGAAACTTGTGACAAAACGAAATTGACCGCCATCTGGAACCCGGCCACCCCGGAGTAACATGCATTTTTCAGCTCAAACAAACGGCAGTTGCGATTCAGGCCAAGCAGCTTGTGAAAGTAGGTGCTCATGGATTTGCCGAAATCGAAGGCTGATTCGGTACAGGTGATGACCATTTCGATCCGGTCTTTCTCTTCCGGAGTCATGGCATCAACCAGAGGTTTGGCCGCATTCAAACCGAAGGTGATCGGATCTTCACAGGGCAGAGCAACAGTCTTTTCCTTCATCAGCAAATTCGAGAAGCGCGTGACGTCAAGCTTGCGATGTCTGGCGAGCTTTTCTACGTTGACGCAGGCGGTTCCGGCAGAGATGTTTACAGCTTCAATTCCAACTCGAGTCATATTTAGCACCCATCCAAGCCGCTGCGGTAAGAACTAGAGCGGCTTAACATTCAGTGTAAGGACCAGGAGCAACTGCGGCGCACCAGCGCTAAAGCTTCTTTCCATTGAGGCTTTTAATGCGGGCCTGAAGGCCCGCTCTTCCCACCATTTGCGCTAAAGCGCATTTATGAGATGTCTTTTAGACAAAATTGAACATCTTGGCGGGGTCCTGGCGGCTACGCAAGCGGAAAGCGGCGAAGGCATGCTTGTCAGAGAACTGAAGATAGATGTTCTCCTTAAGCACCTGGGCGAGAGTCTGTCCCGGCGGCTTACCATAAGAATGACCGGGAAAGATGCGCGTTTCGGGCTTGAGCCGGGTTTTTAAATTTTCGAGGCTGGCAAACATGGCATACGCAGCCTGGGTGTCAGGACATATGCCGCACCCTTCCGCAAAAAGAACGTCGCCGGTAAAGAGATTGTTGCCGAGCATATAGCAGACGGAGCCCAGGGTGTGGCCGGGCGTGAATATGGGTTCAATCAGCATCTGTCCAACCATCCACGGATTTCTGTTTATGGGGACCAATTGCGCGGCATGAAAGCCAGATGCGGCTATTTCTTCCTGCGACATCCAGATTGGGCAATCGTATTTTTGCGCCAATGGTTTAGCCAGATCAATGTGATCAGGATGAGAATGGGTAACTAAGATGCCGCTCAGAATGGCCCTGGCATCTTTCACAGCCCGTTCGATCTTCTCCATTTCCCAGGCCGGATCAACAACAACGGCCTGCGGGCCATCCGGCGCGGTCAGCAGGTAGTTATAGTTTTTGATGGACCCATGGCAGGTTTTCAGCACAATAACTCGGGGTATGACCTGGTTTTGCTCGCGTGTATTCGTCATTGTTTTCTGCCAATCAACTGAGCTGTGGATCATAATAGTGTACGAGAAGAGATCAAAGAACTATTCCCGCAGGAAATCCACGGCCAACCGATTGAATTTTTCGGCGCATTCAAAGTTAGGCACATGACCTGCCTTGTCGAAGACTTCCAAACGTGATCCCTTGAGGATGCGGTGCATCTCCTGTCCGCAGCGCAGTGGAAGAGCTTTATCTTCGCGTCCCCAAATGAGGAGGGCTGGAACTTCCATTTCGCCCAGACGACGTATTTCCCGGCTGAGCTGATCAAAGAACTGTTTGCGCTGAATGGTCAGATAGACGGCTGTAGAGTTTTTAATTTTGTGAGCTCTTGTCACATTTTCAAAATAGCTGTCAGTAAGGAGTTCCTGATTGTGGATAAAGAAAGTCTTCAGACCAATTTTCCTGATTGCATCGCTCTTCAAGCCTAACAAGAACTCTCCGACTCCCGGCAAGTTGAAGACTCGCCCTCTGAGGGGCAGCGGATTAGGCAAGCCGGCGGCGGCCACCAGCAACAGCTTTTTGACTCGTGCCCTATGCTGGACGCAGAAGAGGATGGCAGTACCGCCTCCCATGGACTGTCCTACAAGAGATGCGCTCTGAATTCCAAGCCTGTCCATGAACATTAAGACCTGGTCGGCATAAAGCTGGTAGCTGTATTCGAGAGGGTCGCGTGTACTGTAACCCCAGCCCCAGAGATCAAGGGCATATACCCTGAAGTGCCGGGCCAGCGCGTCAATATTGGCTGCCCAGAGATAGGAATCATAGAGGAAGCCGTGAAGAAGGATGACCGGCTCTCCCTCTCCCTTCTCAATGTAATGCGTTTCCCTTCCATTTAAATAAATGGATTTTCCCTGGGCATATTTGCTGGCCCACGAGGCCAGAGATTGACTGCCCCAAGGAATGAAGCCGGGCATGCCCGCAGTTTGTGTTGACTCAGAAATAACCACAAAGAATACAGCGCTCAAGTGCCGACAGCAACTGCCAGTTTGGTTTCGCCAGAACGAGTACTGGCCGCCGAGTGTACGATTGGCCGAACGAAGAGGTTCCTGAACGTGATCAACACATCTCCGCTTTCATTCAGAAGGCGGATGTTGAATTTCCTGATGCCTGAATGGTTCTGGTCAGGAGAGCGGGCAAATTCCGCATATGCATAGCAAGTCTGGCGGATGGGATGAACAATATCAACTTCATCCAGCGCAAACGGAAGGTGGGGCGTTGCCAATTCCATACCCGCAACCAAGCCAGCAACCGTCTGCAAGGCGCCATCAACGATGCTGGGATGCAGAATAAATTGGCCAAAGTCGCCCTTCAAATGATCTGGTATTTTCAGCTTAGACAGAGCGAAAGAATTATTTAGGTAAATTTCCTGAATAGTTTGGAAAGAAGGGCCATAATTCAAGCCATGCGTCCTGAACTCATCATAGTAGGCAGTTCCATTTTCATGTTTTGGACATTGAGCCTTCAATTCCTGGACAGGAATGCAATCTAAGGCATCCATGGAATCAGTCCAACCATCTCTGAAAACGAGCCGCCCTTCTGAATGAACAATGGTTTCGCCTTCCTCATCGAAAGACGATATTACATACTCAACTCCATCCCCGGCATTTTTCAGACCGGTGCGAAGAGTTGGGGAGCCATTGCGGAAAGTCAGCGGGTGAATCCAAACAATGTCCTTAATCTTGCGGACTCTTTGCTCACCGGCGATGTTTCCCGATACGCATGCGATTTCCAGGAACCCCGCTCCCGGAAAGATTGTTTCCTCGTTCACTTTGTGGTCTACGGCATAAAAAGCCAGAGGTGATAACGAGGAAGTGAAACTGATTTCCTTCAGGGTGGACGAATTGGAGGAAATTAACGGATGCAGGCGAGCACCGGAAGCTGTCCGTTTTTCCGAAGCCCGAAAATCTGATACCCAATACCTTTCCCTGGCAAACGGATATGTAGGCAAGCTGTCACGGCCCGGTTTATGGCCAGGATAAAAACTCTGCCAGTCCACTTCTTCACCTTCCACCCACAAGGAAGCGAGTTCGTTCAGATCCTGTTTCTCCAGTGCGCTTTTTGCAGATTGCGACGATTTGGGCCGGCGATGGCGACCGAGGCTGCCGCGATAGACATTGGTGGAAGGCGCTTGTTTGATCCAGTTGTCCAAGGCAATCATCAGTTCAGTTGCTTCTGAAACAACCAGAGCCAGTCTTTCTTCCATGGCCTCTCGGCCAACTTGCAGGGTACAGCAAAGGCTGGCGAGATCGCTCTCCGGGTTACTTCTCAAATGAGCGAGCAGACGATTCGCATATTCACGCAGCCGGTCCTCATTGCGCGCAGAAAGCACGAACAAACAGGGAGTGGCCTCTCTTTCGCAGCGGAATTCCGGTTCCTGGCATTCCTCCACAACCACGCATGCGTTCACGCCGCCGGCACCAAAGGAGTTGATGAGCGCGCGCCGGGGACGATCCGGAGAGGTGTTCCATTCAGAAAGTCCATGCTGGAGATAGAAGGGGGATTCATGGAATTCAATATTGGGATTGACCTGATCAGAATAGATGGAGGGGGCCAACTGGCGATGTTTTATCTGCAAGATGACCTTTGTCAGAGCGGCAATGCCCGCGGCCGACTCAGCATGGCCGATATTGGCTTTGACCGAACCGACCGGACAGAATTGCTTCTTCACCGTCTGCTTTTGAAACGCCTGGGTCAACGCGGCAATCTCGATGCTGTCGCCCAACTGAGTGCCTGTTCCATGGCCTTCAACATAGCCGATGGTTTCGGGATGAATATTTGCTTTTTTCAGAGTACGGCTGATCAAGCTGGCTTGAGAATTCGGGTTGGGAGCGGAATATCCATGGGAACGGCCACTATGGTCGAAAGCGCTTGCTGAGATTACCGCGTAAATCCGGTCCTGGTCTTCCAGCGCTTTGCTTAGCCGTTTCAATACGAGTGTTCCTACACCCTCTCCTGGAACGAACCCGTCATCACCAGCGCCATAGCTGTAACATTTCCCATTGAGAGAAAGCATACGTCTCTGGCAGAACGATTGATATTTGGAAGGATGCAAGTACAGGTTGACGCCGCCTGCAATTGCCAACTGGCACTCGCGGTTTATGAGGCTTTCGCAAGCCAGATGGACCGCAACCAATGAGGAAGAACAGGCCGTATCCACCGGCATGCTGGGACCGTTGAAATCAAAGAAGTAGGAAATACGGTTAGCGATTGACCAAGGCATGGCGTTGGGACACACAATGTTGCCGCGCACCCGCTCTTCAGTGCCTAAGAGATGATAAGAATTCGTGGTGACGCCTACAAAGACACCCACATCTGCGCTTCTGGCCTTTGGAAAGCGCTTCTTCAGGCCAGCTCTTGTGTAACCAGCGTCCTCAATGGCAGCCCAAACCGATTCCAAGAACAGCCGCTCCTGTGGATCAACTACCCTGGCTTCTTCCGTGGAGATGTTGAAGAAGGGCGCATCAAATTTATCAAAGTCGTCCAGGAAGCCACCCCACTTGCAGTAAATTTTTCCTTCCAGAGCGGCGGCCGGATCGGGATGATAGAACTCCTTATAATCCCAGCGCTCCGGAGGCACGAGATCAATCAAATCTTTTCCTTGCTTCAGGTTTTCCCAATATTCCTGCAGATTGCGGGAGTGCGGGTAGTGCCCATGTACGCCAATGATCGCGATCGGTTCCCTGCTCGCTGCAGGGCCATCTGTGGTTGGTTTTTCTTCGACTACGACTGGTGGCGGCTCCGACTCGCTGGCGGAAGCGGTAGAACCAAACAGCGCGATCAATGCTTCTCGCGCATCCTGAACCAGGAACTTTGCGAGGTCGCGGATGGTTTCATATTCATAAAGCAAAGTTTTCGGCAGAGCACCGAAATCCTTTTCCAAACTGACGTTGATGCGATTGATTATTACCGAATCAATGCCAAAAGACTCTAAACGGTCAGTAGAACCAATGCGGTTCGGGGCGAGCTTGATCTCCTCACCAATCAGTTCCTTCAGATAGGTTTCGGTTTTAGAAAAGAGGGTGGCGGCATCAACAACTTCCGCCGAAACTGACACATTTCTCTCAGGGTTCCCAAATTTCTGAGCAAGGTAGGCGGCAATTCTGGAAGGAATTCCATAAACAGCAACCCCCTGCAACACTTCAGAACAGAGGAAGTCTTCCCAATATTGAATGCCTTCCGAGGTTGGCAGAGGAGATATTCCGGTACGCTTTTCCAGCACCGCAATGTCATCTTGAGAGATGCCCATGCCGCCCTCTTGCCACAAAGGCCAATTGATGGACAGGGTCCGGCCTGAACGCTCCTGCGCTTTTCGCAGGGCCTCCCGATGTTCTGCAAAGGCATTGAGGAAGTGATTGGCGTAGGCATAATCACTTTGCCCAATATTGCCCATCACGCCGGCAACAGAAGAAAACAGGACAAAGAGATCCAGGCTCTCGCTCTTTGTGGCCAAATCCATGTTGATAGCGCCGTACACTTTGGGCGCTAATACAGTTTTCATCTGCTGCTTCGTTTTCTTAAGAATAAAGGCATCACGGTTCACGCCCGCGGCATGGATCACGCCATGTATCTCAGAGAAGTGCTTTTTGGCCTGGCCCACAGCCCTTTCGGCATCTTCCAGACTGGATATATCCGCCTGGACAACCAGCACCTCAGCACCATGGCTTCTTAGCAGGTTGAGTTTTTGTTCCTGCACAGCA
>Ga0070732_10001308_pt1 | contig 13698 bp, 14 predicted proteins | sample Coa_R1_5_FD_66449 | JGI IMG/M metagenome (GOLD analysis project Ga0070732, IMG submission 66449) | Surface soil microbial communities from Centralia Pennsylvania, which are recovering from an underground coalmine fire - Coalmine... | ecosystem: Environmental > Terrestrial > Soil > Unclassified ...
CTATCGAGCAGCCCGAGCATGCTGCTCCGCGCGTGGCAAGTGGTCGAGCGTTCGGCGGATATCCCGGCCTCTCAGGCACGCACGGACCTTGGGCCCAATGGTTAGGGGCCGAGTGGCACCTTTCAGACCGCAATCCGCCCGTTAGCGTGACCAATGAAGCCGTAGCCAGGGGGCTCGGCAGCGAGAAACAAGGGAGGAAGCCATGCCACGCCGGACGTTCGACATGTTGCTTTCCTCGGTGGGCGTTGTTCTCACCGGGGCACTTATCGTCGCAGGTGCGCTGATGTTCTGGGGCTACAGCTTCGCGAACAACAACGTTCACGACCAGCTCGCCGCCCAGCAGATCTTCTTCCCGCCCGCGGGAAGTCCGGCCCTAGCGTCGCCGGAGATCGGCAAGTACCTGAACAAGTACGCAGGTCAACAGCTGACCACGGGTGCGCAAGCCGAAGCGTACGCTGACCACTTCATCGCCGTGCACCTCAAGGAGGTTGCCGGCGGTCAAACGTACGCGCAGGTGAGCTCGAAGGCGCAGGCCAACCCGACCGACACGACGCTTCAGGGTCAGGTTGCGACGCTCTTCAAGGGTGAGACGCTTCGCAGCATGCTGCTTCAGGCATACGCGTTCTGGAAGATCGGCCAGTTGGCGCTGATCGGGAGCATCGTCTCCTTCGCGCTCGCGGGATTGATGGGGATCTTGACCCTCTTCGGGTTCATCCACTTCCGTCGGGTGTCTCCGAAGGAGCAGATCCTTGCTCCTGTTGAGGAGATGCGCGTTTCCGCATAGCTCGCAAGGAGACCGAAGCGCGCCCCCCCTCCCAGAAACCCCCGGGAGGGGGGGCGTTCTTCATTCGAGTAGACCATGGGAGGGAAGTGCGATGACGAAGAAGCTGGTACTTGGCCTCGACGGTTCAGATGGATCGGCGGCCGCGACTCGCTGGTGTGTCGAGATGGCAACGTCTCTCCATGCACAGGTGGTCACGGTGCACGGCGTCGCGATCGATGCGTACCCGTCGTACGGAATGATGATGACGACGTTGTTCGACGACACCTGGCGCAAGGAGCTCTTGAAGCTGATGGAGGAAGAGTGGTGCAAGCCGCTCGCCGACGCAGGGATCCACTTCAGCGCGGAGGTAATAGAGCAGGACCCGGCGCAGGCCATCATCGCGGTTGCCGACCGGGAGAATGCGGACATGATCGTTGTCGGGCGAAGAGGTCGTGGTGGTTTCGCGGAGCTGGTGCTCGGGAGCGTGAGCCACCGGTTGGCTCACCACGCCCACCAGCCGCTCGTCATCATCCCAAAACACACAACCTAACCTCCTGATTTCGAGCAGCCGGCGAACCCAGGCCCGTCGAGTTGACTGTTGTGAAGTAGCCCTCTACACGGCTGCTTTGCCCTGTTACGCTCTTTCATATGGGACGCCTGAGTGAAGAAGCCAGACGCCACGAAGTCCTCGTGGAAGCTGGTCTCGCGCTCGTCTCTGAGTTGTCCCTTCCGATCGTCCTTCAGAAGATCGTCGACCTCGCTTGCGACGTCGCCGACGCCAAGTACGGGGCGGTGGGCGTCATTGGCGCAAGTGGTCGGATCAGTGAGTTCATCACGCATGGGATCACGCAGGAAGAGCGCGACCGGATCGGCCCTCTTCCCGAAGGACATGGGCTGCTCGGGGTGCTGATCGAGAAGGCGACGCCGCTTCGGCTGCGCAACATCCGAGAACACATGAGCTCCAGCGGGTTCCCGCCGAACCATCCGCCGATGACCTCGTTCCTCGGCGTCCCTATCGCCATCCGCGGTCGCGTCTTCGGGAATCTCTACCTCACCGAGAAGCAGGGCGCCGAAGAGTTCACCGATAGCGACGAAGACGCTGTTTTGCAGCTTGCCGCCCAAGCCGCCGTCGCGATCGAGAATGCGCGCCTGTACGCCGAGGCGCAGATGAGCCACCGCCGCATCACCGCCGTCAACGATGTGATGCAAGCCATCCTGCAAGGCCAAGACGCCAATGACCTCCTTCCGTTGATCGCGAACCATGCGCGCGAGCTCGTCGACGCCAAGATCGCAACCGTGGTGACACCGGACGAGGAAGATCAAGACCGATTGGTCGTCCGGGTGGCGAACGGCGACCGCGCTGAGGCGCTCGGGGGTCTCGTCTTCCCGGCGTCGAACTCGGTGTCCGGCGAAGTGATGCGGTCGAATGAAACGCTTGTTCTCAGCGACGCGCTCTCCGACTCACGAACTCATCAGCCTTTCGTCCAGCTCGGAGACATCGGGCCCGCGATCTTCGCGCCTCTTGGGGTCAAGGATCGCGCGTTTGGCACGCTCGCGGTCGGCAACCATCCGGGCGACCGACTGTTCTCGAATGAAGACGTGGGATTAGTCCAAACCTTCGCCGCACAAGCGTCGGTTGCGCTCGAGCAGGCCCGCATCCAAGGTGAGCTCAAACGCTTCGCTTTAGTGGAAGATCGCGAGCGCATCGCGAAGGAGCTTCACGACGACGTCATCCAGTCCCTGTTCGCGGAAGGCATGGCGCTCCAGTCTTCGTTGGCCGTCGTCGGCAACCCGGAAGCAATGGAAACGAGGATCACCCAAGCGGTCGAACACATCGATCGCGTTATCCGAGACCTGCGCAACTACATCTTCGCTTTGACGCCGGGGGCAGCGGCAGACCACGCGCTGGAGCGCTCGCTGAAGGACGTCGCACGCGAATTCGCGGCAGCTTCGAACACGGATATCGAGGTAGTGGCCGACCCCACCGCGGCTGCGCGGCTCTCTGCCAAGACGGCGGATGTGCTGCAAGCTGCGCGCGAAGCGATCTCGAACGCTGTGCGACACTCGGGCGGCGATACAGTTCGGGTCAGCCTCGCGTGCACGACCGACACCGCAGTGCTGGAGGTTGCCGACAACGGCAAGGGCTTCAGTCCGTCGGAGGCCGCAGGCAAAGGAAACGGATTGAAGAACCTCCGTAGTCGGGCGGAATCCATGGGCGGCGAATTAGATATCGAGTCGGAACCCGGCCAGGGAACCTGGGTGCGCGTTCGGATCCCGCTCTAGGAGGAGATGGTGGCCCAGTCGTCAGGCAAGAAGATCCGGATCATGCTCGTCGACGATCACGAGGTTGTTCGGCAGGGCCTGAAGGCTTTGATCGAATCCGACGAGACGATGACGGTGGTGGGCGAGGCCGACGGAGTGCAAGCGGCGGTCGACCGAGCGGCACTGGTGAGACCCGACGTGGTCGTGATGGATGTTCGGCTCAGCGATGGAAGCGGCATCGAGGCTACCCGCGAGATCCGAGCCCAGCGACCAGAGACTCGCGTCATCATGCTGACCACGTTCGCCGACGATGACGCGCTCTTCGCTTCGATCATGGCCGGCGCCGCCGGCTACGTGTTGAAGCAAGTGAAGAGCAACGATCTCCTCCGTTCGATCCGTGCGGTTGCGGATGGCCAATCGCTGCTCGATCCTTCGATGACAGGCGCGGTTCTCGAGCGCTTGCGGAAGGGGCGCGACCTTCTGAAAGACGAGAAGCTCGCGCGCTTGTCGCCGCAGGAGGAAAGGATCCTTGCCCTCGTGGCAGAAGGCAAGACGAACAAGGAAATCGGTACCGCGCTGAACTTGGCCGAAAAGACCATCAAGAACTACGTCTCGACCATCCTCGGGAAGCTCGAAGTGACGCGCAGGGCCGAGGCTGCCGCATATCTCGCGCGGCACACCACGACTCCGGGTACCTCCTGAGGCACCCGGAGCCGTGTGCTTTCATCGCTTCAGCGTGAGTCTTTGTCCTTGGCCATCTCGATCACGGGCTTCAACACGTCTCGAAGCGTCGGACTCCCAACTTCCTCGAGCTCGTATGTGACCCGCACCGACGGCTTCGAGAACGTGAGGACGTGTCGCAAGTCGATCGGCGTTGCGATGACAACCAGATCGCAGTCGATCGCATCGATCGTCTTCTCCATCTCGGCAAGCTGCTCGGGCGAGTAGCCCATCGCAGGCAGGACGGGTCCGACGTCGTACTTCCGATAGACGTCCTCGAGTGTCCCGACCGCGTACGGACGGGGATCGACGATCTCAGCAACATCGTATTTCCGAGCAGCAACGACGCCGGCCCCGAACTTCATCTCGCCGTGAGTCAGGGTTGGCCCGTCTTCGATCACGAGCACGCGCTTCCCCCGTAGAACGTCGGGCCGATCAACCTTGACCGGGCTTCTCGCCTTGATGACCGTCGCTCGCGGAGACAACTCGGCGATCGTTTCCTCAACGGCCGCGACCTGCTCAGGCTGCGCGGAGTCGATCTTGTTGATCACGACGACGTCCGCCATCCGAAGGTTCGTCTCTCCGGGGTGGTACGCGGTTTCGTTCCCCGCGCGGAGCGGATCCACGACGACGATGTTGAGGGTCGGGCGGTAGAAGGAGAAGTCGTTGTTTCCGCCGTCCCAGATGATGACGTCCGCCTCCGCTTCTGCCTCCGTCAGGATCGCTTGGTAGTCGACACCGGCGAACACGACGCTGCCGGCCTTGATGTGCGGTTCGTATTCCTCACGTTCCTCGATCGTCACGCCTTCGCGGTCGAGATCGGACATACGCGCGAACCGCTGCACCCATTCTGCAGCCAGATCTCCGTAGGGCATCGGGTGACGGACCGCGACCGTTCGCAATCCCGCATCGCGAAGCGCGCGCGCAACCGCTCGAGACGTCTGGCTCTTCCCAGCACCGGTCCGCACCGCGCAGACGGCGACAACCGGAACGTGGGACTCCAGCATCGTCTGGTCTGGACCGAGCAGCGTAAAGCTGGCGCCTGCGGCAAGCACCTCGCTTGCCTTGTGCATCACGTAGGTGTGCGGGACATCCGAGTACGAGAATACGACCTCATCAACCTTCAGATCGTGGATGAGCCGGACGAGCTCTTCCTCGGGGCGGATCGGGATGCCCTTCGGGTAACGGGGCCCCGCAAGCTCCGCTGGATAGGTCCGATCATTGATGAACGGGATCTGCGTCGCAGTAAACGCGACGACTTCCACGTCGGTGTTGTACCGGAACGCCACGTTGAAGTTGTGGAAGTCTCGGCCGGCGGCTCCCATGATCAGGATGCGTCTCATTTCGATCTCCTCTCCATTCGCGGTGGCCGTCGCGGGCCCGATCCCGCGGCGGCCACCCGCATTGTCATGAACCGATGTGAACCCCCATATCGATCGGCATCGGGACCGACTTGTGTCCGTTCGTTTCGATAGCTTCGAGCTCAGCCGTCAGCTCACGGCTGCGGCGCCATTTCACGTAGACGTAGACGGGGATCCCACCCATGAGAAGCAGGAATCCCCACGCGATCGTCTTGTTGCCCGAGCCGATCATGGCCCAGACGGCGTACGCGAAGCCCAGGAGAGCCACACCGACGTTCCATGCGATCTTGCGGCCGTTGAAGGCTGCTCGATCGGTGAACATCATGTAGAGCTCTGCGGCTGCCGCGAATGCATACGGGACGAGCGTTGTCAGCGTCGCGAGCAAGATGACGTTGTAGAACTGATTCACGAGGCTCGCGTTGTAGTTCAGCAACATCAGGCCCGAGATCAACACGGACGAGACGACGAGCCCAAACACCGGCGTGCCTCGCTTCTCACTTACCTTCGCGAACTGCTTGGGGAATAGCCCGTCCTGCGCCGCAGCGAGCGGCACGCGTCCTTGGATGAGGATCCATCCATTCAGCGCGCCGAACGTCGAGATCAACGCGATCAAGGCCACGAGCTTGCCCCACGTCAGTCCGAGGAAGCTGCCGCCACCGAACATCACTCTTGCAGCGTCGGCGAACGGCGCGTTCGAGTTCTGAAGGGTCGCCGCCGGGATGATCCCAACGATCGCGACGGTCGCAAGGATGTAGACGAGCGTCGTGACCAGCGTGCCCCAGATCGTCGAACGAGGGATCGTCTTACGAGGGTTCTTAACCTCTTCAGCGGGGATCGTTGCGGACTCCAAGCCGATGAAGGCCCACAGCGTCAGAGCAGCAGCGGTGGTGATCCCTCCGATCATCCCCTTCCCCGTTCCGAACCCATGCGGTGCGAACGGGTGGAAGTTGGCCCCGTGCATGTAGAAGAGTCCGATGATCCCGATGAGCGCGAGCGGGACGAACTTCAGCACCGTTGTGGCAACCTGGACGATGCCCGACCGGCGGACTCCGGCGATGTTGATCGCCGTGAGCACCCAGATCGTGGCGATACCCACGAGCGCGGCGACGAAGTGGTTGGAGATCAGCGTTGGCCAGAACACTCCGAGGTATGCGACGAATGCCACCGTGATCGCTGCATTTCCGACCCACGCAGCGATCCAGTAACCCCACGCGGTCCAGAAACCGGCGAAATCACCGAACGCTCGCTGCGTATACGCGTACGGTCCTCCCGTGCGGGGATAAGCGCGCCCCATAACGGCGAAGACCAAGGCGAGCAGCATCGCCCCCACACCGGTGAACACCCAGGCGAGCAGCGATCCCGACCCGGACGTAACCATCACAGCCGCCAAAGCGGCCGGCAGGAGGAACACACCCGAGCCGATCATGTTGCCCGCGACCAGCGCGGTGGACATCGACGTCCCCAACTCCCGCTTCAGCTTTGGAGGAGCGGCGGGAGGAGACGTCCTTAACTCGACAGACGATTTCATGACGCCCTCCTTTTCTCTGACTCGAGTCTCATCCGGAGCGCGCGCGGGCATCAGAGGAGGTCGGCAGCCATTCCGTGGGACCGATGGCGAGGTTGAGGAGACGAAGGGTGCAAACCCAAACAACGTTCGCGCGCGTGTTGGGCGACGTGCCTAGGCCTTACTCCACCGCGTGGAGAGCTTGTGAATCCGGCGACGTAAAGGAGGGCGTTTGATCGCAAGAGACGCAGCCTGCGACACCGGCCTGAAGAAATAGACCTTGCCTGCCTCGGCGAGGGCCAGATACGTCACAACCATTCCGAGAAGGATCGCCAGGAACGAAACCGGAAGGCGCGTGAAACCGAGCACATGCGCGAGGGGGCTGAACGGCAGGGCCAGCCCAACGATGACGCATGCTGCGGTGGTGATCGCGAGCGGGATGCTCGGACGACTTCGGAAGAAGGGGGTGCGTTTCGTTCGGATGATGAAGATGATGAGAGTCTGAGTCGATAGCGACTCAACGAACCATGCTGTGTGGAATAAGGGTGCACCGGCGTGGAACACCCAAAGCATCACTCCGAACGTCAAGAAGTCGTACACCGAGCTGATAGGCCCGAAGAACAACATGAATCGTCGGATGAACTTGGTGTCCCAATGCGCAGGCCGTTTCAACATGTCTTCGTCGACACGATCGGTCGGGATCGTCATCTCGCTCACGTCGTAGAGAAGGTTGTTGAGGAGGATCTGGGTGGGGAGCATCGGGAGGAACTTAAGGAACAGCGAGGCGCCGGCGGCGCTGAACATGTTGCCGAAGTTCGACGACGTTCCCATGAGCACATACTTGATCGTGTTGGCGAAGATGCGGCGCCCCTCCATCACGCCTTCCGCCAAGATCCCCAGGTCCTTTTCGAGCAGCACGATGTCCGCTGCATCCTTCGCAACGTCCGTTCCTGAATCGACGGAGATCCCGACGTCGGCCTCGTGAAGAGCAACCGCGTCGTTGACCCCATCACCTAGGAATGCGACGTCCCGGCCGGCGGCTCGTTGCGCGCGGATGATGCGCGACTTCTGCCCCGGCGAAACCCGGGCGAAGATCGTCGTGTGGGCCAACGCCGCGGTGAGCGCGGCGTCGTCCATCTTCTCGAGCGCAGACCCGGTGAGCACGCCCTCGACCGGGACCCCGAGACGGCTACACACGCTCTCTGCCACGCGCTCGTTGTCCCCCGTCACGATCTTCACGACGATGCCCAGCGTGCGCAGCTGCTCCAACGATGCAGCTGCATCGGCTTTCGGTCTATCGCTGAAGGTGAGGAAGCCCTGGAGATGCAAGCCCGATTCATCTTCCTGTGTGACGGAGGTCATGTTCGCTCCGTCGCGCGTCGCCACAGCGATGACACGCGCACCAGCTCCGAACTGCTCGTCCAGAACACCACCGGCTTCGCTCGGGACCGCGACGCAACGCGCGAGCACGGCTTCAGGGGCGCCTTTGACGATCAGCACACGGCGTTCGCCGTCCGAGACCAGGACGGACATGAGGCGTCGCTCGTAATCGAAGGGCGCCTCAGCGATGCGAACCAACGCGCCCGCCTTGGACGATGCATCCGGAGCCTGCCACAAGGCTTGATCGAGCGGATTCCCCCCGATGACGCTCCCGGACTGGACGGCCGCCGATGAGCACCCGAGTCCCAGCCGCAAGACGTCTGCCGAGATGTGGCCCGACGGATCGATCGCAGAAACGAATGAGATCCGGCCGTCGGTCAACGTTCCAGTCTTGTCTGTGAACAGCACCTCGACGTTGCCGAGGTCTTCGATGCTGAGCAGCCGCTTCACGACGACTGATCGACGAGCAAGGTGGCGCGCGCCGGTGGATAGGCTGATCGTCACGATCGCCGGAAGGAGCTGCGGTGTCAGGCCGACTGCGATCGCCAGCGCGAAGAGGCCTGCGCGAAGAACGCCGTGTCCCAACGCGACATTGAGCACGAAGATCAAACCCGCGAGCACCAGGGTCACTCCGGCAAGCAGGCGCGAGAAGTCCTGAAGTCCGTGCTGGAAGGCGGTCTGGGGAGGACGATCGCCGAGGCTCTTCGCGATCGTCCCAAACTCGGTAGCTCCGCCGGTCTTCACGACCAACCCGGACCCCGTTCCCGCGCGGACGACTGTCCCCATATACGCACAAGACGAGAGCGTCACACCGTCCGCGTCTTTCGGAGCTTCTGTTTGCTTGCTCGCGGCCTCAGCTTCGCCGCTGAGGACGGCCTCGTCTATCTCGAGACCGTTCGATTCCATCACCCGCATGTCCGCGGGGACTATGTCACCCACGTCGAGAGTCACGAGGTCGCCGGGGACGAGCCCAACAACATCGACGGCAACCTTCTTTCCGTCGCGCGTCGTGATGGCCGAGTGCCGGATGCGACTGTGAAGCTCCTCGATCGCGCGCTCCGACCGAAACTCGTTAAAGAATCCGAGGCCGACGCTGATCGAGATTATGACGATGATGATGAGCGCATCGGTGTGCTGTCCTACGGCGAATGAGATCGCGGTCGCAACGGCGAGTAGCAATAGGAGCGGGCTGCGGACCTGTCGCACGAGCACGTCGAGCGCGCGCGCGCTGTGGCTGCGGATCGCGTTCGGTCCGACCTCGTCCAATCGCGAGGCCGCCTCGTTCGCGGTCAAGCCGGTGCGCGTCGTCTGAAGTCTCGCCAGCACGTTCGTGATATCGAGTGCACCGGAATCAGCGAGCATCAGACCACGCCAGCCGGCGGCCTCGGACTCGCCTCCGATGTCATCCCGCGAGTGTGGGCGCATCCTGCGATCGTATGTGGATACGTGTGCCCGGGGAACAGCTCCGGGGCGCACCTACCTATGCTGGGGTCATCACGACCTTCAGCGCATTGGTCTCTCCCGCGCGCGAGAACGTGTCGTACGCGTCCATCGCTTTCGTGAATGGGAACCGATGCGTCGCGAAGGTTGTCGGATCGACCTGGCCCGACTGGATCGCCTTCAGGAGCGTCGGGATAGTGAATGTGTCGACGAGACCCGTTGTGATCGTGACGTTCTTGATCCACAGCGACTCGAGGTGCAGCGTTGCCGGCTTGCCGTGAACACCGACATTCGCGACCCGGCCACCCGGCCGGATCAGATCGGCACACAGCTCGAACGTGGCTGGGACGCCAACCGCCTCGATCGCGACGTCCGCGCCAAGCCTGTCGGTCAGCTCATCGACTGCCGCTTTGGCCCCTTCCGGCGGCACTGCGATCGTTGCGCCGAAGGCCTTCGCCCAGATACGCCGAGCTTCGGTTGGCTCGACCGCCACGATCGCACCGGGCGAGTACAGCCGCGCGCCTTGGATGACGGAAAGTCCGATCGGTCCGGCACCCACCACGGCAACGACATCACCGGGCTGAACACGCCCATTCAAGACCCCGACCTCGTAGCCGGTTGGCAAGATGTCCGACAGGAAGAGGACCTGCTCGTCGGTTAACCCCTCAGGGATCTTGTACAAGGACTGATCTGCGAACGGAACTCGCACGTACTCGGCCTGCACCCCGTCGATCAGGTGACCGAAGATCCAGCCGCCACCGTTGCGGCACTGGCCGTACATCCCGGTCTTGCAGTACCGACACCGCCCGCACGCGGAGATGCATGAGATCAGCACATGATCTCCTTCGCGGACGGACTTCACGCCGATGCCGCTCTCGACCACAGTCCCGACGGCTTCGTGTCCGAGCACGCGGCCGGGAGTAACTTCCGGAACGTCGCCCTTCAAGATGTGAAGATCCGTCCCGCAGATCGTGACCGCGTCGATGCGAACGATCACATCACTGTCCTCCAGGATCTTGGGGTCCGGCACCTCATCGAGGCTCTTCTGTCCGGGGCCGTGATAGATGACTGCGCGCATAACACCCTCCTTGAACGTTCGCTGAAGTGTCTCCCGCGCGAGCAACGCCGCCTAGTGGCGATGGGCCCCTGTTCGATAGGTCCTTAGGGTGGCGATGCGTGAAGTGCCTATCTGGCCCCAGAGAGAAGGGCCGGTTGGCACTTCTTAGTGATAGCGGCCTCACCGACGCTAGGAGAAAGCACCCGACTCATCGGAAGAGGGCACGATGTTCGTTTACTACTACCTTCACTTGGACGTTCCGTTCAGAGTTGTGGATCGCCGTCTCCGCGGGCTGCTCGCAGGCCTGGATGGGATGGCAGCAGCCGCCTATCGAGACGGTGAGGCGCTGCGTGGAAAGATCGGCGTCGGCTGGTCGTCCGAGCCGCTCGTCGCAAAGGCTGTGCGCATCGACGTTGGGGTCCCCCGCAGTGGTGAGGTCGAGATGTCGGTCCCGATCGCGTGGGAGGCGACCGGTACACCAGGGCTCTTTCCAACCATGGAGGGTGACATCGTGATCTCGTCCCTGGGAGACCAGCTGACGCAGCTCACATTCCGAGGGTCATACGTGCCCCCACTCGGGCACCTCGGGCGAGCGATCGATCGGGTGCTGATGCACCACATCGCCGAGGCCAGCGTGAAGGACTTCGTCGACCGGATCGCCTCTTCACTGAAGGATGAACCCGCGCTCGAAGTCGCCGATACCTAGCAGACCCCTACGAGGAGCGGCAGACACCTAAGGCACGCATCCGCGCAAGAGCGCGCGTCCCAACGGCTCCTGAAATCTCGCGGTCGAGCGTCGTTTCTAGCCGGCGCTCTCGGCGTTCCGCCGGCTGGATGGATGATGAAGGACGGAAGAGACGAAGCTTGCTACTCGGTCCATCTCTGCGAATCGAACGTGAACTGCGCCGCCGCGGATCCCGACGGTCGAGGGCTCCATCACGATGCAGCCTGGTGCGTTCTGGGCGCAAAGGGAAAGACCCCCGAGCACTTTCTGCTCGTGGGTGTCGGTAGGAAGAAGGACCGTGGCGTCGGTGGATTCGAGCAACGCACACGGTTCGCCACGCATCAACGAGCAACCCGGAGGGCCGGCGCACAACAGCACGGCGCATCCGTCGTCGATCAGCTCTCGAGCCAGTTCAACTCGGTCGTCCGAATACTTGCCCACCAGGGTGACCAGAGGCCTGCGGTGCGGGCTTCTTTCGTCTCGATCGCTCATGTCATCCTCCCTCGTCCACCTCACTGTGTATGGCAGTTGGCGAGATCCGATAGGGCCGGTCGGCCCGGAGGGGCACCTCCTTTCGCCCTCCGAAGTGGGGCACGCGGGAGGCAGGTCGGACGGCCCTACCGGGGCCGACGAGGGCTCACCACTATGAGGACGAAGGAGGTGGCCAACATGCTCACATCCAAACGTCACGCGAAGGCGTCGCCACCACCGCGGTTCGTGCAATGCGCAGGATGCAACTACGACTTCGTAACCGGGGAAGGCCTCCGCGCCTGCAACTGGTTCGAGTGTCCGTATCTTCCGGCGGATCTCAACGTGTTCTGCCCCGACTGCAACTACAACTTCGCGACGGAGGAAGGCCGCTCACGTTGTGGGGACCCTCCGGTGTGCGAGCAAGCGATCGAGGGCCGAGAGCACGCACGCAAGGCGATCGAGCGGTTCTACGGGCCGGTGCATTAGCCGGCCCTAGCCCGCCGGCGCGGTGTGCCTCGTCAGATACGCAGCAGCCTCCGCGCGCCTGTCCACATCCAGCTTCATGAAGACGTTCGAGACGTAGTTCTTGACCGTCTTCTCGGCGAGGTCTAGTTCGATGGCGATCTCGCGATTGGTGAGGCCGCGCGCGATCTGTTCGAGGACACGCTCCTCTTGCGGGGACAGGAGAGCCAACCGATCTCCGAGGAAATGCTTGCCTCGAGTGAGCCTGTCAATCGCGGCGCGCGCAGCCTCCTCATCGAACAGGAGCTCCCCGCGCGCGACGGCGCGAACGCTTCGAACGATGTCTGCTCCGCGAACTTCCTTCAGGATGAACCCGGAGGCGCCGGCGAGGATCGACGTCGCCAAGGCTTCGTCGTCGTCGAAGGATGTGAGCATGAGAACGCGAGCGCCCGGTATGCAGGACCGGATCTCCCTCGTAGCTATGACCCCATCCCCGGGTCCGAGGCGCACATCCATCACGATGACGTCGGGCTTCGTCCTGAGCGCCTCGGCGACGGCTTCCGCCTCGCCTTTCGCCTCAGCCACGACCTGAATATCGCCCGTCTCCTCCAGCAGCTTCTTCAAGCCGCTCCGTACGACGTCGTGATCGTCGACGAGCATGACCGTAAGGTCCGTGCTCGCGATACGTCTCGGCCGGGAATGAGTGCCCTTCACGTGCCCGCTCACCTGTTCGCCCCCTCCACGAGTTCTCCCATGACCGAAGCCTTAGGAATCTCAGATGAAAAGCGTCGTCGCGCCGTCGGCCTCGAGGAGGGCGGTCGTTGCACCGGCCGGCCGCTCGAGCCCTTCGATGAGGTTGGCGCGCTCCAGTCCAAGGAGATCCATCGTCATCTGGCAAGGCACAAGGTGCACACCCATCTCGCGGGCTTCTGCGAGCAGCTCCTGCGGGCATGCCACTTTGTTGTCCCGTGCGAGCTTGCGCATCATCTTGGGTCCCGCGCCGATGAAGTTCATCTTCGAGAGCTTCAAATGGTCGGTGCCTCCTCGGTTCATCACGCTCATCATCCGCTGCATCCAGTTGTCTCCGGTCATGCGAACGTCGTTCTTCACCAACGGGAACAAGCCCCAGAAGGTGAAGAAGACCGTCACGGACCAGCCCATGGCGGCTGCGGTCGTTGCGAGGATCAGGGTAGGCCACACGCGATCGAGGTCTCCGCTCCAAGCGAAGATCACGAGCTTGTGTTCATCCTCATTTCCTTCGTCCGGCTTCATTTCCAGATCGAGCTCCGTGTACGGCATCTTGGCTCACCTCTTCTGAATGACATAGTGGAACACGCCGTCGGTCACATCCGATTCGACAAGTGTGTTCCTGGTAGACCTGCACCATGCTTGGAAGTCCGCCACCGATCCGGGGTCTGTCGCGAAGACTTCCACCATCTCGCCGGAGGAAACCTGCTTCATCGCTTTTGCCGTCTTGACGATCGGCATCGGGCAAGAAAGGCCCTTCAGATCGAGCGTTTGAACGACTGTCAGACTCATGACTCGCTCCTTTCG
>Ga0070732_10001309_pt1 | contig 13697 bp, 19 predicted proteins | sample Coa_R1_5_FD_66449 | JGI IMG/M metagenome (GOLD analysis project Ga0070732, IMG submission 66449) | Surface soil microbial communities from Centralia Pennsylvania, which are recovering from an underground coalmine fire - Coalmine... | ecosystem: Environmental > Terrestrial > Soil > Unclassified ...
GTCGGACAGGTGTGACTTGGCGGTTGCATCAGTTCGATTCGCCGTCTGGGTTGGGAATCCCTAGTATTTCGCACGTATCTCACCCAAGAAATCCTTGTTTTACTTGGGTTTGCAGCAACGTATTTCATGGCGAACTAATTAGGTGCGCGAGGCTCTGTCATGACCCTTCACCGTCCGGCCCGTAGGTTGTCCAAAGGGCTGGCCCTCCTGAACTGGAAGGAAACGGGATCGACGATACCACACTGACGAGGTTTGGCTTCGCACGGAGCATGGAGTATTGGGCACGCAAGGAAGTCGCCGATGTGATCGGCAGTCGTAATGGCTTCGATGCGGGCAGGGTGATCAAGATAGCCGCTAAGGCCATTACCCCACGCAATGGCGGCCCGATGGTCGCGTCAAGGTATGCCGCCCGACCTGTCTGCAACGGCAGTGTTCTGCTGACCCTATGAGCCCAGACAAGCGACAACCATTTGGGGGAGTTGTGAACCGACCTGCCGCCGCATTGGGTCAAACCGATGCTCGTGGTCGACGTGGACTATGGGGAGCCGCCAGCAGACGGCCTACGTCACCCACCGCTGAAAGCGTTGCGAGCCGACCAAGACCTTCGGGAGGTCAGGCTTCCTCGAAAATCCTGAGATGGGCTTGGTCGCTTCGCGTTGAATCTGGGACCGTTGTTGATACACGGTTATGTCTGCCATCAGGAGTGAGTGTTCAGCAGGGCGGATGGATGCCTCCAGCGAAGGGCGCCACGTCCACGCAACACGGGGCTGGCGCTGCGCGAACAGGCCCGGCCCTGGGACCACGAGGGAGGATCTCTCATGGCCGAGCAGGACCCGTACTTCGGCGCGATGCCGCACTCTATCCCCCGACGAGGTCGCCAGCTTGGCCGGCCGCGAAGATGTGGGGCGGGCACGGGCGAAAGGACGGGGGTCAATGTGTCGAACGTGCGTGGCGCGGCGCACTGCTTTCCGACCGAGGGGACGCCGATCTCGCGGTGCCGGGCCATCGGGCTGATCGGCAGTCTCGCCGCCATAGCCACAGCCCACAGCATCGTCCGGCCCGCCTGGGCCGTCAGTGGTGTGGGCTGGACCCAGTGGGCTCAGGTCCCCACCATTCCCAGGCTGACGTTCTCCCCCGCGGCGGCCGCCTACCGGGGAGGCACCGGCGGGGGGTCCTATATGTGGGTCTATGGCGTGAGGGCCGATGACTTCTCCCTCAGCTACGCCGAATGGAACGGAAGACAGTGGGGCTCCTGGCAAAGCCTCGGGGGCAAGTGGACCTCCAGTCCGGGCGCCTGTGTCACCGAGGTCGGCGGCCACCTGGTGTACTGCCGGGACGTGGACAACGCGACCTATCAGAACAATGGGCACCCGCGCATTGGGACAGTCTCGGGGAAGCGGGATAGATTGACGCTAGTCGAAGCCTGAAGCCTGGGCCCGCGACGGCAATTCCAACTTAGCGGTCACCACTATACGCTGCCGGCCAGTGTGAGGACGGATTCAAGCAGTACGTCGGCGCCACGCGCACAATCTTCGGGGGCACTCCATTCAGCCTCATTATGGCTAAGACCATTTCTGCTGGGCACAAAGATCATGCCAGTTGGAAAGTGCTCGGCCATGTACTTCGCGTCGTGACCAGCGCCCGCCCATAAGCGTCTCCGACTATATCCACGGCCTGCCGCCGCATTCGCTACGGCCGTGACGACCTGGTGGGCAAACGGCGTAACTGGGCTCCGCCAGACTTCGCTGCGTCGAATGGTGACATGATCTAGTTCCTCAACGCGCTGGCATGCCTCGTCGGCCATGCCCAGCGCCCGCGTCAGCCCATCATCGCGCGGGGACCGCACGTCCAACATCATCTCCACGCGGCCGGGGACGACGTTGACAACGTTCGGCGAGACATTTAGCTGGCCGACGGTAGTTTTGATATCGTTCAGCCGCTCTGAAATGTCCCTCAACAGCAATACGAGTCGCGCTGCAGCAACCATTGCATCTCGGCGATCCGGCATGGGTGTTGGACCCGCGTGAGCCGCGCGACCAACGACCTCGATGCGATTCCAAGAGATGCCTTCGATGCCCTCCACGATGCCGATTTGTGCCCCTGCCCGCTCCAGGACGGGACCCTGCTCGATGTGAAGTTCGAGGTAAGCGGCGCATTCGCGAAGACGGTTATTAAGGTCACCAAGATAGCCGATGCGCGTCAGTTCGTCGACAAAGGTTCTCCCTTCTACATCGCGCGTCGCATACGCCTGATCTCGGGTGAAATGACCGCAAACGGTGCCGCTCGCCAACATTGCCGGTCCGAAACGTACACCTTCTTCATTCGTCCAGTTCACGACTTCCAACGGGGCTTCGGTTCGAACGCCGGCATCATTAAGCGTGCACACAACTTCGAGTGCGCCCAGCACGCCAAGTGATCCATCAAACCGACCGCCGGTCGGAACTGTGTCTAGATGGGATCCAAAAACTATCGGTGGCGCGCTGTCATCGACACCCTTTCGTCGGCCGTACATATTGCCGAGATCGTCAACCCGAAGCGTCAAGCCTGCCGCTGTGAACCACTGTTTTAACAAGTTCCGCGCGTCACGATCGGCGTCGCTCAAGGCGAGGCGCCGGACGCCGTGGCTTGACGTCTTACCAATTTCCGCCATGGTCATGAGGTTAGACCAAATACGCTCGGAATTGACTGAAGTCGGACCTTGAGTCACTAAAGCTACCTCCGGCTTTTCCTCATGCCAACCTGCCCGCTAGGCGCGTCTCTGCAGATTAGACAACTCAGTTTGTGCATGAAGAATCTTCACGTATTGAATATGTCCTAGACCGCCAATCCTCCACGTTGTGAGAGAACGATCTCGTGCTAGCATCCTATGACACTGTCACGCCGGCGAGCGCAGCGTTGAATGCCTCCCGCGCCCTGAGGATCCGCAAGATGTGATCCTTCGCCGTGCGAATATGAGCTCGAACCACTCTCTCGGCCTCATCCGCGCGGTGCCGGTCAATTAGTGTGACGATCATGGCGTGCTCGCGACGCGTTTCTTCCGCCGCCGCGTCATCTTCCTCGACCACCTCGATCCAGATCACTTGGCACATGCGATTCAGAAGACGGCACACCGTTTCGTAGAGAAAGGAGTCACCACTCGCCTTCGCAATACCCTCGTGCAACCGGAGCCCCACGAGTATTTCTTCACCGCGCTTTGCCGGATCATCGCAATATTGTGCAAGCCGCGAGAGAATGTTTCTTAGACCGTCCAAAGTATCAGGAGTCAAACGCGCAATCGCAAGTCGTACAGCGTGCACTTCGAGAACTTCCCGGAGATCATAAAGGTCAGCTACTTGCCTTGCGTCAAGATCAATAATGCGCACCCCGCCCAAGGCATGCTGTTCTACAAAACCATCGCGCTCTAATCGGCGCAGTGCTTCGCGGATGGGCGTTCGACTAACCCCCAAGTTCTTTGCCAATTCTCGATCACTGAGGCGCTCCCCAGGCCTCAGAGAGCCTTGAATAATCCTGTCCCTCAAGTGAATGTATGCCTTTTCGGTTACGGCACTTCCGCTCCCCAAATCGCCACCCCCCTGCCCCTATTGCGGTCCCGTGCTCGTACCGAGTCTGCTGTGCCAAGAGTCAAACGGCGTGTCTATGTTTATATATATGTTTATATAATAGAGGGACTGTTTTGGTTCGTAACAAAGACAATATAGCATACCGATTGGTATTTCATAGAGAGAGCCAGATTGGTATACAAACTGGGCTAGGATCAGTTACAAGTACCCGGGGTAGAGCTGCTCGGCAGACGGGCGGCGGCAATGAGCTCGCCCCTATGACCACGGTGCCGTGACGGTGCCTCACGGACAACCATTTGCATGAAAAAAGGGGGGATTTCGGATGACAAGCGCCGGAAACGATGCGAAGCCAAACCACATGGGACGCAGAGAGCTCTTGGCGGCGGCCAGCATTCTGCCTATCGTGGTGACTGTTGCAAGTAGCGTGCGTTCGGCCCAGGGGGCGTCACCTTGCCCGTCGTCATCAACGCTGGACCAAGTAAAGAAGAGAGGAAAAATTGTCGTCGGAATAAATCCGGCGCAAGCTCCCTACGGCCTCCTCGGTAATAACGGACAGTGGACTGGTTTCGACCCCCACTTGGCGCGGGAAACGGCGAACCGATTAGGAGTCAAACTCGAGATCACTCAGGTAACTCCTTCCTCCCGGATTCCCCTCCTTTTCGCTGGAAAAGTTGACGCTTTGATGGCTGGCATGGCCGTGACTAGAAGACGAATGCTGCAAATTGACTTTAGCATCCCCTACATTACAGTGGACGAAAAACTTCTGGTTAAGCAAGGGAGCGGTATTAGCGGTCCTGTAGATCTCGCAGGACGAACTGTGGCGGTCGTCGCCGGATCTAGCACCGAAGTGGCCTTACAAAAGGCACAGCCGAAGGCTAAGTTGTTGCGCTATCAAGAACTGCCCGACGGGTTTCTTGCACTAAAACGAGGACTAGCGGACGCCTTTGCATCTGATGTTATGATTATCACGAAGCTCGCCGCAACCGATACTCAGCAGAAATATGAAATTGTTGGCCCGGACCTCGACGTCATTCCCATTGCGGTGGGAGTCCGTCCCATTGACTCGAGATGGCGTGACACAATGACCTTTACACTCTTGGACATGCAGAAGGACGGTACTTACGCGAAATTGTTCGACGAGTACTTTGGTAAGAACAGTCAATTTCACTTGCCGGTTCCGGCACTAGATCTGCAGGGAATGCCAGATTAAAGAGCGGCGTCGTGGGGAAGTGTACCAGACGCCGCCGTTGACGCGGACTGTATGATCATCAGCGCGTCGCGCGTGGTCGTCGTTCTCTCCCACAGGCATAGCCATGCTCACCGTTGCCAGTGTCGCACTGGTGTCAGCGACAAACATAGGGACGCCCCTTGAACAGGCAGCGGGCTGACCGTTAATGCCAATCGACTGGGAATTCATCATCAGCAAAGGCGTGCTGCAACAGATCGCTGCTGGACTCTGGCTCACCGTAATAATGTCGATTTCGTGCTGCGTTGGCGCGCTTCTCTTTGGCGCGCTCGGTGCGTTGTTGCAACTTAGTACTTCTAAATGGCTAAGGTCCATCGGTCAGTCATATGTAACTATTTTCCGCAACATCCCCCTCTTGGTGGTACTCTTTTTCTTCTACTTCGGCGTTCCGACGCTTGCGCAACCGCGGCAGCTACCGATCCTGTATTCGGGAAGCTACGAGACAAATATCGCGATTCTCGTGATATCCCTAGTCTCCGGCGCGTATATGGCCGAAGTTATCCGCGCTGGAATCGAAGCCGTTCCAGGCGGTCAAATCGAGGCTGCGCTCGCCTCTGGCATTAACAAGCGACAGACCTTCCAGCATATAATTGTCCCGCAACTCGCGCCAATTATTCTTCCTGGCATGGCGAGCGAGGTAATAAACGTAACAAAGAGCACAGCATTCTCAATGGCAATCGGCGTCAAGGAACTTACATCGCAAGGCCAGCAAATTGAATCCGCGACATTCAAAGGCTTTGAAGCGATGACGGCCGTTACCCTGACTTACCTGGTCTTGAACGGAGCGATATTCGCCATCATGACAGCGCTCGAAAGAAGTTTCGGCAAGAAATAGGCCATGGCGGGGTCGACTCTATGCCCGTGATCCTGGAGAGTTGGCGTTACTTCTTGCTGGGCACTTATCCGCAGGGCCCAATCGGGGGCCTAATCCTTACTGTATACCTAGGCGTCTACACGGGAGCAACAGCGCTCGCTATCGGCCTGACATTGGGTTCTATGTCGCTGGTGCCTTTCCCACCGATAAGATGGATCGCCCGTGTTCTAGTGATGCTCGTTAGAGGCATACCTTCGCTCGTTTTCTTGTTTTGGATGTACTTCCTGTTGCCCCGACTTACCGGTATTGATTTATCGCCCTTCCAGAGCCTCTCGATAGGACTAGCTGTTTATCATGGCAGTTACATGGCGGAGGACATTCGGGGAGGCATTCAGGCGGTACATCGAGGGCAGAGGGAAGCTGGTTATGCTACAGGGCTCGGCGGGCTCAACATCCTCCACCATATCATCCTACCTCAGGCCGTGCGAGCCATTATCCCAGCCTTGGTCAATCGGTTTGTGACGCTGTTTATGTACACATCTGTAGTTGCCCTATTCGGCGTCCTGGACTTCATGCGAATTGGCGTACTGTTGAATGACCGCTCCCTAATCTACCCGATGCAAATCTTCGGCTTTGTTGGTGCCGTGTATTTCTGCTTCAGCTACGGTCTGACGCGATTGGGTCGGAAACTTGAGAAACGGTGGCAGTGGGCACCGAAAGTACACAGTTTCGATACAGCAGTGTAGGGGTGAGACACGAAGAAGGGAGTGTGGATACATGTCCCAAACGCAGCCGAATAAAGGCGCAATGCTCAACAGCGTACTCAAGATATTGGACGCCAAACGCAACGAGTTGGTTGAGTTCACACGCGACATCGCTAGGATTCCTAGCGTCACAGGTAACGAGGCCGCAATATCCGAGACATGCGCCCAGCGAATGCGTAGCTTGGGACTCGAGACCGAGCTATCGAGCGTATCCTCCAATCAAAATAACGTCTTGGGGTGGATTCGAAGTTCAGGCGAGCGCGAGAGCCTTATGCTGACTGGACACATGGACACTCTACCGCCTGCCGACGGTTGGACCCGAAACCCCTATGGCGGCGACGTCTTCGAGGGTAAGATATTCGGCAATGGTATTTCAAACATGAAGGCATCGGATTCCGCAATGGTATATGCAGCCTACGCGATAAAGGAAGCCGGTCTAAAGCTTCGAGGCGATGTTCTCGTTGCACTGGTAGTAAGCGAATGCCAAAGTGGCATTGGCTCAATGGATCTGATGTCCAAGAACATCAAGACAGGCAGGTTCATCAATACGGAGCCAACTGAACTCGGAATTCTCACGCTCAATTCTGGCCCTCAGTATATCCGAGTGAACATATTGGGACGAGCGGGTCATTCGGGCTCCCACGATCGTGGCGTAAACGCAGCGGCCCTGATGTGTCAGCTGGTGGGTCGACTTGGTCCGATGCACCAGAAGATCCCTGCAGGTGGGTGGCTCGAATATGAGGATCGTCCACAATATCGAGGCTTGCCAATTTATCATCTTGGTGCAATAAGAGGCGGACTCGGACGGGAGTTGCTCGAGGTGCCGGCCAACACCCCCTCTTTTTGCACCGCTGTCATCAATGTTCGCGTACCACCCAACCAGCATTTCCAAACGACCCTAGAGTGTTTCGAAAAATTGCTACGGGACATGCAGAAGGGCACCCCGGGTTTTCAATTCGAGCTTTCATGTTCTTGTGGAAAGCCAGCGTTTGAGTCGCCGGAAAATTCGGCCACGGTCAAGGCCCTGGCCGACGCCTATCGAGAGATCATGGGAGCCGAGCCCCCATTGGGACCGATCGAGCCCTATATGTTCACGGGAACCGATGCGGGGTTCATGCAGGAGGCCGGAATTCGAGACGGCGTTGTCATGGGGCCGGGACGATTCACGTCGAGTCTCCCGGACGAATATGTGGAAGTCGACAAGCTAGTGTGTGCCGCGAAAATTTATGCGGCAGCGATAATCGATCTCTGTGGCGCGGTGGTCTAAAAGGACGAAAATCGCTAGGATACTCTCATTATGACCTCACGAAGAGATTACTCGGCCCCCGTGGCATATTCGAGACCCGAGGACGAAGTCGTTACGATCATTTGGGACATAGCGACTTGCTGGCCGAAGGTCGGAACCGTTGGCGTCTAAACCTTCGGCCAGATTGGCACCGGCAGGCGCGTCGCCGCCTACAATCGAGTTCCGAAAAGTAAACAAATGGTTTGGCAATCTTCACGTACTGCGCGATGTATCTTTTGCGGTCGCGCCGGGCGAAGTCATAGTTATTTGTGGCCCTTCGGGATCCGGAAAGAGTACGCTGGTACGGTGCATTAATCACCTAGAGCCGGTTCAATCGGGCACCATTTCTGTTTTTGGGCGGCCCATTGATGAGTGGAAGCGCAATCTCAGGGAGCTGCAATCGGAAATAGGGGTGGTGTTCCAGACCTTCAACTTGTACCCTCACAAGACCGCCGTGGAGAATGTGACACTAGCGCCTATTTTGGTCAAGGGACTATCCAAGCGAGAAGCGCGCGATCTAGCGATGTCGCTATTGGAACGAGTAGGGGTAGCAGATAAAGCGAACGTCCACCCCGCCTATCTGTCTGGAGGACAGCAGCAGCGCGTGGCGATTGCACGTGCCCTAGCTATGCAACCTAAGATCATGCTCTTCGATGAACCAACATCAGCGTTAGACCCCGAGATGATTAACGAGGTCCTCCAGGTAATTGCCGCCTTGACCAAAGAAGGCATGACGATGGTAATTGTTACACACGAAATGGGGTTTGCCCGCGGCGTCGCGCACCGAATAATGTTCATGGATCGAGGCGAAATTTTGGAGTTCGCTAAGGCGACGACCTTCTTTGCAAACCCGGAGACTGAGCGTGCCAAAGCTTTTCTTGCGAAGATTCTGTCCCATGACATCACGGGATGAATCCAGTGCGGCTTCGCTCGGTCCTAGGATTTGGCCCATGATTCTATGTAACTGTCTAGTCGGTCCCAAGGGGATTCGGCCCACAAACTAATCGATCGGCCCGGAGGTTACCGTCCTGCCTCGCCCGTTCATGAAATCCGCGGTTATGAAGCAATTTCGCCGATCTGTTTCGCGGCTCTTCTTATCGATTCTTCGCCCTTCGTGGCGGTCCCGTTAGCAAACCGTTAGCACTAATGTCTGAGGGAACCTCATCATACACTCTCGAAGAGACTTACATCGTGGCGTATACCAGGAAGCTTCTTGCGAAGCTGCAGAAGGTAGACTTACGCAACGCTTGGAGCCACGAAGCGCTCGATTTTACCAATTGGCTCGCGCAGGAAGAAAACCTGGGCCAGCTTAGCTGTATTTAGTTAAGGATCTGGAGACACCCAGGGTCTCCCGGCGCGTCTGCTAGTTTATCCAGTATGGGCGAGGTGTTGACACTTTTGTCCTCCAACCATCGTCCTCATTCGCGCTCAGCTGGCCTTCGGGGCCAGAAAGACCGCGGCCGGCGTGCGACCGTGGAGCCGATAGCCTTGGTGCGATCGGTCCCGGTTGTAGAAGCGCAGGTACGCCTGCGGGTCCTGCTCCAGTTGCGCGACGCTCCAGTAGTACGTCCGGCGAAAGGCCCCGCGCCACAGCTCGGTGATTTTCCCTCCGGATAAACCGTCACTCTACCCGATTCGCAAATTCGTCCCACAAAAAATGCATCCGGGGATAGTTAGACCGTCCAATGACCAGTATTCGGCCCGTTCTGCGAACAGGCGATGAACCGGACTTTGTCGGGGCTACTCAGCCTCTTTGGCGCGAGGTTGCAGCGAGGAAAAAGGTAGCAGTCCCGGACGCCCGAGATCAGGTGGCCTACGAACTGTCCGGTTGGAAGGCCTGAACGAACAACGGCTACCCCGGCCCAAAAGGAGTTCCTTACGGGCAGGTAATTATCACTTACCGGAGCCGCCCAGAGTACGGCTTTCGGAGGGCTCTACGTGACTCCCATTTCGGACACCTGCCAGGAGCCGCCCAATCGTAGCCCGTCCGACGCCCAACCGCCGGGCGGCTTCCGCTCGGCTGATCTGTCCGGCGTAGAGGGCGGGTACGAGCCCCTCCCACTCGCAAAGGAACTCCGCATCCTGGATGCGACTGGGACGCCCGAGCCGCTTCCCCTGGCGTTTCGCCCTGTCCATACCTGCCCGAACTCTCTCGCTCAGGATGCCTCGTTCCAACTGGGCGTAAGCGACGGTGATATAGTAGAGGGCTTCCCCGAAGGGCGAGGTTGTGTCCAGCCACGGCTCGCTAAACGAGCGGAGACCCACGTTCCAGCCTCGGAGGCGCTCCAGCGTCGTAGAGGCGTCCAGAACGCTCCTGAAGGCCCGGTCCAGCCTCCAGACTAGGACGAGGTCAATCTTGTGCCTGCTGGCGCCATCCAGGAGCCGCCCCCACGCCACACGGCCTCTCAGGTCGGTGGCCGAAGCGTGGTCCATGTACTCCCCGACGGCCGTCCACCCCGCCTGGCTCTCTACAAACTCCCGCAAGGGTAGCAGTTGGGTCTCGGGGTTCTGGTCCTTGTCAGACGTACTCACTCTTGCGTAAACTCCCACTCTCATCACCGTAACCCCCTGTCCAATGCGATTATTATACCAGAGGGGGTCAGGGATTGACATGAGAAATCCGTAGAGGGTATCGTTGGTGCATGGCAAGGAAAATGAATCTTCCCGAAGAGATCAGAAAGCAGTTCGTCGAGTTTGGACGCCAGGGAGGGCGGATTGGTGGTCCGGCCAGGATCAAGAGGCTGGACCAGCAGGAACGCCAAGCCCTTGCCAGGAAGGCCTCCAAAGCCCGCTGGGCCAAGGTGAAGAAGACCACGCCGAAGTGACAAGGGTCAAAACGGCCCTGCGAAATGTGGGAATCACACCACCGGTCCGGAAATCGGCGGGAAGTGGGGGACAACTTGAAGACGATCGATTGGCGAGATTACCCGGGGCAGCCGCGGCGTTTTGGGTGATCGTGGCAATCGTGTTGGGCCGAAGCCTTGGCTCGGGCCGTGGTCGAACGTGAGAATGGATGCAGTACTTATCCCGCTAAGCATCGTATTTGTGCGGTCCGGGTTCTCCGAATAAAGGCACGGCCACGTTAGTAACCCAAGGAAAATCCGAGTAGTCTCCGTTGTGCCCTTGCAGCCCCCGACCCTCTTGCATGTAATTATTGGTTGTCAAAGCTGAACCACCGGCATGGCTATACGCAGGGACGAGACGCGGCGCGTGTGGGAAAGTAGGCAGGCTGGCAAAAAAGAACAATTTGCCCCGGGGGAGCTATCGCTGTTTCGGGGGTCACTTCCGAGACGGCGCGCATATGTCCGTGAGTTATCCTCAGGATGCCCAGAAGGGAACTCACAGAGTGGCCGGTAAACCGGTTCGCTTAATAGACAGTCTCCGCTGGGAAATGCCAGTTGGGCTTGCCGCAATGCTGCGGAAGGGAGGAACCGATGGAAATGTGCAGAGGGGTGTTCGTTAGGGGTGGGAGATTCCGGATTCATACCCTCACTAGGGAGGACCTGGACGCTAAGGAGACCCTAGCGAGCCAAGGTATCCGGTTGGTGGAGTGGGAATTTGAGGTCGAGAACCTTGACGCGGCAGAAGCTAAAGCTATCAAAGACATGACGAAGTACAATGCGAATAGCCAGGATGCTATGCGCTACATCTATGTCGCGGACAATCATGGCAGAGTCCGAGATATTTTTGACCGTGGATAAGACCTGTGCCCCGGCACCGTCGTGGGCAAGGGGGAGGTGAGGCACACCAGAAGCGGGAGAGGGGGGGAGGTATCATGAGTCCCTATCTCTATAATTTTGGGAACATACCATATTCAATGTCCCAGGTCCCATGGTACATCCAGCTCGTTGAGAAATGGCCAGACTTTGTGGTAACCTTCTTTGGCGTGCTTGCAGGGGCGTATTTAGCTTACCGAATCGAGAGAAAAGTCGCGCATTCTACACTGAGCACGGAAAGGTCACTAGAAGAAAGTCGTGACCAGGAATACCTGCTTGTTCACCTTGATCGACTGAAGATTGAGATTCGCGATAACCAGCAGACCGTGCCCAAGGTAATCGAGGCACTAAACAAGGCGCTCATCGCCGACCGCCATAGGAGGGTGATCCTTCTCGGTTGGGCAGCCAAATTAGCCGGCGGATTATCCGTTGCGGCTTATGAAAATCTGTCTGCATCCGGGTTGCTTCGACTGCTGCCGGATGAGATTCAAGCGTCAATATTCGACGCTCGGCAACGTACGGCGAATCTGAGGGCCATGGTTGAGGCGGGCGAACCGGCCATGTCTTTTTACGCATCTCATTTGGACGGGGACCTCCCGGGCGAAACACACATCAAGGACATTCTTAGTTACTCTCACACGACATATGACGGTCTTAAGACGATAAAGGAGGAGATATTCAAGTTTACCGGACAATTCAAGGAAAGGGTCAGGGCGAGAACTCGAAATGAGACGGGTCCGGACGCCGTGGGCCGACGCCGACCTAAGTGAGGGCTAGTTGTTTGCGGGTGTCTGGAATAAGCTTGCGAAAGGTATCGACGACACTTAGAAGATGGGGATCCAAACCGAATTCTCCTACCAGCCTGGAAAGATCGGCCCCCGGATCGAGCACTTCAATCCCCACGAGTCCACCATCTTCGCCCAGGTCGAGAATGATGTCCTCTGAGAACTCGCGCTGGGACACAGACTCCACTCCGCGCAAATAGATATAGAGCGCGTTAGCGGCTCGGTCATAGGTGATGTTGTAGCCCTGCTTCATAGTTCCGCCCAAAAAGATGTTACAATCCAGATTGTGTCGTCTGTCTCCTCAATTACCACATTCAATCTCCGACCCCGTATAGTTCCCATGAGGCGCCTTCGCTTCCCCTTACGCGGAAGAATGATTTCAGGGTTCTGTACGATGGATCTGGCCTCCTCCTCTTGAATACCTCGTTGGTGCATCCGGGCCAGTCCATGGTCGTAGAACTGGATCGTCTTCATTGATCATATACCCCAAATCGCTGTGCCCACACCACCCACTAGTTGTTGCCCTCCACAAGAGCCCGTCAGACCGCCTAGGAGCCCCTTCCGGCACCCCAGGATACAGAGCCAGACCACCCCGCGCCCACTACGATCCTCTTACCCGGATTGTTAAAACAAGGGCGCAGGGTGCCTACTTTTTCCATCCCCGGGCAGTAACCTCGCTTGTACCACCTGGTACTCCTGAAGCAAATGTGAGAATCGGCGACACGAAATATCCATTCGCTTTCGTGATTCCTCACCGATAGTGGTTTGGCGTCGGACTCATCGCTCTTGCCTTTCTGCTGCAATTGCCCAAAGTCATGATCAACCTGCAGTAGTTAGGCCCATCGAGTCTACTTCCACGGAGGCATGGGCGAGACGATCAGCAAGCCCCCCACCGATGGCAGTAGGACATGCCGATGATCCCCAGAACCCAGATAACTGCCAGCGCCAAGACAAAGAGGACGATGAATGCCAAATAACCGAGAATGCCATGGGGGCGATGTTGATGCTGAAGCACTGCCCACGTGGCGAAAATGATTAGCACTGGAGGGCCGAGAACCAAGAATGATCCCAGAACTACAGTCATGGCGAATAACACCCAATCCACAACAATCGCCAAAGGGCCAATGACAGGGTATTTCTCAATCCCCGCGAGATGATCGAATGGAAAACCTTGGGTTAGAGTCTCGCCCAGGTTCTTGAACACATAACGGACAACAACATTGATGAGAACAATGAAAAAGGTGAGGACTAAGAACCCTGAGATGCGCCTTAGCCAATGCACAACAGGCCGTTCCCCTACGGAGTTTGTCTTAGCGACCGCCCATGAATCGGCTATCGTATTCATCTTATAGTCGCCATATGCCTTCTAGCGGTGGCAGACGGCCAGGCGCGCAACGCAATCTAGGGTGTACTGTTTGGATGTAGTGTTGACACTTGGAGGGCTACCTCCCGTGACAGCAAGAGGGTCACAGCCCAGCCTCCGAATACTCCAACCGAGACCTGCCGGGTTTCGGGAGGAGGGAGACG
>Ga0070732_10001310_pt1 | contig 13692 bp, 7 predicted proteins | sample Coa_R1_5_FD_66449 | JGI IMG/M metagenome (GOLD analysis project Ga0070732, IMG submission 66449) | Surface soil microbial communities from Centralia Pennsylvania, which are recovering from an underground coalmine fire - Coalmine... | ecosystem: Environmental > Terrestrial > Soil > Unclassified ...
CAAGTTTCTGGTCAATCCGCGTCAGGGCCGGCAGTGAGCGCCCGAGCCCGCTCCATTCACGATTCCTGCCTGATCGTGGACACGCACGCGGACACGCCCCAACGCTTCCTCGATGAGAACTTCGATATCGGCTCGACTGATCCGAATGATGCCGGCCACATCAGCCTCGACAAAGCCCGTCGCGGCAATCTGGGCGCGGAGTTCTTCTCCATCTGGGTCGAGCCGGAGACCAATCAAGGCCATTTCGCTCAACACACCTTCGATTTGATCGATTCGGTTTACGAGCAGGCCACGCGCCATCCGGATCGCATGATGATGGCATTCTCGCCCGACGACATCGAGCGCGCCCATAGGCAGCACAAATTGGCTGCGCTGATGGGCATTGAAGGCGGGCATTCCATCGAGAACGACATCCACTTGCTGCGCGATTATTACCGGCTGGGCGTGCGTTATATGACGCTTAGCTGGTCGAACACGAACGAGTGGGCGGATTCCTCAGGCGACCTCGACAATCCCAAGGTGCAACATCACGACGGACTCACTGATTTCGGCAAGCAAGTTGTTCTAGAGATGAACCGGCTGGGCATGATGGTGGACATCTCCCATGTATCCGACAAAACTTTCTGGGATGCAATCGCAACGACGAAGGCGCCCGTCATTGCCTCGCACTCGTCGGCGCGGGCGCTGGTCAGCCACCCTCGCAACATGACCGACGATATGCTGAGGGCGGTGGCGAAGAATGGTGGCGTGGTGCAGGTGAATTTCTATTCCGGATTTGATGACGATAACTTCCGGAAGGCGGCGGAGGCCCAGGAGAAGGATGAGGCTGCCGCAGTGCAGAACTATGTCGATCAGTTGAAGGCCGAGGGCAAGGCGATAAGCTACTCGGATGAGGACCGCATCGAGCGCGAATGGATGGCCAAGATTCCACGGCCTCCGTTCAGCGCGCTTATCGACCACATCGATCATACCGCGAAGGTGGCTGGAGTCGATCATGTGGGCCTTGGATCCGATTTCGACGGCGTCAGCGGAGCCACTCCGCAAGGCATGGACTCAGCAGCCGATTTGCCCAAGATCACGCAGGCACTGCTCGACCGAGGCTACAGCGCTGACGACATTCACAAAATTCTCGGCGGCAACCTGATGCGCGTTTTTCGAGAGGTCGAGAGCGTGAGCCACCAGATGCAAGCATCGCCAACAGACTCCAAAGCTGCGCGCTAGACCCTGCAACGACCCACTGACCGTTGGGAATATTGCTCTTCCGAGAAAAGAGCAGGCCGCGCAGGGTTGCGCCGCTCTGTCGTACAATGCAACTTTACTTTTATCTTTCTACACCGTAAGGAGAATCCATGCGAAGGATTGTGACCATCCTAATTCTTTTCTCTGTCGCTGGACTCGGCGTCCTCGCGCAGGACAACTCAAGCACCCAGACTAGCCCTGCGGCCAAACCAACCACACCTGCCAAGCCCGCTACTGGAGCCAAAACTCCCGTACATCGCGCCGTTTCTGCCGAACCTACAGCAGTCTTCAATACGACTGCCGGAACTCTTCGCTGCACGCTTTTTGAAAAAGAGACGCCGGAAACTGTGGCTAATTTCATCGGCCTCGCCACGGGCACCAAAGACTGGAAGAATCCGGTGAGCGGTGCGACCAAGCACGCCACGCCACTGTACGATGGCACCATCTTTCACCGCGTGATTCCTAACTTCATGATCCAGGGCGGTGATCCAGCGGGAAATGGAACCGGAGATCCGGGCTACAAATTCAAGGATGAGATCGTGCCGTCGCTGATGTTCGATCGTCCCGGCCGCTTGGCCATGGCTAATTCTGGGCCGGGAACAAACGGTTCGCAGTTCTTCATCACCGAAGTGCCCACGCCCCATCTCAACGGGCGACATACCATCTTCGGACAATGTGACGATGCCAGCGTAGTGCTGGTGAAGCAGATTGCGCGCATGGCAACCGATCCGACCAATGACCGGCCATTTCGTCCCGTAAAGATCATTCACGTCAGCATTGTGCGTGGAGCCGCTGCCACATCGGCGAAACCTCGAACCACTGTGAAGAAGCCGGCGACGGCCGCACCGCAGAAAACGCCGACGAATCCCAACTAGGGGAGCCGCCGGAAGCGAACAGAACCGCGCTTTGCCCGGTGGACGCCGACGGCGGCTGTCCCCACATGATCAATTTCGATGCAACGACTAATCACGAATTTAAGAAAGGATTCTCATGACTCGCCAACCCGGCCTTTACGCCATTTTTGAAACTACTGAGGGAAACATTACTTGCCGTCTCTTCGACAAAGAAGCGCCCAAGACGGTTGCCAACTTTGTGGAACTTGCAGAAGGCAAGCGTGAATGGACGCATCCAGCGACGCGCAAGAAATCAAATGACCGCCTCTACGACGGCACGATTTTGCACCGCGTGATCCCCGATTTCATGATTCAGGGCGGCGACCCGCAAGGTACTGGCACGGGCGGCCCCGGATATCAGTTTGAAGACGAGACCAAGGGTTCGCCCCACAAGTTCGATAAGCCGGGCAAGCTGGCGATGGCGAATGCCGGCCCCAACACCAACGGTTCGCAGTTTTTCATCACGGTCGCGGCGACCACATGGCTTTCCGGCAAGCACACCATTTTTGGAGAGGTGGTAGAAGGACAGGACGTGGTGGATAAGATCACCAAGGTTCCGCGCAATCGGCAGGACCGCCCGAACAAGGACGTTGTCGTGAAGAAGGTCACGATCGAGCGGGTGTGATCTCATTCTCAGGGGCGGATTTCCTACAAGCGCACTGGCCCAGAAGCTAAGCGATCTCATAAAGGCCTTGGTTAGGCCGCGGCTTTACAACCTGCGGAGAAGCTCTCATCTGGCCGGTGCTTCGAAAGAGCGCAGCTCGAGCCGCGCCACCCAGCTCCACGGAAGACGGGCTTTACAGTTTGCTGAAAAACCCGCACTGCTTGCCTCAGGGGCTGAAGGCCTCACTAATAACACCGGACTTATCGCAGCCCTGAAAGCTCTGCGCCACCCAAATCCGACTTTTTCCGCGACTGTTTAGCCACTGACGAAACGCATCCCTGCAAGAACCTGTGGTTCCACCGTTCTCTTGCAGGGCAGCCGCTCGTTCCTGACCTCGGGTGCACCCGAAGGTACTAGGTCCCACTGGCGTCTCGGCAAAGCATCTCTAGCAGGATAAAATCAGGCCAATGCGCCATGCTCCGTCCATCCTCCTTCTGGGACTCCTGACGGGAATACTCCCTTGCCCGGCGCTCGTTGTTGCGGATGAAGCCACTCCGCCGCCCATTACTTGCAGCAACGGAGTTCCGGGCGGAATCAGCTGCATCGTTTCCAAAAAGGACTTGAAGGAGGCCCGCGCCGCTTACGCTCGAGGCATGAAACTGCAGGAGCACAAGCATCTGGAAGATGCCTTTGCTCAATTCGATGATGCCCTGAAGCTGGCCCCCCAGGACCCGCAATTTCTGACCGCCCGCGAGACCGTCAAGGCACAACTGGTGTTTGATCATGTCGAGCGAGGAAACGCACTCCTCTCGGAAGGTCGCTCCGAAAACGCAGCCACGGAGTTCCGCGCGGCGCTAGACCTCGATCCTGAAAACGAGTTCGCCAGAGAGCAACTTCAAGAAGCCAGCCGCAATTCAGTTCCGGCGCTGACCGCAGCGATCATGCCCACCACCGAGACCGCGAGCGAGATTCGTCTGCAACCCACCGATGCGCGCGCAACTATCCGCTATACCGGCGATGTGCGCGGACTCTTCACGGAACTGGGAGCGGCCTACGGAGTTACCGTCCAGTTTGACGATCCCATCCCAACCAGAACGCTGCGCTTCAATGTTGAGGACGTAGACTTCTTCGCTGCCCTGCGATTGGCCTGCCAGGTCAGCCGGACGATGTGGAGCGCGCTCAGCGCGCACCAGCTGCTCATTGCCGCCGACACCTCAGAAAACCACCGCCAGTTTGACCGCTTATCCCTTCAAACCTTTCAGGTACCAGCACATACCGGACCCCAGGACGCCACCGAGGTGATGAACGCCCTGCGGACCCTGTTCGATCTGCGCTTTGTGAGCCTGGGGCAGACGGCGAATACGATCGAGGTCCGGGCGCCGCAGCCCATTCTCGAAGCCTGCACTAAGCTCATGGCGCAGTTCAACGGCGAACGGCCGCAGGTAATGTTCGACATTCGCGTTTACCAGATTAATCACCAGTTTACCCGCAACATCGGGTTGCACATCCCGGATAGCTTCAACCTGTTCAACATCCCAGTCTCGGCTCTAGCGGCGCTGGGCGGGCAGAACATTCAGAGTCTTATCAACCAACTGGTCGCGTCCGGTGGAATTAATCAGGCCAACAGCACCGCGCTCTCAGGATTGCTTGCCCAATTGCAGGGCCAGCAAAATTCGATCTTCAGCCAACCGCTGGCGACTTTCGGCGGCGGGCTCACCTTCGAAGGACTCAGCCTCGACAAACTGTCAGCGACACTCTCTTTGAATGAGTCCTGGGTGCGCAGTCTGGAACACATGACCATGCGCGCCTCTCAGGGCACAGACGCGACCTTTCATTTGGGAACCCGCTATCCAATTTTGAATGCCACCTACGCGCCTATTTACAACTCGCCGCAAATTTCGAAGGTGCTGGGCAACCAGAGTTACATCCCGCCGTTTCCCTCTGTCAGCTATGAGGATCTGGGCCTGAATTTGAAGGCGAAACCGGTGATCCATGGCAATGGAGACGTGAGCGTGCAAATGGAGCTGCAAGTCCGCTCGCTTACCGGACAGAGCACCAATGGCGTGCCCGTGATCTCTAACCGCGAATATAAGGGCAGCATCAACTTACGGGACGGAGAGACAGCGGTAGTCGCCGGTCAAATCTCGCGAACGGACCAGCGTTCGATGGCGGGGATTCCAGGTTTAATAGCCGTCCCCGGACTTAACAAAGCTGCGACCGAAAATTCGGCGCAAGAGAACGACGACGAGCTCATGATCGTCATGACGCCTCATGTTCTCTCAAATTTCGACCGAACCACCGACGAGATCTGGATCACCGCAAAGTAGAAGTTCTTCAGCAATCCCAACTCACTTGCCCTGTTTGCCGGCGAAGTCCACCAGCCCTTTCAGCGTGTCAGCAGGCACCTGGCTGACGTTGCCGATTTTGCGTCCATTGATGAAGAGCGTGGGCGTGCCCGTCACATCGACAGCTTTCCCCAAGGCAAGAGACGCATCGATGCGGGACTTCGTCTCTGGCGCGATAGCGCAGGCAGCGATGTCGGCGCCCTTGACGCCTGCTCCGTTGGCAAGGACGGTCAGTTTCTCGTCAGCGTTCTCCGCTGTAATCTCCTCTTGCGTTTCGTAGGTTTTAGCCACGAACTTCCAGAACGCATCGTTGGAGGCGCGACCTACACAGTCCGCATAGGCTGCTCCTTTTGCCGCCCAGTTATGGAGTTCGAGCGGAAAGTTCTGAAACACAAAGCGGGCACCCGGCTCAGAGGCCACCAGTGCCTCGATTGCCGGCTGCGCCGCCTTGCAAGCCGGACACTGCAAATCTCCAAACTCGACAATGGTCACTGGAGCGCCCTTGGGCCCGTGCTCCGGCCCATTGATTCCCTTCTCCAATGCCTTTTTGGCTGCATCAAAAGGCTTGGCGCCAAAAGGAATGACATCGCCTACCACGGCGTGCTCGCCATCGGCAGAGACGAAGAATCGGCTGAGTTGCTGGCCCTGCGGACTCGCCAGCACGACCGACACCTCGGCCAATCCGGGCACAGGCGAAGGCTTGATGCTGGCAATTTTCCAGCTCACATTCGGTTCATAGCCAAACGTCTGCTGCAAAAAGGAATCGACTGTCGCCTCAGAGGGAAGGTTTGGGGTGGTGGAAGCGCTCGCCGCGGGCCTTTCGGTGGGCTTTGCCGGAGTTTTGTTGGTTGAGGTTTGGGCCGCGGCTGCCTGAGCGACACCGGCTGCGAGCAGAATGGCAACAATCAAGTTATACGGACGACGCATGTTTTCCTTTCGGGGCGAGGATCTTGGTGATTCAACGGTGCCGATGCAAACTATCAGGATAATTCAAATGTCACATTTTGCGGCGATGGGAAAGCGGCGACCGTAGCCGAACGCCTTGGGAGAAATCTTCAACCCGGGAGCGGCTTGCTGGCGCTTGTATTCGGAGCAGTCGACCATGCGAATCACGCGGCGGACGGTTTCAATGTCAAAGCCATGGTCAGCCGCAATTCGCTCGGCCGGATGCAGGTCTTCGACGTAGTCCTCCAACACGGCATCAAGAATCTCGTAAGGCGGCAGCGTGTCGCTATCTTTTTGGTCGGGCCGCAATTCCGCGGAAGGCGGCTTTTCCAAGGTTGCTCGCGGAATCACTTCCCGGCGTGAATTGACGAACCTTGCCAGCCTGTAGACCAATGTCTTGGGAACGTCGGAAATGACAGCCAGGCCGCCCACCATGTCGCCATAGAGTGTGCAGTAGCCCACGCCCAGTTCGCTCTTATTACCCGTGGAGAGCACGATGGCCCCGAATTTATTCGACAATGCCATCAGCATCGTGCCCCGCGAGCGGGATTGAATATTTTCTTCGGTGGCATCTTCTTCACGTCCGCGGAACACCTCCCGCAATATTTCCCGATAGGCTCCAAAAACCTGGGTAATGGGAAGTTTCTCAAACCGAATTCCAAGATTCTTCGCCAGCGTACAGGCATCGTCGATCGAGCCTTGCGAGGAGTAGGGACCCGGCATGCCGACGCCGATCACATTCGATGGACCGACCGCATCGGCGGCGATCGCAGCGGTAAGCGCGGAATCGATTCCTCCGCTGAGGCCGATGATGGCCTTCTGAAATCCGCATTTGTGCATGTAATCGCGCGTGCCTAGCACCAGAGCGGAATAGACGCTGGCTTCCTCCCCAGGCATTTGTTCATGCATCTCGCCCGTGAGGTTCTTGGAATCAAAGAAAATCAAGTCTTCTTCAAACGAGCGGCCCTGGGCGATCACTTCTGCCTTGGAATTCAGCACCAGACTGGAGCCGTCAAACACCAGGCTGTCGTTACCTCCGACCTGATTGACCATGACCACCGGAACCCGGTACTGGCGGGCGATGGTGGCGAGCATGTCGCGGCGGAATTCGCGTTTGCCAATCCAGAAAGGCGATGCGGAAATGTTGAGAACAAAATTGCCGCCTGCGCGGATAAGGCTTTCAACAGGGTCCAGCGCATACAGGCGCTTAGGCCAGAATAGCTTGTCGTTCCATGCGTCTTCGCAGATGGTCAGGGCCATGCGGTTGCCGCAGAGTGAAAAGAGGTCCTGCGATTTGGCGGGAGCGAAGTTGCGCACCTCGTCGAACACGTCGTAAGTGGGCAGCAGCATCTTCGATTGAACGAACGCCAATTTGCCATCCATCAACAACGCTGCCGAATTCATAACCGACTTTCCGGTGTCGGAATTGGCCGGCGTAACCAGCCCGCAGATCACGGCGATGCCGCGAGTTTCAGCTGCGATGCGCTCCGCCGTCTCGCGATTGCGAACGACAAACGAGGGTCGTTCTACCAAATCGCGCGGCGGATAACCGCAAACTGCCAACTCCGGAAAAAGAATCAGCCCCGCTCCGGAATCCTGGGCACGCCGCGAAAAATCGATAATCTTCTGAGCGTTGCCGGAGAAATCTCCGACCGTAGGATTAATCTGTCCCAGCGCGACTCTCACGTATTTAGTGTAAAGCGGAAGCTGGCCGCGGCCAAGTCAACGCCTCGGAAGGTCCATAACGGAATTCCACCTGTCGATTTATGTCGGGACTGCGAGCAGAACTTGTACTATTGATCGTTCCCCCGAAAGGACAGTCATGGCTGATCAAGCCTCCGCATTCATTTCTTGTCGGACTTGCACTTTCCTACTATCTCGAACACTGCTGCCAAGCTTCATACTCTTAGCCGTTTGTCTGCTGTTTCGGCCGGCTGCCGGACAAACTGCGGAGCACCCCTGGATGAATCCCAGCCTCTCGCCCGATGATCGAGCCTCAATGGTCCTGAAAGAGATGACGCTCGACGAGAAGATTACTCTCCTTCACGGAACGGGCATGAAGGACCTCGGGCCCATAAGCCCGCTGGCGGTGCACTCCAACGGCGGAGCCGGATACGTCGTAGGCATTCCCCGCCTCGGCATCCCTGCCATTCAGATGTCCGATGCCGCGTACGGTGTGCGCATGAGTGGGGAGAACGGGCGCTATTCGACGGCGCTGCCTGACGACCTGGCCGGCGCGGCAAGTTGGGATCTCGATGCCGCTTACCAGTACGGCGCTCTCATCGGCCGCGAGTTGCGCGCGCAAGGCTACAACATGACACTGGGCGGCGGCGTCAACCTCACGCGCGAACCGCGCGACGGCCGCACCTTCGAGTTCATGGGCGAAGATCCCATATTGGCCGGCAAGATGGTGGGATCTGCCATCAAGGGAGTGCAGGCCCAGCACGTCATTGGCGACATCAAGCACTACGCATTGAACGATCAGGAGAATGGACGCAATGCGGTCAACGTCAACATCGATAAGCGTTCCATGCGGGAGAGCGATCTGCTCGCCTTCGAAGTCGGATTGCGCGAATCCGATGCGGCCGCGGTTATGTGTTCTTACAATCGCGTCAATGGCGATTACGCGTGTGAAAACAAGTATCTGCTGACCGACGTTTTAAAAAAGGATTGGAAGTTCAAGGGATTCGTCGTGTCCGATTGGGGAGGAACGCACAGTGTGGAGAAAGCCTCCGCCGCAGGCCTCGACCAGGAGGAGCCCGCCGAAATATTTTATGGTGATCCCCTTAAGCGGGCGGTGAAGGCCGGCAGAGTGTCCATGGCCGAACTCGATGATCACGTCCACCGCATCCTGCGCTCGATGTTTGCCAGCGGCGTGGTTGACGATCCACCGAAAAAAAGCGTGATCGATGTTGAGGCTGACCTGGAAATCGCACAGAGGATTGCCGAGCAAAGCATCGTTCTGTTGAAGAACGAAAATTCGCAACTGCCCTTGGATGCTTCTCAACTGCACAACATCGCCGTCATTGGCATCCATGCCGATGTGGGCATGATCTCAGGCGGCGGTTCGGCGCAGGTTGATCCTCCCGGTGGAAACGTGATCATGTCGCCGGGAGAAGCGCGGCTGACTCATTGGCAGGATCATATCTGGTTTCCCACCTCGCCTCTGAATTCGATCCGAGCCAGAGCTACCAGGGCGAATGTGCAGTACGATCCCGGAACAAATCCATCTGCTGCGGCTGCCCTGGCTAAGTCGGCGGATGTGGCCATCGTATTTGCTTACCAGTGGGAGAGTGAGGGGATGGACCTCGAAACTCTATCGCTGCCCGAACATCAGGACGATCTGATCGCCAGTGTTGCGGCAGCTAACCCGCACACCATTGTCGTGCTCGAGACCGGCAGCCCGGTAACCATGCCGTGGGCCGGCAACGTCAGCGGCATCGTCGAGGCTTGGTATGCGGGAAGCCGGGGGGCGCAAGCCGTGGCTAATCTGCTCTTCGGTGACGTGAATCCCAGCGCCAAGCTGCCAGTCACGTTTCCCCGCAGCGATGCGGACTTGCCTCATCCCACGTTAGTGAAACCTCCCAAAGCCTCCACCACCGGGGACGAGCCTGACGCTTGGAAAATCATCGCCAAAGGCCTGCCGCCGTTCCAGGTCACCTACGATGAAGGCCTGAAGGTCGGTTACAAGTGGTACGACGCCGAGAAAAAGCAGGTCCTGTTCCCCTTCGGCTTCGGTCTTTCCTACACAACATATTCCTATGCGAATTTGAAAGTAACGCCCGGAGATAAAGTGCGCGTAACCTTTACCGTGACCAATACCGGCCCGCGCGCCGGATCAGAAATTGCCGAAGTCTACGCCGAGCTGCCCGCCAGCACCGGCGAGCCGCCTAAGCGATTGGTGGGATGGAGCAAGATCAAACTGAACGCCGGAGAAAGCAAAGTCGTAACGGTCGAGATCGACCCCCTCTATCTTTCAATCTTCAACGTGGATAAGAATGCGTGGCAGCGGGCGCCGGGAGAATATTCGTTCCTGGTTGGCGGATCGTCGCAGGATTTGCCGCTGAAGGAATCCGTGAGCCTGCAGTAGCCACGCAGAACGCGGCTGGCAGAAACTCAGGATTGTATGTGGGCACCGCTTCAGCGATGCCGCGAATCTCGCAGATCAATACTGGCTTGAGCCGCTGGAAAATGCTGTCTGCAAGAAAATGAATTTCTCAGTCACCGCTTGCCGGGAATACTGTGTGTTGCGGCTTGGGCATCGGCACATTGCCCTTCCGGTCCCGCCACAATACTTCGTTCAGCCGCTCCGCCCCTGCGGCATCCGGCCGGGAGAAGTCCATCTTCTTTGATTCCCTGCTGCCTGCGGCGTCGCGCTTGTTGGTCTCGTAGATCAAGCCGTTGTTCAGATTGCGGTAGTCGGCTTGGTACGGAACTTGATTGCCAGCTCCGGCGAACATGGGCGCCATCACCGGAGCGTATCCGTCGTTTTGGTTCATCGGGGGCAATCCGAGCAGCATCTCGATGGTGTGAATCAAGTTGACCGTGGTATAGAAACGATGCTCGACGTGCGGCTCGGCCGCAGATCCCGGCGAATACTTACTGGCCACGAAAGCAATCGAGCGATGCGCGTCGACGTGATCCGATCCGTTTTGCGCGTCATCCTCCAGAATGAAAATCGCGGTATCGTCCCAGTAGGGGCTATGCGAGACGGCTTCAACAACGCGCCCCAGCGCCAGGTCGTTATCAGCCACTGAGGACGCAGGACGCGGGAAATCCGGGCGGGTACCTCCGGTATGGTCATCGGGTAGGTAGAGCAGGACGAAGGCCGGCAACTGGAACTCCGGGCCTTCCTTCGCCTCCTTCGCGCGCACGTAGGCCGCGAATTCATTCAGAAATTCGTCGGCGCGGAGCTGATCCGGATAATCAGTGTTGAAATCCGGGTACAACGGATCAAAGTGATCCCGCAGCGCGGCCTTGGTCGGCTTCACACCTTTGAGCGCCGGAACGACCCAGGGCCATGGACTGCGGCCACCATGCGGGTTTCCCACGTTATCCGCCAGCCGGTCACCTTTATGGATTTCGGTCCGGGGACAGGGCGTGGACAGCCCCGAAGGAGTCCCTTCCGTCGGCGAGGAAGCTCGTCGACTCTTGCCACACCATTCCGCGTTTACGTACTCGCCATAATCGCGGTAGCTCACCCCGTGGCGGGCCACGTTGTCCCACAAGAAACCCGTGGCGGGATCGTCGATATCGGGCTCCTTCTGGTCGAGTGGATATTCGTCCGCCACCGAACCCTGAAAATCATATGTGCGCTCTTTGCCGCGATAGTTGATCTGCCAGGTTTTTTCGTTGTAGTCGGAAGTGATCGCGGCCGTCGACCACAGGTGGCCATCGCCGGAAACTTCGCCGCTATCGTAGAAGTTGTCGAGCACCCCGAACTGCAACGCCAGCTTATGTTCGTTGGGCGTAATGTCTTCCCCGAAAATTGTCAGAGAAGGATCGCCGTCGCCGACCTTGAGATCACCCAAGACCTGGTCATAAGTTCGATTTTCTTTAATTACGTAAATGACGTGCTTGATCGGACTCTTGCTGTCGGCGAACTGAATCGTTCCCGGATCGCCATGCAGCAGATTGTCCTGCTCCACAACGCGCGTAAGTTCAGAAAGCTTCGACAATGTGGCGGGAATATTCAGCCGCGCGATCGACCCTCTAAGCAATGTCGGAATATACGGATGCCGCTGATGCCTCAGCTCATAGGGAGTCTTGCCCATGATTTTATTCGGGCCAGTTCCTTCCCCTTTCGCGGTCGCAATGAACAGGTCGTCTCCATTCACCGCAAGCGCGCTGGGATACCAATCGGTCGGAATGAAGCCCAGCGCAGGCTGCGCCTTCTCCAGCGTCGAACTCTGCGCCGCGCTGCCGCGAGACAAATCAATGACCGCGACCGCATCGAGTGAAGAATCTGCCACGAAGAGGCGTTTTCCGTCGCGAGACTGGGCCAGCGCCGTGGGCCAGCTGCCGCCATAGTTCTGCCCCGGAGCCTTCGTCGAAAAATATCGCAAGACTTTGCCGTCCGCGCTTGATACTGCAGCGACCGCGTCAGCATTGGAAAGCGCCGCGTACAGCGTACCTTCGTCCGAACTGAGCAAAAGGGCCGTGGGATGCGAACCCGGCGCAATCGGATTTTCGGGCTGCAGCAGCTTGAGCCGGCGCACAACTTTGCCGCTGGAAAGATCCAACTCCGCCACTTGCGACGCATTCCACAGGCTGCACCAGGCATGTTTGCCATCGTGCCGCGCTACGCACGTGTAGGGAAAAGAAGAGGGCACGAGATCGCTCGTACTCAGATCAAATCTCTGCAACACCGTGCCGTTCGACGGGTCGAGCAATACCGCATTGTCGGACAAATTATTGGCAATCAGCAGCGCATCGTGGCCGCCCGCCGAAACCAGCGCGAGGCCGGCAGGATATGGAATCGCGCCCCCGGCCTCGCTCTTCTTCAATCCGATGGCAACTCTTCTGTCCGCTGCCAAGGGCTGGGCAGCGACGGGAATAAACCGCTCCGGCGTCACTTTTCCGTCGGCGAACTTGTAGACCGCGATTCCGTTCCCGGCATCTCCCTGCACCGTACCCGTTGGGTCCGTGATCGAACCAACCGATGCATACAATGTTTTCCCGTCAGAGCTGAACACCAGCCCGAGGAAGAAGCTCTGATGCGACTGTTCGCCGAAACGGCTGTCCGGGTAATCGGCCAGGTGGTTGTTTTGAAGATCAAGGATGGAAACCGATTGCTGGCCAAGAGTCTCCTGCGTGCCAAAGCCGAAGTGCAACATCGCAGCGTAACGGCCATCGGGGCTGACCGCGATGGTTGCAGGAAAGCTGTTGGTGCTGCCGATGCGTCCTGGTACCGGCGTGCTCAGCATCTTGCTGGTGGGCAGAGGGACTGAATGGCCATTGCTGTCTTTCTTCTGTTGCCCGAGTACAAATGCAACTACGGCCAGCGAGAGAATCAGTGCAAAAAGCAAGCGAATGGGGAAGGTGCGACTCACGGTGCCTCCGGCGTGACGGCTTCACAAATCATGAACTAGTACGCGTGTTTCGAGCCTCGAATGGACAAAACTAAGGTGGGCAGCCGACCGCCATCTCGCGAGCGCCTAGAAGAGTGGCTGTCCATACCCAGGCAGATCAGAGCCTCGAGGTCGGCTGTGACGATTCCGACGCGGGGCTCTCGGTCGCGACATTATGGCGCACGTCGGAACCCTGTACCCAGAAGATCACATCTTCAGCGATGTTGGTGGCATGATCGGCGACGCGCTCCAGATTGCGCGCCACCAGCAAAGCGTCCAGCGCCTGTCGAACGACCTCAGGGCGTTGGTTCATCGTCTTCACCAGTTGGATGAAAGCATCATCCCGCATGCGGTCAATGACGCTGTCCATCTCCAACACTGCCTGGGCCAATTCGACTTTGCCTTCAATAAAGGATTCGAGGGCCCGGCGCACCATCGCGCTGACCGCCGCGCCCATGCGGGCAATGTCGACCGGCAAATCAGCTGCCGGCAAATCCACCATATCCATCACACGTTCGGCGATGTTGACCGCCTGATCCCCGACCCGCTCCAGATCGGCGTTGATCTTGGTGACCGCCAGAATGAACCGCAGGTCC
>Ga0070732_10001311_pt1 | contig 13691 bp, 13 predicted proteins | sample Coa_R1_5_FD_66449 | JGI IMG/M metagenome (GOLD analysis project Ga0070732, IMG submission 66449) | Surface soil microbial communities from Centralia Pennsylvania, which are recovering from an underground coalmine fire - Coalmine... | ecosystem: Environmental > Terrestrial > Soil > Unclassified ...
CGCGAGGGCCTGGTCGAGCCCGGCCGGGTCGTCGTCGTCGATCAGGGCGCGCAGCGCGGCGCGGTCGCCGGCCTGCAAGCCCCAGGCCCCTTCGGGGGTCTGCTGGCCGTAGGGCGCTCCCAGGGCGAGCTCGAGCAGCGCCAGCGGCCAGAAGTTGGTGCTCACGTCGTCGGAGATCCGCCGCCGCACGTAGGTCGCCGGGTAACCCAGCGCCCAGGCCAGGATCGGGCCGAGGAGGCCCTGGCCGATCACCGACGGATGGAAGCGGTGGCCGGGCACCGCGACCGAGACGCCGCCGCCGTAGAACGCCGCGTCACCCTCGGTCTGCGAGATCTCGCCGGCCATGTTCAGGGTGGTGCGCCGGCGCGGCCCCGGCTGCGCCGTGACGGCGTAGAAGGCGAGCTGGGCGCGCAGCGCCGCGGCGACGTCGGAGCGCGACGGGTGCGCGGCCGGCATGCGGGCCAGGCCGGCGACGCGGTAGGCGACGACGTCGGGATCGTAGAGCTCGCTGAAGGCCTCGGTTCGCCGCAGCCCATCCCGCCGCTCGATCCTGGCCAGCTCGCCGAGGCCGTCCCAATCCTGCTGGGCGAGCTTCTGGCCATGGGGCCAGTTCTGCGACCCGGCGGGGTTGTAGCCGCAGCCCGCGATCAGCGCCAGGTCGGGCTTCTGGCCCTTGAACAGCGCGAACACCTGGGCGGCACAAGCGCTCCGGCACTCCGGCATGACAGCCTCCTGGTTTCCCGGTACGAGAGGATCATGCGGCACACAGAACCCGCGGTCAAATGCTCATTTCCTCGACATGGCCAATCAAGCCCTCGCACGACCCCGTGGCGCGCGCTGACCTGCTGAAGTTGGCGGACGGCAAGGACTCCGGCGCTGCCGAGCCGGTCGTCGCGGGCGGTGGGGCAGAACCTCCGCCGGCCGCAGCCTCCAGCCGGGCGAATGGCCGTAGGATAGGTAGTCCATGCGCACCCAATCTCCCGATACTCCAGCTGAGGTCGAGCAGCGGCTCGTAGAAGAGTATCGCCGGATGAGCCCGGGCCAGCGGCTGATGATGGCGATGGAGATGAACCGGGCGGTCCAGCAGATGGCGGCGGCCAGGATCTACGCCCAGTACGGTCCGGACCTGCCGGAGCGCGAGCTCCGGCTGCGGCTCGCGGCCCTCTGGATCGACCGCGACACCATGATGCGGGCCTTCGGCTGGGACCCGCAGATCAAAGGGTATTGAGATGCCCCTCCCAGATGCGCTCGTGGCCACGCTGGCGGTTACCAGAGTGCTCGAAGAGCTCGCAATCCCATACTTGGTTGCAGGATCGCTCGCCAGCTCCTACCACGGTATCCCCCGCTCGACCGTCGACGCCGATCTCGTGGCGGCACTGGGAGTCGAGCACGCGGTGCCGCTGGTTTCGCGCCTTACGGCAGCGTTCTACGTTGACCTGGACCGAGTGCGCGGCGCCATACAGCGCCGCTCCTCTTTCAACGCGATCCATCTTGCCACCATGGTCAAAGTAGACGTCTTCATCCTCAAAGACACTCCTCTTGGCCGGCAGGAGATGGAGAGACGCCAGCCCATGCGTCTTCCCGACCTACCGGAGACCGTCCTCCACGTCGCGAGCGCGGAGGATACCGTCGCGCAGAAGCTGGCCTGGTACCGGTTGGGAGGAGAGGTTCCTGGACACCAATGGAAGGATGTTCTCGGGATCATCAAAGTAAGGCGGCAGGATCTCGACCTGGCGTACCTGCGGCACGCGGCTGCCACGTTGGCGATCGCCGATCTGCTTGACAGGGCCTTGATCGACAGCGGCGTCCAGTAGGCGGCCGCGCCGCCCCGGCGCTCGCCCCAACCCCTTGACCGCTGCCGGCGCGCACGGAGAGCGGCGGCTTGGCATCAGCTTGCAACGTGAGCATCGATTCCCGGAGAGCAAGATGACCGTTAGGGAGGAGGGTGGGCCTCAGGTGGGCGGAGATCCCCCTCTCGCCGAGGCCGTCCCAATCCTCGGCGAGCTTCTGGCCATGGGGCCAGTTCTGCGATCCGGCGGGGTTGTAGCCGCGACCCGCGATCAGCGCCAGGTCGGGCTTCTGCCCCCTGAGCAGCGTGAACACCTGGGCGGCACAAGCGCTCCGGCACTCCGGCATGGCGGCGCGGCCGGCGCCAGCAAGAGCACCCACATGGCGCGGTGGCGCATGGCTTCTCGAGATCCCCAGATTCTCGATCTCTAGTACGATGCCGAATGAAGTGGAGCCGAAGATCCTCGGGGAAGTCACTGATGTGGCGGTCGTCGCCAGGGGTGTCTCGCTGCGGCTTCGGAAGCGGCTCCGGAAGGTCTACGGGCCCGGGAGATGGCGCAAGCTCAAAGGCATGGCGACGGTGCGCCTGGTGGACGGCTCGATCATGCGGGCTGAGGTACACTGGTATGAGGCGCATGGCGTTGGCCGCAAGGAGTTCAAGATAAAGCGCCTCTTGGAGCCAGGGAATGAGTGAAGAGATCTTCGTCCTGTGCATCAACAGCCGAGGCTATTCCGCGTCCTTGGAACAGCGCAAGGTCTATCGTGCGAAGCACGACCCGCTGGCGGAGCATCACGGCATGATTCGGGTCGTGGACGAATCCGGGGAGGACTATCTGTTCCCCGCCAAGCTCTTCGTGCGCATTGCGGTGCCCCGAGAAGCCGCAAGGGCCTTCTCGGGCGCCGCCTGAGACGCCGCGGATCGAAGAAGCAGGGCCGCGTGTGGCGGAGAACCCCCTCGGCCAACCTTTGGGCGAGGCGGCGAAGTCCTCCTACCACCGCAATCCGAGAACCATAGCCTCGCCCATAGGGAGGCCGAGGGGGTTCTCCGCCACACGCGGCCCGGCCGGAGGGAGATTCCCTGGAGGCGTGCGTGGAATGCCGATGCCGCCCGCGGGGTTACCGGCTTGTGACAGCCGGGACCTCTCCCGGCGTTCCCTCGTCGTCGCGCGTCGCCGCGCAGGAGAGCTCTGGGTGGAGTCCCGCCAGATCGTGACCAGTGTGCACGGCACCTACCTGCTGGAGGTGCCGCCGTCGCCCGCGGGCTGCCTGGTGGGTTTCCATGGCTACGGCGAGAACGCCGAGCGCCACCTGGCGGAGCTGCGGCGCATCCCCGGGGCCGCCGGCTGGGCGCTGTGCGCGATCCAGGCGCTGCATCCCTTCTACAACCGCCAGGGCGAGGTGATCGCGAGCTGGATGACCCGCTTCAACCGCGAAGAGGCCATCGCCGACAACATCGCCTTCGTGGGCGGCGTGGTCGCCGAGGTGAGGCGCGAGCTGCCGCCAGAGACCTGCCTGGTCTATCTCGGCTTCTCGCAGGGGGCGGCGATGGCCTACCGCGCCGCCGCCGCGTGCGGCCACACCTGCCACGGCGTGATCGTCCTGGGGGGCGATCTGCCGCCGGAGATCGCGGAGCGGGACCTCCGCGGCTTCCCGCCGGTGCTGCTCGGCCGCGGCAGCAGCGAGGAATGGTACGACGCCGTGAAGATGGAGCACGACGTCGAGCTCCTCCGCACCAAGGGCGTCGACATCCACCCCCTCATCTTCGACGGCGGCCACGAATGGACCGACGAGTTCCGCGCCGCCGTCGCCCGCTTCCTGCTCGACATCCGCCGCCCGGCATCCTAGGACACCTCCGGGGAATCCCTCCGAGCGCCTCTGGGGAATCCCTCCGGGGAATCCCTCCGGCCCGGGCCTGGGGAGTCGAGCCTTCCCGGGGGGAGGCACCCCCCTCTGAGCCCGTATGGCGAGGGGTCGCAGTCCTCTACGGCCGCCCCATGGACTGTGACCCCTCGCCATACGGGCTCAGAGGGGGGTGCCTCCCCCCGGGAAGGCTCGACTCCCCAGGCCCTCTCCACCTACGGTTGCATGTCTCTCCGGCCATCAGGCTGTCCGGCCGGCCAACCTCGAGCTCCACTCGGCTCCTGAGCGTTCTAGGCCAGAACTCTCCTGACCAGGCGAGGGACGCGTGCAAAGCTGTACCATTTGGCGATGGATGCTGCAAAGCGACCCGGAGACCGTCGCCGGAGGGAAGTTGGCCGGAGAGAAATGCGACCGTAGGGGAGGAGGAAGGGCCGCGGGTGGCGGAGAAGCCCCCCCGGCCGACCTTTGGGCGAGCCGGCAAAGTCCTCCGCCCGCCGCAGTCCCAGGAACCAAGCCTCGCCCATAGGTCGGCCGAGGGGGCTTCTCCGCCACCCGCGGCCCGGCCGGAGGGAGATTCCCCGGAGGTGTCCCCCGAGACCTCGCAGGCTACGGTGCGATCAAGAAAATCCACCGCACTCCGCACTCCACGGTGCCCCAGGAAAAAAAAGCGAAACGAGCAAAAAAAAAGGACGCCCGCCGCGCGAGCGCCCTTCGCAAAGGCAGCTCCGTGACGCCGGTTACTTGGCGGGCGGCGGGGTGGTGCCAGTGCCCATGTTGTCGGTGCCCATCGAGGAGGACCCCGTGCCCATGTCACTGCCCATCGCGCCACCGGTACCCATGTCGGAGCTGGAGGTAGTGGTGGTCTCGGTGGTGGTGGTCGAGGAGGTGGTCGCCGGAGTCGTCTCCTCCGTGGTCTCCTCCTTCTTGCAGCCGACCAGGCTCAGCAGGCCGACCAGCAAGCACGTCAAGGACAGGTAAACGAGCGACTTCTTCATGATGTCTTGTCTCCCTTCTGACATGTAACTGGATTGAAGATGACAGGGCGATTTACGGCTGATCGCCCACCTTGACCAGGTCGATGACCCGCCGTACACCATCTGTCTCGCGCGCGTCGCGCTCTGCCCTCTCTCGGGCGAGGTCGGTCTTGACCCGCCCCTTCAGAGTCACCACGCCTTGCTTGGCGGTCACCGCGATCTCGGCCGGTTGCAGGTCGCCGTCGGCGGCCAGCTTGGCCTTGACCGCCGCGGTGATCGTCGAGTCGGACGCGTGCATGCGCGCCTCCTCGGAGGTGCTGCAGCCAGTGCTGCCGAGTAAAGCTCCCAACGTGCCCGCCGATGCAGCGATGACCAGTGCCAGCATGGCGAGCCTCAATGTGGGCGCACGTCGGACGTTGGTGGCTGTGCGAGCGTTACCGTGGCTGTGACTGTCACTGTCCATCGTCGCGCGTTCTCGTCGTCCAGCATCTCGTCCAGCATCCGCGGCATCAGCAGCATCTGCGTCCTCTTCCGTCACTTCTGACCGGGTCGAGCGGTCGCGTCATCCGACGTCGCGACCTTCCATGGTGCCGGTGGGGCTGGACTAGGGACCCCCCACGTCGAACAAAGCAGGTTTTGTGCCACAACCTCCTATCCAAGACCGTCCCTAAGTCCTTGGACGATCGGGGAGTATACACTCTCCCGAACGGCTCCTCAAGGGGGCCGGCGATTCATCCGCCTCATCCGGAGAGTGGTCGCTTGGGGTCGGGCTTCTCTCGGGCGTCTAGGCCTCACTCACGCGGTACGTGTTGAGGCGATTGTACAACGTCTTCAGGCTCACCCCAAGGACCTCGGCCGTCTTCCGCTTGTTGCCGGCATAGGCGTCGAGGGTCGCCACGATGAGGCGGTGCTCGACGTCCGAGATCGAGGCGCCGACCTGGAAGTGCAGGCTGCGCGCCGCGCCGGCCTCGCCGCCGACCTCGCGCGGCAGGCAGCGCGGGGTGATCTCCTCGTCGGCCATGATGAAGGCGCGGTGGATGACGTTCTTCAGCTCGCGGACGTTGCCGGGCCAGGTGTGGTTCTGCAGCCGCTCGAGCGCCTCGCCCGAGAAGCGCTTGGCGGTGCCCTGGCGCTCGTTCAGCTGGTCGAGGAAGTAGGTGGCGAGGAGGTCGACGTCGCCGCTGCGCTCGGAGAGCGGCGGCATCTGGATGGGGAAGACCTGCAGCCGGTAGAGCAGGTCCTCGCGCAGCTTGCCGTCGGCCACCGCCCGGTGCGGATCGCGGTTGGTGGCGGCGATCACCCGCACGTCGACGGCGACCTGCTGATCGCCGCCGATGCGCGCCAGGGTGCCGGTCTCGAGCACCCGCAGCAGCTTCACCTGCAGCTCGATCGGCATCTCGCTGATCTCGTCGAGGAACAAGGTGCCGCCGTGGGCACGCTCGAAGTAGCCCTTGTGGCGGTGCTGGGCGCCGGTGAAGCTGCCGCGCTCGTGGCCGAACAGCTCGCTCTCGATCAGGGTCGGGGAGATGGCGCCGCAGTTCAGCGGCAGGAAGGGGGCCTTGGCGCGCCGGCTCAGGAGGTGCAGCGTGGTCGCCGCCAGGTCCTTGCCGGTGCCGCTCTCGCCGACCAGCAGCACGGTGGCGTCGGTCGGCGCCACGCGGGTCATCATCTCGTAGGTCTGCAGCATCGGCTCGGACGCGCCGAGCAGCAGGCCGAGGCGCCCCACCTCCTGGGCGGTGCCCTCCTCGCGCCCGTCGGCGTCGCGGCGGGCGTCGGCGGCCTGGCCGGACCCGGCCATGCTCGGCTGCATGTTCGCGACGTTGGCGAGGATGCTCTTCAGGTGGCCGATGTCGAGCGGCTTGGTGAGGTAGTCGCTGGCGCCGAGGCGCAGCGCCTGCACGGCGCTCTCGACGTCGGCGTGGCCGGTCATCAGCACGACCTCGGTGGCGGCGCCGCTCTCGAGGTCCTTCAACAGGTCGATGCCGCTGCCGTCGGGGAGGTAGAGATCGACCAGCGCCACGTCCGGGGAGCGGTGGCTCAGCTGAACGCGGGCGTCGCGGAGGTTCAGCGCGGTGTTCGCCGTGAACCCCTGGCCCTCGATCAGCTCGGCCAGAGCGGAGAGGAAATTCGGATCGTCGTCGACCGCGAGCGCGTGGGGCATCGTCAACCTCAATTCGAGTCTGCTAACGGGAACTCTATCTCAAAGGCCAGATCGCCATCCGGGCCGGCCGGCCAGGAGGCGCCGCCGAAAGCGGCGACGATCGCGTGCGCCACCTGCTCGCGCGCGCCGGCGCCGGCGGCGGAGAAGGGGGGGGCGGGCGCGGGGGCGGGGGGCGCGGGGGGCGGCGCGGCGGTGGCGGTGGGCGCGGACGCGGACGCGGTGGCGGCTCCGGATGCGGTGGCCGCGCCGGCTCCGGGTGGGGCTGCCGCGGCTCCGGATGCGGTGGCGGCGGGCACGGCCGCGGCGGCGATGCGGAGGCGGGCGCGTGCCGGCAGGCGCTCGAGGCGGATCTCGAGCGTGCCGTCGCGCGGCACCCGCTCGAGGACGGCGAGGCCGAAGTGCAGCAACGCCTGCCGCAGCAGGTACCGCTGCACGAAGATCGGCACCGCCGCGTCGGGCAGCAGCAGCTCGATCTGGGCCTGCTGCTTCCGGGCGGGCGGGCGCAGCAGGGCGGCGAGGTCCTGCGCCGGCCCGCGCCAGTCCAGGGTCTCGGGCCGCTCGCCGCGGGGCGAGACGTGGGCGAGGAACAGCTCGAGCGACTGGTGCAGGCGCGCCAGCTCCTCGCGCAGCACCGCCAGGTAGCGCTGCTGACGGTCGCGCGGATCGCGGCTGGGGCTCCCCGGGCGCTGCGCCGGTCCCGGGTGCGGCCCGTACGGCGCCGGCGCCGGGTGGGCGAGACCCGCCCCCAGGTACGCGGGGTTCCCGGGGAGGGTGCCCGGCGGGGGAGCGAGCGTCTCCTTCAGCACCTCGAGGTTCAGCACCATGGCGTTGATCGGCGCCCGCAGGTCGTGCGCCACGGCCGGCGCGATCTGCGCCAGCGAACGCATCTGCGCCGCCGCGCGCAGGTCGCCCGCGAGCGCCGTGGCGAGCTCGGCCTCCTGCAGGAGGAGCGCGACGGGAACTGTCGTGCTCGAGGCGGCCGCGCTGGCGGCCGGGCTGGCGGCGCCGTCCATGAGCACCGGCGAGACCCGGACCCGGCGGCCGCCGCTGAGCTCGGGGGGCAGCTCGACGTCGGCAGGGGGGGCCGGAGCCGCGGCGGTCCCGGCCGGGTGCTCGAGGAGCAGGCCGCCGGCCGCCAGGCACTGCCGGATGGCCGGCCAGCGCGCCGCGAGCTCGGCGGCGTCGCGACAGCCGAGGAGGTCCAGGGCACGGCCGTCGGCCCGGGGCTCGCCGGCGATGCTGCCGGGCGCGTCGAGGAGGTCGAGGAGGACGATCCCCGGCCGCAGGGCGTACCCCAGCACCGGCACCGAGATCGACTCGGCCGCCGGCGGGGCCGCGGGGCTCGGCTGCGTCGTCGTCACGGCCATCCGATCCTCGTCGTCATCACGGCCCATCCGATCCTCGTCGTCGTACTCGTCGTCACCGGCTCCTCACCGCCTCTCGATCGTGGTCGGCGCCCTGGCGTTCTCCTGGCGCCGGGAAGGCGCGCCAGGCGCGATGGATCCAGGGGCAACGGTTCGCGCACCAGCACCACCAGGATACGTCGTTCGCCCGCGCCTCGTCGCCGATCGGGTCGCAGAGAAGGGGGGCCTCGTTAGCCTTGTCTTCATGCCGGCACCGCTGGACGTACCAGGGTGCTGACGACGTTGCCGGCCTGTGCTCGCTGAGACCCCCCGTGCGGGGGCGGATGGTGCAGGGTCCGTGCCATTGGCGCCGAGGGCCGGGGCGGGGCCTCGGCGGCGCGGCGGCGGGTGCGTCGCCAGGTTCGGCACGGTGGATGCACAGGCCAGGCGCCGGTGCCGGCCGGCCGGGCGAGGATCTGGCGGGGTCGTCCATGGCTCTTGACCCGGGCTGAGCGATTCGATCGCCGGCGGATGGGCGGCGGATGGACGGCTGGATCGGCGGCGGAGCGCCGGCCGGTGCGGCATGCAGGTCTTACAAGGCGGGTCCGAATCATGCTGGAATCCTTGGCACGCGAGCTGGTCGACGATCCCCAGGCGGTCGCCGCCGATCCCGTGCGCAGCGCCCGCCTGGCCGGCCTGCGGCATGTCACCGACGCCCGGCCGGGGATCCGGCGGCGGCGCCGGGGCAAGGGCTTCAGCTATCTCGATGCCGCCGGGCAGCTGCTGCGCGATCCGCGGGAGCGGCGGCGGATCGCGGCTCTCGCCGTGCCGCCCGCCTGGACCGAGGTGTGGATCTGCCCACTGGGGAACGGTCATCTGCAGGCGACCGGGCGCGACGCCCGCGGCCGGAAGCAGTACCGCTACCATCCCGACTGGCGGACGGTGCGCGACGAGACCAAGTTCGGGCGGATGGCAGCTTTCGGCGAGGCGCTGCCGCGGCTGCGCGCCCGGCTCGAGAGCGACCTGGCGCTGCCCGGGCTGCCGCGCGAGAAGGTGCTGGCGGCGGTGGTCAAGCTGCTCGAGACGACGCTGATCCGGGTCGGCAACGAGGAGTACGCGCGGGAGAACGACTCCTTCGGCCTCACCACGATGCGCTCGCGCCACGTCGACGTCGCCGGCGCCACCCTGCGCTTCCGCTTCCGCGGCAAGAGCGGCCGGGAGCACGAGGTGGCCGTCGCGGACCGGCGCCTGGCGCGGGTGGTGCGGGCCTGCCGCGAGTTGCCGGGGCACGAGCTGTTCCAGTACGTCGACGAGTCCGGGGAGCGGCAGGCGGTGGACTCCGCCGACGTCAACGAGTACCTGCGCGCCGTCACCGGCGAGGACTTCACCGCCAAGGACTTCCGCACCTGGGGCGGCACCGTGCTGGCGCTCGCGGCGCTGCGTGCCGCCGACCGCGAGCTCGAGGCCAGGCGAGCGATCGTCGACGCCGTCAAGCGCGTCGCCGACCGGCTGGGCAACCGGCCCGCCACCTGCCGCAAGTATTACGTGCACCCGGCGGTGCTCGCGGCGTTCCTCGACGGGAGCCTGTCGGAGGGCGGCGAGGGCGGCGAGGGCGGCGAGAGCGCCGCGAGAGCGGCCGGCGAGGTCCGCCAGCCCGAGCTCGAGGCGCTGACGTTGGAGCTTCTCCGCCGGTTGCCGCCGGGCGCGCCGCCGTCACCCGCGGGGAGAAGAAAAAGGGCGCCCCGGAAGCTTCCGGAGCGCCGCAGGAGACCTCGGGGACCAGCCGAACCGCTTGGCGCTCAGCGGCGCTCGATACGGTCGGTGCCTTCGCCCCCGCGATCGATCAACGCCGCATCGCCGCTTCGGCTTCGACGTTGATGTGGGTCTCGGCAAGCTCGGTGAGCTTGTCGTCGGTCTCTTCCTCTTCCTGGAGGGTCTTCTCGAGCAGCTTCATGGCCTCCTCGGCGCCGAGGATCTCGGCGTAGGCGCGGACGGTGCCGTAGGCGGCGATCTCGTAATGCTCGACGCGCTGCGCGGCGGCGATGAGCCCGGCGTCGATCACGTCGGGATCGCCCTTCGCCTTGACCATCTCCTGGCCTTCCTTGATCAGGCCCTTCATCCCATGGCAAGTCTGGCCCTCCGGCCTCTCGCCCAGCGCGCTGAACAACCGCTCGAGGCGGATGACGTGCTCGCGGGTCTGGCGGAGATGCTGGGTAAAGGCATTCTTCAGGGAGGTGTCATGCGCCGCCTCGGCCATCTTCGGCAACGCATCGATCAGCTGGGTCTCCGCATCGAAAAGGTCGCGGAGCTGCTCGAGGTACAGATCTCTCAGGGACTCCATCTTCATGTCGGTCTCCTATGGGTGTCTTGGTTCCCTGCCTTCGGCACGGCGGGTCGCGCCGCACCATGAGTGATTCATCGGATCAAGTCGCAAGATCCATGCCTCGCAGACCTAAGGGACGCGTCCGGGACGCCTTCGGGGCATGCCCCCCCGGCCGGGCCTCGGGCACGGATCTCACCATCAAGGCCTTCCTTCCCACCCCCCTCGCGAGGCCTTCCACCCCCTCTGGGCTCGTATGGCGAGGGGTCGCAGTGCTCCGCCGTCATCCCTTGGACTTGGACCCCTCGCCATACGAGCCCAGAGGGGGTGGAAGGCCTCGCGAGGGGGGTGGGAAGGAAGGCCTTGATCGTGAGATCCGCGCCCGAGGCCCGCTCCTCCGCCCCTCCGGCTGGAGGGCTCTACGGCGACCGGTGGGGGAAGAAGCAGGGTCGCGAAAGGCGATTTTTCAGCATTCCGCAGTATCGGTCCCCGAAGCGACTTACAGCCGTAGAGGGAGGAAGATAGGGCCTGGGGAGTAGAACCTTCCTCTGCCGAGCTTTGGGCGAGGCGCCCGCAGTCCGCCATCCCTGCCTCGACCACGAACGCCTCGCCCATAGCGAGGTCAGAGGAAGGTTCTACTCCCCAGGCCCGGATCGGAGGGATTCCCCGGAGGCCCCCCCGGAGGCCCCGCAGTTCCCGTCAGTGGCCCCCGGTGACGTCCGGGAGCGGGAGCGGATGAACTTTGCCGAAGGGAGCGAGCGAGCTGTCGCCGGTCTCCGCGGGTCCGACCACGAGGATGGTGAACTGGTCGGGATGGAGGTGGCGGGCGGCGACCTGGCGGACGGCGGCGGTGGTGACGGACTCGATGGCCGTGCGGTAGCGGTCCAACCAGTCGGGGGGATAGCCGTAGAGCTCGAAGGCGAGCTGCTGGTCGAGCACCTTGGCGCGCGAATCGGAGTGGAAGACGAAGGAGGCGAGAATGCTCTGCTTGGCCCGCGCCACCTCCTCGTCGGTGACCGGCTTGGCGGTGAGGTCGCGCGCCTCGGCGAGCAGCGCGGCGATGCCGGCGGCGGTGGTCTGCGCCTTCGTCGAGAGGCTGAGCGCGGTGAGGCCGGGATGGTCCCAGTCGCTGCCGATCCGGCCGTCGACCTCGTAGGCGAGCCCCTTCTCGGTGCGCACGTCGCTCACCAGCCGCGAGGCGAAGGAACCCGACAGCACGTCGTTCAGCACCTGCAACGCATAGAAGTCGGGGTCGTTCTTGACCACCCCCAGGTGAGCCATCGCCACCTCGGATTGACTCATGTCGCGCTTGTCGATCACGAACAGCCCGGGGTTCGGCTGGCGGCGGGTGGGGAAGGCGTCGCCGCCGGGAGGCTGGTAGGTGCCCCGCGGCCAGTCGGCGAAGGCGGCGCGCACGGCGGCGAGCGCCGCGGCGGTCTGGAAATCGCCCACCAGGCCGAGCACGATGCTCTGCGGCTGGAACTGGCGCTCGTGCCAGGCGACGACGTCGGCGCGCGTGACGGCGTCCAGCGTGGCAAAGCTCGGCGTGCGGCCGTAGGGCGAGTCGGGGCCGTAGACCAGCCGGGCGAGCTCGCGCCAGAGCACGGCGTCGGGGTCGTCGTTCTCGCGCTCCAGGTGTGACTTGGCGAGATCCCGCGCCAGGTCGAGCCTGGCGGCGTCGAAGGCGGGGTGGCGCAGCATCGCGGCGAAGAGAGGCAGCAGGCTGGTGAAGTCTTCCGCGAGGCAGCTCAGGCTGGTGCTCCCCGAGCTCTCGGCGATCGCGACCTCCATGTCGGCGGCGCGCGATTCCAGCAGGTCGTCCAGGGCGTCGCCCGAGAGGGCGCCTCCCGGCGCGAGGCGGGGGTCGGCCCCGGTCCCGCCGGCGATCCGCGCGATGCCGCCCGTCCGCAGCAGCTCGCCGGCGAGCGCGCCCAGGCCGAGCTTCCCGGGCGGGTCGAGCCGCGAGCCGGTGCGGATGAGGGCGGTGACGGCGACCAGCGGCAGCTCGTGGTCCTCGAGCAGCATCACGACCATGCCGTTGTCGAGCGTGACGCGCTCGGGCCGCGGGAGCTCGAAGCGCGGCGGCGGCGCCGGGGCGGCGGGCGGGGACGGCGCGGCGGCGAAGGCCGGCGGGGGGATCGGCGCGCCGAGGACGGCGAGGACGGCCAGCAGCGGGAGCCGCCGCGGGCGGATGCGGACGGCCGCGACGTCCGCCGGGAACCGCATCAGCGCTCTCCTTCCGAGCGGCCCGGGGGCGGCGGCTCGCCGGCGGGAGGCGGCACGGCAGGGGGCGGCGGCGCCGCTCCCGGAGGGGTAGGGGGCGGCTGCGGCGCACTGCCGAGAGGCGCGGCGGGCGGAGCGGGCGGAGCGGTCTCGGCCGCGGTGACCAGGGTCGCCACGGTCCGGTTGGCCGGCGTCAGCACGGTGCTCGCGATGCGGCGGATGTCGGCCTTGGTGACGCGGTCGAAGCGGTCGACCTCGCGGAACAGCTCGCGCCAGTCGCCGTAGAGGATCTGGTAGTGCGCCAGCTCGGTGGCCAGGCCCTGGTTGCTGCCCAGCGTGCGCACCAGCGCGGCGCGCGCCCGCGCCCTGAACTTGGCCAGCTCGGCGTCGGAGACGTCCTGGCGCGCCAGCCGCTCGAGCTCGCGGTCGATCGCCGCCAGCAACCGGTCGGCGGGGACGCCGATCGCCGGGGCGGCCGCGACCGTCCAGAGGTTCGGATACTTCTCGCCCGGCATGCCGGAGAACGACTCCACCTCGACCGCCAGCTTCTGGTCGCGCACCAGCGCGCGGTAGAGGCGCGAGGAGCGGCCGCCGGTGAGCACGTCGTCGATGGCCTCGAAGACCGGGTCGTCGCGATCGGTGACGGCGGGGCGGTGGTAGGAGACGAGCAGCTGCGGCTGCGCCGGGTCCACCAGCGTGACGGTCCTGGCGGCGGTCTGCGGCGGCTCGACGGTGCGCAGCGGCGGCGCCGGCGGGCGCGCCGGGATGCGGCCGAAGCGCGCGTCGAGCAGCGGGATGAGCGTCGCCGGGTGGACGTCGCCGACGATGGCGGTGACCATGCTGGCCGGCACGTAATGATCGCGGAAGAAGGCCTCGGCGTCGGTGCGCGTGATGGCCTCGAGGTCGCTCATGTAGCCGATCGTCGGCTGGTGATAGGTGTGGGCGGCGAAGGCGGTCTCGACCAGCAGCTCGGAGAGCCTGCCCAGCGGCTCGCCGTCGACGCGCATGCGGCGCTCCTCCTG
>Ga0070732_10001313_pt1 | contig 13674 bp, 13 predicted proteins | sample Coa_R1_5_FD_66449 | JGI IMG/M metagenome (GOLD analysis project Ga0070732, IMG submission 66449) | Surface soil microbial communities from Centralia Pennsylvania, which are recovering from an underground coalmine fire - Coalmine... | ecosystem: Environmental > Terrestrial > Soil > Unclassified ...
CCTCGAAGGCGGCGTCGTGGTCGAGAAGACGCGCTCGCTCGACACGGGCTGGGGTCTGAACGCAGACACGGGCGAGTACGTCGACCTGTTGAAGGCCGGCGTCATCGACCCGGCGAAGGTCACGCGTTCCGCATTGCAGAACGCGGCGTCGATCGCGGCGCTGTTCCTCACGACCGAAGCGCTCGTCGCGGAGAAGCCGGAGAAGAACCCGCCGGCGATGCCTGGCGGCGGCGGAATGGGTCACGAGGACTTCTAAGTCCGTAACAGCTTCACCGAAGGGGCGGCGTAACGGCCGCTCCTTCACTTTTCTGTCGAGCAGCCTTTCGCGCGCCGCTCGCGTCCGGTTACTCTCACCGCAGCCGGGCGAGGAGGGGACATGTACGGGACCGTCGCGCGCATGAAGGTCAAGGCCGGAGAGGTCGAGCAGTTGCAGAAGACCATGCTGGAATGGGACGCGCAGGGCGGCTCGGTCGAAGGCGCCGTCGCGACCTACGTCTACCAGACCGATAACGACTCCAACGAGCTGATCATGGCCGTCCTCTTCAAGGACAAGAAGACCTACATGGCCAACGCCGACGATCCATCGACCGACGAGTGGTTCCAGCGGATGCGCGCGCATCTCGAGGCCGACCCGGAGTGGAACGACGGCGAAGTCATCATCGCGCAGCAGTACTGAGGCGTAACGAGACGAGGGAGCGGCGCGTAGCCGCTCCTTCGTCGCGTTCCGGGCCGGTCGTGCGAGTTTCGGGCGCGCGGGCATACGCTTAGGGAGTCGTTCCTTCGAGGAGGCATCTATGGCCGTCACCGAACGAATCGCTCAGCTGCTCCCGGAAGTGCAAGCGTTCCTTGCCGAAGAGAAGAAGATGCTCATCGGCGGGAAGTGGGTCGATGCAGCGTCCGGCGAGACGTTCGCAACGATCGACCCCGCGCGCGACGAGGAGCTCGCGCAGGTTCCTCTGGCGGGGCAAGAGGACGTCGACCGCGCCGTTGCCGCCGCGCGCGACGCGTTCGAGGACGGTCGCTGGTCCAACCTCGATCCTCGCAAGCGCGCAGGCGTGCTCTACAAGATCGCCGACGCCCTGCAAGAGAAAGCAGCAGCCTTCGCGCAAGTCGAGACGCTGGATCAGGGCAAGCCGGTCAACTTCGCGATCGGCGAGATGATCCACTCGGCGTTCGTGTTCCGGTACTACGCCGGCTGGTGCGACAAGATCTACGGCGAGACCAACCCGACGGGGACCGACACGTTCGTGTACACGCTGCGCGATCCGGTCGGCGTGTGCGCGCAGATCATCCCGTGGAACTTCCCGCTCGTGATGGCATCGTGGAAAGTGGCGCCGGCACTGGCCTTTGGGAACACGTCGGTCCTGAAGCCGGCGGAAGAGACGCCGCTCACGGCGCTGTGGCTTGCGAAGCTCGCACAAGAAGCGGGAGTGCCCGAGGGCGTGCTCAACGTGATCACGGGTCCGGGCGAGACGACCGGCGCCGCGCTGACGAAGTCGCCCGTGGACAAGATCGCGTTCACCGGCTCGACGGCGGTCGGCAAGCTGATCATGCAAGAGGCTGCGAACAACCTTGCGCGCGTTTCCCTAGAGCTCGGCGGCAAGTCGCCGAACATCGTGTTCCCCGACGCCGATATGGCGAAAGCGATCCCGCAGTCGGCGTTCGCGATCTACATGAACGCCGGTCAGGTGTGCACGGCGGGCAGCAGGCTGCTCGTCGAGAAGGATGTCCACGACGAAGTGGTCGACGGGCTTGTCACCGCTGCCGGGACCTGGAAGGTCGGCGACGGCTTGGATCCGTCGACGATGGTCGGCCCGCTCGTGTCGACGACGCAGTTGGAGCGCGTGACGAAGTATCTGGAGATCGGCCCGTCGGAAGGCGCAGAGCTGCGTTTGGGCGGACACCGCGTCGCCGGCGAGAAGGGCTACTTCGTCGAGCCCACGATCTTCACCGGCGTGAAGCCTGATATGCGCATCGCGCAGGAGGAGATCTTCGGGCCGGTGCTGTCGGTTATCCCGTTCACGGACATCGACGACGCGATCCGTATCGCGAACGACACGATGTACGGGCTGGCGGCCGCAGTGTGGACGCGCGACCTTTCGACTGCGCATCGCATGGCGCGCGGGATCCGCGCGGGCACGGTGTGGGTCAACGGGTACGGCGGATCGGACCCGGGTGTGTCGTTCGGCGGTTACAAGCAGTCGGGATTCGGCCGCGAATTGGGCGTGCACTCGATCGAGCTGTATACGAGCACGAAGAGCGTCTGGGTTTCGCTCTAGAGGACCTTCGCCAGCTCCGGTTCGATCTCGGCCGCGACGACGGGACCCTCGAAGCGCGCGCGCACCACGCCGGTCTTGTCGATGACCCAGACCCACGGCTCGCTCGGGATCTTCCATTTGTTCGCCGTCGGCGAGAGGATCGTCGCGGTGTTGCCTTGGTACGGCTCTGCGTGGATGAAGATCGCGTCTTTGAGATGGCGCGCGCGCACGTCGAGGACTTCATCGACCACCGGCCCGCACGTACGCGATGTACACAGAAGCGGCGACGCGATCGTGAACACGATCGGCTTATGCGCGAACAGCGCCTTGTCCAAAGAAACTGCGTGCATCGGGCAGATGGGCTTGCGGGTGCACAGGCTTGCGACGCCGCCGAGGTGGCCCGGCGTTGGCGTCGTGATCGATACCGCGCGCTGTCCGATGCCCGGTGTCGTGGGCGAGTCGATCACCGCGATCGGAGAGATCCCGTAGATGCCTTGGCTTTCGACCAGAACCCAGGCGAGGCCGCTCGCCGGCATCTGCAACGTCACGACGTAGAAGCCGGGCGGATCGCCGGGCTGGTCGAGCGTGCGGTATCTCGCGAGCGAGGCGCCGAACGGGCCCTGGGCTGAGGACGTCGAGCCGGCCTGAGGAGCGATCCATACGCGCGCCGGCGGCCCCAGGATCTGCGCACCGTTCTGATCGGTAGCGCCGAACGGGAAACGCTGTGGCCGCGACGACAGGAACTCTTGCCCGCCCGGGAACAGCTGCAGGGTTGGTTTCTCCGACCCCAGCCCGTTCGCCACCGACCTCAGCGTCTCGGGGATCGGCACCCCCGATTTCGAGCACGCCTCGAGGATCGGTGCCATCGCGAGCGCGCCGGCTCCGAGCGCCGCGAATCTCAGGAACTGCCTTCGGTCGATCGTCCCGCCGCCGGAGGCGGCTGTGCTCACGTAACGACCACTTTCCCATTCATGAATGGGTGGACGATGCATTGGAAGTAATACGTGCCGGGCGCCGGCGCGGTAAAGGTCCACGTCTGCTTCGCGACTCCCGCGAAGGGATCGACCCCCTTCTCGATCGTCGAGCCGTTTGCGCTGGTCAGGATCTCTAGGTTGTGGGGGATCCCTGCGTCGCGGTTGTCCAGCGTCAGCGAAACCGGCGAGTTCGCCTTCAGGTCGATCTCCTTCGTGTTGAAGGCGGTTCCTTGCGCGACCACAACGACGGTCTGTGTCTGACCACCGGGCGGCGGCGTCGACGCCGCTGCGGGCGGCGACGTTGGCACGGTCGTCGGCTGCGTGGAGGGCGAACCGCCCGGCGGGCCGCCGACGATCAGCGTTCCGTTCATCTGCTTGGGGTGGATATCGCAATGGAAGTAGTAGTGGCCGGGCTGTAACGGCGGGACCGCGTATGCGATCGACCCCGGTCCAGTGATCACGGTGCCTTGGAACAGCGACTTGCTCTGCGTCTCGTCGGTGAAGATCGCCACGTTGTGCTGCACCGAGGTGTCGTTGTTCGTGAAGCGCAGAGACACTTTCGTGTTGGCCGGGAAGTTCAGCTCTTTCGTGTCGAACGTGATGTTCTTCGCGGCTATCGACTCTGGTACGCCGATGACGAGCTCTTCGTGGCGCGTACCGATCTCGGCGCTCGCGGCACCGCCGCTGATCAGGCCGAGGGCAAGGACGAACATGAGCACGCGCTGCGCGGGCTTGGTGCGAGACGTCGCGGCGATGACTGAGGCGATACCGAGCACCTCCGCAGCGGCGACGAGCGCGAGGAGCGTTGATCCCGCGACCGGCACCGCGAGCAAGATCCTCGACAGGCTGATCACGAGCACGCCTACGAACAGGGCGGCCAGCAGTGGGAAGCTCAGGGGTCGAAGGATCCGCTTCCTGAACTCACCCATGCTTCGTCAGCTCCATGCGGTTCATCGTCCTCTCTACGTCGCGATAGCCGAGCAGATCTACTCCTTCACGGTTCTCGATGCGATACCACTTGATGAAGATCGCCACGAGCATCGCCCACAGGATCGCGCCACCGAGCAGCTTCATCTCGATGCCGGCGAAGCGCTGGTCCGCCAATGCCGAGATCCCCATCCGTGGGAACGTGGTGTACACGTGATAGAGCGGCCTGCTCCCGAAGGTCAGGAACGACGCAGGAATGGTGGGCACCAACGACTGGAGGAACAGGTACAGCATCTGCCCGGGGTACGAGAGGCGCGGCAGTTCCAGGATCGGGCTCAACACCGGCATCCACATGATCATTGCCGAGACGTAAAGCAGGGCGTGGAGACCGAAGTGGGCCCACTCCGAGTGCACCGATGCATCCACCATCGTCGGCCAGTGCGTGAAAACGAGCACGCTGTTGAAGAGGATCAGCGCCGGAAGCGGGCGGGTCACAAAGCGCGCGGCGTTCATCAGCTTGCCGGGGAACAGGGCGCGCGCCATCCACGGCGGTGTCGCTGCGACCATGAGCGGCGCGGCAACCAGCACCAGCATGAGGTGCTGGAGCATGTGGACGCTGTAGAGGTAGCGCTCGCTGAGCGTGTGGATCGGCCATTCGGCGGCCACGAGGATCGTTAGCACCGACAGGATCGCGTTGCGCTTCTGCCCGCGTGTAGCGACGGGCTCGCCGGGATTCACGTGCTTGGGCCCGATGTAGTCGAGCGCCAAGTAGTAGCCGCACAGCAGAACCACGCACAGCAGCCACACCATCGGGTGCCACTGTGGGTGTGTCCAGCTCCAAGGCATGGTCGGCTACTTCGGCACGTTCGAGTGCAATGTGAATGCCAGCAGCACGATCGTGTACACACAGCCGGCGAGGATGATCCCCGTGATGAATGGCTTGCGCAGTGCGGGGTTATCGAACTTCAGGTGCATGAAGTATCCGACAACGACGGCGAACTTGATCGCAGACAGGAAGACCAAGGCGACGATCTTCACCGGGTCTGGCATCTTGATGTAGCTGATGGTGATCTCGACACCGGTGATCAGGGCGAGCCACACCGCAACGATGACATAGACCCGCTCTTTCGGGTGCCCATGCTGCTTCGCTGCTGTTGTGCCGCCTGCTGCCATCCGCGTCTCCTACTTCGGCGCCGGGATCAGATAGACGAGCGTGAAGATCACGATCCACACGATGTCCACGAAGTGCCAGTACAAGCCGACGTACTCGACCGCCGTTGCCTTCTCTTGCGGGAGCATCCCCCGCGTCGACATCCCGAACAATGAGAGCAGCATCAAGATGCCGACCGTGACGTGCGCGCCGTGGAAGCTGGTCAGGATGAAGAACGACGCACCGGCGACGCTCGAGTGAACCGTGAAGCCTTTATGCACGAAGATCGTGAACTCGTATACCTGGCCCGAGATGAATGTCATGCCCAGCAGGGCCGTGGCAAGGAGCCACACGCGCAACCGGTGCTGGTCTCCGCGCTGGATTGCCGCCAAGGCCAAGACCATCGTCAGCGAGCTCATCAGCAGCACGAACGAGCTGACCGACGTGAACGGGATGTCGTAGACGTCGTGCAGGCGGGCGCCGCCCAACGAATGGTTGCGATACAGCAAGAACACCGAGATCAGGGCGCCGAACAGCAGACACTCTGAGCCCAGGAACACCCACATCGCGAGCTTGGTGTTCTCGATCCCCGTGCTCGTCTGGTGAACCTCCACCGCCGTTGCCTGCTGTGCCACTGCGCTTCCTTTACTCGGTGCCGGGCTCGAATGCCCAGCCGTATAGGCCGCCGAGCAGGATCAGCCCGCCGACGATGCAGATGTAGTACCCGTAGATCAATCCGTAGCCGATGATCGGCAGACCGAGGCCGGCCAGGACCGGCATGTACGAGGGGGACGGCAAGTGGATGCCGTGACCTCCTCCGTGCGCTTCCTCATGCTGCTCGGGATGATGTTCAGCCTCTTCGGTCGCGCCCCCCGAAGGCACGGGAACGAGCTTCCCGGACTTGTCCTCCACGTACTTCTTGTGCCAGAAGTCGTCCAGTGCGTGCACCACCGGGATCTCGTCGAAGTTGTGCTCCGGCGGTGGTGAGGTCGTCATCCACTCGATCGTTCGAGCATCCCACGGGTCGTTGCCCGCGATCTCGCCATGCTTGCGCGAGTGCCACGCGTTGTACATGAACAGCAGAACGGACCCGGCGATCATGAACGAGCCGATCGTCGAGACCATGTTCCAGAAGTCCCAGCCCATGTTGGCCGGATAGGTATAGATCCGTCGCGGCATGCCTTGGAGCCCGAGGATGTGGAACGGCCCAAAGGTCACGTTGAAGCCTATGAGCATCAGCCAGAAGTGCCACTTGCCGATCCGGTTGTTCAGGATCCGACCGAAGATCTTCGGCCACCAGTAGTAGATGCCGGCGAACAAGCCGAAGATCGAGCCGCCGAAGAGCACGTAATGGAAGTGGGCAACCACGTAGTACGTATCCGTCTGTTGATAATCACTCGGAACGATCGAATGGGTGACGCCGGATAAACCACCGATCACGAACATCGCGATGAAGCCGATCGAGAACAACAACGGTGGGTCGAACCGAAGGCGGCCGCCCCACATCGTTGCGATCCAGTTGAAGATCTTCACCCCCGTCGGAACCGCGATGAACATCGTCGAGACGGCGAACGCGGAGTTCGCGACCGGGCCGAGGCCGGTCGCGAACATGTGATGCGCCCACACGCCCCACCCCATGAAGCCGATCGCGATACCCGAGAGCACGACGACGGGGTAGCCGAACAGCGGCTTCCTCGAGAACGTCGGCAGGATCTCGGACACGATGCCCATCGCGGGCAAGATCAGGATGTACACCTCGGGATGGCCGAATAACCAAAACAGGTGTTGCCATAAGACCGGATCGCCGCCGTTGGATGCGATGTAGAAGCTGGTCCCGAGGATCCGGTCGAAAAGCAGCAGGAATAGAGCCACGGTGACGACGGGCAGCGCGAACACAAGAAGCAGCTGAACGATGAACGCCATCCAGATGAACACCGGCATCCGGAAGAAGCTCATGCCGGGGGCGCGCATGTTGATGATCGTCACGGCGAGGTTCACGGCCGAGACGGTGGACGCGATGCCCAGGATGATCAGCCCGATCGCGTAGTAGTCCATGTTGTGAAGGAACGGCACCGAGCCGGTGACCTTTTGGACGCTGAGCGGCGCGTAGCCGAACCAGCCACCGTTCGGAGCACCGCCGAGAAGGAAGCTCGAATAGAGGAACAGGCCGCCGAAGAGGAAGACCCAGTAGCTGAACGCGTTGAGCCGCGGGAACGCCACATCGCGCGCACCGATCATCAGCGGGATCAGGTAGTTGAAGAACGCCGCCGACAAAGGCATCACGACGAGGAAGATCATCGTGAGGCCGTGCATCGTGAAGACTTGGTCGTATTGGTTGGCATTGAGGATGTGGCCGTTCGGTCGTGCGAGCTGCGCGCGGATTAGGAGCGCCTCAAGGCCGCCGATCAGGAAGAAGCCGAAGGCAGTGAACCCGTATAGCACGCCGATGCGCTTGTGATCGACGGTGGTGATCCAGCTCCATGCGCCTTTGTGCGAGGGGCGGGGGCGCGAGAAGAGCGGCTGGCGTGTGACGGTCGCAGTAGCCATCTAGCGGTCTCCCATGCTGCTCGCGTTCATTTCAACGACTCCAGGTACGCAACGATCGATTGGATATCGGCATCCGAGATGCAGTGGAAGCCGGCCGGAGGTTGGTAGTTCGTCTCTCCGCAGCCGAACCGGGGCATGATCACGCCGGGTTTCAGCAGCGACGTCTGGTGGATCCACGCGTCGACGTTCGCGGGGGTGTTGTCGAACATCGACCCGGCGAACGTTCCGCGGCTCGCGAAGTGCGTGAGGTTCGGTCCGACCTGGCCGGACGCCTGCGTCCCCGCGATCGTGTGGCAGGTGATGCAGATATTGCTCATGAAGATCTGCTGGCCCTGCTGAGCCTGGGTGGTCGTGGGCTGGGCTGCGGGAGCCTGTTGCTGTTGGAGCCACGCGTCGAAATCTGCCTGTGTCTTCACGATCACCCGCAGCCGCATGTTGGCGTGCGAAAGCGAGCAGTACTCGGTGCATTGCCCGTAGTACTCGCCCGTCTCGAACGGCGTGAATTCCAGCGTATTCGTCCGCCCGGGGACGACGTCTTGCTTGCCTGAGAGCTTGGGGACCCAGAAGCTGTGGATCACGTCAACCGAGTCGAGGGTGAAATACGCGGGCTTGTTCACCGGAAGGACGAGCTCATTCGCCGTGATGACTTCCGGGTTCGTGCCGACGTACTGGTACTCCCACCACCACTGGTGCCCGACGACGTGGATCTTCACCTGGTTCGGCCCCGGCTTCGCAGCGACGCTGAAGATCGTAAGTACCGTGGGGACGGCCACCACGGCGAGGATGAGCGCGGGTATCGCCGTCCACGTCAGCTCGAGCGCGGAGTTCCCGTGGATCTGCTTGGGCTCCTCACGGCCCGGCCGGTCGCGGAACTTGACCGCTGCGAAGACGACGAGGCCTTCGACGAAGAAGAAGACGAAGGCCGCGATCCAGAAGACGGGAGTGAAAAGCCTGCTGGCGCTCCGCGCCTCCGAACCGGCCAGGTGGTGTAGGTAATCCTGGGGTGCGTGGGACGCGCAGGCAGTGCCGAGGAAGATGAGCGCCAGGATGATCGCCGGCCGCGCGAGCCGGCCGAGGCTACGTCTCTCCATCTCCCCTCCGCACCCGGCGTCGCGCGGTCCGTTCATGAGCAAGATGGGACCTCGCGGTCCCGATCAGAAGGATCATTCTTGCCCAGCCTGGCCGCCTGCGCCGCGCAGGTGTTTCCCGTCACTTCGATGGGTTCGGTGGTGCCCGTTTCCAGGGCGAATAGGTATCACACCCAGCGGTGTTACTCCAATGGGCGAGTGTGCGTTTGTGCAGTGCGCGCGCGCTACGCGGCGATGTGGATGACCGCGTCGACGCCGAGCGCGGCGAAGAGCAGCGCGAGGTATCCGAGCGAGGCCTTGAAGACGCTCATGGCGGCCGCAGGCGATCCCGTTCGCCACAGAGTGAGCGCGCGCTGGATGAACCAGACGCCCAGCGCAGCAGCGGCGACGACGTAGATAACGCCCATACGGGCGACCGGCAGCAGCAGGAGCGTCGTGGCTACCGTGATCAGCGTGTACAGGACGATCTGGCGTTGGGTGGACCGTGCGCCGGCGACCACGGGAAGCATGGGGACTCCGGCCGCTCGATAGTCATCGGAATACTTCATCGCGAGGGCCCAGAAATGAGCCGGGGTCCAGAAGAAGATGATCGCGAACAGCACCACGGCCGGCCAACCGACGCGTCCCGTCACGGCCGCCCAGCCGACGAGCACCGGTACGGCGCCCGCCGCGCCGCCGATGACGATGTTCTGCGAGGTCGTGCGCTTCAGACCCATCGTGTAGACGAAGACGTAGAAGATCACTGCGCTCTGCGTCAGGAGAGCAGCCGTGAGGTTCACCGTCGCGACCATGAAGAAGAACGAGACGGCCTGGAGCGCGACGCCGAACGCGAGCGCGCGCTGCGGCGCGATCTTGTGCGCGGGAAGCGGCCGCTTCGATGTTCGCGCCATCACGGCGTCGATGTCGCGGTCGAGGTACATGTTGATCGTGTTCGCGGCGCCGGCGGCGAGCGTGCCACCGAGAACCGTCGCAAAGATCAGCCAGCCCGACGGCCAGCCGCGCGCAGCGAGCAACATCGTCGGCACCGTCGTCACGACGAGCAGCACGATGATGCGAGGCTTGGTCAGCGCAACGTACGCGCGCAACGTAGAGGCGAAGCCTGCGCGCTCGATCGCGGGTTCCACGTCCGCGCTCTCTGCCGTCGCGACGGGCCGATGCAAGCCGCGCGCGACCGCATACGCCGCGACCAATGATGCCAAGAGGAGACTCGACAGCACCACGTGCGCGACGACCGGCGCCACCGCCAGCTTCGTCAGCACCTGCAGCCCGCCCACGATCACTTGTGCGACGTACACAAGGCCCGCGATGTTCGCGAAGATCCGCACCGCCGCGTCGCGCGGGCGCGCGCGGTTCGCGCGCCAGATGAAGGCGGCGATGATCGCACCGGTCAGAACCGCGGCGAACCGATGGACGAACATCATCGTCGCGTGGCCGCCGAGCGCCGGGAACAGCGTTCCGCGCATCAGCGGCCAGTCGGAGAACGCCAAGCCCGCGCCTTGGCCGCGGACGTACGCGCCGACGAGGATCAGCACGAAGGTCGCGATCGCTGAGGCAGCAGCAAGATTTTCGACAGAGCGCGCGACCGGCTCCTTCATCACGCCGGCCGACGCGCGCGCACGACAGTACGCGCCGACGGTGATCCAGACGAGCAGCCCGACGAGGAGCATCGCCGTGCCGATATGGGCGGTCACTAATGTCGGGTTGAGCCCGGTCTTTACGACGACCGCGCCGAGCCCCGCCTGGACGAAGATCATCAGCAACGCGATCAAGGTCGTGACGACGAGGGGTTTGTCGCGCCGATGCTGTACCAACGCGACCAGCGTAGTGATGCAGAGGAGCGCGACGGCCACGACGACGATCGCGCGATGGGAGTACTCGATGATCGCATGGTGTTCCAGCGGCGGGATCCATCTGCCGAAGCACTTCGGCCACCCCGGACATCCCTGACCAGAGCCGGTGGCCCGGACCAATGCCCCTGCGCCGACGACGCCTAACGTCGTGATGGTGGTGGCAAGGGCGAGCCTGCGGAATGCTTTCACTGAACCTCCGGGAGACCGATGATATCGAGCCGGGTTTCCGGCCGCGAAGCGGTCCCTGTGAACCGTTCGTTTCACGGTACGCGGGCGGGTAGTCTTCTCGCGTGGGCGCAACCTCTTCTTCGGCGTCCGCGGATGCCGTCCGCGGGCTCGTCGAGCGCGCGCTGTTCAAGTTCCTCCAGGACCGCCGCCGCGCGCTGCCCGATGCCGAAGATCTGATAGCCGAGCTTGAGCGAGTCGCGCGCTCCGGGGGGAAGCGCCTCCGCCCCGCGTTCTGCGTATGGGGATACCGCGCCGGTGGGGGAACAGACGACGGATCGATCGCGCGCGCGGCCGCATCGCTTGAGCTCTTGCATACGTTCGCGATCATCCACGACGACGTGATGGACCGATCGCCGTCTCGCCGCGGGGCTCCTGCGACCTACATGCAGCTCGCCGACGGGTCGTTGCGCCGGGGTGCCGACCGGTTCGGCGTTTCGGCGGCGATCCTCGCCGGAGACCTCGCGATGGCGCTGGCGGGCGAGCTGTGGTGGACGTCAGGGTTCGACGGACCCGCGATGACGGACGGCGCAGCGATCTACCATGCGATGCGCGCCGAAGTTATCGGAGGCCAATACCTGGATCTACTGGCCGCGGCGCGGGGCGACGCGACGCCGGAAGAGACGCGCCGCATCAGCGTGCTGAAGTCGGGTCGCTACACGGTCGAGCGGCCCGTGCTCATCGGGGCCGCGCTTGCTGCGGCGCCCCCCGAGATCCGCGACGCGCTAGCCGCATTCGGCGCGCCGCTCGGCGAAGCGTTCCAGCTCCACGACGACATCATCGGTGCGTTCGGGGATCCGCTCGTCACCGGGAAAGACGCCGATGGCGATCTGCGGGAAGGAAAGCAGACGCTTCTGGTGGCGTTGGCGCGCAAGGCTGCGACGCCGGAGCAGCGAGCAATGCTCGACGAGCTGCTCGGCAGGGATGACCTTACGCAGGAGGGCGCCGAGCGCGTGCGCGCGGTGCTCCGCGAAACCGGTGCGCTCGACGAGGTTCGTGACACGATCTCTTCGCTATTAGCGCAGGCGCGCGCCGTTCTGAACGCAGGGACGATCCCGCCCGAGCCTGCCGAGGCGTTGATGGCCCTGGCCGGCGACATCGTCCCCGTCTAGCGCGGGTGCGGGGCGAGCGGGAAGAATGGTGCTTGTGGATCGCTCCGACGATCTGAAGACCATCATCTCCGGGCTGCCCGGCGCTGTCGTCGCGTATTCGGGTGGCGCAGACTCCGCGTTCCTCGCAGACGTGACCCACGAGGTGCTGGGCGCGCGCATGACGGCTGTTACGGCGGTGTCGGAGTCGCTCGCGCCCGACGAGCGCACGCAGGCCGCAGATCTGGCACGTGCGCGCGGCTGGCAGCACGAGGAGATCCACACACGCGAGATCGAGCGTCACGAATACCGGCGCAACGACCCGGATCGGTGCTTCCACTGCAAGGATGTGTTGTTCGAGACATTGGACGCGCTCGCGTTGGACCGAAGGGCCGTCGTGCTCGTGGGTACCAACGTGGACGACACGGGCGATTTCCGTCCGGGCTTGCGCGCCGCACGGCAGCACGGCGTGCGCGCGCCGATGGTTGAGGCAGGCCTCCACAAGGATGAGATCCGTGAGCTGTCGCGCGCGCGCGGTCTTCCGACATGGGACAAGCCCGCATCGGCGTGTCTCGCTTCGCGCATCGCTTACGGCATCGAAGTGACGCCGGAGCGGCTCGATCGCGTTGCGCGCGCCGAAGCGTTCGTGCGCGCGCTCGGCCTACGTCAGCTCCGCGTCCGCGACCACGGTGACCTCGCTCGCATCGAAGTGCCGCTCGAAGATGTCGAGCAGCTTGCGGAACCCATGGTGCGCGCACAGATCGTCGAGCATCTGAAAGGCCTCGGCTTCGCGCACGTGACGTTGGATCTCGAAGGCTTCCGCTCGGGCTCGATGAACGCGTCGCTCTTGTCGATCGGCCGGGCGAACCGGAAAGCGGAGGCGTGATGGCGAAGCGACGCGTACACCTGACGTTCCCAGAGAACCTGGTGCAGGAGCCGATCATCTTCAACCTCGGGAAGCAGTTCGACATCGTGACGAACATCCGCCGAGCCAACGTCGAAGACAACTTCGGCTGGGTCATACTTGAGCTCGATGGAGACGAGAAGGCCCTCGACAGAGGTCTCAAGTACCTGGAAGAGCGAGGCGTGCAGGTCAACACGATCGCGGGAGACGTGGTCGAGGGATAGGCGCGCGCGATGATCGTCGACGCGGCGATCGTCGCGGTCATTGGCTTCTTCGCGTGGCGAGGGTGGCGTCGCGGCCTGCTCCTGTCACTCGCAGGGCTCGCCGGATTCATCGCAGCGACACTGGCTGCGGTATTCGGCTACCGCATCGTCGCGACGCCCATCAGGGATCTCTTCGGCCTTTCGAAAGGAACCGCATCGATCGTGGCCGCCGTTTCGATCTTCGTCGTCGTATCGCTGCTGTTCTTCGTCGGGGGGCGAATGCTGACGAAGCTCGTGCGGCTGACGAAGTGGGGGACCGTGAATGCCGCCGCCGGAGCGGCGCTCGCCGCCGCGTGGGCGCTCTCCTGGGTCACGGTGATCTTGTTCGCGCTATCCGTCGCTCCCGCCCCGAAGTCGGTCGAGAGCCAGTTGCATCATTCGACGCTGGCGAAGGCGATCA
>Ga0070732_10001314_pt1 | contig 13666 bp, 12 predicted proteins | sample Coa_R1_5_FD_66449 | JGI IMG/M metagenome (GOLD analysis project Ga0070732, IMG submission 66449) | Surface soil microbial communities from Centralia Pennsylvania, which are recovering from an underground coalmine fire - Coalmine... | ecosystem: Environmental > Terrestrial > Soil > Unclassified ...
ACAATGGTGGTGATGCGAATCTTCGGAGTAGTTGCCATTCTCGTGTTCACACAACTACTCTTCAGTGGCTTTCTCGTCGTGCGGATAATTAGCACACTTGTCGGCGACATTGCCGCCGCAACCGCTGTCCCTGTCTTCTGGCCGACGTTGAGTATCACGAGCATGCTTGGTTCAGACTTGCTCGCCTCTGCAGTCTACGGGTTACTGAGCTTAGGTTTCTTTCTGCTACTCGCCTACATTGCCCTGTCGCTACGCGCGCGTTTCTGGTTAGCGGCCCCGCCATCATTACACTTCTCTGGCACAGCGTCTTTCTCGAAGTCGAGCAGACTAAAGTGGTTCGGGCTTAGTGACCTTTCAATCGCTCTCGTTAGGCGGGAGCTTCGATCGGCCACTCGAAGGAAAGAAGTCGTGAGACTAATGGCGATTCCACTCATTCTCCCAGTCATGATCCTATTCCCAGTGGTCTTCTCACCGGCTCCCTCATCTACTGCCACACCGCCAGTATCAGCGAATCCGTTACTCTTAGCTGGGCCCCTTCTTTTTGGGGTCGGTCTTGGGGCCTTGTTTCTTGGGTTGACATCCCTAGGCCAAGAAGGAGGAAGACTGTGGAACATCGGATCCTTGCCGGTCAGCGAAAGAATGGTAGTGAAGACCAAACTCCTCTTCACTTCTCTAATTGCGATGATCGGGCTTACGCTTGGGTTAGTCTTGTCCGTCTTGATCTTTCACCTTTCGGTGCTGGACGCGTGCATTTTTTCCGGGGTCGGCTTAACGGTCGTATTGGCAGAGTCCAGTTTAGGCATCGCGGTGGGAAGTCGCTATGCCGATTTTTCCGAGGGTCCGAGGCCAAGATTTGTCTCGATGAAGGGATCAATAATCGGATCAATCCTTGGGGTCATATTGATGGGAGCAATGTCGGTCGCTTTCATTGCCATGCTGATTCTTAGCGTTCGGATCGTGGGATTAGGGACTTCCTTGGAGCTCATCGAAGCACTGCCATTCATTGCCACAGCGCTGGTCGCTCTCATTTTCTCTCGAATTGGCTACAGATTATCGATCGGACCCGTGAACCGGATACTCACTGAGATTGCCAACTGAAAAGCAAGCCGTCAATCTTCCGCCCGAGAGTCCAAATGGATTCTACGGATTTCTTTTGTAACCGACGCAATCTTTGTTTTTCTTTGATTGAAACGCAAATGCTGTCGTTTCTGGCCTTCGGGGCAGTTCGTAACTTGCAGTATCTGGCTAGCGGTACGGGTAACGTTAATATTGACTCTTGCGTGGACACATCACGCGGACCAGAGCACGACAGTTCTGCGTGTTCCTAGGACTGTGTTGAGCCGACGGTTCGAATTTAGGAGAAAATGAAACAATATGGAATTAGCGGATGAACCCAAGTCGTGGGTAGAAGAGGCACGTAACAGAGTGAAGAGAATCAGCGACCTCGACCCTAAGGACCGTCTGGACATTGTCTACGGTATTGGACTGTGTTGCTCTACTCTTGCGAAGAGTATGCAAGGATGGATGCAATGGATTGGCAACCTCTCGCTCAAAGATTTCGAACAGCAGGAGCTGGAAGAGATTTTTGGAATCATAAAGAAGGCGACAGTCCAGTTGATGGAGCTGGATATTGACAAGACGTCCAAGTATGAAGAATCGCATGGGCTTCGCCAGAAGCCGACCCGAGAAACGAACCGCCTAGTAAGCTAAAAGAATCTCTCACCGATTATTCGCTTTCTTCCTGTAAGCAGAGAAGCCTTGACTAGAAAATCCGTCGTCACGATCGCAGAATTCAGCATTCATCCTATTGGGTCCGGCACAAGCGTCGGCCGGTACGTAAAGGCAGCGATTCAAGCGCTTTCGAAGATCCCTGATTTGAAATATCAAGTCACGCCGATGGCTACCGTTCTGGAGGCAGAGGACCTCACTGTGATTCTGGAAGCTGTTGAAGTAGCTCACCGGACGCTCAGGTTGATGGGCGTCAGACGGATCTCATCCACGCTCAGGATTGACGAGCGGCTCGATAAGCCCCGAACGATGAAGGACAAGCTTCTAAGCGTGACGAATTAGGCGATCGATCATTCCAGTCGCGTGAACTGGCTCGCCATGAACCGTATTGGCACTGGCTGACCACTCCGACTTGCCTCGTAGTAGGATCCGCATTTGTCGCATTTCCAAACCTCCATGTCCCTTATCTGGGCTGGAGCACCGGCTTCGAAGTCCTCTCGTACAATGTAGCGTCCCTCGAAGTCAAGCTGCAATTCACACTTTGGGCATTTCAAGACTCTAGAATCACTTCGTTTTAGCGGTGTTCGGCCAGGAATCTATCGGCGTCCATCGCAGCCTTGCATCCATCGGCTGCAGCTGTAATGGCCTGTCTATACTTGTAGTCTCTGACGTCACCAGCTGCGAAGACTCCGGGAACGCTTGTCTCTGTCTCGTTCTTGGTGACGATGTATCCCTTCGAATCGAGATCAACTGCCCCCTTGAACACCTGCGTATTGGGCTCATGTCCAATTGCTACAAAGACGCCATCAGTGTTCAACTTTGTTTCCTTTCCAGTCTTCAAGTTTCCCAACCGTATTCCGGTCACCGTGCGATCTCCTAGTATCTCTCTCACAGTAGAGTCCCAGGAGAACTGGATTCGAGGATTCTTAACTACTCGATCTTGCATGATCTGGCTAGCACGAAGCTTGTCTCGGCGATGCACAACCGTGACCTTCCGGGCAATATTTGACAAGAACGACGCTTCCTCCATGGCAGTGTCCCCGCCGCCCACTACCACCACCTCTTTGTCTTTGAAGAAGAAACCATCGCAGGTCGCACAGCTCGAAACGCCTTTTCCTTTGAACCTAGTTTCGGAGGGAATCTCAAGCCATTTTGCGTTTGCGCCGGTGGCTAATATCACGGTTTTCCCCTCGTAGCTGTGCTTTCCGGCTGTGACTGTAAAGGGTCGCTTTGTGAATTCCACATTGGATACGTCGTCGTAGACTATCTCGGGTCCGAACCGTTCGGCTTGTTTCCTGAGCTTCTCCATTAGCTCGGGTCCCAGTATTCCTTCCGGGAAGCCAGGATAGTTCTCAACATCAGACGTGATCATCAGCTGTCCGCCGGGGATCGACCCGGCAAGGAGCAGAGTCTTTCTGCCCGCTCTGCAGGAGTAAACTGACGCTGTATACCCTGCGGACCCCGAGCCTATGATAATCACGTCGTAGACGTTCATTGCTACTAGAGTCACCGGCACCGATTTATGGCTATTCTCACCGACTCTTGCTGACCAGATTCTGTCGGTTTGGAAGGCTTAACTATCGAAAACGGCTCCCGGCTTCCGACTAGGATGTTCGACTATCATGGTCTGAAGATCACGTGGCTAGGTCACGACTCGTTCAGGATCAAGAATGGCAAGACGATCATCATAGACCCCTTCAAGATAAGTCCGATTTCGGACAAGGCCGACGTTCTCCTGATTTCCCATGAACACTTCGATCATCTCTCACCAGATGATATCAAGAAGGTCGTCAACGAAAATACAACAATTGTGACGATTCCGGCAGTCAAGAAGGAACTGTCCAGCCTCAAAGTCAAAGAGGTCAAGGCCGCGAAGCCCGGCGACAGAGTCAAGATCGGAGACGTCACGATCGAGCTCGTACCCGCATACAATCTTAACAAGTTTCGCGAACCTGGAAAAGTCTTCCACCCCAAAGAAGACGGGAAAACAGGATTCATCATTGAAATGAAAGGCGTGCGAATATACCATGCCGGCGACACTGATGTCATCCCGGAAATGAAAGGTCTCAAGCCCGACATTGCGCTGCTGCCAGTAAGCGGAACATATGTGATGACCCCCGAGGAAGCCGCTCAAGCAGCTAGAATGATCGAGCCAAAAATTGTCATACCCATGCACTATGGAAAGATAGTAGGCTCCGAACAGGACGCCCACAAATTCAAGCAGCTCGTCACAAGCGAAGTCCAGATTCTAAAGCCGGAATAGCAGAGGACAAGCGAAACAACTGAAAGTAACAGTCACCCCAGACTGGCTGAAAGAACACCTTCTTTCAAAGAATCTAGCAATCCTCGACGCGAGATCAAAGGGCGCCTACCGAAGATCACACATTCGAGGAGCAGTACACGCAGACCTCTTCCACTACTTCGTGCCAGGAACCGACCCAAAGGGACTCCAGAAATTCCAAGACGAGCTAGCAGTACAACTTGGCAGTCTGGGCCTGTCTGGAAGAGAGACAACAGTCGTGTACGAATCACGATTCGGCATGAGAGCAGCTAGAGTCGCTTGGATGCTTGAATACGCAGGTTCCCGTAGAGTCTACCTCCTTGAAGGAGGATTCCAAGGCTGGCGAAAGTCTCGATACCCAACAGAAAAGAGGATTGTGAAACATGATTTTCGGACTTTTCACATCAAACCTGCGTCAGATCTTCTGGCGACCATGGACCAGGTTCGATCAGGTCGGTCGACAGTGATTCTTGATGTGCGAAGCGAGGGCGAATTCATTGGCAAAGAGGGCCGAGAATGCGATACTCGTCGGGGACGAATCCCTCGAGCCCGATGGCTCGAATGGACAGACTTTCTCCGCAATGGGCAGAGATTCAAGCCTCTATCCGAGATGAGTCGCGCGCTAGAGCGGGCAGGGGTGAGTCGGAGAAGTGAAGTGGTTACTTACTGTCATCGTGGAGCCCGCGCGGCAGCCGCATTCTACGCTCTCCGCTCGCTCGGATATGGGAATGTCAAGAATTACATCGGTTCTTGGCACGAATGGTCTGCAAGGAAGCATCTTCCCATTGAGAGATAGGATGTTCACTTTGTCGAGAAGAGATCCTCATGGCTTCTCAGGTCGAGCATCAGATCATCCAAGCTCTCGTAGTTGTCGCCGGGAAGCTTCTCAAGAACCGTAGACATCTTCCTCACTTCTCTCGCATCCTGGAAGACTTTCCAACCCTGATCCCTTACGAGAGTTGACTTTGAAGATGGAAACCTTGCATCCTCGCTAAGGATTTCCCGGATCGAGTCCGCTCCGACCCCGCTGGTTATCTTAGGGAAGAATCCTTTCTGGAGATACGACTTGACACGGCCAGCGTCCCGGTACATTCGGACTCCATGAAACGCCAAGATGCTCTTCTCGAACTTTGGTTCTGATGCTTTATTCGTAATTTCCCTCAGTTCTCTGTCGTCAAATTCGTAAATGTTCTCATTTCCTTTCCCGAATAGGCGACTGTAGAGTATTCTTCCAACGTATCGAGGATCGTCATTGGATAGGTCGGTGCAGTGGACTGCTCCAGCCTCCTTCATCACTTCGAAAACCTCTTCGCCGGGTTTCAGGTTTCTGAATTCTACAGCTACAACTGTATCGCCAGCATCGAAAGTCCCAAGCAGTTCCTTTAGCCTCGGAGCAAGTTCTTCCTCTTTGAGAGAGGAATTCTCGCTGACAAGTATTGTCATCACTTCTGCTTCGAGTATCCTGCATGCTTCTTCGAGTCTTTCGAGAAGTGAGCGAGGTCCAGGCAAGAGCTTCAGGCCGTAATGGTCAACTAGGATTCTTGGGCACCTGATTGAGAAGCGGAAATCAGATGGTACCCTTCTCCGCCAGTCCGAGAATGATGATTGGGATGGCAGCTCATAGTAGCTGCTGTTCAACTCGACAAAGTCGAAGGCTTGGGAGTATGCTTCGAGACTGTCTGTGCCTGGGACTTGGAAATAGGCCCAGCCTCCCGCTCCGACCAGAAGTTGAGACATATCTAAGAGCCGATTGTTTACGGCTTAGTAAGTGTAGAGGTGGGCGAACACGGGTTCTTTCCTGCTTGGGACGTCTGGCTGGTCATATGCAGAGTGGGTCGGAGTCTTCTATCCCAACTCGAGCGATAGCAAACTAGCCTTCTACAGCAAGATATTCCCGACTGTCGAGATAGACTCAACGTTCTACGCTTTTCCAAAAGAGGGCATGGTGATGGGCTGGGACAGGTACTCTCCTCGCAATTTCGTGTTCAACGCCAAGCTTCCCCAGACAATAACTCATGAAAGGTTGGAGGCGCTTGGAAAACCGGTCGAGGAGGAACTAGACAAGTTCGCGAACCTCATGCTTCCGTTGAACAACAGTGGGAAGCTGGGCTGTCTACTCATTCAGTTGCCTCCACGTTACAAGTATGATCCCGGACACTTGGAAGAGTTTCTTTCTCTTCTCCCTCACGGGTTCAAGTACGCGATAGAGTTCCGTCACAAGTCTTGGTTGCGAGCTGAGACGTGGAAGGCTTTGTCGAAATACAATGTAGCGTATACGATTGTTGACGAGCCATTATTGCCGCCGGAGGTGCACATAACAGCTGATTTTGCATACATGCGCTGGCATGGGCGCGGCCAGAGACCCTGGTATGATTATCATTACCCTGAGAAGGAGTTGCGCGACTGGCTGCCGAAGGTGAGAGAGGTCGAAGACTCTGTCAAAACAACATACGGGTACTTCAACAACCACTTTCACGGATACGCGGTCGAGAACGGTCTTAGTATTTTGAAGATGCTGGACAGGCTCACACCGGCCCAGGAAGAAGCGCTCAAGCATTCGAGGGACCATTTGAAGAAAGCGAAGGAGAAGCCCGTCGGCCTGGGAGAATTCACTAGGGGAGGCGAAGACCGGGCAACCCTGGTCGAAATCCTCGGGACCCTCATGGGCGAGACACGGCTAGCGAGATCCTTCACAATACCTGACGATGATGTGAAGGTCAATGAGGCGAATGGAAGGGTGATCAATGCGACAGTGAGAGACTATACTCTAAGAATGGACATGTTGTCTAAGACGATCGTTCATGATTGTGGCGATTGGGAACGCGCAGTCGAGACTCGTCAGCTGTGCAAGCATATCGGAAAGGTCCTCTTGACCATCTCTGAAAAGGTCGCTTTACAGTGGGTTTCAGCGATACAGGAGAATCTCGACGGTTGGAAGTTCCAACAGCCAAAGAAGTAGCGGAACCAGGTCTGTTTTCCACTAGTCCGATGCTCAGTGTTAGAGAACAGGTCGTCGACTGTAGACGATGTCCTCGCCTGGTCCAGTACCGTGAACAGGTCGCGCGGGACAAGCGGAGGGAGTTCTTGGAATGGAACTATTGGGGGAGACCGGTTCCCGGATTCGGAGACCCGGATGCGTCATTGTTGATCGTGGGATTGGCGCCTGCCGCCCATGGCGGTAACCGGACTGGTCGAGTGTTCACGGGAGACCGGAGTGGCGACTTTCTCTACAAGTGCTTGTACAAGACAGGTTTTGCGAACCAGCCTGTCTCAAAGAGCATCGACGATGGGTTGAAGCTGAATGGAGCGTATGTGACAGCCGCAGTCAAGTGCGCGCCTCCCGACAACAAGCCCAGTCCAGTTGAGACTTCGAACTGTTCATCATATCTCGCAGCCGAGATCGACGCCCTAGCGAGGCTAACTACGATTCTGTGCCTTGGCCAGTTCGCCTTCAATGCTGTTATGAAGACTATCCGGAACAAGTACAAGATTACGCAGAAGACTCTGGGGTTTGCGCACGGCCGAATTCTGAGGCTGGGTGAAAGAGTCCCGCTTATCGTCTGCTCTTATCACCCCAGTCCGCGGAACACTCAGACCGGCAAGCTTACCGAGAGAATGTTTCTCTCTGTATTGCGAAGGCTTTCTGAACAGAACATCGATTTGGCGATCTGAGATTCGGTAGCCTTTCGGGGTTGCGCACTGTAGCCTTTCGCAGGGGAGTCTTCTTCAAAAATACGCCGCACCCTTCAGCAAGACCCAGGGTCCGCTACTCCGGCGACGGGAAATCGCCGAGTTCAAGCCCTGATCACAAATCCGAGCAGGCGATTTGATCTAGCCGCATTCTGCGTGTTCACCTCTGCGCATTAACCAACATGTCGGAAACCAGCAAATCGCTAATTCTACGGGCATGGCCCGAATCTAAGCCGATAATGGCTTCAACTGGCAGCACTCCCCTCCAAAAATTCGGGGAGCGTGTCTTCCCGCGACACAAGAGTGGTCTTTGAAGAAGAACTCCACCTAGAATGCACTTTCTAACGGATCCCGATTCGTGATCTATAGAGACGGGCCCAACACTGCCTTCGTTAGCCCATTTCCTAAGCGCGAAAGGGCCCTACCGACGATAGGGAACAAGCGTGGATTGAATGAAAACAAATTTTTTCCGTGACGCAGGACCCTCTAGGTGTTTTCTAGTTGGACGTCTTGTCCGACGTATTCCCGGGCCTTCGACTCTGCCAGCCTCAGCAACTCGGCCAGCCGCTTGTTCAAAGCATCCGTCATAGAAGCAACAGACCTCATCCGTTCTTGAACCTCCAGCTCTTGTTTCCGAGTCTCTTCTATCTTCAACAGAAGACCCTTCCGCCACTCGTAATTCTCCTTCACCTCCTTCTTGTGCAGCAGCTCTCTTCTCCTCGCCAAGAGCCGTCTTCCCTTCGCTTGTTTCTCAGCCAAGACTCCGGTCCCGATGAGCTGGTTCAGCTGCGCAGACACTCGGCCCGTCTTCTTCGGCTTGAACTCCATCTTGCCAGAGTCAATAGCCTTCTTCATATTCTCCAAAATCTTCGAAACATACTCACCAGTTGATCTTGAGAGGAAGCTCTTGTAGGGCGAGACAGCAAACTTTGCCAATGCTTCTCTCTCATCCGATCCCATAGCAAAATCTCCCCGCTGCGACAAGTCGCCCAGCCTCCTCAACGGCCGTTGAAGATGAGCCAACGTCTCCGAACGAAAACTCCGACTCTCTTTACGCAACTCCTTCTCAATCTCCAAAACCTCACGAAGATCACCCTTGGAACCCACTTCCTCAACCTTCCCAGTCAAATCCTTCAACGAAGCCTGAACCCCACCCAGCTCCCGCGCAAGCACCTCAGTCTCGTCAAGCTTCTCCCTCAACTCTCTCCTAGTCACGGCAATGCTGTCCACAATCCCATTCATCGTCCGAGCCCTCTGCAAATACGAGCCCTCCCCCTCGAGAAAAGCGGAGAGCCTCTCCGCAGTCTTAGAAATCCTGTCCAAAGAGCCCCCGAAAGAGCGTTGATCTAGAAGATAGAACCCGGACAATTCCCTGGACGTCGAATCGCGCAATGTTCTGATAGTACGGCTCGCAGACGAGAAGCCATCTTTCAACAGCTTCAATGATTCCCAGCTCGCCTCGTCAGGAATCTGAATCTCTTTCAGCTGAGCAACCGCCTCTTGGCCCGCGTGATTTATTACCCTAGCAGCCCGGTAAGATGCGGCATCCTTCTTGCTCGCCATGTCACGCTCTCCCTTCCGCGCCAGCCCGTCATAGAAGCCTCGCGCATCATTCAAAGACCTAGCCGCATCGTCCACAAGCTTCGAGGCTTTGGACCTAGTCGAGCGGAGTGTTTTGTCGAGTTCGCTGGATATCCAAGAGCTGTAGTCGTCGATCTTGATTCTCAAATCAGCGGACCGAGAGGAGGCTATCGTATCTCCTCGCGCAGATTAATGATGACAGTGTCTATAGCTTGCTTCGCCTTCTCTTTACGCCGGATAAGATCCGAGTTAAGCGAGTCATAGAGGTCACGCGAGATCTTGCCATTCCGGTTCTGGTTCTTCAAGTCGGCAGAAGTGGTACGAATAACCTGGAGTTCAGCCTCTGCCCGCTCCAGTTTCTTGACCATGTCCGTGTACCGCTGGGACTCGGCGGACAACTCCGTCTTTACCGAGGCCAACGCACGGTCCACCTCGCTCATACGCCGGTCGAGCGAACGCCTCCTCTGTCTATAATCAAACCTGTTCAACGAGCCGCGTCCAACATCATCCTCCATCTTCTCCGATTCCATACTCATCGACGACTTTTCGTCGTACAAGTCTGCGAATTTAGTAATCAACTGGACAGGAACACCTGCGACAGCACCCGCCCCAGCACCTCTCCAGACCGCGATCACGCTACCGGCAAGGGCTAGTTCAATCAAAACGGCCCAGCTGAGAGGACTCACTGTCGCCCAGAAGGGGTCTAACTGATAGGACACGGTGAAGCCTAGATTGCTAGATGGACCAACGGATGATACCTGGAACACAATCGGGCTGGCGGTGGATTGGGGGACTTGTCCGGCTACGGAGTTTAATCTGAAACCCATCGGAGTCACAATTTTTGTCTGAAGAATTGGAGCGTAGAATTGGACATTGCTGAATAGGGCGAAGCTGAGCGTAAAGGATCCGAGGGACTTCGTAGAAACATATGTACTCGGAGAGAGTGCATAGGAAATCTTGACCTTGACCGTCTGGTTGTTGGGTAGTGAGCCGAAGCTGGGCGTGAAGGTTACCGAGCTCGTACCATCCGGGTTAGATGTGGGCGTGGGAGTCGTGGAGGGCTGGTCAATCTCAAGCCCGAGAACATAGCTTTCGGAAATGCCCGACACGCCTTTGGGGACTGTGAACGTTATCGAGGAAACAGTGGGACCCAGATTCGTCAGATTGTAAGCATCCGTAACCTGAACAGAGTCAGAAGGAGTAATCGTTATTGTCCGTCCGGCAGACACAGCGAATAGGTTCTGTGATGAAGCTGATGCAAAAGTGATCTCCCACACCGTCGTATTGTATGGTTTAAACGGGCTGGAGGATGGGACATACGCGCTCGTCTGGAGTGTCCCGTTGAATGGTGAGGAAATCTTGGGAGAAGACCATCCGCCCGAATAGCTGATGGTCGAGCTTACCGTCGCATTGTAAGTCTTGTCGATGACTGGAAACGGGTTGATATCGAAAGCGTAACTGTTCGAGCCAGCGCTGTAGGTCAAGAGACCCCAGTAGACGGTTGTCAGTGTGAAATTGTACTGCGTCTCTAGAGACGGAAACAGAACCGTGAGCGCAGTGAAACCGTAAGTCTGGTTCGTTGAGGATGATACTTGCAAACTCGTACCCTTCGTGTCATTTGCTTGAGAGAAGCGCAGATCCTCGCTCACCGCGGTCGGGATCCCGATCATCAATTGAGAGACTGGCGTATTATGACTATTCAGCATGACTCTGTCGGAGACGATCGTGACCCCCCAACTGTTCGTGGCAATCACACGCGTAATACTAACCGTGCAAACATTGGTTGAACACTGCGAAGGACCAGAAGCCCGAACTGGACCCGGGAGAGCGACAAGAGCAATTGCCAGCAAGAGAAGTGCTACAACAAGTGCTCTCATCGGTCGAAACCTTAGGTTGACTTAGCGATTGAGGTTCTGCTGCAACTTCCCTACTTATTAGTTCCCTCAAAGTCGAATCGGCGAACAGGTTGTGCCAGATTCGAGAAGTCTCCTCGTAACCGGCGCAGGAGGGAGCGCGGGCCATAATGTCTGCTGGAGCCTCCGTATGAGCAAGGACGGCAAAACAACTCTTCTCACCGGGACCGACTCGGACAAGACTAGCCTACAGCTCAACACTTGGATTGACGCCGCCTACCACATGCCAAGTGCAAACAAGCCCAACTATCTGCAAACCCTCAACAAAGTCATAGGAAAACAGCGAGTTAAAGCCCTCTTTCCACAACCCGACCCAGAAGTCAGACGAGTCTCCGAAGAAAGGGAGAAGCTAAAGACCAAGACCTTCCTACCCGACCAAGAAACCGTGTCTAAATGCTTGGACAAGTTCCAGGCACTCACCATCTGGCACCAGACAAAGCTTCGGACAGAACCCGTTGTATTATCCGCCGGAGACAAGTCGATCCATCATAGAATCGGAGGTCTCCAGTATCCATGCTGGATAAGAGCTCGAGAAGGAGCCGGCGGCCTCCTCAGTTGCAAAGCAATCAACAGCAATATCGCGGAACATTGGGTCCATTTTCATTGGGATCAAGGAATCAAATCCGATTTCATAGCCGAAGAATATCTCCCCGGACGAGACTATTGTTTCATGTCCATATGGAACCATGGAAACCTCGTCACGTCAATGATCCGCGAACGGCTCAGCTGGGTCGGCAACCGGCTCGTAGGAACAGGGGGAACATCGAAGCTAAACCGAGTAATCCACTCTTCAACAATCAACGACAAGTCCCAGGAGGCCATCAGAGCGATTTCCAAATCGCCTCACGGAGTCTTCTGCGTAGATCTAAAGGAAGACGTGAAAACTACTCCGTGCCCGACAGAGATCAATTGCAGGTTCACCACCAACGTCCACTATCTTACACTAGCCTCGATAAAACTAGGACATCCGGAATGGAACTTTCCATGGATAGTTTCCAGACTAGTACTTGATGAGGAGATACCGGACTGCGACAAGACAGATGCTCTGCCCGCAGATCTCTGGTTCACGAAAAACACCGACATGGGATTCACTCTCGTCAGAGGGAACCACTGGAAGGCCGTGGAACCCGTCTAGAGAAGCGGGTCATCAACGAAGGCTCCCACGGATCTATGCCTCACCGTGTGCGTCTAAAGAAATAGTATCGGACTTGTCGATCCCAGAGGAACAGCCACGTCACCGAGAAGGTTAAAGCAATAAGGGCTTTCACCCCGGCGTCGAAATACGTGACTAGGGGGAGGGTGGGTTGGAGCAGCTTGAGCGGCGCAATAATCTTTGTCAGAATGCCGAACCCGAGAATCATCAAGCCCCATTGAATCACAAAGATTCCCATCTGATAGGCAACTACTCGAATGTTCATAGAACAATCCCCGTTAACAGCAGAGTAATAATGGCCAAGGTAGTCGATGCAATGAACAGTCCCCAGATGTCGGAGACTATCTCCCGCTCTGTCTTGGGACCGTCAGCTACAAGCGTGCGGACTAGCGTAAGAGGTGCCGCAGGGTCCGCCGATGAGGCGAGCTTTCCGTCGCTGGTGAGCTTTGTTGGTCGAGCTTTCAATTCTCTGTGCTCGGTGAAACGCCGTATTCTTGACAAGAAGAAGAAAGAGTTTTGAATATTGGGAAACATTGCAACAATGCTCGCTATCTCCGTCCGACTCAGGATGGCCAGCGCGCCAAGAGAAGCTCCGATCGAGAGTTGACCGACGTTTCCCGAGAACGCCCGGGAAGGATAGCGGTTGTAGTAAAAGAAACCCAGGAGGGTGAATAGGAGGCTTGCGTAGAGAAAGATGGTGGTAGAGTTTGCGCCAGTCAACAAGCCTCCTATTAGAAGACCTCCGGCGACTATTGATATTCCACCGGACATCGAGCCGTTGAGAGGGTCTAGCATGTTGACCGCGTTTGAGGTGACAGAAATTACGACTAGAATCGTCAAGGGATAGATTACTGGTAGGTGGTAACCGCCGAACACGGGGACGCGTAGGGTCGTGTTATACACCTGTCCCGGAAATTCGAATCCGAGCACCAACAGTGGCAGGCCGCAGAAGAGCGTGAGAATCGGCTTGAAAATTCCCCTCATCTTGAGTTTGTCATCCAAAGCTCCCACGATAGCAGTGAGCCCGACGACGAGTGAGTAGGCGGCAAAAGGGATCCAGCTTGCGTTCGTGATTAGAGAGTAGACTTCCCCGAAAATAATCAGGGTAATCGGCACGGCGGCTCCGCACATCTCAGGAACTTTAGGGCGGGAAAGTTTGTGAACATCAATCCCGACAATGCCGTGGGCGGAATGCCAGTACATGAAGAAGCGGGTAAGCGCAAGCGAAATCGGAAAGGACCCCAATGCGACTAGGATGGCTACCGTGTCCCAGTCGAGGGAGCCCATGTTCCGAGACCGAAACCAACCGGCTATAAATGA
>Ga0070732_10001315_pt1 | contig 13657 bp, 13 predicted proteins | sample Coa_R1_5_FD_66449 | JGI IMG/M metagenome (GOLD analysis project Ga0070732, IMG submission 66449) | Surface soil microbial communities from Centralia Pennsylvania, which are recovering from an underground coalmine fire - Coalmine... | ecosystem: Environmental > Terrestrial > Soil > Unclassified ...
TCTTCCATTGCTGCTCTACTGATGCTGGGAGCTTATCCATTTGCGAAAGAAAATGTTGCCAGCCCCCATATCTGATCATCCCTGAAGCGATCTCCCCAGGCGGGCATTCCCGTCCATCGCACTCCATACTTGATGACGTAGAAGTCTTGATTGGTCGGCATATCCGGCGGAGTTTTCACGAACTGAGGCGCGCGCGGATAGAACGATCTTCCCGAGACGGGCTCCGGATCGCCCGGATCGCCATGGCAACCGGCGCAATTCGCGTCGTAACGCTTCATCCCGTCCAGCAAGTTCGCCTCCGTTGGCTGTATCGGATTCTTCGAAACAGGGGCATGGCGTTCATTCGAAGCGTCCAAGACTGCCATTGCGTACTTCTTCTCGAACGCCGAAGGGCTTTGGTCGGCACGAAAGCTTAAGAACCCGAACTGCAAGTGAACGTTTACAGCCACCGCGACCAGCCCCAGGATTATCAGAATCCCAATCGAAACGAATTTCATGCGCTCTTCCTTTGCGCCATCACAAATGAACACGGCTCCTGGCTCGCGCGCAACGCCCGAGTCGCGCCGCCATTCAGTTTCATACCACCGTGAAGCAGGCTATGGTTTCTTTTTCGCTGGCATCACAACGTCCGATACGGTGATCGTATCGCCCTGCAAGTCGCCCTTGAGGCGAACGGTATGCCCAGCATGCTCTGTAAGGGCCGCAAAGTCCTGGTTCTCGATGTTGTAGACCTTACCCCTATAGACGAACACAAACTTACCACCGTTCTTTATGCAGGCCAGCACGCAATCGTGATCTGACATCGTCCTCGAGCCGTGCTCGGCTCCCTTTAGGTGGTTTGCGCCACAGGTGCTGTCGCTGATCTTGCCGACCCAGGTGTGCTCCGCCGCGGCGGCAGTGATCACACCAAACGTCAGCACAAGCAGACTAAAAAATACTGTTTTCGTAATTCTCATAAACGTCTCCTTTACTAGATTCTGGACCTCAGGCTCTTCAGCCTTACCGCTCGCGTTGTTTCTCTTCTTGCCCGATGGTTTCGAGCAAGGTCTTCATGTCATCCGCGTGCTCCTCCTCGTTGGCGAGAATCGCTTCCATCATTCGCTTGCTGGTGGGGTCGTTGTCGCCCAGGTAACGTATAATCTCGGAGTAGGATTCGACGGCGACGCGTTCCGCGACCAGGTCTTCGCGAATCATATCGAGAAGCGGCTCGCCTTCCACATATTCGGAGTGGCTGCGTGTGAGCATCCCTTGGGGGCTGAAGTTCGGCGCCCCGTCCAGTTGCGTGATTCTCTCTGCGATTTGATCCGCGTGTCCCTGTTCTTCATTGGCGTGTTGAAGAAATTCCTCCGCCACGGCCTGAGAGTGGATGCCCTTCGCCATGTAATGGTGACGTTTGTAACGCAGGACACAAACCAACTCGGTGGCGAGCGCCTCATTGAGGACACGCAGGACGGTCTTCAGATCGCCCTTGTAATCCAGCGTCACAGCGCCCGTCTCGATGTGCTCCCGTGCGCGCCGCCGGATCTCTTCAATGTCTGTTAAGAACGGACCTTTTTTTTGAGAGGGAATTGCTGGATTCATTAAATACTCTCCTTCTTAGACTCCGCAAGTTCAAAGGTTAAGTAAACGCGGAAAGCAGCGTCTCGCACGCCCACACTCCTGCCTCCAGATCAGACTTGTGCGCGTCCCCCCTCAGGTGGTGAGATCCTTAAGCCACGGCCCCCTCCGCCTTCTTCGCCGCCACTCGCACTCAGAGCGAACTTAGAGCAAGAAACGTCAAAACGGTGTCAAAAAGCATCGGTGCGACAAGGCATCGTCAGCATCGAGCGGCAGTGGTGCGTTGAGACGGGGCCATTGGTGCGAAGACAGATCTCGCGACGAAGTGGGTCACTTGGCCGTGGGCAGCGCGCCGCTGCGGATTAGATCTTCCGTATACCTGGCGATCATGATTGCTTCATCGGTCTTCATCACACGCACTCGCACGTGGCTGCCTTCGGCAGAGATGACTGCCGCATTAGAGCGGTTAAGCGCGGGATCCAGGCGAATGCCGAGAAACTCCATGCCTTCGCAGATGCGGCTTCGAATGGAAGGGGCGTTTTCACCGATACCGGCCGTGAACACTAGCGTGTCTAAGCCACTCAAGACCGTGGCCAAGGCGCCCAGGAATTTCCTGGCTTGGTAGCAGAAGAGCGCGATAGCTTCGGCGGCACGCGGATCGTCTGCCTCCTTGCCGAGGAGTTCTTGCATGTCGGAGCTGAGCCCCGATACGCCTAACAGCCCAGCCTGCTGGTTCAAGACATCTTGGGCCGCGGATAGGGTTGGTCCCTGCTTGACGAGGTAAAGAACTGCGCCCGGGTCAAGGTCGCCGGAACGGGTACCCATCATCAGGCCTCCGCAGGGAGTCATTCCCATGGTCGTATCCACCGGACGGCTGTTCCGGATAGCGGCCATGCTCGCGCCGTTGCCCAAATGCGCAATAATCACCCGGCCGTCAGCTGCCGCTCCGTCTTGGCGCGCGAGTTCTTGCAGGATGTAGGCGTAGGACAAACCGTGGAAGCCGTAGCGCATCAGACCTTCATCCCAATAGTGCCGCGGGAGCGGATAGAGCTTGGCGATCTTAGGCGATTGCCAGTGGAATGCGGTATCGAAACACGCTACCTGTGGCAACCCCGGATGGGCCCGGTCAACCGCCTGGATGGCTTTCAATTCGTGGGGCAGATGTTCAGGAGCAAACGAAACCAGTTTCTTCAGCGCCTCGATCAGCTTCGGAGTAATCAGTTGGGGCTTGTCGTAGTCGCGGCCGCCATAGACCAGGCGGTGGCCGACGGCATTCAACTCGGCGCGAGGTCCATGGCTTCGGAGCCATTCGAAAAGAGTGTGCAGCGCGGCATCGTGGTCTGGGAGATCTACGTCTTGTTTGTGACGTTCGGCGTGGAAAACACCGTGAGCGAGGCCGATCCGGTCGAATTCGCCGGAGAGCAGCAGCGCCTCGGATCGCCCCATGTTGTAAAGCGAGAACTTGAGGCTTGAAGACCCGCTGTTGATCGTCAAAATATTAGGCATGCTCCCTCGGACAATCGGCTACAAATTATTGACGGGTTCTCTGCTGCTTGACCGGCGCTGCTGATCGTTCAGCAGGATAAGTGACCTGGGTTCCGTTCACCTGCCCCCAGGGAGTAAGCGAGTGAAGCCGCGTGCGAGTAGCGCTTGTGATTTCTCTCACTTCAATGCCTCGTGCCAACAACGCATCTGCGATCAGGGAGCGGTGACAGCGCCAGGGAACGGCTTCGGCGCACATAATTGCAATCCGCTCGCGCTTGGCAAGTTCGATCAAATTGTCCAAATTGTTCCGGAACTCAAATGTCTGCATGTAATCGGCAAACCCACGGAAGCTGGAGTTGTGCCAACCAGTGTTGATGGAATCCCGCTGCGCATGCCGGAGGCCACCCAGCCCGGGCATATACCTGTAGTGAAGGCGAGCGGAATGCAGAGCAACCGACAACTGGCTCCGGTTGAACTGCGGATTGTGGCGCGAACGCGGGATGGTGCGTACATCGACCACTCGTTCTACATGGTGCGCTTTGAGAAAGTGGATGAGCTCCGTTATCGGGCGGGTAGAGTGCCCTATCGTCATCACAACCAGCGGTCTTGCTGATTCACGCTGCTTCATGTCAAACCCCAACCCGAGCCGTGACGAACACCCGATCTGCGATTCAGATATTTAGTGTCATTTCAGCTCGCGGGCTCCGGAAAGACCCTCCAGCAGCATGCGGAAATACGCCATCCCGGCATATGGCTGGCCACCACCTGGCCGCGCGACTCCTTCATAATCGAGGGTTCTTGCCAAGCGCCACTAGCATGTCAGCCGCGATCTGGAGGCTCGCCTCGGACGAAAGTGATCGCTGCTGGGTAATCGTCGGCGTTTAGAACACGCTCCAAATGCTCCTCGCCGGATGCCAACTTCTTAAAGGCACGCGTGCAGGTTCGTTCACTCGCCGATGTCCATGTTGGAACTCGACGGCGCACCTGGTCGGCGCGACTGCCCTTTATGAAGCAGACCCGTAAAAGGGGAACTCCCAGACTCCGTCGCAGACTAGCAATACTCTTCCCGTCGTCACATCATCCGAAACGGTCGCCGCTCTCCACCCCCGTGCCCCGAATTGCGCCACGGGTGACGCTGTCCATGGGCGGGCTGGCGCAGACTTTCGAGATCTGCAACCCACAGGCTTCGATCCCTCGGCCCGAGTTGTACAATTTCCTGTCGTGCCCTCGATCGCCGCTGCGGGGGCGTTTCTCGCGGTCCAAGAGACCCGGAAGTCAGCCGGCTTGGCGCTTGCCCTGGCCGGTTAGCGCGTAGAAGTCGCTGCCGCGCGACTCGAGCAATCCTTCCGCGACCAGCTCCTTGATGGCATCGAGCACTTGCTCCCGCTCGGCAGGGTCGTTGCCTCCGGCCTCGAACAACACGTGCAGGTCGAGAGCGTCCTTATTCATCTTCGTGAACATTTGGAGCACGCGGCTCTTCAGTGGTTTCATGCGGCACCTTGGGCTTTTATCATGCTATCGACGCGAGTGGATTACGACAATACGCCACAAATTCCTTATCATACCTCCCTCTCCTCGGCTCCGTTTATGAGCTGCGGAGTGAGGAAATGGCATCGAAACCCAAGATCGAGACCTTAACGTAGGATCATCTTGCACTGACCCCGGCGCGTTCCGCGCGTTCGGCTGTGTGTGGTCCAACCTCCACCGGACGGGTCGGCTGTATAATGTCTTTCGCCTTGGCCACCTCGTCCGCTGTGCCGTGGGCCAGGACGAGGAACTTGTCAGACTTGAGCGCCCTCTCGTATTTCACGACGCTGTCCTGTGTTGACGGCGTTTGTGACATTTTTTGCGATAGATTCCAGGTATGGCGCTAGCGTTGGTGACAGTAGTCCTTGCAGCGCTCCCTCATGGTCGAAGGTTCCGTGGCACCGGTTGTAAGCGCGGAACCACGAGCGAAGCTTAGGGCCCTTTCGTGCGCATTCCGTCGCATCCACTTACCCAAGCCCCTCCGCCAGGGAGAGACGCGAGAAGAACAGCAAAAAGCGCCTCGCGGCCAAAAGCCGAACAAGTCAAAGCCTCTAAACCGGAATCAGCAGCAAGCTAGCGCTGGACTTTTGTAACAGCCTACCGCACCCGGTCCGAACGAGGTGGGACCAACTCGTAGCCGGGTAATAGTGGCTTCTGTGTCTTAAAGACGAGATGATAGTTAGTATTGTCCTGTGGACGTAGAACTTGAACCAGCTCCCATCCTTTATCTCCGTATTCGCAAAGAATCTTCTCGAGCTGCTCGCCCAAAGTCAGCGCTGATATCGACGTTCGTCTGCAGTATTTGATACCGCCATTGCGCCATTTATGTTTACCTCCCAATTACTCGGGTGCGTCCCGCTAGCTTCCCGTCTTCTGCCGGATTAACTTCAGAGTAAAGTGAACAGTCCTGTCGCCTTTCGTACAGTTTCGTCCGGAGGCTCTCTTGTAAAGTTAGGCTCAACTCCAATTTCGAGTTCGCGATGTGACGTCTCGCCACCAAGACGATCCCAATATAGCAAACAAGACGTCGTTACCTCGCGGTTGTGGCGATCGCCTTGTGGAACACGCTAGGCGTGGCTTGTGTATTTGCCTATGCCCCAAGAGGCCAGTACTGCCTTTTTCCGCCGCTCGGGTGGCGGCAGAAACTATACGGCTCATCAGTTCACAGAGAAGCCGGAGTCCCTGGGCGACCGCTAAAGCTTTGGCGCCATTCCAGTTCATAAAGAAGCCGAAATGCCCGCAGTCTCCTTACTCTCGCATAACCCGAAGGGGTTGACGCCATCCGACAAGGAGTAGCCACCAAAGATGATCCGCCCGAGAAGAAAAGCGGCGTTCATGATTAACACCGCCTCATCAGGCACACAGATCACTCCCGCAGGAAGGCGCGTGACTCTGGAAACTGCCTAAACCTGACAAACGTGTTTCACAGTAATCAGTCCTATCCGGTCCACTTTGAGAAAAAGCGGCCGCGGTCATCTCCAGCGTCCACATTTGTTCAGTAACCGGTAAACTCTTCCGCCCGGATGTCGTCATCGTCAACGCCGGAATTTATGAGCATAGTTCGCAGGTCGCCGACCATCCCCGGAGGGCCCGCGATGTAGTAGATAGGCCCAGCCGTATAGAGTGCAGGAGACGCAACGGCTTTCAGGTATTTGGAAATCAGCTCGTAGCCGATCAGGCCCACCTCTCCCTGCCAAGGGCGCTTAGATTTCTCCTTTTCGGTCATTGTGGGAATGCACTTGTAGTTCGGATTCTCGCGCTCAAGCGATTGCAGTTCGTCAAGGAACGCTGCATCCTCCGGCCGCCGGTTCGAATAGAAGAGGAATATGCGATGCTTGAGTTGTTCCTTTGCCGCCCAAAAGACGATGCTCCGGAACGGTGTGATGCCGATGCCCCCCGCCAGCAGGACCGCCGGGCGGGCCACATTGTTGTGTAGGGTCAAGTTGCCGAAGGGGCCTTCCGCTTTGACCTGGGTGTCGAGAGGCAATGTGCGCAACACTCGCTTAAAGGCAGTGTCACGCATGCGTGTCGTTACCATGAGAAAATCTTCATGCGGAGCACTCGCAATGGAAAATCCACGCGTGTTGCCTTCCGTATCGGTTTCAGGAGGATTGACCAGGGTTAAATCGACGAACTGACCTGCCTTGAACGTCCAGTTCGCCGGCTTCTCGAACCGGAATGCCATCGTTTGCTCGGCCACCTCCAGGCGATCCCGTAGTTTCACCATGAAAATGGGCCATGTTGTAGTCGTACTCATGGTTTCTCCCCTTTCAGTTCTGGCCTGATGAGCACGGAGCAATTCTTAGGCTCCGCGCGCCTTCCTGCGAAGCTTCGATTCCAGGAAATCTCGCAACGCGACCGCGTTGTTGTGTTCTGTGTCGCGCGAGCTGTAGAGCAGTTCAACGGTGCCGCGCCGCGAGGCTTCCGTGAGCGGCTGCCAGGCGCTGGGGTTGGCATCGAGCTCTTGAAAGTATCGTCGTCGGAACTCCTGCCATTTCGCGGCGTCGTGCCCGAACCAGCGGCGCAGGCCATGACTCGGGGCCACGTCTTTCAGCCAGCCATCGAGATGTAACGAGGTTTTCTTCACACCCCGAGGCCAGAGCCGTTCGATGAGAAAACTGGGGCCCTTCACCTTGCTCGGTGGATCGTAAATTCGTCTTAGGATGACCATGGCTGCCGTGCTCCTCGGCGACCCTCCCCCGATTGCGTTGTGCGGGAGAAGCGGGCCTCGTTGTGTTGAACATTGCCCGAAGCATCGCTCGTTGCGACCGAGAATCTTCGCCACTTCTTCAAAACTTGAAGGGAGTGAAATCCGTAAGGGCGGAGTCCATGGCGCCTCCTCGTGCGGACCTGGGCCGACCTGCCCCGGCTGCGGTCTGCCGCTCAACATTGCCCGCGCATAGTTCGTTCTCAGTTCTCTGACGCTACTCTTTGTAAGCAACGATGGCTCCAAAGGCAGGGGGTCCGAGAGACAGCGGCTAAGCGATTGTGTGGGCGAAGGTTAACAGACGGGCTGGTTTGACGACCGATTCCACTTGTCCTCGGGATGGCAAAGGATGGAGTGGCGATGGCGTTTCTGACAAAATCTTGCCAGTCAGCTTAGAGATCCTGGCGAGAAATTCCCAGCTTGCGCATTTTCGCGCCTAGCGTTGTTCGCTTGACGCCCAGGCGAGCTGCCGCGCCGCGCGGACCGCCAATGATGCCGTTGGCCTCGCGAAGTACGTGGAGAATATGCTCGCGCTCAACCTCGGCAAGAGTTGATTTTTTAGAAGGCTCCGCGGACTTGGCGGCCATCTCTAACTGGGGGGGCGGGGCGTGAAGGACGGGCCCATCGGTCAGAATGACGGCGCGCTCAATAAAATGTTCGAGCTCACGAACGTTTCCGGGCCAGGGATATCGTGTGAGGGCGCGAATCGTGTCGGCGGGAATTGTTTCGATGACTTTCCTCAGGTGGTGAGTGTATCTCGCCATGAAATGCCGGGCAAGCAGCGGGATGTCCTTCGTGCGCTCACGCAGAGGAGGAACAGTGATGGGAAACACGTTCAGGCGGTAGTAAAGCTCGCTGCGGAACTGGCCATTCTCCATCATTCTGGATAGATCACGATTGGTTGCGGCGATGACCCGAACATCAACGCTGATCGTGTGGGTGCTCCCCAGACGCTCAAACTGTTTTTCCTGCAAAGCGCGCAAGAGCTTGGATTGCAACTCCAAGGGAATATCTCCCACTTCGTCCAGGAAAAGTGTTCCCTGATGGGCAAGCTCAAGGCGTCCAATCTGCCGCGCCGTCGAGCCCGTAAAGGCGCCCTTTTCGTGCCCAAATAACTCGTTCTCGATCAGACTTGCAGGCAATTCCGAGCAATTGGCATGAACAAAGGTCTTGTCGTGGCGAGGGCTCAATCTGTGGATGGCGCGAGCAATGAGTTCTTTTCCGGTACCGGTCTCCCCGAGGATCAGCACCGTCGAGTCAGTCGACGCCACCGTCTCGACCTGTTTCAGCACGTGCTTCAACACCCTGCTTTCGCCCACGATTTCGTCGAAATTGAATTTGGTGCGGATTTCGTCTTCCAGGTACGACTTCTCCTCCGCCAGTCTCTCCTTGAGCTGGGAGAGTTGGCGGAAGGCCATCGCATTATCGAGGGCGACGGCAATTTGATTGGCGATCTGAGTGAGAAGGCTCACATCTTCGTCCGAAAAGGCTCCTTCACGTCGACTCCCAAGATTCAGGGTACCGAGTACCCGGCCGCGGCTAATCAAGGGCATCCGGCTGACCGACTTGATACCCTGCGCGATAAGGTTTGCAGGGATCTCGAAAGGCCTCCCTTCTTCGCGGACCTGATTCAGAACCACCGGCTTCCGTGCTTTGAACGCCCATCCGGCCGGCGAGTTTTCCAGAGGCAGCAGAATTTCCTCGTGAATGAGATCCTTCCCCGCGGGCGATGGCAATGCATATACCCGTAACTTTCGGACGGCAGGGTCGTACAGGGCGAGACCGGCATAATCGTACTCCTTGATCTGACGCAGGCAGGAGGAAATGGCTGAGAAGAGGTCACGGACGTCGAGCTTCGAGACCAGCAGGCTGCTCACTTCAAGTAACAGCGCTTCCCTGGCGCGCTTGTGCTCAGTGATGTCGCGGGCTACCTTGGTGAAGCCCAGCAACCTCCCGTCCTTGTTTTTAAGCGCGGTGAGCACCACGTTCGCCCAGAATCGTGACCCGTCCTTACGAACCCGCCAGCCTTCTGTTTCGACGCGGCCTTCCGTTACCGCCTGGTCTAATTCTTCTTCCGGTTTGCCGGCCTTGGCATCGTCTGGCGTAAAGAAGCGCGAGAAATGACAACCCATGATCTCCTCGGCGTGATAGCCCCTCATCCGCTCGGCGCCCTTGTTCCAGCTGGCCACACGCCCTTCGGGGTCCAGCATAAAAATAGCGTAGTCCTTCACCTCCTCGATCAGCAGCCGCAGTCGTTCTTCGCTTTGTTGAAGGCGCAGCTCAGTCTGCTGACGTTGTGTGATGTCACGGAGGGCGCTGACCACCCAAAGACCGTCTTCTGTTTCGAATGGAGCGAGGCTGATCTCCACGGAAAGTAGGCTACCGTCTTTGCGCTGGGCCTGGAACTCCCCAGCCCCGATAGGGCGGGAATGAGGGTTGGCGTGGTACTCGCTTCGATGGCGGACGTGCTGCTCGCGGAGGAGTGCGGGCACCAGAAGCTCTACGGAGTGCCCCAACAGCTCTTCGCGAGGATATCCAAACATGCGTTCGGTTTGGAGGTTGACGAGCAAGATTTCGCCTTCCTGGTTGACAACGACCAGGGCGTCGGGCGCACCCTCCAGGAGCCCTGCCAATCTGTGTTCAAGCTGTCCGGCGATCATTGGTTTCATGCATCACAACACGAGTGTTTGGGCAATGCGGGTCTGGACGACAAACGATCCGGAGGCCTGCCTGCCGGTCCCTTCGCCGCGTGAGTTACGTCCCCGAGCGGTATGACGCCTCTGGTATGCATCACCAACGGGTATCCGTCCGTTTCAAAGCTACCATAAGTTTGGCACACGATTCACGGCCGATGGTTACCATAGTTTGAGAGTCACCGCGTAACCGGTAAGCAACCCATGAAAGAAGGCCTGCCGTTCTTTTTCAGAGGAATTAGCGTAAGAACTGGCGGCTCTGTCGAGCGCTTTCAAGAGTTTCTCGCGGCGCTGTTAGTGAGCGCCCCAAGCCACCACTTTGTCGCGTAGCAAGCAAACCACTTCGCGATCCGCAATCGTGAACTGGTGTGACTGATGGAGCATAGGCGAAAAATTTCCAAGCTGCCTCGGTGTCAGAAAGTTACAAATCCTTCAGCCTTTGTACGTCAAGACCCGGCCCCACAGGCTCTTCGTTCCCCAGATGCCGGAACGCAGGCATTCAAGCTGCACAATCTGGCTATGATCGACAAACAGGTTTACTTCCGGACCGTAATTCTTGATGTACCAGGCAAAGACCTCTGGATCCGCAGCCTCAAACATGACCTTCTCGATTCCGAGCGCGTTCGCGATCTTCGCCGGGACGTCCGTGCGCCACACCTCCACGTTTTCGGTGATGCCTTCTGACTCGATCATGATCATGTACGCGCCAGCCTCAATGAAGCGTTTGGCTTGGGCGATGGCGCTTTCCGGGTCGCGTGTCCCTTCCGCAGCCAGTTCCTCCACGCTGGTGGCACCGCCGGCGCCGAACTGAATGCCGATCTCGGGCTTTGCCTTAAGCCCAGCCTTCTGCACTTTGTCAACCAGCCGCAGCCAATCGTCCACGGGTATGGTGATGAAGCCGCTTGAGATCTCGATGATGTCGAAACCGATGGCCTTGCACTCCTTGACGTAAGCGTCGACTGCTTCCGTGCCCTGCGTCAAGACATGTTCGATGAAACCTCCGGTTGACACCAGGACTTCGTGGGTGTGGCAGAGGTCAATCAATCCCTTGACCGCCTTCCGCGGCATCAGGCTGAATGACCCGCCTGCAAACTTCAATGCGTCCACGTACCTGCCCATGGTTTCAAGAACGTCTCCGAGATACCGCTCTCCCATCGGCGTGTAGTAGGGTCCCCGAATTTCCGTAATGCCGCATTGGCGCGGTTTCGAGGGACGATCATTGAGCCTCAGGAACGGAAAAGCACGATCGTCGTTATTGGCATTCACTTTGGGCATGGCGAGGTTCTCCTTTTCCAATCTTTTGCGCGGACGGGCTTCGAGTCAGGCCGGAACCCGAACCCTTGCCAGCATTGCCGTCAGGCGAGCGACGTCAATCGCCTCCAGGCGCGACACGGCATCAGCGATTTCACGCCGCAAGGCGGCAGTCGTGTAGGGCTCGCTGAGACGCTCAAACTTTGCGAACGACAGTCTGCCACTGTACAGGCCGGGTGTGGAATCCCTCGTAGTCGGTCTTCTCCTTCATCAACGTGCGTCCGTCGCAGAGCCTAACCGTGACCCGGCAGGGCATCTCGCCCGGAAAGCGTCTGCTGTATGCTTCGTTGGGCCGCACCGTGACTTGGCGCAGCAAGGCCTGGATGGCTGGCCGCCCGATGCGCTCCGGCCGGTACTGCTCCGGTGTCACCTGCCCATCGAGGATCGCCGCCGCCACCATGTACGGGAGGCTGTGGTCGGCCTCCTCCTTGGTCCGTACGGTCAGCTTGTTTCCTTCCTCGCCTCCGCCGATGATGTGGTAAGCCACGTCGAAAACATCGATCTCGACCCGCTCCACTTCGCCGGCTCCGAAACCGTTCTCGTGTTGCACTTCCAGGATGGCCTCCAGAACGGATTGAGAATGAATCTCAGCGTTGTATTTCTTCAGGATGGTCCTTCCGACACGCTCCAGGTCTTCCCGGGACCAGTCCAGCTCAAACCGTCCGGCGATGGCATCCATAAAGCCTTTGTTGCCCTCAAAGACTTCGAGCGGGCCGGTGACTCCACGCATGGCGAGAAAGGCAGTGTGGGTACACGCAAAGGCCGTATTGGGGTAGGCGAGGCCCTTCCAGTTGGAGAGAGCCCCGGTTCGTGTAACTCGCAACGCGTTGAAGGCGGTTCCGCTGATGGCGATGGCGTTGGCGGTCTGGGCTTGATCGAGACCAAGCGCTCGGCAAACTCCCGCCGCGACCGCGTAGGAGCCCTGGGTTGTATGGTCGAAGCCTTTGGCTCGGACAGGCGCGACATCGCTCAGGCGGCACTGGACCTGGTAGGCGACGGCGAGGGCCGCAAGAAAGTCCCGCCCGCTCCGGGAAGCATATTCGCCAGCAGCGAGAACAGCCCCAAGGTTATCGCTGGGGTGGCAGGTCTCGCCCCTCGCCAGATAGCTATCGTTGAAGTCCAAGTAGCGGACCAGAGCACTGTTATAAAACGCGGCCCGGTCCGGAGAGGTTTTATTACCACCGATCAGAGTGACCAGAGGGCGTCCACCAAAATCGTCGAGCTGCGCCCGAATCATCGCTATCGGCTTTCCTTCCAGAGCACCGATCGCACACCCGAGCGCGTCGAGTACGCGGATCTTGAGCTCAAGTCGAGCCGATTCGGAAAGGGCGTCATACGAGGAACGGACCACGAAAGCGGCCAATTGCTCGGCGTAAGTCATGCTTTCTTCTCCGCGAGAGGTGCTCGCGCAACAGGAGAGAGTATAGCCAACGCACGGGTGTTAGCCAGCCCAAACCGTCAACGGGCGAAATGAACCGCCAGGGAGGCTCGAACCTCGAGTCACTCGAAGCGTTCCGCTTCATCAAGACCGTTCAGCAGCATGTGAAAATAGATGAGTCCGGCGTAGGGCCTCCAGCTCGCGAGGGCACGATGCACGCCTTGGTAGTCGAGCGGCTTCCTGAAACCGAGCCAGCGCTGCAGGCTATTGCGGGCACCCACATCATCGCCGGGGAAGATGTGCAAACGTCTGAGCCCTCGAAGCAGTACATACTCGGCAGTCCAGCGGCCTACACCCCGAAGTTGATCCAAACACTTAACAGCCTCTTCATCGCTCAGGTCAGCCACCGCCTCGATGTCCAGGCGTCTCTCGGTGCCTTGTCAGCTCCTGCTCCACGTGCACATCACGGTGTGCATAGGACTTGGCTCCCTTCCACCAAGGCTCTGTCCGAATCCTTCAGCACCCGTTGTCACAAAATGCGGGCGGAGCACATGCACGTCCAATCAAACATTCAGAGAGACGTTCAGCCTGGCAATTTCTTGTCCTTTAAGGAGGTTACAAAGGATTGCCACGACCAACGGCAGAGCGAATGCGCACTTGCTGACTCCGACCAGCGATGAAATATTGACACTTGATAATGTTTCTGCGATCGAGTCGAAGCCCAAGAACAGGGGAAGCGCCTGGTATTGACTGAAAAGACGATTGTTTTCGCAGGTGCCGGAATATTGTCATATCCGCCATTTTGATGTCACCGACTTTTCTTTGAAAGATTCGTGGTCTTCCGCGTCCGCATTGAAGGTGGTCCACATGGAGTCCCGAACCCATCCGACGGTTGCGCTCGCCTGGCATCATTGGAAGGTGGCCAAGTGCGGTATCGCTTTACGGATAACAACTTCCAAGCTCGGGACATGGAAACGACTTAGTCGCGGCGCAGGTGGA
>Ga0070732_10001316_pt1 | contig 13657 bp, 7 predicted proteins | sample Coa_R1_5_FD_66449 | JGI IMG/M metagenome (GOLD analysis project Ga0070732, IMG submission 66449) | Surface soil microbial communities from Centralia Pennsylvania, which are recovering from an underground coalmine fire - Coalmine... | ecosystem: Environmental > Terrestrial > Soil > Unclassified ...
AGACGAAGATTTACGCGCCAGACTTCGACTTCACCGGCGTCGAGCGGCTGAAGCATCGCCCAGACGAGGAATTGCTGCTGCGGGCGATGGTGCAGACGTTCCTCGATCACTCTCTCTGCATCGCGGAGGACACGCCGCACGGCCGGCATCTCGTGTTTCCCTCGCAATACCGCCGGGAGAAGGACATCCCGAGGTACCCGGACATCTTCGTCTCCTACACCTTCAGTGGCGAGTGGCAGACGGTCTGGACCACGCTGGTGGTGCGTCTATGGTACAGCCAGGAGTTCGCGCGCCGGGAGTTGTGGCACAACGCGGCGGAGTTCGCGTCGGCCAAGGGTCATACACTCGGTCTCTTGATCAAGAAGACGGGCGACGGCGAGGCGACGATCAGCATCTACTTCGACGTAGCGGTGCCGGATGAGTTGAAGGTGCTCTTGATCGAGTATGTCCACCGGCACCTGGCGAAGTATGGCTGTGATGTGACGCGCGACCGTCGCTACGTCTGCCCGAAGTGCGCGAAACCTGTGAAGGATCACGAGGAAGTGCGTGAGCGCCTCGCCGCGGCGAAGACGTTCATCTACTGCCAGAGGTGCGACGCAAAGGTGCCGCTCATCGACTTCATCGAACAGCGTCTCAAGAGCGATCCGGTCGCCCGCAAGATTCTGGCGATGGACGAGACGGCCACGCGCGGACTCGACACCCAGGCGCTTGAGCAGATCCTCATCGGTCATATGATGGCGATCGCTGGCGAGGCAAACCAAATCTTCCGCGAGCTGACCAAGTTCGATTACGGCATCGATGGCGAAGTGGAGTTCAAGGACAACGACGGTCGGGCCAGCGGGAAGAAGATTTACGTGCAGCTCAAGAGCGGAAACTCCTACCTCAGGACACGCAAGGCCGATGGGAGCGAAGTCTTTGACGTGAAGGAAGAGCGCCACCTCGAATACTGGGTCGGTCAGCCGGTGGATGTGTATCTTGTGATCCGGCAGAAGGACGAGACCAGAAATGTAGAAAGCATCCGCTGGATGAACGTGACGCGCTACCTTAAGAGCCGGAAGGACAAGCAGAGCTGCCAGATCATCTTTGAAGGCGAGAAGCTCGACATGGAGGCGGTATGGAATGTCCGGGATGAGTTCTTTCCTCCGAGGCAAGGAAAACGTTGATTGCGTAAGTTGGTAAAGGTGTTGCAAGCTTTCTGACTTATGCCGACGAGCATCCCAGTCACCGTTGAACCATGATTAAGGGGCTTCGCGTGGTCAGGTCCGGTTTCGGCCCTTGGCGGGGTGCCGATCGCGGTCAGAAAGGGAGCCACTATAGCGGCGTAGAGCGGCCCACCCCCTCCCCCTGGCATTCTTGTCGACATAGCCGCCCTTCACCCGTCGCTAAGGGCGGTTGTGGCGACAAACATGCTGCCGACCGCTTAGCGCTTGGGCGGGCCACCCGCCGCGAGTTTGGCCCCTCGATCTCCGCGACTGACAACCGTAGGTGGTAGCTGACCCCGCGTGCACTAATTCGCGCACAATTTGCCAAGGGGGTGACCCTCGCATGCCTCTCCAACGTCAACCCAAAACCGGAGCTTGCACCAAGGGGGGAAAACAAAAGCAACCAGCCCTGAAACTCGCGTTAGATGCACCGCTCCTGATGGTAGAATCACAATCGAAGTGGAAGCGGCCTTTCAAGATGGCGCAGTGTAAGAATTCGGAGAGTCCGACGAGGTGTTTCATGTCGCCTGGTGTTACAGCCACTTTTTCTGTGATTCACAAGTTCTCGAGGCAGCACCTCGAAGCTGCGAGGCACTTTGCCGATTCCGCCGTGGCCATCGAATCCGAGGCGAACCTGACCGAGCGACATAGATCAGCTCACCGGGCTTATGTCACCGGGGCAGTGATCTGTTCAGTTGCCTTTCTCGAGGCATCGATAAACGAGTTTTACTTAGAGGCCGTGACTCCCGACCAAAACTCATTGCAGGGTCTGATTGCTCAGCAGCTAGCGATCCTAGCCGAGTTTTGGAAAATCGTTGAGCGGAACAGTCCGATTCTGAACAAATATCAGATAGCCCTTGTGGCGTGTGGTGCCCAAGCCTTCGATAAAGGGCAGGACCCATTTCAGAGCGTTGACGCAATCATTGATATTCGGAATGCCCTGATTCGTTACCGACCCGAACCCAGCGACGACTTGCGAGTTCATAGAGGGATCGAGAACCGTGTTCGCGGTCGGTTCCAACTTAACCCGTTAGGGATTCCCGGAAGTCTCTGGTTTCCGCATCTCTGCCTGGGCTCGGGATGCGCGAGCTGGGCGATTCTACAAGTTGAGTGCTTTCATGAAGGAGTTTTGCCAAAAGCTAAATATCCCCTCCCGCTTCGATCCAAGGCCATAATCGACGTGGGCCCGAACAAGGACAAAGACTGCCATGCCGTTTTGGAACGCTAAGGGGGACGCTCACTTATCTCCCAGTAGACTGGGGAGACCGCTGAGGTTTCGAAGAAGACGGGATTGGCCTTTTCTTCATCATCTGTTGATCCAGCGAGGGCGTTTGCCGAATTTCGCGCGTGTTCTATGCTCTACGGAAGGCCGGTCGCCATCAATTGCATCCAACATTTCGACGCGACAGTGTACAGAACGTTCAGGCATGGCGAAACCGACTGAAGTCCAAGTAATCAAATGAGATGGGTCTGTGTTCGAGGCCATGAGCGGTGTTGCGAAGTGTCTCAAAGTGTCGCGCAATGTCGCGCCAGCGAGAACGCGGGTTGGATTACGAAGCGTTTCACCGCCGAGAACCTAGCGCGGCCTAACGGCCGCAACCAAATGCCCGATTCGCTCGCGAATGCGGAACTATGATCACTGCAATGGCTTTCGACAAGCCGATGTCACTCGACTCAGCACGGAAGAAAATCTTGCCAAGAAAACAAGATTCCACGGGTTTGCTTTGCAGAGAGTGCGGAGACGAAGACAGAGAAGTCGAGAGCTGCGAGCACGCAGAGACAGCAGGGTCCGCGGAGAATCAGATAGGTACGGAAGAACTACCAACAATCGAAGATGGAAGATCCACCGAGCGAGCGGACAGGCTGGAATACGAAGAGTTTCGCCGCCGAGAACGCACGTGAGCGGGGCTTTCCCGTTATATCAACGGCACGGAGGAGAGGTCTCGCGTAAGACGCTAAGACGCGGAGCCCGTGACCGGGGCCTTTCCACAAAAAGACGGGCTGTGCTACTATATTTGATGCGTGTCCACTTGCCGGAACTGCCTGTCTCGACACCCCTACAGCCTGGGTTGTTGAAAAGTTGGTTCCAGGCAGTCCTTTGCTCGGTACCCTGGCCTCTGTTTTTGTTGCGCGGAAACGCCGGCAATCCCATCGCCGCTTGCACAATTCAGAAGTCCTCCAGCCTTGTGGCGGAGGGTTGGGGTGGGGGGTTCTAATCCCTCGCCGGGCACCAGGCGCGCAACGGAATCGAGAGGAACGCGCACCTGGGACGGGACCTACTCTTCAACGCCACCCCCAGCCTCAAAGTCACCTCTCCCAACGTCCTCTGTTGATCGAGCTAGATCGGCCGGTAAGCGCTACCTGACGTAAAGAGGCGCTCACCACAAAGACACGATCGGAGCAAAGACGGAAACTAATTATGGTAAATATTATATTCATCAGACATGGGAAAACAATTTTCTGCTAAAATGTTGATGAAGTTATAGAGATTTCACCTTTTTAAAATTATCCTACAAGCACACGCGTGCGCCGCTCGGACAAGATGCGGGACTGTGGTAATCTGGGATGACCTGCGTCGAACGGCGTGGCGGCAGGACAAAAATCGATGAGCCTGGGTGCGAGAGGCATGTGACGGAACAAAGCCACTCGGATAATAGGGACATTCACCGTAGACATTACTGCTGTGGGAGCGCACTACGCGATCTCAGCGGTGAATACCTTCCAACTAAGAACAGTGGGTCAGCATGACTACGCGGAAGTCTCGGCCGTTACGCCTGGAAACGGCCCTTGTCGCCATCGTGGGCGTCATGCTGGCGCTCGGTCACGGAGTCCGCGCGGACGAGTTCGCCGTGACCTTGCCTGAAGGCGTGAAGGCCGTTTGGGACCTGGGCAAGGCAAGTTGCGAAACAACTCCTACTCGTGAGCGTATCTGCATAAACGGCCTCTGGCGCTGGCAACCGGCTGGGCCGGGAGCCGAACAGGCACCCACGAAGAGCTGGGGCTTCTTCAAGGTGCCGGGGGCCTGGCCCGGTAGCGCGGACTACTTGCAGAAAGACTCCCAGACGCTCTACCCGCATCCTGACTGGAAGGACGCGCAGCCGGACGGGCTGACCGCTGCATGGTACGAGCGGGAGATCACGGTTCCCAGACAGTGGATAGACCGACGCATCACCTTGTCCGTCGAGTACCTGAACTCCTATGCGGCCGTGTTTGTCGACGGGAAGAAGGCAGGCGAGATTCACTTTCCGGGCGCTGAGCTCGACATTACGAAGGCGTGCCGGGCCGGCGGCAAGGCTCGGCTCAGCATGCTCGTCATGGCGCTGCCGCTCAAGGGCGTCATGCTCTCGTACACTGACACCGCCTCGGCCCGTGAGGTGAAGGGCACCGTGCCCAGGCGCGGGCTTTGTGGCGACGTGTATCTGGCCGGCACTCCGCTCGGCGCGCGGATCGAGGACGTGCGGGTCGATACGTCGGTGCGTGCGGGGCGGATCTCGTGCGACGCCACCTTGCAGGGACTTGGCGTCGACGCCCGTTATTCGCTTCGCGCGCGGATTACACAGGACGGCCGCGAAGTGACAGAAGTATCAAGCAAGGCCTTCACCGGCAACGACCTCGAGAACGGTCGCATCACGTTCGCCGAGGACTGGCGGCCGGACCGGCTCTGGGATCTCAATACTCCAAACAATATGTTTTCGCTGAGTGTCTCGTTGCTCGACGCGAACGGCCGGGTGCTGGATACCGCTTTACAGGTGCGCTTCGGGTTCCGCGAGTTCTGGATTGACGGGCGTGACTTCTATTTGAACGGCACGCGTATCTTCTTGTCCGCCGTGCCGATCGACAATGCCCAGATCAGCGCGGCCTCGGCCGGCTACGAAGCGGCCCGGGAGAGTATTGAGCGGCTCAAGAGCTTCGGCATTAACTGCGTTTATACCCACAACTATGGATGCGAGCCGGGTTCGCATCTGAGCTTCGCGGAAATTTTGCGGGCCGCGGACGACGTGGGCATGCTGGTCTCGTTCTCGCAGCCGCACTTCAGCCACTACGATTGGAAGTTGCCCGACGCCGACAGCAACAACGGCTACCTGCGGCATGCCGAGTTCTACGTGCGGACGGCCCAGAACCATCCGTCGGTCGTCTTCTACTCGATGAGTCATAACGCGACCGGCTACAGCGAAGATATGAATCCGGACATGATCGACGGCCTTCGCGAGCCACGCGAGTCGTGGGCTCAGAACAATTCCAAGCTCGCCCTGCGCGCTGAGGCCATCGTCAGGCGCCTGGACCCGAGCCGCATCGTCTACCACCACGCTTCCGGCAACCTGGGTTCGATGCACGCTAGCAACTTCTATCCGAACTTCGCGCCGATCCAAGAACTGTCCGATTGGTTCGAACACTGGGCCACCGAAGGGGCCAAGCCCATGTTCACTTGTGAGTATGGAGCACCGTTCACATGGGACTGGTCCATGTACCGAGGTTGGTACAAGGGCCAGCGCGCGTTCGGCAGCGCCCGGGTCCCGTGGGAGTTCTGCTTCGCCGAGTGGAATGCGCAGTTCCTGGGCGACCGGGCCTTTCGGTTGAGCGAAATGGAGAAGGCGAACCTGCGCTGGGAGGCCAAGCAGTTCCGCGCGGGCAACCTCTGGCATCGCTGGGATTACCCTTATGAGATCGGGTCACGACTCTTCGACGACCGGCACACGGTCATCGGCATGTATCTGGCCGACAACCTGCGCGCCTTTCGGACCTGGGGCGTCTCGGCGACGTCGCCCTGGGAGTATGGTCACTTTTGGAAGCTGCGCGACGGAGTCGACAAGCGCCGCAATGAGCTGCGGGTGGACTGGGATGGCCTTCAGCGGCCGGGGTTCAGCCCCGATTATGTCGCGGAGCGATACGAGCGCATGGACGTGGCCTTCGAGCGCTCGGACTGGATCGCAACGTCGGACGGGCAGGCCCTCATGCGCAACAACCGGCCGCTGCTGGCGTATATCGGCGGCGGGCCCGACCGCTCCACGAGCAAGGACCACAACTTCACTCCCGGCGAGACGGTCGAGAAGCAGGTCATCGTACTGAACAATTCCCGAGAGCCGGTGACGTGCGACTGCGAGTGGTCGCTCGGCCCCGCCGAGGCTGGCGCCGGGCTCTCACCTGGCAGCTTCTCAGGTCGCAAGACAATCCACATGGAGACGGGCCAGCAGGAACGCGTTCCCTTGAGCTGCGCGTTGCCGGCCGCGTTGTCACCCGGCAGTTACGACCTGCGCGCGACCGTCAAGTTCAGCACCGGCGAGACTCAGCACGATTCCTTCTCCATCGACGTCCTGCCCTGGCCACTCGATCCGGTGGCGGGAGCGCGCGGGAATGCTGGTCCGACGACGTCGAATGCAAGGGTTGCGCTCTTTGACCCGAAGGGCGAGACGAAGGCGCTTCTGGAGACGCTAGGTACCGCGTTCCGGTCCGTCGACGCGGACGTGGATCTGTCGGGAGAAGACACGCTCGTTGTGGGCAAGTCGGCGCTGACTGTCGATGGGCTCGCGCCAGACATTCGCCACGTGCGAGACGGTCTCAAGGTGATCGTCTTCGAGCAGACGACGCAAGTCCTCGAGAAACGGCTCGGGTTCCGCGTGCAGGAGTACGGCTTGAGGCAAGTATTCCCGCGGGTGCCCGGCCATCCACTCCTCGCCAGCATTAGCGCGGAGCACCTGCGCGACTGGCGCGGGGAAGCCACGACCCTGCCGCCGCGGCTCACTTACGAGACCGATCCCCGCCATGGCCCGATGGTCAAGTGGTGCGACATCCCCGTGTCGCGCGTTTGGCGCTGTGGTAACCGAGGCAACCTCGCTTCGATCCTGATCGAGAAGCCGGCCCGTGGCAATTTTCTGCCGATCGTCGATGGCGGCTACAGCCTACAGTACAGCCCACTTCTCGAGTATCGCGAAGGGCGGGGCCTGGTCGTGTTCTGCCAGTTGGACGTGACCGGACGCACCAAGCCCGATCCAGCGGCTGAGGCGCTCGCGCGGAATGTTCTGCGGTACGTCTCAACCTGGAAGCCGGCCTCGAGCCGGAAAGCCGTTTACGCGGGCGAACGGCCCGGGCTCAGCCATCTCGAAAAAGCGGGCTTTTCCGTGGGTGAGTTCGATGGCGCGAATCTTTCCACCGAATGTGTCCTCGTGGTGGGCCCCGGCGGAGGGCAGAAGCTCGCGCCCAGCGCGGGGGCGATCGCAAGCTGGTTGAAGGCCGGCGGGAACTTGCTGGCGATCGGGCTCGACGCGCAGGAGGCGAACGCCTTCCTGCCCTTCAAAGTGCATATGAATCAAGCAGAGCACATCTCCGCCTGCTTCGATCCGTTCGACGCGCGCTCGCTCTTGGCGGGAGTTGGGCCAGCGGATGTCCACAACCGAGACCCGCGTGAGCTGCCTCTTGTAACGGCAGGGGCAACCGTGATCGGCGACGGCGTCCTGGCTCGGGCGGAGGCCGCGCGCGTCATCTTCTGCCAGCTCGTGCCCTGGCAGTTTGACTACGACGGAAAGCCAAACATCAAGCGCACCTATCGTCGCGCATCGTTTCTCGTGTCGCGCTTGCTCTCCAACATGGGCGTCGAAGCCGCCACGCCGATCTTGGCCCGCTTCCACACTCCCGTGGCTACCGCGCCCGCGGAGCGACGCTGGTTAACCGGCCTCTACCTCGACGAGCCCGAAGAAGCTGATGACCCTTATCGCTTCTTCCGCTGGTAAGCAGGGTTCAGGCCCGACTCGGCGCGGAGGGCCGTGCGTTGATCGTCCCTAACATTGATCGCGCGGTGGTCACGGCGGCTCTCGGACGAGCATCGCGCGGGTGTAGGCGACTCGGAAGCCGCGGCGCTCGGCGTTGCGGTGCGAGGTGCTGCCTGGCTCAGCCCCCTGGGCGGCCACGTCGCAACCGGAACGGAGGGCGAAGGCCAGGCGGGCGCGATGCAGTGCCGCGTGCACGCCCCGATTGCGATACGGAGGCAAGGTGGCGGCACCAGCGAGGAGGGCCAGGCCCCGGTGGATGAGGACCGCGCCCCCGCCGACCGGCTCGCCGTCGATCAGCGCAAGGAAGGGAGAAGCGCGTTCGATCCCGAGCATCAGGGCCATCATCTCCTCGGCGGCATCGGTCGATTCGCCGGGCCCGACGAAATTCGGGGCCACGACCCGTGCGTACAGATCGGTCTCACGCGGGTCGAGCGGGCGGACCTCGATGCCGAGCATGGGGACAGGTTCTTCGTCGTCCCGGCTCAGGGGCAGGACAAGGATGTTCTCGAAATTCGAGAGCCGATAGCCTCGACGTCCGAGGCCCGCGACGAGCGACGGGTCGGCCAAGGGGCAAACGACCACTCGACACGCTTCGCCGCGTTCGAAGAAGACAGCTTCCATTCGATCGAGGTCGGCCTCGGTCACCGGACCGTGCAGGCCGATGGCCTTGGTCTCCGACAGCGGAGAGCCAGCGCCGGCGAAGACAGCCCGGCCCCCAGCCACTTCCTCGACAACCACGTCGATCCCCGAATGTCGCTGGGCGCGTTGGCCCGCGAATGCCTCGGCGGCGAATGCCTCGGCCTCCTCCAACCGCCTCGCCAGCTCCAGGTCGGCCAAGATCGTGGTCAAGCTCTGGGCCTCGATGTCCTCGTCGATCCCCGGGCGCGGCCCCGCGGGGTCGGATTTCCCAGCTCCACGTTAACCTCACCGGCCGCGGTCTCGTCCGGCCCGTCTGGTCGGCTCGCTAGTTTTCAACGCAATCGCTGCGCGGGTATGAGCCGAGGATCTCGACGCGATCGCAGCGCTTCCCGACGCCGTCGAGCGCTGGCTGAAGATGCTTGTCGGTGGAGTGGCCGTCGACGTCGATGAAGAACAGGTATGTCGGATCTTGGTTGGGCGGACCCTCGTGCTTGGGGAACGACTCGATCCACGTCATGTTGACGTTGTGCTTCTCGAAGGCGTCGAGCGCGCGGGCGAGCGCCCCTGCTTTATTGGGGAGATGGAGGATCAGTGTGGTCTTATCTTTTCCGGTGCGTTCTTCGGCCTGTTCGGCGATGACCGCGAAACGGGTGATGTTGTGGGGCTGGTCTTCGATATCGGTGGCAAGCACCTTGAGTCCGTAAGCGTCACCAGCAGGCCGGCTGGCGATGGCCGCGCCAATCTCCTCTCGCTGGGCCAGCTCGGCGGCGGCCGCGGTGGAGACCACTTCGTGCAAGCGAGCCTGGGGCAGGTTCTTGCCGAGCCAGTTGCGGCACTGCGAGAGGGCCTGAGCCTTCGAATACACGCGCTGGATCTGACCCCACTCACCCCTGCTGAGCAAGCAATGGTGCACGCGCAAGCGAACCTCGGCGCGGATCTTGATCTGGCCGCAGTGGCGCACGAACATGTCGAGCGTGTCAGCGATGCGCCCGTCGGTTGAGTTTTCGAGTGGGACGATGCCGAACTGGGCGTGGCGGCGGTTCACTTCTTCGAATACCGCCGCGATTGAGCCGACCGGCACGTGCTCGACGGCGTTGCCGAACTTGGCGACGGCCGCCAGATGACTATAACTATAGCAGGGTCCGAGGAACGCGACTCGCAGCGTCCGTTGTAAAGCGCGGCTGCCGCTCATCAGCTCGCGGAAAATTAGACGCAGCGTCTCTTGAGGAAGGGGACCGCGGCTGGCCGCCAGCGCCTTGGACAGAACTTCTTCCTCGCGCGCGGGAGACCATATTTCGATCCCATGATTCTCTTTGACCTGGCCGATGCGCGTCGCAATCTCCGCTCGCCGGTTAAGCGCGGTGACCAAGTCATTCCAGCGCGTGGCAACATCGTTCAAGCGCCTAACGATTTCCTTGTCGACACCGTCGATTTCGGATCGAAGACCGGTCAAGGTCGCCGCACGCTTGCTCTCGGCGGAACCGCGGCGGGCTGGAGCGGGAGTCGGACGAGAGCGGGTGTTGCGAGAAGGCTTGCGGCGCATCGGTGAGCTCGTCCCTGCGACACCGGCGAGGGCGCCGGAGCCATGGTCGTAAGGCAGGATGTAATAAGTGGATACAAGAACCTTTTGCATATGTCAAGCGGGAGGTCCTGCAAAACGGGCTTGCACCTTCCCGTTCCGCTGAGCGATCGGTTAAAATAACGGGCATCGGCAGCGAACGCCGCGACAGAATGGGAGCTGCCTGCCAAATAGACAGGAAGATGTTTGTCACCTCAAAGCGCGAACGGCCAATTTGGCAGTCGATTCTTCCACCTGCCTGATTGGATGTGCGCATCTCATGACGCAAAGCGTTTTATGGGCTATTCTTACGGTATTGGAAGGGCGTCCGAGCAGGGGGTGGCATTACCCTTGCATGAGCAGGTGCTACCCGCGTCAGGCGGGAAGCGTCGTGTGCTGGGTCTGATGTGGCCGTAGGTCGTCGCTTTTGCTGGGGATCGACGGAGCTCGTCGCGCTCAAAGGGCGCGGGATGTCCGGCTGGCTGCTTGCATCTTTGCAGGCCTCCGTTGACGTTCGAAAGGAGACTGGTCGTGGCTGAAGGGGAAAAGATCATCGGCATCGACTTGGGGACGACCAACAGCGTCGTCGCGGTGATGGAGGGTGGTGACGTCACCGTCATTGCCAATCAGGAGGGGAGCCGGCTTACCCCTTCGGTCGTCGCCTTCACGGGCAAGGGAGAGACGCTCGTCGGAGAACCCGCGAAGCGCCAGGCTGTGACGAACGCGACGGGGACGATCTATTCGATCAAGCGGTTCATGGGTCGCCGCCACAACGAGGTTGAGACCGAAGAGAAGATGGTTCCGTATCAGGTAGTGGGAGGGCCGAACGACTTTGTCAAAGTGAAGGTCGCCGGTAAGGAGTACACGCCGCCTGAGATCTCGGCGCTCATCCTCCGCAAACTCAAGGAGGCCGCCGAAAGCTACCTGGGCCACAAGATTCGCAAGGCCGTGATCACCGTGCCGGCTTATTTCAATGATAGTCAGCGCCAGGCGACCAAGGACGCCGGCCAGATCGCGGGGCTCGAGGTGGCGCGCATCATCAACGAGCCGACCGCCGCGGCCCTGGCCTACGGCCTCGACAAGAAGAAAAACGAGAAAATCGCGGTCTTCGACCTGGGCGGTGGCACGTTCGACATCTCGATCCTCGACGTGGGCGACGGCGTTTTCGAGGTGCTCTCGACCAACGGCGACACACACCTGGGCGGCGACGACTGGGACGAGGCCCTCATTCACCACATCGCCGCCGAGTTCAAGAAAGAGCAAGGGATCGACCTTCTCAAGGACCAGATGGCCCTTCAGCGCCTCAAGGAGGCCGCCGAGAAGGCGAAGAAAGACCTCTCGTTCCAGGCTCAGGCCGATATTAACCTGCCGTTCATCACGGCCGATCAGACCGGGCCCAAGCATCTCACGATGGCGATTGCGCGCAGCCAGTTCGAGCGGCTCACCGACCACCTGTTCGAGCGCTGCCGCGAGCCTGTTATCAAGGCAATGGCCGACGCGAAGCTGAAACCCTCTGACATCGACGAGGTGGTACTGGTCGGCGGCTCGACACGCATGCCGCGCGTGCAGCAGATTGTCAAGGAGATCTTCGGCAAGGATCCGCACAAGGGGGTGAACCCCGACGAGGTCGTCGCGGTGGGCGCCGCGATTCAGGGGGCCGTTCTCACCGGCGACGTGAAGGACCTGCTGCTGCTCGACGTCACCCCGCTCTCGCTCGGCCTGGAGACCAAGGGAGGCGTCTTCACGAAGCTTGTCGAGCGGAACACGACGATCCCGACCGAAAAGAAGGAGATCTTCACCACCGCCGAAGACAACCAGACGGCCGTCACGATCAAGGTCTATCAGGGCGAGCGGCCCATGGCCTCAGACAACCGCCTGCTCGGCGAGTTCAACCTTGAGGGCATTCCGCCCGCGCGTATGGGCGTGCCGCAGATTGAGGTTACCTTCAACATCGACGCCAACGGCATTCTGAACGTGACCGCGCGCGACAAGGGCACCGGCAAAGAACAGACGATCAAGATCGAGTCGTCGGGCGGCCTGAGCAAGGACGAGATCGAACGCATGAAGCGCGAGGCCGACAGCCACGCCGCCGAGGATAAACGCAAACGAGAGCTGGCCGAGGCACGCAATACCGCTGAACAACGCGTCTACCAGCTCGAGAAGCTGCTCGACGAGAATAAAGATAAGCTCTCCGATTCTGACAAGTCAGCCGTTCGCGCGGCCATCGAGAAGGTGAACGAGGCCAAGAAGAGCGACGACGCCGCGGCCATCAACCGAGCCGTGGAAGACCTCCAGCGTGCCAGCCAGGCCATGGCCGAACATCTCTACGCAGCCACGGCCGCGGCCGGAGCCACAACGTCTCCCGACGGCGCGAGCGCCGCGGACGAAGGTGCCGCGGCCAGCACGGGAAAGGGCGGCAAGCCCGACGATGTCATTGACGTCGAATTCGAAGAAAAGAAGTAACTGGTGCCTGCACAACGCGGTAAAATGGGTCGCTGAACGCCGGGGGGCTCTGCCCTCGGCTCGGGCCGCCGTGGGCCCTTCCTCCCCTCGCTCCCTGAGATCGATTCCAAGGAGTTGGGCTGATGTCCCTCGACAACGCACGGGCGGCCTATCCGATTCTGGTCGGCTTGGCGCGCGACCTTTCCGAAGCCGTCCGAGACCGCCGCACCGTCGTATGGGTCTCGTACGACGATTTCTGCCAGCGCTGCCGCGACGTCGGCGTCAAGGAGACTCCGCGCACCATCGCCGCCAAGCTCTTGAAACCGCTCCAGATCGCCTGCATCGAACACTCGATGCCCGACCTGTCGGCGCTCATCATCCAAAAGCCCAAGGCACGCAGCGACTTCGGCAACCTGTTGCGCCCCTCCGACGGCTGGTGGGAGCCCTACGTCGCACGTGGGGAGGCTGTCGTCGGCGACGTCAAGTTCTGGTTCGAGCGCTACAAGGCCGCGCGCGACTATGCCGAGTGGCCGGAAGCCCCCTTCTTCTGAGACGAACATCATGTCGGTGTCGACGCGCAGCAGTACTCAAGAACAAGAATTGCGCCCGAATGAGGCGGAGGCTTGCACCGAGCCCGAGCTCTACGACCGTTCCTCGCTCAAGGGCGATTACATGGTCATGATCGCTGATCAGACCGAGGACGACTTTCTCCGCCTGGCGCCCGAGAGTCGATCCTGCGACTACATCGACGGGATCGTCTACATGCCTTCTCCCGTGAACACACGACACCAAGAAACCGTTCTTTTCTTGGCCGATCTGCTCAACGGCTACAGACACGAGCGAGGCGGCGGAAGGGTGCTGCTGGGACCCGCCGCGTTGAAGCTCGCGCCGCGCAGATATCCCGAGCCGGATATTTTCGTGATGCCGCCCGTAGTAGCCCGTCCGGCGGGCGAGGTTGTCGTTACGGCGGCGGCGAGCGTTGTCGTTGAGGTCCAGTCGCCATCGACACGGAAGCACGACCTCGGTCTTAAGGCATCCATTTATCGCGATGC
>Ga0070732_10001317_pt1 | contig 13651 bp, 12 predicted proteins | sample Coa_R1_5_FD_66449 | JGI IMG/M metagenome (GOLD analysis project Ga0070732, IMG submission 66449) | Surface soil microbial communities from Centralia Pennsylvania, which are recovering from an underground coalmine fire - Coalmine... | ecosystem: Environmental > Terrestrial > Soil > Unclassified ...
ATCGGCATATTGATATCGAGAAGAACTACGTCGGGCTCAATCTCCTCAATTTTCGCCAGCGCTTCTTGTCCGTCAGCCGCTTCGAATACCTGGTATTCTCGCGCTTCCAGTATCTCGCGCAGCAGCTCACGGTTTACCGGGTTGTCCTCAGCAATCAGAATCTTGTTCACGAGAACCTTGCTGCTCCTGCTACTTTAGCTTTTTGCACGGATTTTCCTAGTGCTTCCAGCAGCTCCTTACGCCAAGATCCATCTTTTTGGATGAGGGCTTGGGCCTCCCTACTGAGCAGGGCGATATCCTCTTGGGTCAACGACTTCGCTGTGAGGACAAAAATCGGTATTTCTCTTAAGGCAGGCTGCCTTTTGATCTCCCGAAGAAGTTCAAATCCGTCCATCTCCGGCATAAGGAGATCTAGCAAAATTCCATGGACCGACGTGCTAGCCAGCAGGTCCAGTGCTGCCTTTCCGCTTTGAGCGCCGCGGGTCTGGTACCCGGCTGAGCGAAGGGTCGCCTCCAACAACTCGAGAGCGGCACTCTCGTCATCTACGATCAAAAGCACAGTATCCGTATTCGGCCGCAGTTGAAGATGCTTAGCGATGGTTTCGAGAAGCATTGTCCTGTCTACCGGCTTCACCAGGTAATCCGCTGCTCCAAGGGCGAATCCGACTTTCCTGTGATCGACGACGGAGACCACAATAATAGGAATGTTTGCGGTTTGTAGCGTGCTCTTAAGAGCGACCAATATTTCGAAACCGTTGCCACTTGGCATCAGGATGTCCAGCGTAATCGCATCCGGCTTGAGTTGCTGGGCCTTTTCCAAGGCTGCAGCCGCTGTGGTTGCTACCTCAACGTCATATCCAGCAGGTTGCAAGTAACTTACCAGCAGCTCTCTCGCAGTAGCTTCATCATCCACGACCAAGACCAATGGTTTCGTACCACTTCGATCCAGTGTGATTTTCAAGGACTCGTCACGAAGCACTGGAGCTCTGCCGGGGCCTGTCGCCTGCAGAGTAAAACTAAATCGGCTGCCCTCTCCGGGGGTGCTCTCTACCCAAATACGGCCGCCCTGCCGCTCGACTAGTCGCTTGGTTATCGCCAAACCCAGGCCTGTTCCCTGGTGCACCTCCGCTCCTTCGACCTGCCGGAACTCCTCAAAGATAAGCTGCTGATCCTCACTGCGGATGCCAATTCCGGTATCTGCGACGGAGACCCGGAGGCAATCTCTGTCATCCACGCAGTCGATAAAGATCTGGCCGCCATTGGGAGTGAATTTGACGGCATTGCTCAGCAGGTTGTAAAGGATCTGCTTGAAGCGTATGCGGTCAGCGTAAGCCGGACGCTCAGCAGCAACTTTATGCTGGACGCGAATATTTTTTGCCATGGCAAGGGGTTGAATTACAGAGAGGACCTCCGGCAAAGCATCTTGGATATAAAAATTTTCCCAGCGAAGCTCCAGTTGGCCGGCTTCAATTTTGGAAAGATCCAGAATGTCGTTGATGAGTTGCAGGAGGTGGTCTGCCCCTTGTCTGATGTGGTTCACAAAACGCTTCTGTTTCTCGTTCAGCTGTCCGGCAGGTTCATCGGCCAACAAGCCCGAGAAACCGACGATCGCGTTCAGAGGTGTCCGTAACTCGTGGCTCATACTAGCCAGGAAATGGCTTTTAAGTCGGTTGGCTTCCTCAGATTTATCGGCTGCGGCACGACTGAGGCGCTCGGAGTTGAGCAGCTCACCGATGAGTTCTAGCTCGGCGTTGGTACGCTTGATTTCTTCTGCTCGGCGAGTGAGCTCCGCCTCCATGCGCTCGCTTTTGCTCTCAAGCTCCCGTGACCGCAGTTGCTGCTCATCGTGCAGCCGAGCCATTTTCACCATTGCGGTGACATCCTCTACCCGGTGGATGATGTAAATGAGGTCACCCTTTTCGTTGAATACAGGTGTATTCAACGGACTCCAGTGCCGTTCTTCGAAGCCTCCGCCCTCCTCGGCAGGTCGACGGACATCGTATTTCTGAACTGCCATTTGGTCCGGCTGACCGGTTGTCAGCACCTTCGTCAGCGATCTACGCAAATTGCTGACGCCCGTAGCCGCCAGATCGTCAGGGTTATCGGGAAAGACCTCGAACAGCGGTTTGCCCAAGATGTCTTGTCGCTGGGTCATGGTCGCACGAAGATAAGAGTCCGACACCCCCACGATCAGCAGGTCGGGTGCCAAGACCAGAAACGGAGTCGGTGAGGCTTCGAACAGGCGGCGATAGTCTTCGGTATTGGGAAAATTCATGTGAGTCTCTGCGGATCATCGTCCTGCGGCCGCTGATTGCGCCTTGGGTTGCAGGTTGGCGCTTTGGGCGAACCGGCTGAAGCATTCAAAAATCTTCGGATCCCACCAGCCCTTCGCCACCTCGCCTTGCATGATCTTCAGAGCCTCGCTGATCGACAGCGCTTGGCGATAAGGTCTCGCCGTAGTCAGTGCGTCGTATACATCCACGATCTGAAGGATTCGCGCGGTAACCGGGATCTCTTCGCCCTTAAGCCCATCGGGATACCCCGAGCCGTCCAGCTTCTCGTGATGATGGCGAATAATGGGAAGCACCAGCCGGAACGACTTCAGAGGTGCGCAGATCCGTTCCCCTACCACCGGATGCTCGCGCATCACCTTCCATTCCTGCTCCGTCAGCTTCCCCGGCTTGAGCAAGATGGCATCCGGTACCGCCACTTTCCCCACGTCGTGAACTATGCCGCCGCGATGCAGAGCGGTTAATTGCTCCGACGGCAATCCCAGCTCCTTACCCAGTAACACCGCGTAGCGCGACAGTCGCTCGCAATGATCTTGTGTGTATGTGTCCTTGCCTTCAATGCTGCGGGCCAGGGCAAACAGGACCAACTCCGCTCGCTCAAGCTCATCGGTGTGGGCTTTAAGCCTTAACAGCGAACGTACCCTGGCCAACAACTCGATTCGATCGACCGGCCGGCTCAGGAAATCGTCGGCGCCGGCCTCGATTGCGGCCACCCGGTCTTCTTTGGCAGATAAGGCGGTTGCCACAATGATGGGCGTGAGGCATGTCTCGGGATCGCTCTTTAGCTGTCGGCAAACCTCCAGGCCGTTCAGCCGCGGCATCATGACATCCAGCACGACCAGATCGGGACGGCTTCGAGCAAACTCCGCGAGTGCCGCTGCTCCGTCCGATACCGCTATTACCGAGTATCCTTCGGCTGTGAGCAGTTCCGTTAGCAGCTCACGGTTGGCTTCCGCGTCGTCGGCGACCAGAACTGTTCCCGTAAGTGGCTGATATTGTTCCAAACTGCTGTTGCCATCCTTGGTTTAAGCGAATGAGAAAATTTACACTGTCCGGGAGACGGGTCTAGATTACGGAGGTAATAGGCCGTCCGGGGGTTCAGGATAACAATCGCCGATTTTTGACAGTTGCCCCGAGGCCAGTCATTCTTCAAAAAATGCCACACTTGGAAAAAAGTCCCTCACATATTTTACGAATGCGGAAAAAAACGATGCCGGACGCTATTGCCGCTCACGAACATCCACTGCCGGACAATAAAACGCGGCCCGGTGGGCTGGACCGCGTGCTTGAAGTGGCGTTGGTGTTCGGATACATGCTATTTCTGGCGCAGAGCCGTGACACGGAGCAGGAAGTCGCGCCGCGAGCCTGACTCCGTGGTTGCTATGAGGGGGGCGACGGCATCGGGGTTCTTGTCAAACAGGTCATTGATTACCGTGATGTACCGGTCAAGCCCTTCCGGGCCGTTGGCAATGATGACGGTATCAACCCTGCCGGGGTCCTTAACGATCCACTGGTCCTGGTAGGACCAGGCATGGAGGGCACCATCGGCCATCAGCTTTTCGAGTACGGGGCGGATTATCCGGTCCCAGGCATCATGGAATTCGCTCCCCATGCCGGGCTTGACCTCGACGGAGATGCCGCGCAGGACCGAGTTTTTGAAACTACCGGAATGCGCATCGTAGTCGCGGGACACCAGCAGCAGATCCTCATGGGCGCCGCTGCCGAGAAGCGATGCATTCGATGCCGTGCCGCCCTGCAGGGCGTCGAGTGCCTTGAAGATTCCCGCCAGGGAGCTTGCCTGGAACCAATTGCCGTGCGTCGGGCCTTTGCGGTCATGCACGGCGGCTTCGTAGGCACCATAGCTGACGAGCGTTCCGTCAGCGACGAGCTTATCCAGAAGGGCGGTGTTCGATTGCTGCATTTTGGCCATGTCGCTCCACTGGGCGCGGGGAATCGACCATTGGGCAACGTAGGTGTAGACTGCCGGCTTTTGCGCCTTCATCTGCGCCCCGACCGGTGCTGTGCAAAACAAGACAAGGGCCGCTGAAAGGACTGCAAGGATGGTTCGGCAACGCATAGTTCCTCCTACGGTGTGAAGTGGCTGCTTCAGTGCTGCTTTTGGCCTAACTGAATTGCCGACGGCAGGGCCCAAGGGGCCGGGAGCTTCGCTTGTGCTCGGGCGTACTGCATTGCCCGGGTGTACTATGTGCAGCAAAGGACCGACGGATAAGGGCAGTGCCCGAGCGGGCATTGTACGCTTCCGCTTCAATTCTGCCATCACAAAAAATGAAACGGATTTGCGCGATGATGACCTCGGTTGTTTCGTGAGGAGTGGGTCGCGGATTTTGCGTATGATGGGGTGGAAGCAGCTTAAGGATGCGGGCGTTTTGGAGTGGATGAGTGCCAGGAGCGCAACTATTTGCCGGCGAGGAGGATCTTCATCAGAAGCTCCTGATCGCTACCGCCTGGCGTCTCGTCGGACTCGATGTCGAATCCCCAAAAATCCTTGTTCGGCTCAGTGCACTCGATTCCGGCCTGAATCTCGTTCGGCCCGAGTTGCTTTGTCCAAATCACGCGAAAACGTGCCTTTGCCAATCCTCGTTGTAGCGTAATCGCCTGCCCGGCTTCAATTGCCGCACGCAAGCCGCCGACGCGGGCCCCTGCCTCGGTAATGTCCACGGTGTGCGCAAACTGCCCCCCGGGAGTGCCGACTGTGCTCGCGACTGACATCCGTACCGGGAGCACAAGCTTTTGGCGCTTGTGGCGGCGTCTCTCTGACTGCATGGTGGGCGAGATTATCGGCTTGCGATGCGCGGGACAAATTACGGAAGTCGTAAGTCTCAAAAATCGTGATTGGCAGCGCCTGGTGGATGTGGTCGTTGAACACGAAGTTAAAATTGGCGAGGTCTTTCAGGAGAGCCTATTTGCGGCAGATGTCGAAATCTGAATTTGTTTGCGGCACCGTCTTTTCCACAGCCATTCGTGCTATGAGAGTCCTGTTATGGCGCACCGGAATAAGCCAAAGGACGCACCGTGGCTACCGCGCCAAGTACCGACTCTCGAGCCCGCGTCCTGTCGCCCCTGCTACGAATGAAAAGTAAGGTTTCCACCGATTGCGGCAAAACGAAAAACATTTATCTGTTTGGCCGCTTAAGCAGTACGAAAGCCGGCTACAGCCGAGTGTGCGCAGCTTGCCGCCACGAGCACCGGAGAGAGTCGCGGACGGGCAAGCCGAGAGGATATGCTTGGCGCGGCACGCTACGCCTGCCTGGTTCGCCGGACTGAAATAGCCCATTCAAAACCGCCGGAACTCAGTGAAGTAACCGCCTGCAATTGCTCAATTGCACCGCAACAGAGCGTTGAGGAACCGCTTTCGGCTTAGGATTCTGCTCCCGCCACGCTAAGTAGATAACCATGCCCAGGAGCAGCGCCAACACCACCGCTGCGAGAATGACGCCAATAAGCCCGGGGCCCGTTGTTCCCTGCGGCATCGCAACTACCCGCGTAATTCAGGCGGCGCTCTCTGCCAGTCCCGCACACGCAGCATGGCCGCAGTTGCAGGCGATTTCCATTTTGCGCCCCGAGTCATGGCAATACGTGCTGCAGTACTTACTGCCAGGTTCGGCCGAGCACCTGCAGGCTGGGTGAGCGCATTTGCTTTGCATTTTAGGTTTAGGCTTTTCGGCAGCTTCTTCGGCGACCATTTTGTCCACCTCAAATATGCGTGTTGGTGGAGTGTGAGATGCTCTATGCGGTGCCATGGATGGATGTAGTGCGTCCCAAAAACTGCCTAAACTCTCCCACCGCAACCTGCTGATTCCACGGCTCTCTGGCCATGACGCGGACCTGCACAGGGCGGAATCGAACTGACATGGATGGAAGGCCGCATCAACGCCGCTGTCACCTGGCTGTAGGTGAAGGCGCGGTGCCGGTCATGGCTGGACGCATGGCACAAAACCTGGTGGATGTGTTGCAGGAGAACGGATACCCGCAAGGAACGGTTGGGCATCGACAACTTCGGTCGGCAGACGGCGAAGGCATTTCAGAACTGCGGTCTGAACCTGACCGATGCCTGGCCCCGGCGATCTCGGCTGCCCGCGCAGGTGATCAAGCCCCTGATGAGATCGAACTGCGGAAGCGAGAGCAGGAATTTTTTCCAACCAAAACTGACGATCGGATTCAGTAGGGTTTAGAGTGGCAGCTCGCAGGATCATCAAATCAAGGACTTCGCGACAGTCGTAAGGATCGGTGCCCACCCTGGTCTAAAAGGGGGTGCATCGCAAAAATCCAAGGACCACGTACTCCTCGCCGGCCTTGGTCGGTTTGTTGCGATGGCCGATACTTAGCACATCAGATTCGAAGTACTTTTGTGATCTGCGTCACAGTGTGTGATAGACCTTCGCCGCTGGGTTCGGCGACCTTCTTACGAACAGAGATGTTTACAATGGCGAACGCAGGATGGTTGGCGAGGCTTCGGCAACACGCGGTTTCTGAAGGAACATGTCGCGGTCGGCCGCATCAACGAGATCTTCTATGGTCATGCCTGGCCTATAGCTGGCCAGTCCACAGCTCAACCGGAGCTTGGCACCGCCTTTCGTTTTGGCTATTGCGAATTTCCTCAAACCGCTTCAGTCGATCGAGGGCCACCTGCGCTTGTGATAGGCTCCACGCGATGCGTGATGCGCGGCTGCCACTGCGCGTCAGGAAGGCACTCGAAGATCAGGGCTAAGAGACTGATTTAGGAGGAATTATGGATCAGACACGCCGAAAGTTATTGCAGAGCGCAGCGCTTCTTGGAGCGGGAGCAATTAGCTCCCGGGCTGTCGCAGCCGTTCAGCAGCAGTCAGATAAGGACAAAATGCAGAGGCCTCCGAAGACGAAGATGGAGATGCGTATGCAACACGAAACGCAGTATCGCATGAGCGCCCAACACGCCGGGCTTCTTCCAGTCGTTACGCCGGATCTGCCTGACTTGCCTTTCGAGATGGACAATGGTGTCAAGGTTTTCCATCTGATTGCCGAACCCGTGAAGCAGGAACTGATCCCCGGAATGACCGCGAATCTCTGGGGTTACAACGGCAGCGCACCCGGCCCAACGATTCAGATTCATGAAGGCGACCGCGTGCGGATCATCGTGGACAACCATCTGCCCGAAGACACTTCCATGCACTGGCACGGTTTCGAGATTCCCTTTGACATGGATGGCGCCCCGGGGCTTTCTCAGGACCCGATTCCGCCGGGCGGTCGATTCGTCTACGAATTCACACTCCATCAGGAAGGAACGTACTTCTACCACTCGCACATGGCCATGCAGGAAATGATGGGCATGATCGGCGCATTCATCATGCACCCGAAGAAAGCATACGATCCACCCGTAGACAAAGACTTCACCATCATTCTGCAGGAGTACGCCATACTGCCGGACAATCCCACGCCGAACTCAATGAACATGGAATTTAACTGGCTTGCATTCAACGGCAAATCAGGCCCCGATTGCACGCCGATGATCGTTCGCTTGGGTGAGCGCGTCAGAATTCGTTTGATCAATCTCGGTATGGATCACCATCCGATTCATTTCCACGGAAACACGTTCTACGTGACCGGAACTGAAGCCGGCCGTGCGCCCCAATCAACGAGGAGGCCCGAGAATACGGTTCTCGTCGGAGTTGCCCAGGCCCGAGACATCGAATTCGACGCCAGGTACCCCGGCGAGTGGGTGCTCCATTGCCATCTCCCGCACCACATGATGAACCACATGTCCCAGATGGTTGGCCCGATGACGCGACAAATGGGAATGCCGGCAGGAGTTGGGATGGAAGAGGGGATGGGAATCCCGCGTCAGGGGACCGCAACGTCAGATGAAAAAGGGCCTAGCTTTGGGCGCGGCATGGGAGTTGGTTCGACCCTCGAAGAGGCCACCACGAATGGCCCAGTGTCGGAAAAACACGCCGCACAAGCAGCCGGATCAATGCAAGGTATGTCAGCAATGAAGATGGGGTCGCCCAAAGTCGCGGCGAACGCAAGCTCAGTGCCCGGCTTCCCCCAGGACGCCTACATGGAAGGCCCCATGATGGCGATGGACCAGTTGGTTGCAAAGCCGGAGACGTACGGCCTGCGGCCAGGATGGAGCGGTTTCATGCAAGGCATGATGACACTCGTGCGAGTTCTTCCCCCCAATCAGTACGATCGCATCATGGAACTTCGCGCAAAACAGAACAATCAGAAGCCACAAATGCCAGGCATGAAGAGGCCCGACAACGACTGATGCGGCCAGCACCGCACGAAGAGGAGAGCAAAGATGAAGCTCAATCGTTTCGTTTCGTTCACTTTTTCAATCATTCTTGGCTTCGCGCTGTTTCCATCAGGTCTGGCCGCCCAGTCGGGATCTTCGCAGCAAAGCCACGCCGTTATCGCTAGTTCCCGCTCCTCACAGGAAACGCAAAATCAAAGCGTCGCACTTGGTGCGTCGACTGGCCTCACGCTGCAGCAGCTTGAAAAATTGGCGACAGTGCGTAATCCCACCCTCGCGCAAGCGCAGGCAGGCATTCGCGCCGCTCAAGGGCGCGTGCGACAAACGGGGCTTTGGCCCAATCCCACTATCGGATATAGCGGTTCGGAAATTCGCGGCGGCTCGTTCGGCGGCGGTGAGCAGGGAGTTTTCGTTCAACAACAAATCCTTCTCGGCGGAAAGCTTCGTCTGAGCCAGAATATTTTCAAAGAAGAACAAAAGCAGGCGGAAGCTGAAGCTGATGAGCAGCGATTGCGCGTCGAAAATGGCGTTCGTATTGCGTTCTATCAATCGCTCGCCGCACAACAGATGGTCGAACTGCGCGGGAAACTGAACGATCTTGCGAAGGAAGCTCTCGACACTACGCAGCAGCTATTCAATGTGGGGCAAGCCGACCAGCCCGACGTGCTTCAAGCCCAAGTGGAAACAGACGAAGCGCAATTAGCCCTTGTCAGCGCCCAACAGGAACAACAGCGGGCGTGGAGCGTGTTGGCTGCCACAGTCGGCCAGCCTCAAATGCCTTTGACACCATTGCGGGGCGACCTGGAAAACATTCCCACACTCGATACACAGGAGACACTTGTGACCATCCTTCGCGATAGCCCCGCAATCAAGATCGCGCAACTAGGTGTAGCACGAGCGCAGGCAGAATTAGCTCGCGCGCATCGCGAACCCGTTCCTGACCTTGCGCTCCGAGTGGGTTATCAGCAGGACAGAGAGCTCCTCGAACCCACTGGCAGCAACCGGGTTGGTGGTATCGGTTTCGCTGAAGTGGGCGTCAACATTCCGTTGTTCAATCGAAATCAGGGCAACATCACGGCGGCGGTATCTGATGTTGACTGCGCCGGACGGGAAGTCGAGCGCGTTGCTCTTGTTTTGCGCCAGCAGGCCGCGCCAATGATTCAGAGCTATTCTAGCTCGCGCTCCATCGCGGAACGTTACCGGACACAAACGCTCCCGTCCGCGCAAAAAGCGTATCAGCTGTATCTCGCCAAATACCAACAAGGCTCCGCCTCCTATCCACAAGTGTTAATCGCGCAGCGAACTTTTTTCAGGCTGCAAGCGGCTTATATCAGTGCTCTGGAAAATGTCTGGACAAATGCCAGCGCGCTGCAAGGTCTATTACTCATGGACGGGTTAGATCAACCATCCGCTCCAGGAACAATTGAGCAGCCTGTTCGGGAGATCAATATGCCAGTCGTGGAAACTCCTGGGCGACAGCGATGAAGGGGTTGGGAATGTCGGGTCGCCGTTTCCGCGCGGGAACCCGATGGAGCCCTTCTTGACCCTATTACGGGTATACGGTTTACATTTCAGGAGTGAAAATCGGGGACTGGCGAAGTAGTGGGTTACTTCAACCGCTTTGCCTATCCTTGACTCCGTACTACAGTACGGGGTTTAGACTGGTTGTACTGGTGACCACAGCATGAGCGGCTCGACCATTGGAAACCTGGCGAAACAGTCGGGCCTGCCGGTCCGAGCAGCCGGATGTACGGCACGAAATTGGTGCCCCCAATCTCGCACATCGTGATTCCGAGCCGGTCAAAGTCGAGGTCCGGGTCATGCAGCCTCGCCAGTGTCGGCAACAGGAATTTTTCACCATCTCCTTCCACCACGAAAACACCTTTCGCGAAGAAAACCTCTCCGCGCGTCACATCGATGTAGCGTTCCAGGTCTTCACGCTCGTCTTTCTCGAATTTCACGCCGCGAAAAGATTTTCCGATCGTATGGTTTTCGCCAGGTACACATCGCAGCAGAACGACATTCGACAACGGTGCGACACTGGCCACATTCGGCGAGTGTGTCGTGAGCAGGATGCTGCGCACGTCACGGACGTTCTCGCCTTCACCGCGTGCTTGCAGGTAATTCCGGTATATGAGCCGCTGGAGATGCGGATGCAGATGCGCCTCGGGCTCTTCGATTGGGAGGAACGTATGCTGGCGCTCTCCTTGATCGACCAGATACTGATGTTCCAGTTGTTTCAGGGCCAGGTACAGCACGTTTGCTGAACCCAGGCTTGCCTCTGCGATTCCGCGTTTTCCGCCGTCGATCATGAGTTGCAGAGTGCGCAGCAGTCTTTCCGGGTCTGTCGGAGCGAATCCGAGCGCCGTCTCGATAGCGTGCTTATCGCCCACCATCGTCGTCAGCTGATTGTTAACCTCAGTCACCACCGCCGCGAGTTCAGGCAAACCCGCCATTTTGGAAGTGGTCTTATGCACATCTTTCGTGATCGTCGTGAGTGCGGCAGGATCGACGGTTCGCGCAGCGCGATCGAGGAATGGCCGCAATGGAGAGCGCGACCACCGCGCCAGATCGGACTCGGCATCGCGCAGCGCGTGGAAAAGATCGAGTGGCATCCATCGCCGCAATTCGTAGCCGACGAGGTTGTCGGGCCGGTGCCCGCCGAAAATGATGAACTCGTAATCCGATTCGCTTTTCGGAGGTTCTCTCAATCCGGCAACGGGCTGGTAGCGGTAGGTAATCCGCGCAACCATCGGGTCAGGCTTAACCAGATGGTCCGCAAGTACGGCCAGCAGGTTTTCGCTACTCTCAAAATCCCGAAGTTCAATCGCGATTTCGATTGCATCTTCTGCGCTCAAAGGGCGCGGCAGCTTATCCCAGAAGTCCTCCAGGCGAAGGCGGCGAGCTGAATCCGGCAGCGAAGGATCGAGGATCAGGCCCAAGGCAAACAAAAAATTAGTCTTGCCAACCATGTTTTCACCCAGGACTACAGCATGGTCCCCGAGTCTGACGTCGAGGGCGTTGAAATTCCGAAAATTCTTGATGCCGACCCTGCTCGGGCGCATTAGCCGTTCTCCACCCGATTCTGCGACGGCCTTGCTTGCATGAGCCGCTGTTGCGGTCTGCGAACCGCACGCGGCAGGCTGCTGCACTCCGCAGCTTTGTCGCGGCCGATCAGCCCAACGACCCACTCCACGTGTTGCGGCGGGACTCTCATGCGGCCGTTGTACAGAGCGTTGAAAATCGCTTCCGCCAATCTGCGCTGCCCGAGTTGCCGCTGGACCTCCGGGTGCGCCAGCAGGTCCATGCTGCAGCCGATCGCGGTTCCAGGAAAAATATCCGCGCAAATTCTGGTGGCTTTCCGCTCATCAATGATCGCTACTGCCTTGTGCCTCACCGCGTAGGCAATCGTTGCCGCTTCGCCGTCATCTACGGTCGCTGCGGCCGGACCGACCACGAGCCGCTCGAAATGCGCAGAAGCCTCGTCATCCAGGCGCACAATCTCCACCGTTCCGGCCGCTACCAGTTCCTTCATCATCGCCGCATCGCGCCGTCCCCTCGCCTCTCCCTCTTCCAGTTCCGTAACCACGACGTCCACGACAGTCAGCCTGCTCGGGAGCGCATGGATTATTTCGCCAGCGCAGCCGGTCGCGTTTAAGTTGATGACGGTGCTGGTATCGGTAGCGACGGCGGCGCTTAGGTCAGTCAAGCAGCTTAGCAACCCCATCCACCTCGCTCCCTTCGGACTCGCCGTCCCCCAAGATCTCGCGCAGCGTAACGCGGTCCAGATGCAGCAAACGCGCGAGCTGTCCTTCAGTCAACAGTTCGCGGCGATAGACCTCGTCTGCCAGCAGATTGAGCCTGAGCGTCGTCGGCCGATCGGCTTCCGCTTTATGCTGATCACCTGCTGCCAGATCGCCCAGCACTTGCCGCGCCTGTTCGTCACTAATTCCGCCATTGGACTGGAACCAGTCCCAGGTGCCCGGTTTTACCAAGCTCAGCACCTCGAGGCGCCGCACGATTGCCTCGCGGGAAACGCCGAAGAAATGCGCGAGCACAATCACGTGCCGCCGCGTCAGGCGATCCGCACCGGCCGTAATCTCCTGGAACTTCTGCATGACGCCGCGGGCGGGGGTGAGAAAAGCCGGCGCAAAAGCATTCGCATACCTCTCCTCGCGCGAGTTCTCCGGCTCCCGGTTGTGCAGAATCTCGGGCTCCCGCCGCTTGGACACGAAGTGGCCGGTTTCATGAGCTGCTGACTGTGTACGGCGCTCTCGCGGGTGGTTTGCGTTCAAGAGCATGCAGGGCCCGAGAGCGTCGTCATATGCAAAGAGACCCGAAATTTTGGTGTCAAGCCTTCGCACATAAACGCGAACCCCCAGTTCCATTTCGAGCAAGGTGACTATGTCGGGCACCGGCGCAATGCCAAGTCCCAGCCGTTGCCGCAATTCCATAGCGTCCTGCTCAGCTTGCGCGCGCACATCGCCAGGAAGCAGGGGACGCTCCGGCGGGTAATTCGACACCCGCTTCACCCCCAATAAATTTTCGAGCTCAACCTCCGCTTTCGCGAGATCACCCAGCATTTTCGCGGCGGCATCGGCCGACGCTTCACTGCTTCCGGGAAGCTTCCGAAAACGGGGCGCTAGATCGACCTGGACCGCTTCTTCCCGCAGCAATGCGTTCACGGAGGTGCCATAGACTTTCGCAAGCTGCTGCAGCTCACCCATGCGAACCCGTCGCTGGCCCTGCTCGATAGCGACGACAGTGGTGCGGGCAACTGTAATCGCCTGTGCTGCTTTCGCCTGGCTGACGCCCGCGGCATCACGAGCGATTCGCAGGCGCTCTCCAATTTGTGCCGGATTCATATTTTCCAACCCTGTCATATCGCCGCCTCGATTGCCCAATGTGATACGAAAGAATTCCGCCCAAGCGACTGCATGAATTCCCGCCATTCAGTTTCATGACGGGCCAGCAGCCGATCGAGCTTCTTGCCAACCTCCGCCTCCGGCATTGTTAAAGACCGGCTGAGTTGGAACGCAGCCAGCGTCAGCGTGCGTCGATTTGCAGGCGATGAGCGCAAAGCCGCAAGGTGATCCAGGTGAAGGGCGCC
>Ga0070732_10001318_pt1 | contig 13640 bp, 11 predicted proteins | sample Coa_R1_5_FD_66449 | JGI IMG/M metagenome (GOLD analysis project Ga0070732, IMG submission 66449) | Surface soil microbial communities from Centralia Pennsylvania, which are recovering from an underground coalmine fire - Coalmine... | ecosystem: Environmental > Terrestrial > Soil > Unclassified ...
ATCGATCGCGCCATAATCGGACAAGGCTGTAGGATCGGAGACAGTGCCAAAATCCTTCCAGGGAGCAAGCTATGGCCGAACACAAAGGTAGACGCAGGCAGCACAGTCGATGGCATCATCGCTGTGCCTCGAGACAAGTCCTTCTACTTTGACACAGGTCTCGGCCAGTACTCGGGAATCCTTGCATCCTCTATCCAGGAGTTCTTGGATGCTCTCAAAATCGTGCCGCTAGAATCCCTCGAATACCATATCGGCCGAAGGGATTTTGAAAAGTGGACCAAGGATGTGCTCGGCTCCGTCTTGCTCGCCGATAATATCCGAACCCTCAGAAGGTCACAACTCAAGGGCGAAGATTTGAGGCTCCAACTGGTTGGGGCCGTTGAGGCGTGGGCGCTGAGAGTTGCCTCTCCTGAGCCTTCCCTGAAAGGGGAGAGCCGAGTTGAGCGGCCGCTAACGACTCAATAGACGAGATTCAAACCGACGGCCGAGATGTAGGGTATCAGATGGAGTATCACTGAGTCTGAGCTTTCGGCTTAAACTTCTCAGGACCAACTGCCACAATGAAGAGAACGATGGCTATAGCAAACAACTCTAGAGTGACACTCATCGAGACGACTGGTTCTAACCCTATCTTCGTGATTCCCAGCTCATAATTGATGTAGGCGGGAACTATCATAAGAATTGCCGAAACCAGGACCGCGATTCCACGGACTATTCTGCCAATTTCAGAGTCCCGGAACTTTACGTCGCTCATTTGTTTCAAACCTGCAGCGAGTCGAGCATCCTCTACATTTTCTCCTATATAGGCGCTTATTCTTTACGAGATATCTTTCTCGCGATCGTAACATAAGCCGTGTGTCCTATCATGCGGGATTCTGGACGAACCTTCCCAGCCTCGGTCTTGAAATCCCTCACGAGTAGTTCAACCGCCTCAAAGATGAGAAACCCGTTATTTCGGAGCGCCTCTGCGAGCTTCTCTAACTGATTGACAGTCGGTGTAAACCCTGCAAGAATCCCCCCTCCCTTCAAGGCGTCCCAAGCGGGCTGTACCATCTTCCAGGGATCGCCGAGATCTATGACCGCTGCATCTGCATTTCTCTCGAGGAAACTCTCCGTAGGGTCAATGTTCCTGAAGGTGACGAGTCGTGACAACCCTGTTTTTGCCAAGTTCTTCTGGGCCGAGCGTGAGAACTCCTTTCGGTTCTCATATGTGTAGACTCTACCGTCAGGCGCGATACATTGTGCGATGGAAGCGGTTAGCGCGCCGCTCCCAGTTCCAACCTCGATAACGGTATCTCCGTTCTTCAGCCCGAACCTGTAGAGGGCGTATCCTATGTCCTTAGGATAGAGTATTTGCGTCGGTCGGTCGAATGAGTCAACGAGATCCGAGAGTCCGGGCTTGAACACGAAGAGTGATTGATTGAGGCTGGTCTTGACGATAGTCCCGGGTGTTAGGCCTATGATGTCTTTGAGGTCAAGGTATCCTCTGTGTGTATGGAACCGACCCTCGCCTGCTCTTGCTATCCAGTGCCGTCTCGGGTCTTGGTAGAGAAGAATCAATTCTCCATCTTTGACTGTATCAGTCAAGCTTGCCGCTCCTTGATCGAGCCTGCTGGTCGATTGATCTTTGGTGCGGCTTTAACGGTCATGACTCAATTCTATGATTGCTGAAGTGCGAAGTTGGTAAGCCTGCGAGCGTTAGATAGTCTAGCCCCCCAAGTTCTTCCGGAAGAATTCGGTGATTGTGTTATAGCAATGGACCCGGTTCTTGAACCGTAGCACGTCATGCCCCTCGTCCTCGTATACTTGGTAGTCGACTTTTACTCCCTTCTTACGTAGATCCTCTACCAGTTGTGAAGACTCGGGCTCTGGAACACGGGGATCGTGCTTTCCCTGGATTATCATCAGTGGGCTGGTCAGCTGGTTCATGTAGGTCTTGGGAGATCTCTCGATCAGAAAGTCCTTGTCCTTCACCGGGTCACCAAGTGTCAATTTGAAGAATGTCTGCCAAGTTGGCGGAATACGGGATACCCAAGTTGGTAGATCGTAGGGACCGAACATGTCGACGGCAGCCTTCCAGAGTTCGGGATGTCGGGACGCAAGGGTCAAAGTCATGTACCCCCCATAAGACCGTCCGACAACACCTCGGCGGCTAGAATCGATTCTCGAATCCTTCTCGAGACGTTTCAGACCCTCGATGTGATCTTGTACGTCTTTCCCGCCCCAGTCCTTGTCAACCCACTTCATGTACTTCATCCCGTAGCCTGTGCTTCCTCGGACATTTGGAACAAAGACTGCGAACCCGTTTAGTGTCAGATTCTGGATTAGTGGCATTGAGAACCATGTGAAATCTGGTCTTTCCTGTCCCTGGGGGCCCCCATGAACATACTCCACAAGAGGTCTTGGACCCTTGTAGCCAAGTTTCGGAGATGGGAGGTAGAGTCTTGCGGATATCCTCAGACCGTCGAAGCTAGTGTAGCTAGCGTCTTCTCCGGGCGAGAGATATTCGTCCGAAATCCCTAGAACTTTCTCGCTTGAGAGGCGTGTCGGTACAGACGCTGCTCCAGCCGGGATGAGATAGAGTTGCGAGGGGCTGTTCGCCTTTGTGAAAGCGAAGACGTACTCTACCTGCAGCGGGTTATGATTCGTCACTTGCCATTCAAGGCCGAGCACAACGCCTCCCGACAATAGAGCGTTCCCGACGAGGACCCGGCCCACTTCAAATGTCGGTGATGCTCCTTCATGGAAGGTGCCTTCATAGACCCATGAGGCCCCATCGATATTGTATTCTAAGACAAATTGGTTATCTTCGACGTTTCGTAGGGCAACCATTTCTCCCATGCCTGTATGACTCAGTCCTTTGATTGGAACATCGACAGGCTGGGATGGATCGTCCATTGAGAGGTAGGTTAGGCCTCCGTTGTCGTGGAAAATAGTCGAGGTGAACAACAGTCCTTGATCATTGTTGACGAAGCTACACCAGCCGATGCCGCTCGGGGGAACTTGTTTTCCCTCGCGCTGGTCTAGCGGAACGCCGTAAAGCAACTTTCTCTCGGTCATACCGGGCTTGCGATAGTACAGTACAATATCTCCCGCGCTGTAGTTGTCCGCTAGAATCACGGTCGATTGGTCAGAACTCACACCATTGCAAACGTTTCCGTAGATGCTTGTACCGAGCGAGTTGACTTCGTTGGTCTCAAGGTTGACTTTGAGACACTCAATGTCTGGTGTCTTCCGGTTGTCTCGGAAGAAGTAGGCTATGTTCCGTTCCTTGTCGAAGTGTGCACAGGCTAGTTGTTGGTCCTGGTACTTGTCCCCGAGCAATAGTTCCGGGATTCCGCCGTTGAGCGGGATGAGACTAGGCTGATAGTTCTCGTTACCCAGTTTGTCAATCATGACCAATATCTTCCCAAGTTTAGGAATGACGTGATAGTTGTCTCCCGCCATCAAGTGCGGGTTGACGAGCGCTATCCCGCCTGGAAGGAGGGGCTGTGGAATGCTCCCAGTATCAGTCATAGAATACAAGCTTAGAACTCCGCTCATATCGGAAAGGAAGAAGATACGGTCGCCCGACTTCTCAGGTTCGAGGAGAAGCCTTGCTGACAGGAGCGACTCTATCGGAAACTTGGGCTTCTCGGTGGCGGGTTTTTCAAGAAATTCAGTAACAGTCAAACTGACCGGAAGAGCCTAGAACAATTGCCCTAATCAACTTTCCCAGCCGAATCGCCGTCTGACACTTTGATTCTCTCACGAACGAGCCTGGCAGCAATAATTTCCACGCAAGGCACCATTACAGCGTAACAGTGGCGGAGCCAGCCAACAACGTCACCATATCCACTGTCCGGAAAGTCTCTGATTTCCCCATCCTTACCGGCGTAGCTGGTAATCTTGTCGACTCTGCCTTTCGATTCGGGAAATCTTTCTAAAATCTGTTGGATGTGACGGTTTTCCATGCCCAGAATCAGATCCGATGTTCTGACTATCTCTTCGGTAAGCGGTTTTGAAGGCCGCTTCTCCACTAGCCGATAGCTGGGACCTAGAACACGACGGAGTTGAGAGTGCGCCACTCCCCAAGCACTAGCTACTAGGCCGGCTGAAGAGACCTCCATCCATTCAACGCCTTTGTCCGAGACTAGTTGACGTAGCAGTGCCTCAGCCATGGGGCTGCGACAGATGTTGCCGTCGCAGACAAAGAGAATTTTCATGGAAGCGGCTAGGACCTTGAACTCTATGCAGGAATTAGACGTTCCGGTTTCGCGAACGTTTAAAATCATGGAAACGTCAGGTGATGACAGCGCTGGGTCCCTTTGAGCAAAGAACTGAAAAAACTCCCTGATGTGCGGGTATTCGGCAAATGGCCGACTGCCGACATTGATGTAAAGGACCCCGGTCTCAAACGGTACATTTCCGCAAGGCCTATTCTCCTACCGCATACTAGCGGCCGTCACGAGCATCAACGATTCCGAAAGTCAACAATCAATGTGGTCGAGCGACTTATCGACGATATGATGCGACCCGGTGTCGCGGGCGGCCACAAGGCCCGCGCGAGCAGCATCGTCAGAAACGCAATGGACATTATTTCCATCCGAACTGGCAAGAACCCAATAGAGATTCTAGTGAAGGCGATTGAGAATGCGGCCCCTGCTGAGGATGTTACGAGGATTGCTTACGGTGGGATCGTCTACCCTATTTCAGTGGATATTGCTCCACAGAGAAGGGTCGATATCGCGTTAAGACACATTACCGAGCTTTCTAGGCAAGCTTCACACAACAATCCTCGCACTGTGGACGAATGCCTCGCCGATGAGTTGATCCTTGCGGCCGCAAGAGATCCTAAGAGTGCATCGGTGCGAAAGCGCGACGAGATAGAGCGAATAGCGCTGGCGTCCCGCTAGACTGCTGTTTTCAGCCCGCCCTTCCTTCTTCGGTTTCTGCTGATATCTGCGACAAGCATGAAGGTTCCGCCGAGTAGAATTCCGATCAGAGCCGCGGCCATGTAGCCGTTCAGCAGATACTGCAACCACGGCACGTAGGCCGAGACCCAACTCTGCTGATACTGATTCGACTGATACTCCGCCGAGAGAGCATACACAAGAAGCACGATAAAGACGAACTGCAGGAAGATCACTATCTTCCCACGTATCATCGATCTACTCGTCTCTACCATCGTTGAATTGTTGAAAGGATTTGTTCCCGTAATAATATTTGAGATTGCAGAAGGATAACTTACTGCTGGGAGTCCGACCTTTATAGCCCGATAATGAGTCGCGAGTCCGTCTTGTCTACGGTAGAGAAGGTCCCATATGCTTCATCATCGCTCGCTTCGGCTATCGAGAGGGCGGGTACTCTGCTACAGAGTGGTGCAACGGATCAGATTGAAGGTTATCGTGCTCGGTTCGAGACCCTGGAGGGAATGTACGAGAGGGTCTTCGAGAGGCTCATCAAATCAGGTTTCAGCTCAAAGTCTAGTCGTGAGACAGCGAAGCTTTTCTTCGGAACTGATCGTGTCTCATTTGCTGCTGTGGATGGAACTGACTATGCTCGACCATTATTCGATCTCGTGGTGTTCTTCGGAGGCTCCTACGCGGCTAGGGGCACGATCTCGTTTCCCGAGGAGGGACCGTTGGCTGTTGACTATGAGGATCACTTTCTGAAGAGCGGCAGAGCCTTGTCAAGCTGTGTTCCAGTGTATGTAAACGAGGTTCCGGAAATAGATCAGAGCTTCATACAGCCTGGTGAGGTCTCCGAAATTTCTCTGACTCGTCCCTTGACGGACGAGGCGATAGCGAATAATTCGACAGTCGCGAACTGGATAATGACCTTCTCCGAGTTCTATCTAGCCTACCGACTCGCCCGAGAGGAGAACGGGCCCAGAATCCTCCTCTTGGACAGGAGTCTTGCAACAATGCTGGCCAGCCTCATCTACGACACCTCTCGAAGGAAACTATGGAAGACCAACGGAGCCCTAGTCGGACTCGATGTGGACAGTCTCCAGATAGACATCAACGACCTGGCCCTTGCCAGGCATCACCTCGACAATCCAGCCCTTGATCTCCCACCGCCTCGCGGAGATTATCTCAGATACAGGATTCTCCTTGAAATCGAGCGAAACGGACCCTTGACACTGGCCGCTCTGTGTCCCATGCTGGGGATCAAGGAGGGTGACAGGCAAAAGCGTGTCGAGCGGTTCCTCGCGAAACTCGTCAAGGAAGGATTTCTAGAAGAAACAGTGGGAACTTTTACGCTCAAAGAACGCTATAGCAAGACTTGGCCCAGAGTTCGCAAGCTTGTCGAGACATTGGGTCATAGAATGTTTGAGGAGAAACCCCGACAAAATCCTCTCCAAGTAGTGAAGAAGGGCGAACCGCATTGGCTGACAACCCAGGATCTGGCCTTCCTTACTCTATTCTCACTGAATCTTTTGGTAGAGGAGTGTTGGAAGAAGCGAATACTACTGCTGGGCTTGACAAAAGACACGGCCGCCCGAGACTTCAAGAATCATGTTTTACCGGTCATGGTCTCAAACAAGCTTTGGAAGACAAACCTCTCCCAGGAACAGCTTTCTCGGATACCGAACACAGATCGAATGCTTCTCCAGACGATCAGCGTTTTCAACCACGAATCTATTCATGTCCCATGGTCCTTGACAGAATACGACTCATCCTTTCTAATGATCGTTCCAGACTTTGAAAGAAGGGAAGGCTACGTGGGGGGAGCCATTCGTAACAAAATAACGCCAGAACGTCTCTTCCTGAAAAGCTACATTCAGCTCTCCCAAACAGCCTACGACCCACAGCTGAGAAGCAACGTCTTACTTCTCGACCGCCTGGTCTATCCAGAGTTCGATCTGAGACCAGAAGGTGCGATCAAGTTTGCCCACTCTTACGGGGGTGCTGATGAACCGGTCCGGCCAATAGTCTTTCGAGATAAGGAAGCCAAGAATTCGATTCAAGAGCTGGTCATGACGATTCTTGGATCGATGACCAGCAACAGCGTCCCCGAACTCTTCGGCCACAACAAGCCACTATTCATCGCGGACAAGGTAGCAAAGTGGCACAACGAGGAAATGCGGAGAATGATCGACACCACCGGGAAATGGCTTATGAACAGTCCTAAACTTCGACACTTCGTATTTTACATGAGTACATTCCGGGAGCGAAGGAGCGAGATCGAAAGTGCTCGAAGAGACAACTTCTAGATACTTCACAGACTTCAATGGCCGGTTCAAAGCCCGTTTGGCCGCAGTGACTCCCGCGTTCATGCCGGTGGCAACCCACGAACTGACAGGGATATCCGCTCGGTACGAATGTCGCATCAAAGTAGAATATCACAAGGACATCATGGGGCTAATCGAAGAAGGAATGTTAGTCGCAGTTCGTAACTTCAAGTCGAAACCGGAAGAGCAGCGGCATTCGCTCATGGTCATCTCTCGGGTCTGGCCGGAACATTATGGACTGAAGGGTCTCTCGGAGCACAGCTACTATCCGATGCAGTTCGAGATCATACAACAATCAGTCAACGACTGGGACACGAGCGACAAGTCGACAATGATGGTCCAGATCAGCGCTTTACCAATCAACTACGACCTAGTTCTGAACGGCGATGCCGAGCCCAAGTATGAGAAGGGCTTCACCTATCCTGTCATAGCGGCGGAAGCGCGTATTCTCAACCGTGACATGATCAGTCACATGTACAACCAGAGGATACTGGCGAAGCTAGGCTTCAGCGCTAAGACGACGACCAGCGACGCGTACAAGGACCCGAGGATCGGGACCATCCAGATGTTCGAGTCGATGGAGGAGAAGATTCCGATCTACCTCGACTTCGAAGCAATGGTCCGATACCACTTCGGGATCTTCGCTTTCACTGGTGCCGGAAAATCGAATCTACTAGCGAACATACTCCGCCGGCTTTTAATCCATCAACCTGAAGTCAAGCTGCTCGTTTTCGACATCTCCAGTGAATACCCCTTCCTTCTCATGGATCTGTTTGCGGACGAGAAGATTCCTTCCAAGATTGTTCTCGAGAACCCGGTTACAAATTCGGAGCAGTTCTATGCCAGTGTGGTGAAGCCTCGCGAGTATGAGGACGACGATCGTGCCCGCAAAGTCTTCGCGAGAATATTTGGTCAGAAGAAGATCACGTACTATCTCAAACCGGAGTCGAAGATACCGACTTTCGGAGACATCATTGACGAGCTCAACAGACAACGAAACGAGAGCTTGGACAAGCCTCACTATGTCAACGCGCTGGACAGGATCCGTCAAGATGTGGTAGAGTACAAGATGGAGCGGGACTTGACGGATTCTAGGTCCATCGATGAGGAATTCATTAAACAACTCGATGAGTGGGGTCGGACTGCTGTCGACGAGTTCAAGATCTCAGATCGGAGTGGAGTCTACGCGTGGGCAACGAGTAGACTCACTCTCTTGGATAATCTGAAGCGCGCAGAGAAACAGAAGCGGACAACTGGTGGACTTGACATACAAGGGATTAGAGATCTAGTGGAGAACGAGGATTCAAGACTCACCTGCATTTCCATCTCAGATCCGTACGTCATCAAGGAACTGGTAGTGGACCTGGCCCGAGAGTTTCTCCAAAGGAGGAAACGCTCGTTCAAGGTCAAACCATACGTCCTGTTTGTATTCGACGAAGCACAAGAATTTGTCCCCGATCTAAGCGGTTCCTCAGGTATAGACAAGGACTGCTCCAAAGTCGTAGAGACTCTCCTGAGACAGGGACGGAAGTACGGTCTCGGAGGATGCCTCGCCACTCAGAGAATCGCCTATCTCAACACTAACGCCCTGCAACAGTTGCACACCTACTTCGTCGGGACCCTCCCGCGACCCTATGATCGCACCGTTGTCAGTGACACTTTCACGATCGACAAGCAGATTCTTGAGAAGACTCTCGAATTCGCCCCAGGCGAGTGGCTTCTCTCAAGCTTCATCGCTACCGGAATGGAGAATGTGCCCATATTCATCAGGGCAGACAACGCCGAGGCGGAAGTTGAGAAGACTCTCAACAAGCTAACCTAGCCCGCGTTTACTCAGCAGATCTAGACTCTCTGCGAAAGACACTCTCGCTCAACGTCTGACGAAAGGCTCTGAACACGATAACACTATGGCGCTCTCTCAGAATCTCATATAATGAGAGTACAAGGAACACTATCCCGATCAGCAAACGAGTTTCGATGATCGCTGTCGAAACAATCCACAGGGCAAATAGTACGACAGCGTTCTGGGCATCGTAGCGAAGATCCAACAGAACGGCGCTGGCGTAGAGAGACTGGGACATCGTCAAGAATACCTCTATCCATTGCTGGTGATCAAGCGGAATCGTCCGCAGGACCCCACTGCTGATCGCCAACACGATCGGGATCAATGCGACAAGCATGGTCAGCTCATTGACAGAGGACGAGATGAAGTTGAGAAGGGCAACTGGGGCAAGCTTGACCCGTCGAGCCCAGTTAAACGCGGTCACCTTCTCGGGGAATTCGGAGAGGACTGGGGCTATCCATTGAATTGTAAAGAAGACAGCACCGGTCCCAAGCAGTCCCTCGAGGAACATCTGTGCAATATGTTGAATGGAGACTACGAAACTGTCGGTGATCAAAACAAATGTCAGAGCTCCGAACAAGAAAAGGCTGAGAATCGCAGCGATCCTCCGATTCTTCGACTTGATCTCAGCCAAACTCTTGACGGGGCCCTCGGCAGCTTCTTCCGCCTCGTCTTTTCCTCGCGGGAGTCTGGCTAGCATCCACATGTACAAAACGAAGATCCCGATCAAGACGATGGAGTCGATGATGGTGAGGTTGCCTTGGATCAGGATCCAGACGTAGTAGAGTGATGATCCGAGCATGAAGATCTGTTCGATGCTCTGTTCTTTTCTCAGCGAGATTGAGTTAGGTCCGGAAAGGCCCTTTCGCCGCTTTTGGACCACCATGGTGAACAGGATGAGCGGCCAGCCGAATCCTGTGAGCAGTCGGTTTGCCCCGGTGAAGTTTGCAATAACGTTCGGGAGCCACTGGACTGGGTCTGTTCCTGCCTTCCAGGCAATCGTGCCTTCAACAAAATACTCTGGAATCGTTTGAACTATTGCGACAATTGCGAGGGCGAAGCCTCTGCTGATGGAGAACTCGGAAGCTTCGGCCGCCCATGCGATCAGAAGGGAGGCGGCAACGACCGCGCCAAATGTTGAGAGTGCAACCGCGTAGGTCTGACCCGGGAAAAGGAGGACTACAAGAATCGCCGCGACCGTCCACACGGCGAGGGCGGTATATTCGATGAGTACTCTGGTCTTTATCGTGGTCCTTCTCCCGCGACAAGTGCGGGACGAGAGGGTTTAACGGGTTTATGGCCGAAGGACGGAAAACGCCTAGTGATGTTCTTTCTTCTCAGTATGATCCAGGCTGATGGCGTAGGATAGTATCAAGTACGGATCGATAGATGTGCTAAAGATCTCGATACCGTAGGAGTCTCTGACTGAGACCCACTTCTTGTGGATCTGAGCGATTGGTTGGCCCGACATGTCCTGGATTGTATAGTCATGTTCCCAGACGTTGCCTTTGATTTTCGCGATCTCCTGGCCGGATGAGTCCTCCATCCACCATTTCTCTCCCAGTAGCGAGACGATCTTCTTCTTGACCTGGGCAACCATCTGTCCCTGCGAGTTGTAGATCTCATAGGTTGGGCGTACGGCTAGAACCTTGCCATGGATCTCGCCCAGCCGCTGACCGCCACTATCTTCGTACCAGAATTTCGGTCCGAAGCTGACGAGCTGCTGTTTCACATAAGCAAGCAGGTTCCCGTTCCTGTCCTTGACACCGAAGGTGTCTCTGATCGCTAGAATCTTCTGGTCGATGATGTACGCGTTGCCGCTAAACTGGGGCACGATTCTTCCCGGTGAATACTGAGCCGCATAGGGCGCTCCCATAGGTTGTCCCATAGGTCCCGCAGGCTGGCCCATAGCTTGACCCAACTGGGCTCCGCAATACGGACAGAACGGAGATCCGGCTCCGATTCCAGCGCCGCATCGCGGGCATCTTGCTCCTGCCATCATGATAGCTCGTTGTTGTTCGACTTATTAATTGACTAAAGAGAGTTTCAGTACTCTCGTTCCGGCTAGGTAGGGATGGTTTCCCTGGTCTCGGGAAGGATTGGTGGCTTTAAAACAGCCCAGCCGGTGTCTTAGGCAGATTTCCCCTTCGTCTGGTTCAGCGACACGGCTTCTCTGATGAGATTCTTCAGTGCGACATCGTTGATGCTGTCATTCTCGTTGATGTCGATGGCGCGAACTGTGTTGCTATCTAAACGCGTGTTGAAGAGCTTTCTTGGATCTTTGATCCGGGCACCTTTGGGAAACGTCAGCCTAACAGCATTCTTGAGCGCTTCCCCTATGCAGATTATTCCATCGTGGGACCAGACCGGGACTCCCATCGGGTTGCTTGGTTTCTTCCACTTCACTTCTTCGACCAAGGCAGGGGCGGCTTTCTTGATCAAAGCGCGTAGGAGTGATAATTTCTCGCCCCGCCAATCATCATGGTTCTTGATAATAGCGTCTATCTCCTGGGAGGGAGACTTGTCTTTCGGGGCAGGAATTGTACTTGACTTCATTCTAGCTTTCGACTCTCAGCAGGGTTGAACCCGATGCGGGCTAGAAGAGAGGAAAATCGCTTGTCGGATCGTAATGAGTCGAATCTCGGCTCGACGTTTGCCCAAACAAGCCAACTTGATCTCTCAAGGAATGCTCCCTCTAGATATTTCATAGCCTCATCGTTGTTTCCCAAGCTTGTGTATACAAGCGCGATCCAGTATGAAGGAACATACTGCTCAGCGCTTCTCGTCAATATTTTGTCGAGAGTCTTCTTGGCATCGGACATTCGACCCGCCGCCGCATATGCCTGCGCGAGCGTGGCAAGCGAGACAGTAGTCTCATGCGACAGTTTGACTGCCTCTTCGACCTGTTCGATGGCTTCCTTGAACATGCCCTTCTGCAAGTAAGGTCTTCCGAACCAGAGCCGTGCTGGGACGAAGGAGGGGTCCGACTCGACAACTCTCCGATACTGGTCTATGGCCAGGTCGTACTGTCTGGAGAGGTAAAGTACGTGACCGATTCCGGTGTTGATCGAGTAGGATAAGGGATCTAGGGTCAGTGCTTTCTTCATCTCTTCTAGTGCTTCGTCGAATCTTCCGAATGATTTGACAAAGTCCGCGTAGTATTGGTGGGCTTGGGCATATCCTGGGTTCAGCTTGAGAGCCTTCCTGAATTCTGCTTCGGCCCCGTTCCAGTCCCATTCATAGTAGAACTTGACTAGGCCAAGGGATGCGTGAGCCTCTGCAAGATTGTCGCCCAATGAGAGTGCTTTCTCGGCGGCTGTCTTGGCTTTTGGGAAACCTTCCCTTGGTGGAACGTATTCTAGGGAGTAGGATGCTAGGATCGAGTAGGCATCAGCCAGCCCAGTGTAGGCGAGAGCGAACTTTGAATCGTGTCTTATCGAATCCTCGAAGTGTTGGATGGCGGCTTTCAGCCCTTTCTCTGTTCTCGTGTTTAGCGAGTGTCGACCCTTGAGATAGAGAGAGTAAGCGTCGGGTATTCCCGTAGCCTTCTTCTCAAGCCGGAGCGTCTCGCTCTGCAGAACACGGACCTTCAGGGCTTTTGTGATTCTTTTCGCGATGTCTGTCTGGATTGCGAACGCGTCTTCGAGATTACGGTCATAGATCTCTGCCCAGAGGTGTTCTTCCGTAACTGCGTCTATCAGCTGCGCTGTTATCCGGAGTTTCTTGCCTGCGACTCGAACGCTGCCCTCCAATACTGTTCCGACGTTGAGTTCTCGGCCGATCTCTACGACTGGTTTTGTCAGGCCTTTGTATCTGATTATTGACGTTCGTGCGATGACGCCTAGATTCTTGATTCTTGAGAGTGTGGCGATTAGTTCTTCGGTCATGCCATCAGAGAAATATTCGTCGCTTGGACTGGGACTAATATTTGCAAATGGGAGGACTGCTATCCGCTTCTTGTCGGGCTGGGCTGGCGACGAGAGTCTCTCTTCTTGCCAGGGCAGCACGACCTTGTAGAGTTCGATCGGCGTTGCCACATTCTTGAGAGTCTTGGTGCCAAGGCTTTCGAGTGGAAGTTCGAACTTGTTCTGGACTTGATCATAGACCTGCCTTGTCAGACAGACACCCCCCTGTTCGGCAAGAGGCTCAATCCGCGAAGCGACGTTGACAGCATCGCCCAGAATATCTCCATGATCTTCTACTACGTCACCTAGGTGTATGCCGACCCTCAAGTGAATTCTCCGGTCGTTAGGCAAGGGAGTGTTGTGCTCTCTTGCCTTCTTCTGGATCTCGTAGGCACACTTGACAGCATCAAGCGCATTTGGAAATTCGATTAGGAAAGCATCACCCATCGTCTTCACCTCCCGCCCGTTATAGTCGGCAAGAATAGGCCTGACGAGTCCGCCCTGATCGTGGACAAGAGATAGCGACAAGGATTCGTTCCTCTGCCCCAGGGACGTGTAGCCGATCATGTCAGTGTACATGACTGCTGCCAGCCTCCTTGTCTGTCCGAGAGATGGAGCTGTGAAGGTGACTACACCATTCTTTGAGAGTTGGATGCGTTGCCACCTTGAGTCGAAG
>Ga0070732_10001319_pt1 | contig 13638 bp, 9 predicted proteins | sample Coa_R1_5_FD_66449 | JGI IMG/M metagenome (GOLD analysis project Ga0070732, IMG submission 66449) | Surface soil microbial communities from Centralia Pennsylvania, which are recovering from an underground coalmine fire - Coalmine... | ecosystem: Environmental > Terrestrial > Soil > Unclassified ...
CCGCTGATTTTCTCGATCCGCGCCGGGGCGGGCTCGTGACGGTGGCGAATCTTTACGGTCACGCGCATGGACTCGCGCAGATCGTCAACCGCAATCAGATTAGTCCGGCGCACCCGCAAAGTGCGCGAGTAAAGATGCTCTTCCCCGCCAACGATGACTTGCTTGCTGGCTCCGCTGATCTGAAGGACGTAGAGGGGCGATCCAGTTGCAACGCCCAACCCCTTGCGCTGGCCGACCGTGAAGTGGTGAACGCCACTATGCTCGCCGATGACTTCGCCATTTGTCGTAACCAACTCGCCCGCAGTGTCGGGCAAGCTCTCGCCCTGCTCGGACAGATAGGCGTCCAGGAAGCGCTTGTAATCGCCGCCGGGAACGAAGCAAATCTCCTGCGAGTCCGGCTTTTCGGCGAGGGCGAGCCCGTGCTTGCGGGCCAGTTCGCGCACCTCGGGCTTAGTCATTTCTCCCAGCGGAAAGAGGCTGCGGCTGAGCTGCTCCTGAGTCAGGCCAAACAGGAAATAAGTCTGATCCTTGCTGTGATCGGCAGGACGCTTCAGCAGCCAGCGTCCGCGCGCGTCATCGTATTCCACGCGAGCATAGTGGCCGGTGGCGACCGCGTCGGCTCCAATCTGCTGCGCCACGGTGAGCAACTGATCAAACTTCAAGTGATTGTTGCACAGGCTGCAGGGGATGGGCGTGCGTCCGGAAAGATACTCATTCACAAAGGGACGCACCACGTCACGCTCGAATCGCTCCTCCTGATTGACGACGTAATATGGAATGCCGAGGTGCTCGGCCACGCGGCGCGCGTCGTAGACATCGTCCAGCGAGCAACAACGCCCTTGAACCGACTCTGGCATGCCCTCGCGGCCGGCCAGACGCCGCTGATTCCAAAGTTGCATCGTCAGCCCGATGACGTTGTTCCCTTCGGCGCGCAGCATGGCCGCGACGGTGGATGAATCCACACCGCCCGACATGGCTACGGCAATGGTCTTGGAATTAGTCATCAGCAATCAGCCATCAGCACTCAGCCCGTGAGCGGCGAGCTTGTTGCCCGTTCTGAGCATCAACTCCGCTCATGCGTGGACCCTCTTATACACAGGCGACAGTTCGCGCAGGCGCGCCACGGTGTGCGGAACCAGTGCCAACGCGAAGTCGATATCGTCCGCGGTAGTCTGCTTGCCGAGGCTGAAGCGAATGCTCGCCCGCGCGCGATCCGGTCGCAGCCCCATGGCAATCAACACATGCGACGGCTCGATGGCGCCCGCAGAGCAGGCCGCCCCCGTTGAAATCGCCAATCCCTTGAGATCGAGGGCGATGACCAGGGCTTCGCCTTCGATCGCATCAAAATAAATATTCGTGGTATTCGGCACGCGCGGCGCTCCGTCGCCATTCACTCCGGCGTCCTCGACCTGAGCCAAAATTTCCTGCTCCAGCCGGTCGCGCAAGCCGGCTAGATTGCGATCTTCGCCGCGCTCCATGCTTTGCTTCGCCATCTCCGCCGCTTTGCCCAAGCCGACGATGCCGGGGACGTTTTCCGTCCCAGCGCGCCGGGAGCGTTCATGCCTTCCGCCGTAAAACAGTGGTTCGATCCGAGTTCCCTTCCGGACATAAAGCGCGCCGACTCCCTGTGGCGCGTGCAGCTTGTGCCCGGAAATGGAGAGCAGGTCGCAGCCGATCTTGTTCACATCGATCGAAACCTTCCCCGCCGCCTGGACCGCATCCGTATGGAAGAAAACGTCAGCCTCGGCGGCGATCTTGCCAATCTCCTCCACTGGCTGCAGAATTCCGGTTTCGTTGTTCGCGGCCATGATCGAGATCAGCTTCGTCGAAGGCCGGAGCGCCCGGCGAACATCGTCGGGATCGACCAGGCCACGTCCATCGACGGGGACGTAAGTGACCTCGCAGCCGCGCTCTTCGAGGTGCTTGCACGCGTGCAGCACAGCATGATGCTCGATACTCGAGGTGATGACATGATCTCCAGCAGTCGGCAGGCCCGCGATCGCGAGATTGTCGGCCTCCGTGCCGCCGCTCGTAAATACAATCTCTGAAGCCCGGCAGCCAAGCAAGCCTGCGACCGACTCGCGCGAGCGCTCCACCGCCGCCCGCGTCTCCTGCCCATGATGGTGAATGGAGGAGGCGTTTCCAAAGGTCTCGCCGAAATAAGGGCGCATGGCCTCGAGCACGTCGGGCAGAACCGGCGTGGTGGCGTTGTTGTCGAGGTAAACGCGGCGCATCTGACAATTCTACGATGGGCGAAGGCTTTAGTGGGGATTTACGCAGGCGTCGCGTAGACAACGACGTTTCATCACTTGAGGCCCGCCTGCTTCAAAACGCGATTCAAAGCGAGCTCGTCGGCTTACCGCTGGTCGATCGGCACGTACGGAGCGGGATAGTCGGGTCCTAAATAATCCGCCCGAGGACGGATCAGGCGGTTGTCGTCGAGTTGCTCGATCACATGAGCGGTCCAGCCACTGATGCGGGAGACAGCAAAGACGGGCGTAAACAGGTCCACGTCAATGCCCAGCGTGCGGTAGGTGGAGGCCGAATAGAAGTCCACGTTGGCGTTCAGCTTTTTGTCAGCCTTCACGAATTCTTCGATCCTGCGGGAAAACTCAAACCATTTTGCCTGCCCGCTGGAATTTCCAAGATCGCGCGACATTACCCGCAAGTGCGTGGCGCGGGGATCTTCCGTGTGGTACACACGATGTCCGAAGCCGGGAATCTTTTTCTTCTGAGCCAGCATGCCTTTAACGTAGTCGACGGGGTCGGCGCCGGAACTATCGATGGCTTCCAGGATGTGAAACACGGCTTCGTTGGCTCCGCCATGCAGCGGCCCTTTGAGCGCGCCAATGGCGGAAGTGATGGCGGAATGCATGTCGGACAAGGTCGCGGCGGTGACTCGCGCCGCGAAGGTCGAGGCGTTGAGCTCGTGATCGGCATGAAGAATCAGGGCGATATCCAGGGCGCGCTCGGCGGTCGGCGACGGATGCGTGCCATTCAGCATGAGCAGAAAGTTGGCAGCGTGAGAGAGCGAGCGGTCGGGTTCAACAACCGGCTTTCCCTTCCGAATACGGTCGTAGGCGGCTACGATCATCGCGATCTGCGAGGTCAAACGGATGGACTTGGCCACATTGGCGTTGTGGTCGTTGCTCTTCTCGTCGGGATCGTAGAACGAGAGGGCCGAGACGGCCGTCCGCAGCACATCCATGGGCAACGCATGACGGGGAGCGCTGCGCAGCAGATTGATGACGGAAGCGTCGAGCTTGCGTTCTTCGGCGAGGCGCTCGTGCAGCTCTTTCAGTTCGCCGCGGGTGGGCAGGCGTCCGAACCACAGCAGATAGCAGGTTTCCTCAAAATTCGAGTGGTCGGCTAAATCGTGAATGTCGATGCCCCGATAGGCCAGAACCCCGCGCTCGCCGTCGATGTAACAGATCTTGGAAGTGGTCGCAACGACGCCCTCAAGTCCTTTCGGAGCGTGTGTTGTGGTCAGGCTGGACATAATTTCCCGCTTGATTTTTAAGATGATTACCCCGGTTGCCGAACCGCGTAAAGAGGGACGCGGGGAGCGCAACCATGCTTTTTTTATACGCTAAATGAGGCCAAGTTTCCAATCGCGTCAAAGGGGCATTTTAACAGCTGGCGCTACTCAGTTTAGCGTGGAAGATGGTTCGCAGCGCGAGGGGGATGGGAAGCCGATGGCTTGTCTTTACGCCAGGGAAAGGAAATTGGGCATCACCCCGGCCAAATGCTTAGCGCTGTCTTGCTGAGAATTTGGGATTGCACGTGACGGCTCAGAGGTAGACTGCGGAATTCCTCTAAATTTTGCCCGACATCAGGCACGCCGGGGCCAGGCCAGTCCGTGCCGAACAAAGTCTTCGCGGCGATTTCTTCAAGACGGGGAAAATACTTGAGCAGCGTCTTCGGAGGAATGCCGCTGATGTCGAGGTAAACATTGGGGTGGCGGCGGATCAGGAAGAAAGCGGTGTCCATCCACAGCGGCCGGCCTCCGTGCGCCAGCAGGATTTTGAGCTTGGGGAAATCGATGGCCACGTCGTCGATATGAATCGGATGGCCGTACTTATTTCGCGCTCCGGGAAAGATCGACGTTCCGGTGTGAAACATTACCGGGATTCCATTGGCCTCGGCTGCCCGGTAAATCATTTCCAGCTCTTTCACCCCGCTCAAATAGTCGTTGGGAAACAGCAGCTGATGCGGGGGATGAATCTTGATCATGCGCAGCCCCAGGCGCAGAATCTGTTCCACATCCGCCAAGACGTTGGTCGTGTGCCGCGGATGCAGGCTGCCGCACGAAAGCAGGCGTTTCGGATCTTCCTTTACATAGTCGGCGACAAACTGGTTCACGCCATTGGTGAATCCGATGACCTCGGGCGCGACGTAGTTAATCAGTACCGCGCGGTCAATCCCACAGGCGTCAAGATAGTTCAAAAAGGCCTTGGGCGAGCGGCAGAATTCGGCGATCTGCTCGTAGTTCGCGCGCTTCTTTTTCATCAATTCCAGCGCCTGCGGCTTGAACATCTCCATCGGCTGGATGTGAATGTGGCAATCAGTGATCATGAGATGTCTATCGTTGGAGTTCAGCCCTGAGAACCTTTCAGCAATGTTGGACCGATTCTAATTCGACGCCGCAGCCAGCACGGCTCTCTTGGCAAAAACGCGAATCATCTCCCGGCGATATTCCGGGGTCAACGCCGACGTGGTCAGCGGCCTGGCCGCGCGCGCCGCGAGATCGCCCACAGCATTGGCCAAGTCCTCGTTCACAGCGCTGCCGGTCAGCAGTTCGCCGGCTCCCTTGACCAGCATGGGCTCGGGATTGACCGCTGTAATCGCAACCTGCGCGTTGCCGACGTGTCCGTTCGACCGCTTCATCGCGACTGCGACTCCGGCCAGCGGATAATCGATCGATCCGCGAACTCGCAGCTTGCGATACACTCCGACGTAATTGGCGGAAGCCGCCGGCAAGAAAACTCGCGTGACCAGCTCGTCGGAACGTAATTTGCGGTAGTCGTCGCCCAACCCAGTATAAAACTCAGCAAGCGCCATTCGCCGCCTGCCCTGAGGCCCGGCAATTTCGATTTGCGCGTCCAGGCAAAGCAGAGCCGGAGGAGTGTCGGCGGAAAACACGGCCCAGCATTTCGTCCCACCGGGCGCCACATGGCAGAGATCGCCATCTTTCTTGATGCAAAAGCCGCATCCTTTGCGCCATGTCAGGGACTGGTTGTACCACAGGCAGCGAGTATCGAGGCAAATGTTCCCGCCGATCGTGCCCATGTTGCGAAGCACAGGCGAAGCTACCGTGGCCGCGGCTTCGGTGAGCACCTGATAGTGCCGGCGCAGGAAATCGGACTTCTCGATCGCCCTAAGCGTTGTGAGGGCGCCAATTTCCACGCCGCCATCAGCCTGTGGTTTGATGCCACGCATTTGGGCGATGCCGCGCACGTCGAGCACATACTCCGGCTCAAACAATTTCTGCCGCATGGAAGGGATCAGGTCCGTTCCGCCAGCCAGCACACGAATGTTCCCGGCGTACTTGTGCAGAGATTCCAGAGCCGCATCGACGCTGCGCGGGCGCAGCAGTTTGAATTGCCCGAGGCTCAATCGGCACCTCCCACGGAACCGCCGGGGGCTTGCCGCGAGTGGTCCAGTTCATGCCGAACTGGCCCCTTGCCCTTGAACCAGAGCGCGCCGCCGTGCTCGCGGAATTTCGACGGCGAGGTGGGATCGATTCCTTCAGTGAGATTCAGAGTCTTGGAATTCCGTTTCGCGCGCAGAGCCGCTAACACCCGCTCTGGCGTGAAGGGCGACTCATGCAGGCGGATTCCGACGGCATCATAAATGGCGTTGGCGATCGCGGGAATGGCCGCCGCGAGCGATCCCTCGCTGCACTCTTTCGCTCCAAAGGGACCTTCGGGATCGACGCTCTCCACAATAATTGCTTCGACCTCAGGCGACTCGATGGATGACGGACTGCGATATTCGAGCAGCCCGGGATTCATCAGCATGCCGTCTTTCCAGACCATCTCCTCGGTGAGGGCCTGCCCCATGCCCATCCAGACCGAACCGATGATCTGGCCCTCAACCGCGACGGGATTCAATGCCCGCCCGCAATCATGCGCCGCCCAGATTTTGTGCACCGCGACCTCGCCGGTGTCATCATCGACGCTGACTTCTGCAACCTGCGCCGAATATGAATACGCCGGGGACGGGCCAACTCCAGCGCCCTTGAACTTGCCGCCGCGAGCCTCTGCCGGCGGAGCGTAAGAACCGGTTCCCGTGAGCGCTCCGTGAAAATCAATCGCCGTAACTACAGCTTCCTCGAAGGTCATCGATCCCATGGGAGCTTGTTCGGCTCGCTTCTGCTGCAGCGATCCGCGCAGAATCTGGCCTTCAACATGGCCGCTGACCGATGGCTGATCGGTAACGACGCCGCCAGGCTCTGCCCGGCCGGGCAGCCGAGGGCGGCTGTCCCCACATGTTCCCTGAATGGCTTGACGCTTGGCCACCCTGTCATCGCGGAAAATCAATTCCTCGGCCGAGCACTGCATCTTCCTGGCTGCCGCTGCGGCAATGCGCGCCTTCACTTCCTGCGCCGCGCGCAGCGTGGCGTTTCCCGCCATAAATGTCACGCGGCTGGAATAGGAACCGATATCAATCGGAGTCAGGTCGGTGTCGGCAGCGATCACCTTCACCCGCGACAGCGAGCAGCCGAGCACTTCCGCCGCGATCTGCGCCGTCATCGTGTCCGATCCCTGGCCGATCTCGGACGCGCCGGTGTAGACTACGACGCCGCCATCGCGGTCGATCTTGAGGTTCACGGTCGAGTGCGGCATGTCGGAGCGGATGATCGAATTCGCCGCCCCGCTCACATAGTGGCTGCACGCGATCCCGAGCCCGCGCGATTTCGGCATTTTGCCCTTGCGCTGCTTCCATCCGGAACGCTCGACCACCTTTTCAATGCACTCGGGCAGACCGTAACTCTGAACACGCAGCCCGTTCACGGTGATGCACGGCGGCTTGAGCAAGTTTCGCTGGCGAATCTCCGCCGGATCCATGCCAATCTTTGCCGCAAGTTCGTCAAGCTGCGATTCAAAGGCAAAGCGGACGTTGACCGTGCCATGCCCGCGCATCGCTCCGCACGCGGGCTTGTTGGTGAGCACACGATACCCGTCGTATTGAATATTGCGAATGTCGTACAGCGCGCCCAGCAGCGCCCCGGAGTAGAGAATCGTCACCACGCCGTAGGAGCAATAGGCGCCGCCATCCTGCACCACGCGCGCCTTTACGGCGGTGATGCGTCCGTCATTCGTCACGCCGGTCTTCAGATCGATGATCGTGCGCGGGCGCCCGCGATGCGCCCAAAATACTTCCTCGCGCGTATAAGTGATCTTGACTGGCGCCTGGGCCTTGCGCGCGGCGATCGCGGCAATAATCTCCACGGGAATTACTTCACTCTTGCCGCCGAAGCCGCCCCCGACCAGCGGTTTAATCACGCGAATCTGCGACATCGGCATTTCCAGCACGAGTGACAGCTTGTGCTGCAGGTAATACGGCACTTGTGTGGATGACCAGACCGTCAGCCGTCCCAGATTTCCTGTGTGTGAATCGAGTTCAAACGAGGCCAGCGTGGAATGCGGTTCCATCGCAGCGTGCGTCACCTCGTTGGAAATGAATCGCGCCTCCGCCACCTGATCGGCCTCCGCGAAACCTTTTTCGGGATCGCCAAAGACGTGGTGATAATCCTTTTCCAGATTGTGCGGCTTGCTGTCGTGGATCAAATCGGACTCGGCCTTCATCGACTCTTCGGGATCGAAGTAGGCTGGCAGCGGCTCATAATCCACGTCGACCAGTTCGAGCGCTTTCTCAGCAATCGCTTCGGAAGTGCCAACGACGCAGGCGACGTTATCGCCGACGTAGCGCACCTTATCGAGCGCCAGCGCATACTCGTCATGGCCGACCGGAAGGATTCCGTAGGGATTGGGAGCGTCTTTGCCGACGACGACCGCGATCACCCCATCAAGTGTTTCCGCGCGCGCCGTATCGATTCGCTTGATCCGTGCATGCGGATACGGCGAGTGCAGAATCTTGCCGATGAGCATGCCGGGCAGGCTGAGATCGTCGGTGTACTTGCCCGATCCGGTCGTCTTTCCCGCCGCGTCGACCATCGTGGTGCGCTTGCCGATGATGGAGAAATCGCTCATCCCGCTACTCGCGACTCAGTACTGCAGCCCGCTCCGCATCAATCGCAGCCTTGATGGCTTGATACATCTGGCTGTAGCCGGTGCAGCGGCAAAGATTGCTGCTCAAGGCCGCGCGAATCTCCGCTTCCGACGGATTCGGATTCTCCCCCAGCAGCCACTTCACCGTCATCACGAATCCTGGAGTGCAATAGCCGCATTGCGCCCCGCCCCAGTCCCCATACGCCTTTTGGATCGCCGCCAGGCTTCCGTGCTCGCTTACGCCTTCGATGGTCGTGATCTCCTGCCCTTCGCAACTCGCCGCCAGAAGCGTGCACGACATCATCGCCACGCCATCCACCAGCACGGTGCAGGCTCCGCACGACGAATCATCGCAGCCGCGCTTTGACCCTGTGAGGCCAAGCTCTTGCCGGAGCGTGTCGAGCAAGAGCGCGCTTGGCTCGATGGCAAGCTCGTGTGTGCGGCCGTTGATGCGAAGTTCGATGAGCTCTTTTGTCATTGGTTAGGAAGCTTCCGGCTCCCGGCTTCTACAAGTTCCCTCAGGGGCTAAAGCCCACGTCTTTTGCGGAGCACAACGGCACGGCTGAAGCCGTACCCTTTCAAAACGGCGTCAGGAAAGAACCTCTTCTCAGTCGCTGAACCCGTGCCTTTCAAAACGGCGGTCAGAAAAGAGCCCTTTCTCAGTCGCGGAAGCCGTGACCCTTCCCAAAACCAGTTACAGCTAGATAGCCGCCTCCTACCAGCACCACAGCGAACGACGGTTCGCTGGAAGCCGAGAGCTGGAAGCTGCTTTAGCGCTACTTTCCTATCCACTTCGGCTCGCGCTTCTCCATGACTGCGCTGATGCCCTCGTGCGCATCGGCGGTGTTCATCAGTTCATCGAGATAAATCTTCTCGGAGCGCGCCAGGCCTTTATCGAAGTGCATTGCATCCCAGGCATAGATTGCTTTCTTGGTCACTCGCAATGCGGCGCCACTCAACCGGCGCAGACCGTCCAGGGATTCCTCCACCGCCGCCGGCAATCTGTCATCTGGCACACAGCGGCTTGCCAATCCAATTTCTGCCGCTTCCCTGCCGTTGATTGTCCGCCCGGTCAGAATCAATTCAGCCGCGCGCTTCTGACCTACAAGTGCCGCGAGCGCCGTACAAGCCACTGGCGGATAACATCCCAGCTTAATCTCGGGGAATCCCCACTGCGCGGATTCGCCGGTGTAAACCAGGTCGCAAACCATGGCCAATTCCGCGCCTCCACCCAAACAATGCCCGCGCACGACAGCAATCGTGGCCTTCTTGCTGTTGACGAGTGCGCGGATCACAGCATGAAACTTCGCGAGCATCTCCCCGACCTTGTCCGGTGTATGCGCGGCTACATCGACGCCGGCAGAAAAAGACTTGCCTTCGCCGCTGAGCACGACCATGGAAGTGTCGGAACGCGCCTCGATCTCGCTTAACGATTGGCCCAGTTCCTCCATCATCGGGAGGTCGATGACGTTTAAAGGTGGATTGTGCAGCGTGAGGCGGGCGACGGGAGTAGCGACGTCAGAGGTAAGATGCGAGACGGCTGATTGTGTGGACGGCATAGATTCGGGTTCCCTGCGTTCAACCCCAGCGGCTAGAGAGTTTGCTGAAAAACCGATTTGCGTACCTCAGGGGCTGAAGCCCGCATTTTTCAAGGTTCTAAACGGCACGGCTGAAGCCGTGCCCTTCCCAAAACCGATTTATGAAACACGCTCTAATAGCACTGGACTTATCGCAGCGCTGAAGCACTGCGCCACCCAAGACTCTGGTCTCGTCGAAACCGAGCGTCTCTTACAGATTGATCGCCGACTTCCTGACCTCGCCAATCGAAGCCAGGGGATCGCGCGCGCCGGTCTTCTCCGCAATCCACTTCTTCTCGTTGTCGATGATTTCCAGCAGCAGCTTTTTGTCTCCGGTCGATGGCAGATACTCTTGCACATGCCCTTCGTAAGCGCGATCGTCGAGCGGCTCGCCCGTCTGCGCATGGAATTTCTGCCCCGCCCATTTGCCGATGGCGCGATTGAATTTTATGTCCGGAGCGTAAAGCTTAGGCTCTCCCGCCCGCAGCACGCTATTGAAGCGCTCGATCAATCCCGCCACTTCATCGCGATAAAGATTCCGGTTGTAATCATTCAGATCGTCGAGCTCGGGTGTCTTCTCGTTTTTCGGCTCGTCGTAGCGTCCCTTGATGCCCCACACATACGCCCAGTGCGCCGATGAGGAATGATCGGTTCCGAACAAATCGTAAGAACTCGAAATCCACTTGTTCAGATATTTCTGAATCAGCCACGCCGGAATCACGCCGGCTTCGACGATCCGCCGCAATCCGTCGTTGCCGGTGCCCATGTGAAAAGCCTCTTCGCGCAGCATGTACGACATGGAGCGTCCCAGCGGGGCGAAGGCGGAATACTTCAGCATCTGCAGTTGAAATTTTCCATCGCGATCGACAAAGTCGGTGTAGGTGAAGAAATCCATCCAGTTGTCGACGTCCACGTTGAACGCGCCGAGCAGCCGCTTGTTTTCAAAGGCGCGGCGCTCCAACATCTTCTGCGCTTCTACTTTTCCCGAATAGCCGAAGTGATCGACCAGCAAGGCGCACATCTGCCAGCCGTGGCGCATCTCTTCGATCATGACGCGGGTGATGGCGCGGCGATCCCAGTCCGTCGGAGCGTTCTCCAGCAGATTGCGCTGTTGCTCGACGCTGGCGAATTCGGTGTCGCCCTGGTACACGATCATATTCAGCAGCGCGTCGCGCATCTGCTGCGTCGGCATCTGGCGCAAGTTTTCCCACTTGCGGCGACCCTTGTAGGAACCGAACTCGATCTCGTCAGTATCAATCGCGCCGTAAAGAGTGTCGAAGTGGAAGGAATCAATGTCCTTCGTGTTTACGCCAATCTCTTTGCGCCAGTCGTTGAACAGTCCGATCCAGTCACTGAATGTTCCGATCTTTGCAACTTTGCCCGGCATACTTCAAAAACCTTTCCAGAGGGTGTTTGGTAAACCTTTATGGAGTCGCGAGGCGCAGTCCCGTCAGGGGCTGAAGCCCGCGTTCTCCAAGTTCTAAACGGCACGGCTGAAGCCGTGCCCTTCCCAAAACTGATCTATGAAACACGCTCTAACCACTGGAGGCCACAAAGCAACACTGAGGACAACAATCGATCTTTGTACAACCCCTCATCCTCTGTGGTTATGCTCGTTATCCCATGTTTAGCCAAACTGTTTTCAACTCCGTGTAATGCTCGATGGCGTGCGCCCCGAGTTCGCGGCCAAACCCTGAACTCTTGTATCCACCAAATGGCAGCGACGCATCCATCAACCCGTACGTATTGATCCACACCGTGCCCGCCTTCAGCCGCCGGGAAACGCTGTGGGCTTTCTTCACATCGCGAGTCCAGACAGCCGCCGCAAGCCCGTAAGGATTGTTGTTGGCTTGTTCGATCACTTCGTCCGCGTCATCGAAGGTGAGCACCGAAAGCACGGGGCCGAAGATTTCCTCCCGCGCGATCTTCATATCGTTTTTCACGTCGCCAAAAATTGTTGGCTCGATGAAAAACCCCTTACCGCCATCGACTGCAACGCGTTTGCCGCCAGCCACCAACCTGGCGCCGTCCTTCTTGCCGGCTTCGATGTAGCCAAGCACGGTTTGCATCTGCTCCTGGCTCACAATCGCTCCCAGGCGCGTCTTGGGATCAAGCGGATCAGCCGGCCGCATTTTCGAAGCGCGGGCCACCAGCTTCTCGGTGAACTCATCCCTCACTTTGCTCTCCAGGAAAAGTCGCGAACCGGCGTTGCAGACCTCGCCCTTGCCGTAGAAAATTCCGTTGATTGCGCCTTTCACGGCGTTGTCGATGTCGGCGTCGGCGAAGACTACATTGGGCGACTTGCCGCCCAGTTCGAGGGTGACGCGCTTCAACGTGTCGGCGGCGCCGCGCATGATTTCCTTGCCCACACCGGTCGAGCCGGTGAACGCGATCTTGTCGATGCCGGGATGCGCGACGATGGCCTTGCCAGTCTCAGGCCCTCCGGTGAGAATATTCACCACGCCCGCGGGGAAACCGGCCTCCATCACCAACTCTCCGAATTTCAGCGTGGTGAGCGGAGTTTGTTCCGCCGGCTTGAGGACGAGCGTATTGCCACAAGCCAGCGCGGGACCGACCTTCCACGAGGCCAGCAGCAGGGGAAAATTCCAGGGAACGATCAATCCCACAACGCCGACGGGCTCACGCAATGTATAGGTGAAAGCGGTTTCGAAGCTGTTGATTGTTTCGCCGTGGATTTTCGTCGCCAGGCCCGCGTAGTACCGCAGGACGTCGATCACCATGGGCATATCGACGTAGCGGGATTCAAAAATAGGCTTGCCGTTGTCGAGGGTTTCCAGCTCAGCCAGTTCATCGATATTTTTTTCGACCAGATCGGCCAACTTCCACAACAGCTTTCCGCGTTCGCTCGCAGAAAGCTTGCGCCACGGTCCGCCGCGATCTTCGAAGGCACGACGCGCTGCGGCAACGGCGCGATCTACGTCCTCCGACGAAGCTGCAACCACCTGCGTTAGCACCTCTCCCGTCGCCGGATTGATCGTGTCGAAAGTCTTCGTTCCCTCGACCCACTGGCCGTCAATCATCAAGCGGCCTGGCGAAATAGTCGTTTTGATAGCTGTAATCATCGTGAATTTCACTGCCACTACGGAGCTTCGCTCCCCGTGGACGGCCGAATGCGGCCGTCCCCACACTGGATACTATTTCGCCTTGAAGTTTGCCGGGCGCTTCTCCACGTAAGCGGCCAAGCCTTCCTTTGCGTCTTCACTCTGGAAGAGCAGTTGCTGATTCTCCCGCTCCAGGGCCAGCGCCGACTCCATGGGAATCTCCCAGCCCGATTGCACTGCGCGCTTGATGCGGCCCACGGCCTTCGACGCCTTGTTCGGCGGGCAGAACTGCTTGGCGTATTCCAGGATGCTTTCCATGAAGCCCTCGCGCTCGTAGATGTCGTTGATGATCCCGAGTTCCTGCGCTTCTTCAAAAGAAAACGTGTTGCCGGTCACCATCAGCTCGATCGCCTTGCTTTTGCCCACCAGCCGCGAGAGGCGCTGGGTGCCGCCGGTTCCCGGCAGAACTCCCAGATTCACTTCCGGCAGGCCGATCTTGCCCGCGTCCTTGCGCGCGATCCGCAGGTCGGCGGCCATGGCGATCTCCAGACCGCCGCCCACGCAGTGCCCGTTGATCGCGGCGATCACCAGCTTCGGCGTGTGCTCCAGGCGCAGCAGGGTTTCGTTGGCATGCAGGCAGAAATAATATTTGAATGTCGGATCGACGCTGGAAAGCATTTTGATATTGGCGCCCGCCGAGAAAAATTTGTCGCCGGAACCGGTCAGCAAGATCACATAGACATCGTTATCCATACGCGCTTTCAG
>Ga0070732_10001321_pt1 | contig 13634 bp, 12 predicted proteins | sample Coa_R1_5_FD_66449 | JGI IMG/M metagenome (GOLD analysis project Ga0070732, IMG submission 66449) | Surface soil microbial communities from Centralia Pennsylvania, which are recovering from an underground coalmine fire - Coalmine... | ecosystem: Environmental > Terrestrial > Soil > Unclassified ...
GCCCGCGAGCGCCGCCTTCAGGCAGTCGACGTCATCGCCACACCTGGCCCATCGGAGGTGCCCTCGACTGGCACTCCAGTCGTCCGAGCTGTGCGCTTTTCCGCCTCCAACTCATTACCGCACGAGTAAGTGGCGGGCCCGATTGCAGCGATGACCCGTGATTTCTGGAACACTGTCCAGTGTCATGACGACGACCGAGCCCACCCGTATTGACTTCTACGCGGATCCGCTGTGCCCCTGGTGTTGGCGCACGGCCCTGTGGATCCGCGACGTCGCCCGCCGCCAAGCCGTCGAGATCAACTGGAAACTCTTCAGCCTGATGGTGGTCAACCACCCCGAAGAATTTCAGGATGACCAGTGGCGCAAGTGGTTCGTCCTGGAGCGGGTGCTGCTGGCAGCACGCAAGCAAGGCGGTAACGCGGCCGTCGAGCGGCTGTATATGAGCCTGGGCGAGGCCATCCACGGCGAGGGCCGCCGCGAAGATCTCGCCGCCGAGGCGGGCGTCGTCGAGTGCTTGCGTAAGGCTGGACTGCCCGAGAACCTGTATCGGGATGCGCTGGCGGACGAATCCAACGAGAAAGAGCTCCTGGACGAGCACAAAGCAGCCACCGAGCGCCTGCATGCCTTTGGAGTGCCCACCATCGCGCTGGAGGGCTCGTCGATTGGCGTCTTCGGTCCGGTGATCGAACCGATCCCGACGGGCGCCGAGGCCGATGCCCTCTGGCAGCACGTGCGCTGGATGCTAGAGCAGCCCTACCTGTGGGAGCTCAAACGCGAGCGCACGGTAAAGCTCCAGCCCCAGCACGTGTACTAGCAATTCCTGGCGTTCTGCTTCCCTATCAAGAGAAGAAATTTCCTCTTCCGGTGGTTCCGTAACGCGCCGAGGTTCGGCCCAACCCATTCGCGCAGTGAGTTCAGCGTGGCCCGGTTTCCACGGGCAGCCCGTGGGCAATCCAGCCCGAAAACGAGCCTGGAAAGAGCTGTGCCCCGCGTATCCCAGCCAGCTCCATCGCGACCAGGTCCACGCATGCGCTCACGCCTGAACCGCACGAGACCACAATGGGCTTGCCATCGACCACGCCAAGGGCCGTGAAGTAGTCGCGCAGTTCCTCAGGTGAGCGGAAGTACCCGTTGCTGAGCGTGTCAGAGGTGGGCGCATTCAGTGACCCTGGAATGCGGCCAGCCACCCTGTCTACGGGTTCCACTTCTCCGCGCCAGCGCTCCGGAGCGCGCGCGTCGACCAGGTGCACCTCGTCGCGCTCGAGCCGCTCCTTGAGCTCATCCACGTCGATCGCATCGTCTGCCTGCGCCTTCGCCGTGAACGTTGCGCGTGCTGGTGCCTGCCCCGCACCCCCCTCCGGTGTGCCGCCCGCGGCGAGCCATGCCGCGTAGCCGCCGTCCAGAATCGAGACCCGCGAGTGTCCGAAGTGCCGCAACAGCCACCACAGCCGCGCCGCCCCTGAACCGCCGTCGTCATAGGCGATCACCCAGGTGTCATCGCCCACCCCCGCCCGCTCCATGGCCGTCTGAAACTGCTCAGCCGAAGGCAGCGGATGCCGCCCACCCAGCCCGGGCGCAGTGGCCAGATCCTCGTCCATGTCGACATAGCTCGCCCCAGGGATGTGCCCCGTTAGGAACATCGCCCGCCCCGCGCTCGGGTCCCCCAACTTCCATCTGACATCCACCGCTCGCACCTCCGGCCGCTGAGAGAGCCTGTTCAGCTCGTCCACGCCGACCAGCACGTCAACGCCCATGCGACGATCCTATCGGAGGCGCGCGTCCCTCAGGTACCGAATGCAGTAATCAGCACAGCCAGCGAGTTAAACCACGAATGGATGTTCTGACCGAAAGCATTGACGCCAAGAAGAACAACGAACCCCACGCTGGCGATGAGGAGTCCGTATTCAACAATCTCTTGCGCTCTAGCCCTGGCCCGCACCCGCCTGAAGCTTAGTGCGACGCGGATTGAGGAGCCTACGAGAACGTGGTTACGAACTGGTCAATTCGCGCCATGACCCCGAACTTCGGAGCCTTCGGAGCCGACGAAGGGTTGGAACCCTCGACGCCATGCATTACGAATGTGAGGAGATGGGTGCAGGACCGTGCAGTAGCGGGTAATTTCAAGTTCAGCGGACCCCCAAAGCGTGGTCCGGCGTGCAAGGTTGTAAGGGATCGTGCAGCGGCGAAGGTGCATGATCTGGCAGTGCTGGACGGCGGCATCGGCGGGCGCGCGGGGCCCTTTGGGAGTAAGTCATGACGAAGTCGCCACCGTTACTGGCTGCGAATGAGCACGGCCGCGCTGCCAGGTGCGTGTTTGCAGGTGCGCCTCGGCCGCTGGTCGAACGCAGAGATCACCGCGGCAGAGCGGGCCAGAGCCCTGCGCAAGATCCGCCGACGCCGCGCCGCGGCAGCACTCGATGCCTGATGCTCTCCGCGGCAGCACTCGATGCCTGATGGTCTCCAACGTGTGGCGGCAATCGCTGTGCCGACTGGGTCGCCACAGTGGCCACATGTCGGCATCCTGGTGCGCATTCTGGCAGGGCTCGCGACCAGGCGGATTCATCTGAGGCGGCACCCCAGCAAATCACCTGCTTGGGGGTACCGCTGTCATCGGTCTGGCCGACTCTCAGTTTGTACGTACAAACGTTTTTCTAAGGGGAATCGGTCTATGTTGATGATGCAGCAGCGGGACCGGGCGCAAGGCCTGGTCGAGTATGGACTGATCATTGCTCTTGTAGCCGTTCTTGCCATCGCAGGCTTGATCATCTTTGGTCCCGCGGTGAGCAGTTTGCTCAGCAACCTGGGAGGGTCCGTCTAACCAAGTTAAGTTGGACCGAAGCGCTCCTCACGCCAAGCAACGCCCTGGTTTCGCCTGCCAGGGCGTTTGGCATCCCTACAGACCGCACACCATCGTGATGATCGGTCGTGCTCTGTCGCCGTCAACGCGTTAAGGTGAGATCTGTCCCCGTGCTGCGATCCGTTCGGACTCGTTGGGCGTGCTCGTCGACAAGATAGGCCTGCTCAACGTGGTGACCTTTGCCATGTACGCCCCATCAGGCTCCGATTGTCGCCAGCAGGCCGAGAGCGCCCTGAACTGAAGCTGGAGGGATCTCATCCAGTTCCGCAAGCACCTCGATGGGCATTGCCTCCTGGCCAGGGCAGCCCAACTTGCCCGCCTGCGAGCCCACTACGGCCAGCTCTCGCACTGGATCGTACAGAAGGTCCGGTTGGAATGGGACACCCATACTCATGCGGTTAAGGCGCAAGGCTGCGTAGGGAATGCAGTGCTCTCCTTGAAGCGGACGGCCAGGGCGGTACCTGCCATCTCGGTGGCAGGCTAGCGACTCAAGCACGCTAAGAAATATCAAGGGTATTTAGCAGTGCGTCCTCGATGTCTGTCAGCGCACCGCTGGACAGCACACCGCGGTGCCGCTCCAAACGCGTGACGGCGACGGCGCGAATCTGATCGCACAGTGCGACGGAATCGTTGTCAAGTCCGCCCTCGTAACTTTTGAGCAACACTTGACTGGGGTAAACCGGTTGCCCCCTGTAGGTAGTGCAAGGAACTATGACGACCACACCGCCGCGGTTGATGGCGTTGTTGCTGACAACGATTACTGGTCTGCGTCCGGCTTGCTCCGACCCTTCAGTCGGATCGAGACGGGCGTCGTACACTTCGCCGCGCCTCGCCGCCACTTGTCAGGAGTTGTCGGCGATCTTCAGAGCTTCGTTGGCAGCACCGTCGAGCTCGTCTTCGAGTTGGCGCTGCTGCTCACGATAATCAGAATCTTGCGCCATCCGCTCGAGTTCCGCATTAATCAGCTCCCGTTCCTTATCGGACCGACTACGTCGGCGCGCAAGGGCAGCCGAGGTATCACGGCGATACACGCGGGTAATCGTTGCCATCCTCAGCCCTCCACGACGCATAGACCATGCCGGCTGCGTCGGCTTGGTCGATGGCTCATTCTGGTCCTCACACTTGGCAGTGTCAACACGATACTTAACAACAAGAATCGACCAAATGGTTGCATTTCTGTAGGGACGCCAGCCGAAAAGTACCCTAGGGAAGGGCGCGGTTATGGTCGCCGACGGTGTACCGAACGTTCATGGTGTGCGGCCAGACCCACGCGGCCAGACAGCGGCCAGATAGTTTGGCGACGCATGCCTCGCGACTGCCCTGGATACCGCTAAGGCGTAGTTGAGGGTGTATCAAGCGATCCACTCGACAACACCTTCTTTGTTTGGAGTAATGATGAGTTTGAAACGGGAGCCGACGAAGGGATTCGAACCCCCGACCCATGCTTTACGAAAGCATTGCTCTACCCCTGAGCTACGTCGGCGCGGGCGCTCGCACGGCGCCCCGTGAGTATATCAATCGACTTTGAACGGGTTCGAGCCTGGGCTAACCCAGGCGGCGAGCTCCAGGCCAAGGGTGTCGGCCTCGGCGGCGGCGTCGTCGGCACAGGCGCGGCAGACGCGATGGTGGGTGCGACAGTCCTGGCAGAACATCTGGTGACTGGCCGCCTCGGCGCGACCACAGAAGGCACACTCTCCGTCCATGCCCATCTCCCCTTTGAGAATGGGTCCTGGTGTACTCCTGCCAATAGTCAAACGCGGGTTTGACTGTGGTTACGCCGCGGTGGAGGAACGCCTCAACTGTGCAGCCTTATAATCGTGCGCCCAGGACCACACCACGTGTCCGAGCATGCGGCACCACGGCGCGCTGATGCCCACCCACGAACTCCCGCGACAGCGGTGTCGCGCAGGACCGGTGGCGGCCTCGAGCTGCCGTCCCTGAACCCTCAGGGAGCAGCTCTGCTCAGCGCGAGTCAGGTCGTCCATCTGCAGCGGGCTATCGGGAACCGCGCCACCATTGCGACCCTTCAGCGGCTTGGCAGCTTCCTCCAGGTGCAGCGCCAGCCCAACACCAGCGTCTCGGTCACGGGCGTGACAGTGAGCGCAAGCAAGGTGTCAGTGCCGCCCGAGGCGAGCCTCAACTTGCGCGCCCGCGCTCAACCCGCGACGGCAACTGGCGTGCAGTTCTCGGTTGACAAGGGCAGCGTCAGCCCAACGGGCGTCACCATCGACGCGAGCACGGGTGTGATCACGCTGAGCTCAGGTCAAGCGGGGGGCACCGTCACCATCAAAGCCACCGCCAGCGATGGCAGTTGGGCGAGCATTGAATTGCGGATCATCGAGAAGCCAACGGCGCTCGCGTCGACAACTGCTTCGTCCCAGGGCGGAAACGTGTACGGCGGACAGTTCACCCACACGTTTTCGGACGCCTCGGGCACGCCATCTGGGCTGCTGGGCGAAAACATCAACGAGAAGTTCGACGCGCTCGCCGTGACCACGCCGTTCGGTCCGTTCAACCTCGCGGCCAACGCTGCAGGCTCACACGGTTGGGACCTGGATGCCACGGGCACGATGGCCGGGCCAGACAACGTGACCATAGACAAGTCGGGCGTGGACATTGGCAAGTTCGTCACGAGCGCCTCCAATGCTTCGCCAACGCAGGCGCTGCCGGCGGGCTTCACCATGACCCAGCACTTGCGCGCCAAATCGTTTCCCTCGGGAAACATGGACGCAACACCGTTCGCCGACGTCAATCACGTACGTACGCTCACGACCAACGAGACCTTCAAGGTGAGCGCGGGCGCCCAGAGTGTGGAAGACCCCTACACGGGGCCAGCCGCCTACACCAACGCCTCAGCCGCGCCAGCCACCGTCGACGCGTCTCCGCCCAAGCCCAAGAGCGGCTCCTGGACGCGCAACAAGGTCCAGGTCACGTGTGACGTGATTCCTACCAGCGGAACGAAGGTTTTTTCGATTGTCGGCCCGGCGCTTGGTTGTTCAATTGACGCGACAACAGGCGAGTTGTCGGTGGGCAGCACGCCAGGCACGATCAAGGTGCGCATTTCGTCCGGACCAGGCAGCAAGAACTTCGACGACGTGAGCATCACCATCAATAAGCCCGCGGCGCCGGCGACGCCCGGGCCCTAGTGCGCGGGCGTCGGGGCCGGGATCTTTAGCGACTGGCCGATCTGCAGCTTCTGCGGATCGTCGATGTTGTTGGCGGCCATCAGGTCGTCGGTCTTGATGCGGAATTGCTGCGCGATCGAGGCTGGCGTATCGCCTGGCTTGACGATGTACAGCTGTTCGCCTGGCGTCGGGCTCGGCTCGGGCGTGGGCGGCGCGACGACCGCGATCGGCGTTGGCGTGGGTGGGTTGGCCAACGCAGCCACCCGGCCGGGGCCAGTGGCCCAGTTCAGACCGACGTACAGGAAGGCGGCAAGGCCAAGAACAACCACCACGAATCCGATGATGTAGGGCGTCTGGCGACTCTCGCGCCGAGCCTGGCTGCCATACACGGGGTGGCGGTGTTCGGCTCGCGGAAAGGTGTACCCGCGCCGGGTCGAAGGTCCGTCGCTGGAGTGACCTGTTCGACGGCGATCGCGCCCCTCCATGCCGCGCGAATGATAACGGTGGTTGACAGGCATCGAAAACGGAGTAAGCTTCGCGTTCCCGCAGCAGCCGTATGCCCGATCACAGTGAGGTGTCTTCAAAGGACCGGGACCTGCGACCGACCGCGCGTTCGGGGCAGGCCGCGCAGGGCAACTTCGGCGAAGCGCAAACTCAGAGCGCGCGCAGCGACCCGGATCAAGACACCGACCTGCGGCCTATTGCGCTGCTGCGCGATCCGCGCATGTCGCAGGGCATGGGCGGGCAGTCGATGCGGGCCAGGCTCATTCGGCAACTGCAGCGCGACTCGGGTAACAGCTACACAGCCGGTGTCGTCGCGCGCATGCGCGCCGAACCCATGGTCGTGCAGCGCTCACCGGCTCCGCCGGCGCCCGCCGATACCAAGCAGGCGACGCCAGCCCAATCACCTTCTGGTGCACCGGGCGCCGCGCCATCACCGGTGCCGGGCCCCGCGGACGGCGGCGGGGGCGGAGTTGGACCGGGCGGCGCAGGAGGCAGTGGCGGGCCAGGCGCATCAAGTGGGGGTGGCGCTGGCGGCACAGGACCAGCCGCAACACAGACCCCGGCCAGTGGTTCAGCGTCGGGCTCGGGCTCGGGTGGGGACGCGGGCGCGGTCGGGGTGGACTTCGCGGCATTTGTCGGGAGCGCCCAGTTGGCCAAGAACCAGATGTTCGAGGCTGCGACCGCGCGCAAGCAGCGCATCGGCGCGGCCGCGGACGCCGAGAAGATCGCGGTCGGCCAGATGCTGGACGAGCACGTCCGCCGGCTCGGCGACCTGTACGACGCCGGCATCAAACGTACGCAGGACACAACCGAGCGACTGCGGACGCAAATCACCGCCGCGCGCGATGAGCAGGTCGCCGCCGTGCGGGCCAATGCGGACACTGAGCTCGACAATCTCACCGCGATTGTCACCGCGAACCAGACCGCTATCCGGCAGCTCTCTGGCGGCCAGGCCAAGGCGGCGACCGATGGAGGCGAGGCTGAGGCCGCGCGCGCACTGACCGGAAGTCAGCAACGGGCGGACCAGGCCCAAGCGTTCGGAGCTCAGAAGATCGCTCAATTTGCTGGCATAAGCGGCGCTGGCGACATCACGAGGCTCGTCCAGGAGAAGCTGCCGGGCCTGATCCAGGGCTTCCAGCAGACCGGCAACGAGCTGGCGACGATGGCTCGCGGCGACGCGGCGACGATGGCCGGCAATTTCACCCGGGAAGGAGAGCAGCTCGCGTCGGGCGAGTTCACGAAACCGCTCGACAAGGGCCGCGCCAAGATCACCAGCATTCGCGACGACGCCGTCGCGGACATCAACAAGCTCGCACAAGACGCGCTGAAGGAGGTCGATAAGCAGTCAGAAGCCCTGCTGCGCGATCTTCGAGCGGGCAAGGATCGAGATTCAGAAGCCATTCGGCAATCGTTGCCACTCGCAGTTGAGGACATCAACGGTGGTTGCAAGGCCGCCCAGGACAAGGTTGACGCGTCAACGCAACAGGGCGGACAGGACGTCGACCAGTTCACGGGCGAGGTCCAGAAAGCCAGTCCGGACGGCCCATTTGTACGCGAGGCCCAGGCCGGCCTCGACCAGGCCGTGCAGCAGCACGGGGCTGAGATCGACGGCTTCGCCAACTCCGCCATCGCCGCCTTCCCCGACGGTACCAGCAAGGCTCGCGAACAGTCGGCGAGCATGGTCGACAAGGTCGGCGGCTCGATCGACAAGGTCATCGAATTCTTCGAAAACGGCGGAAAAGAGCTAGCGAGCAAGCTGAGTCAAAAAGCGGGCGAAATCGCAAACAAGGCCCATGCTGGCATGCGCGAGATCACAGGTGACGCCTCCGACAAGCTTGGTCAGGCCATCCGCGAAGCCATGGAAAAGTGGGACACTCAGCGGATCGACGGGCTGCGCAGTATCAGCAGCAAGGTCGATCTGGGCCTGGCGCGCGAGGACATGGCGCTCGCCGAGTTCAAGTCGCAGGTGGATGCCAAAGCGGCCGAATTGGGAGCGAAGGGTGGCGGCAGCGGCGTGCTCGCGGCGATTGGCGACGCACTCCTTGCCGTCGTCAAGTTCATTGGAGGCGCGATCGTCGGGTTCTTCGAACAGGCCTGGGTTGCGCTGAAGGCGATCTGGGAGCTCATCAAGAAGCCCCTGTTCTGGATTGTCGTCGCGATCGTCGCAGTCGTGCTGATCGCGCTGATCATCATCTTCGGCTGGGAGGCGATCGTCGCCGCGCTCGGCTACGTGCTCAAGGCGCTGGTGGTGCTGGGCATCATCGCCGGCATTGCGTTCGCGAGCTACTACGTCTACTTGATGATCACCAAGCCGAACCTGAGCGCGTACGAGCGCGGCAAGCTGTTCGGCCGTGCCATCTTTGAAGTCGTTCTGGCCTTTGCGGGGACCGGTGTCTGGGCGCGTCTGGGGCGCTTCCTCGGCGAGATTGGCCAGATCGCCAGGCTGATCGACCGAATCGGCAACGTGCTGCGAGCCGCTCAATTGTTCAGTCGAATCCGCGACCTGGAGCTGCTCGCCAACCTTCTCGAGAAGGCAGGTGACGCCGAGCGGTTGCTGCAGATGCTCGACAAGGTTGGCGACGCGGAGAAGCTCCTGGCGTTGCTGAACAAGGTTGGCGATGCCGAACTCACCTTCAAGCTCATCGAGAAAGTCAGCAGCGCCGACAAGTTGTTGACGTTGCTCGGGCGTGTCCCCAAAGCCGAGCAAGTGCTGACCTTGTTGGAGAAAGTCGGCGACGCCGACAAGCTGATCGCGCTCCTCGACAAGATGCCTGACGTCGAAGAGCTGTTGAAGCTGCTGGCGAAAGTGCCCAACCCGGACACGTTACTCAGCCTGCTTCAGAAGGTCGCGGATGGGCCGAAGTTGCTGGCGCTGCTCGAAAAAGTGCCGAACGCCGACACGCTGCTCAAGCTGCTCGACAAGCTCGCCAACCCCGATCAGCTCCTTTCGTTGTTGGACAAAGTCAAGGACCCCGACAAACTGCTGCAGCTGCTGGACGTGGTCCCGGACTTCGGCAAGTTGCAGCGTCTTCTGGACAAAGTGCGCGATGCCGACAAGCTCATCCAGCTACTCCAAAAGGCACCCGATGCGGACAAGCTGCTGGAGCTGCTGAACCTGATCGAGGCCGTGACCGGTACGGCTGACGCGGACAAAGCGCTGCAGGCCTTGAACCAGGTCCCGGATATCGACCTGCTGTTGCTTTCAATCGACCCCGCCAACAAGGCCCAACTCATCACGCCCAAAGGGCTGGCTGAGGGCCGCATCGGTCTGGACCTCAAAACAAGCGGCAAGCTTCCGGGCCTCACGCGTGACCCGAGTGGCGCGGCTGAGTTCCTCGACGGCAAAGCTGCCTGGGACATCAAGGGATTCAACTCGAGTCGACCGCCGACCCAGGGCGGCTTCGACCTCGTCCGTGATATGCAAAAAATTACGGACTCGATCAGCCAGGGTGAGAACGTGATCGTGGACACGTCGAAGATGTCTCCCGCGGATATCGCCGCCTTGCAGGCTGAAGTCGCAAGGCGTGGCCTGGCAAGCCAGGTCGTGTTCCATCCGTGATGCTGCGCCGGTGATTGCCGATCTCGCTTCGCGGCTTGCCGCGCACGAGGAGTGGCTGAGCTCGCTCGGCCAGTCTGGGCAGCAGCTGGTCCTGGTTGGTGCAGACCTGGCAGGTGTTGATCTCTCTGGTCGAAATCTGACGGAGGCTGATCTTGCAGAAGCGAACCTGTCGAACGCGAACCTGAGTGAAACCAACTTGTTTGGGGCGAACCTCGCTTCCGCGAACCTGGAGTGCGCCGCGCTGGTAACCGCCGATCTCACCAAGGCCAACCTGGATCACGCGCGACTGTTCAGGGCCGATCTACGGAACGCACGCGCCTTTCGCGCCAGCTTCGCCAGCGCCGACCTGACTGATGCGAACCTGACCGGGGCTGATCTCCGACTCGCCTACTTGCACGGAGCCAAGTTAGACGGCGCCAAAGGTCTGGACGGCAGTCAAGCGTCCACGGAGACGTAAGCAGGTCAATCTTCGCGGTCGAGCTCGAACGCGGCGTGCAGCAGGCGGACCGCGTCTTCGGCCCTGCCGCGCGGGATGACGCACGTGATCCGTATGTCCGAGGTGCTGATGATGCTGATGTTGACCTTACCTCTGGCAAGCGTGCCGAACATCCGCGCAGCGTAGCCGGGCGCACTCTGCATGCCTGTTCCGACGATGCTGACTTTGGCCAGGTCATCGGCCGTGTCGATCGTGGCCGCGCCGATGCGTGGCGCCACGCCGCGGGTGATCTCGACCGCCCGCTCCAGCGAGCCCCGCGAGACCGTGAACGACAGGTCGGTCGTACCGTCGGCGCCGCTCGATTGCGCGATGGTGTCGACGCTGATGCCGGCCTGAGCCAACGGCTCGAAGATCGCCGCCGCGACGCCCGGTCGATCCGGCACACCCATCAACGTGATGCGGGCGACGTCCAGGTCGTGGGCAATGCCGCGCACGTTTTTGCGAACTTCCATTGGCATATTTTTTTCAGAGTCTCCGTCCCGATGGATCAGGGTGCCGGGGCTATCCGTAAATGACGAGGCCACGAGAATCGGCATGCTGTACAACTCGCCGAGCTCTACCGCCCGTGGATGCATGACGCGCGCCCCCAGCTGCGCCAGCTCGAGCATCTCCTCGTAGCCGATCTCAGTCAGTTTGCGTGCGTTGGGAACCACGCGCGGATCGGCCGTAAAGATGCCTTCGACATCCGTATAGATGTCGCAGCGTTCGGCGCCGAGCGCGCACGCCACGGCCACCGCCGTGGTATCGGATCCGCCGCGGCCAAGCGTCGTCACGTCCTGATTCTCGGTGACGCCCTGGAAGCCAGTCACAATGACGACCCTGCCGTGGTGCAGCTCCGTGGACATGCGCTCGGGATGAATATCCGTGATGCGTGCGCGTGAAAACACGCGCGTGGAGCGAATTCCAGCCTGAGCCCCATTGAGCGAGACGGCCGGCTGATGCAGCTCGTGCAGCGCCATCGCCAGAAGCGTGGCGCTCACTGTTTCGCCCGTTGAGAGCAGCAAGTCCATCTCTCGCTCGGGCGGACGGGAAGACACTTTGTTGGCGAGATCGATCAGCTCATCGGTGGTGTCGCCCATCGCAGACACCACCACGACCAGCGGCCGACCCGTCGCCGCCGTTCGCGCGACGCGCGTGGCCGCTGCCCGAATGCGGTCGGCGGTTGCCAGCGAGGACCCGCCGTATTTCTGGACAACCAGACCAGGCAGCGGATCAGTCGTCGACGACATGCGCACCCTGTTGCGTCAGTCCAAGCACGAGTGTGGCGCCAGCCGCCTCCGTCTTTCGGGCCGCCATCTCGAACGCCTCCTTGACTGCTGCAATTTCGGTTTCACGACACAGCGCCAGAATGGTTGGCCCTGCACCTGAGACGAACGCGCCAAGCGCACCTGCCGACATCGCGGATTCCATGAGCGTAGCGCCAGCAGGAAAGAGCGGCAGGCGGTAGGGCTGGTGCAAGCGATCGCGCGTTGCTTCCCGCAACAGATCGAAACGGCCGGAGCTCAAGGCAGCAACCATGAGGCTGGCGCGGCCGACGTTGAACACGGCGTCGGGCAGGCTCACGCCGGACGGCAGCAGTTGCCGCGCCTTGTGCGTCGCGATGCCAACCTCGGGGACGAAACACACCGCCTGCAACGTGCCCGCCACGGCGACCGGTGCCTGGATGACGCGGTCGTCGTCGGTGCACAGCGCAACGCGCACACCCCCGAGCAGGCATGGCGCGATATTGTCGGGGTGGCCTTCAAGTCGCGTCGCGAGGTCCAGCAGGGCTGCGTCGTGCAACGGACCACCCAGAGCGCGGTTGCCCAGGAGCACGCCGCAAACGATGGCCGCGGCGCTGCTGCCGAGACCGCGGCTGAACACGATGCCGTTCGTGCAGTCCAACTGAAAGCCCGAGTAGGTCGCACCGACGGCGTCATACGTGGCCCGCGCTGCGCGCAATATCAGGTTGGACTCGTCCTGGGTGGTGCTGGGCACCGCGCGAACCTCGTTCCACAAATCCAGCGCCAGGCCGAGGCAATCGAAACCCGCGCCGAGATTGGCGCTCGTAGCGGGCGCGCGGACGACGATGCTCTGCACGCCAGGGCGTCAGTGGGGTGTGAAGGTTGTCGTCCAGGACAGCTGCTGGTCCCCAACCTGGGTGAACACGTGAACGGTCACGGGGTAGTTCGGCGTGGCAGCGCCGATATTGAAGGTGACCGACGCAGCGCCGTTGTTGTCCGTCTTGACAGTACCCGTTGCAGGCCAGCGCTCCGTTGTGGTGCGGTACTGGACAGAGAGCCAGACGTCCGAGCCTGGGACCGCCTGACCATCGCGGCGGAGGTGAATCTGCACGGTCTCTGACGAGTTCTGCGCGGGCGTCGGGTTGGACACGGTCACGTTCGACGACGCGTATTGGGCCGAAACACTCGGCTCGGGCGTTGGGGTCGCTTCAGCCGTGGGTACAGCCGTGACCGTGACGTTGAGGACGGGGCGCGAATTGGTCGACAGCGGCAAAACGGCCTGAAGCGCGTTGAGGGCCGACAAATTGATCGTCAGGCGAGGGATCAGCAGGAACCCGGCAATCACGGCGAGCCCAACGACAGTGATGACTACGGCCACGTCGCCGAGGCCGGGGTAGTGCGGTTGAACGGCATGTCGCGGACGGCGGCGTTTGGTGAGCCGAGTAGCGGTCTTGGCGCCGGGGCGAATCGGCGTTGGTCCCCCGGGCGCAAGCGCCAGCGCTGTTCGCATACGGTCGTAGTCCGCCCGCCGCACCGGATTGCCGAGCACTTCGTAGGCCTGGTTCAGCTGTTTCAGCGCCTGGTTGCTGTAGCCGCCCGCCGTGAGCTTCGACGCCATACGCCGATAGGAGGTCCGGATCTCATCGTCAGACGCGGTTGGCTCCAGGCCAAGGATCGCGTACAGGCCCGGGTCAACTTTGAGTCTTGGTCCGACCGCCTCACTGGCGGGAATAATGGCCGTTTCCTGCTCGGCGAGCACGGGCAGAAGCGACGTCTCGCCATCTGACGTGGAGGACTCCTCAGTCGGAGTAGCGGCTGAGGGCTCAGCTGTGCCGTTGACGTGCGTGTGCGCGTCCTGGTCCGCGGTGCG
>Ga0070732_10001322_pt1 | contig 13632 bp, 11 predicted proteins | sample Coa_R1_5_FD_66449 | JGI IMG/M metagenome (GOLD analysis project Ga0070732, IMG submission 66449) | Surface soil microbial communities from Centralia Pennsylvania, which are recovering from an underground coalmine fire - Coalmine... | ecosystem: Environmental > Terrestrial > Soil > Unclassified ...
CAGAATCCCCAGCTTTCTTTGTAGTATGACGTGCGATACGGGATCCAGTCGGGATAGTCCGGCAAGGTGTGTAGGTGTTCTTTTAGCGCTTTGACCCCCATTCGGGTGCGGATCGGAACGCTGTAGTTCACCACATGCAGGTTCGATTTATGAAAGTCAATTATGCGCTCACCATCGGAATTTTTGACGTAGGCGTCATGGATGTTCCACTCTTTGGGAACAGTCCAGTCAAAAACCGGTGTTCCTGTCGGAACCTCGTGAATCGCCAACGGAATGTTTTTCTGAATGATCGAGAGGGTTTGCCGTAGGCCGTCACCTGTGATGCTGCGGCAAATGGGGTAGAGCTCGGCGATCAGTTCATACATGGCCTGCCCAAGATCCAAGGTGGCGCTCGCGATGATACTGGGACTTGGGCAAACCATATCAGACATTGTAGTCAGCATAGCTCTGGTCGCGGTCAGAGATGACAGAGGGGGTGGAGGGCCACAGGATACCGAAGGCAGGGTCATTCCATCTGACACCCTTGCTCGACTCTGGAGAATAGAACTCAGACATCTGATAGAAAACTTCGGTGTTGTCCTCCAGCGTCATAAATCCATGGGCTAGTCCCTCAGGCACATAAAGCATGTCGTGGTTCGCGGCTGACAGTGTGAGGACCACATGTTTCCTGAAGTCGGGCGAGCCCGGGCGTAGGTCCACAATGACATCGTAAATCGCTCCTGCCGTGCAGCGTACCAGCTTGGCTTCTTGATGAGGGACACTCTGGTAATGCAAACCTCGCAATGTGCCCTTGTGCGCATTAAACGAGACGTTGCACTGCACAACTCGCGGGTTTAACCCGTGTGCCTCGCATTCACTCTGGCACCAACTGCGGGCGAAGAAACCGCGCTCATCCTCCCGCTTTTCCAATCTTACGAGGAAAGCTCCTTTGAGCTCAGTCTCCTCGAATATCACTGGCAAACCTCTGCACTCGGGATGGGCACGATGAACCGCCCGCCCCATTCGCGGATGTAGGCGATCTGTTCCATAATCTCGCGCTTCAGGTTCCAGGGAAGAATCAGGACGTAGTCCGGTTTGGTTTGCCGGATTTTGTCCGGCGGAAAGATCGGAATATGTGTACCCGGCAAAAACTTACCGTGTTTGTAGGGGCTGCGATCCACAGTGTAATCGAGAAAATCAGAGCGGATGCCGCAGTAGTTTAGCAGCGTGTTGCCCTTGCCGGGCGCGCCATAGCCCACGATAGACTTCCCGTCCCGCTTGGCGCGGATCAGCAGGTCGAGCAGGTTCCGCTTAGTCTCCTCCACTTGCCGGCCGAAAGATGAATAATGTTCGAGACGGGCAAATCCGGCAGCTATCTCCCGCTTACGAAGCACAATAAGCCGCTCACTTACGGGTTTGGAGGCGTCCTCAGTGTGTCGTGCGTAAATCCTCAGCGAACCACCATGCGTAGGAAGTTCCTCTGCGTCGAACAGTGTAAGCCCGCGGGCGAGAAATATCTTCTCTGTCGTAATGAGTGAGAAGTACGAGAAGTGTTCGTGATAGATGGTGTCGAACTGATTGCCCTCCATAAGGCTCATCAGGTGAGGAAATTCCATTGTGATGATACCTGTAGGGTTAAGCAAACTCTTCATGCCAGCCACGAAGTCGTTAAGATTAGGGACCTGAGCGAGCGTGTTGTTGCCTAGGAGCAGGTCGGCCTGCATTCCGTCGCGGCGCAGCTCGTTCGCTAGCTCCTCGCCAAAAAACCTCACGAGCGTGGGAACGCCCTTTTCTTCGGCCGCGCGGGCCACGTTGGCTGCGGGCTCTATGCCCAGTGCGGGGATGCCCTTACGCACGAAGTACTGCAGCAGGTAACCGTCATTACTGGCGATTTCGACTACTTGACTAAAGGAATTCAGCCCTAGCCGTCGAACAATCATGTCCGTGTAGTCACTGGCATGTTTGAGCCAGCTGTCGGAGTAGGAAGAGAAGTATGCGTATTCGCTGAAGATTTCCGTCGGCCCGACGTATTCCTGCAACTGCACCAGGAAACACTTCTCACAAACCCGCACATTGAGAGGATAGAAGGCCTCCATCTGGTTGAGCTGCTCCGCCGAGAGGAAGCTTTCGCACAGAGGAGACATGCCCAAATCGACGAACGTGTGGTGGAGAGGCGCTTCGCAAAACCGGCAGGTCGGCGCTTGCTGTATTTCACTTTTACTTTCCTTTGCTCGCCACACAGAAGTGCCAAGTGCTGTAGGAAATTCTTTCATGATTTGTTCCCGGGTATTGATTAAGACACTGCGGGGCGTCGATGGGCTAATCGCCAGCGTTCTTCAATTCGCCGGAAAGGCTCGCCGAACGCACCCATGACTTCTCGCAACGCGTACACGCACAAGCTAGCGAAGCTCATCTGACATCCGAGCTGCTGCCATTGATTGCGTTGGAAGTTCCAGAACTCCGTGCCTCGGAAAGCAAACATACTGCGTCCGAGGAAGCGGCCGTACGCCGCAACTTCGCGTTTCCAGCAGCCGTCGTATTCAGCGGCGGAGAGATAGGTGTGCCCGAAGCGAATCAGCAAGCGCAACGTCTCCGGGCAGGTCACACCCAGCCCGTACGCGGTTTGTGTCAAAGATTCCACGTGTTCGCGCACTCCGGTCAGAACCTGGTGCACAAAGGCCAAATCCCACTGCGCGAGAACCGCCAGGCCCAGATGGCAGTCGCTTGCGGAAAGAATCTCGGGTGACTCGTCAAATAGTGCCTGGCGCGACCGCACAACATCACTGCGGATCAGCAATGAACTCGGTGTGAAGGTGAAGCGGATGCTCCCCTGCAAGTAGGAACGGCCCGCCTCCTTACCCTGCACCAGCGGATTGGGGTAAGGCATCTCCACGTTCAACACCGTTCTCTCGATCGTGTGCGACTTCCCGGTGCTCTTTTCCAGCAACACGTAGCTTGAGACCAAAGCTGCCGATGGACTGGCCTCGGCGCATTCGACCATTTTGCGCAGGCAATCCGGGAAAAGCCAATCATCCGCGTGCACAATCTTGCAATACTTGCTCTGCGGCGCGATGTGGCGGATCGAATTATTCCAGTTGGCCAGCGCTTTGAGGTGTTCGCGATTGCGGATTACCCGGACACGCGGATCCTGGCGGGCATAGGCAGCCACGATCTCCCCAGTCTCATCGGTACTGCAATTGTCCACGATGAGATATTCCCAATTCTTATACGTTTGGGCGAGAACACTCTCGACGCACTGTGCCAAGTACCTTCCGCCGTTGTAGACAGGCGTAACAACACTAACCAAAGGTTCATTAATACACTGCATCATTGAACTCTAACTCCGCAGAGCGACTCAAACAATCCTGCCATACCAAATTTGATCAATCGTTCGGCGTTTCCGAGGCCGGTTGCTGAAATCGGTTGAGAACTAAGACCGTAATGAGTTCCCGCAACTCCGGAGTCGTGTGGATCACTCCGAGGTAGTAGACAAAAAACAAGATCGTGGACAGAAGCAGTACCGTGAGTGGTGGGGCTCCGAAAAGCTTGGCCGCTAAGACAATTGCACAGTAGGGAAGAAATGTGACCGCATGTTTTAGCAGAATGCGCAAGGGCCGAGAGTACGGCAAGCCGCATTTCCCTAGGATCGCCAGACAGTAATAGCCGTAGACGAGCACACCAGAGGCCGAGAAGAACGCAAGAGTCAATCGTGGGCTGCCCGAATACCCTCCGACTAGCAAAGAGATGAAGCGTGTGCCGAGAATGAGAGCATTGATGCGCAGATCAAGCGCCTGTTCCTCGAGTACATCGAGCACGGAGCCAAGAGGAGCCGAAGCAAACCAGAAGAAAGCCCAAAGACTGAGTATCTCTGTGTAAACTCCGGCTTCTGCCCATCGGGCTCCAAAAACCAACACAAATAGCTCCTTGCCCACTAACGTGAGGAGAAGGAAGGGCAACATTCCCAGGGTGACCAGCGATTCGAAAGTGCGCTCGACCAAGCTGCCCAAAGTTCCTTCATGCCGCGCGGCAGCAGCACGTTGCGAGAAGACGCGCGAAATGTTGAGCCCGATGAGACTCATCGGGATTCGGATCAATCGGTTGCCCAAAGCATATTGACCGACCACCATGGTGGAGAAAAACCCCGACAAGAAAAATGATGGCATCTCCCAGGAAAGGGAGTTAAGAACGGCAGCGCCCGTGCTGTACTTGGGAAACTTGTGATAGCGATAGAGGACCTCGGTCAGCTGGCGGGTGTTTATTCGCCTGATTAAGCCGGGCCAGCACTCTCGCCAGGTCTCGACGGCCAGGAGGAGCGCGGCGATCACTTGTCCAATAATGGCGCCGACAATAAGAGCGCCACCGCTCGCATGCCGCGTGACGCCCGCTGCAATTGCAAAAAATAGGTAGGATACAGCGCTTAACACCTGGGCGATTGTTACCAGAGAAAAGTTACGTTTGCGGGTATGCCAGCTGTTGAGAGCGGCAAGTAGTCCCAGCAGAAAAACATTAACTGGCACCATCCACAAATATGGACCCAGCCCTGGGGCATTTAGCCGCTCGAGCAATAGGGGCCTTCCCAGAGTCACGATCATCACCGACAAAGCCGTGATTAACACCACGCAGAGCAGACTGACGCCGACGAGATTGAACGCCTCTTCGTCGCTTGCCGGCACAATGATGGAACGGTCGTACCTGAGGCAAACCACGATCGCAAGCACACCGCTGATGGAAGTGAACAGGGCGGCGATACCGAACGCTTGGGGAGCGAACAACCTCGCAATCAGGGGAGCGGCGCACACACTGATGATCTGAGCCACAACCGTTCCGGAGGTGAGCTTCAGCACGTCCACCGTGAATCTGTTCTTGCGTTCACGCGGTACTGCAGAGACCGACTGTCCGTTCGAGAGCAGAACCGATTGCGGTTTGGTTTCCTTTACGATTTGCACCTCATGCTCGCAAACGATCTTCTCCAGCGCCGGAAAATCCACTGCTGGGTTTGGCTCGGAGAACGCCGATTGTCGGTCACAATTCATAGCTCTTGTTTGCGCGCGGCTCGCACTGAAACGGGGGCGTCGCACAGCATCGAGGGAAGCTCGGCTGCGCGTGCGCCACCAAGCAGCCTCGCGTAGCAGTCTCGGGTTTGCTTGGCGATAGTCGACCAGGATTTTTGACAATCCATGATCGAAGGCTTCCTTGCCAATTTTTCCCGCGCTTGCGGATCCCGAATAAGTCCGTCGAGACGCATCGCCAATCCTTGCACGTCGCCGTATTCGACCAACAAGCCACCCCCGTTCAGCGCTTCGCGCAGGCCGGGAAGTGACGTTGCAATGATGGGCTTGCCAAAGGCAATTCCGGTCATTAACGCTCCGCTTTGCGTAATTTCGCGATACGGGTACACCGCGATATCCGCCGCGTGGTAATAGAGTGGCAGTCGGTGCGATGCCACGTATCGGAAATCGAGCCGCACAGAGGACCGAAGATCGAGCGCATCGACTCGATCCTCAATCTTTTTCAGCCAACTCGTTTCGCCGGTGCCCACAACCAGTAACCGCGCATTTGGCCGACTGGCCTGCACGCTTTTCCAGGCCTCCAGAAGAAACTCAAGACCTTTGTACGGCCTGACGTTGCCCTGATGGAGCACAACGCAGTCATCTTCGGAAAAACCCAACTGTCGCTTTGCCTCTTGTGGTTCCATGGCCGCGCAGTCGTAGAACAAAGGGCCGTGAGGAATCACAGAAATCTTCTCAGGTGCGAGGCCGAATTCCTCGATAAGCCGCTGCCGAGCGTCCTGAGTGTGGCAGATGAGTGCGTCCATCAGCCGGTAAACATCTGCGAAAATTTCCTTTAGACCGATCTCAACATCGTGGGGAAGAACGTTGTGAACGGTATAGGCGAGTTTGATTCCGCGTTTCCTGGCTACTTCGAGGAACCACAGTTCCAGCTGCAGACCTTGATCCACGAGCGGTATCCATTGCACGTGAATAATGTCGGGCGGAATGGCCAGAAAACGAGCCGTCAGGCTGGAGAGATTGCCACAGAACTCCAGGAACTTGAGCGAGCGTCGCATTCGTGTACCGCCAACCTTTAGGCCGGACACGACGCTGCACAATCCGGGATTAATATTCAGTTTTCGTTGCCGAAAGTAGTCTGGCTCCAAGTGAAACCGCGTTGAGCCCAAAGTGCACGCGATTCCCTCGCCACGAAGCGCCTGGCAAAGATACGCGTTGTAAAACGGGACCTGACACCACAGATCCATCATGTAAACGTTCAGCATTTTCGAGAAGATCCGCTGGGGCCGGGAAACGATGGTGAGATTGCAACGGGTACCGAGGTACGAGCATTAGTCCGATGCACCGCTTCAGGCCATCGCAACAATTACAGCATCCCGATTTCGCGTCCTTGCTTCCATCTGTTCATGGCGCGCATTCCAATGTTGAGCTAACTCGCCGGGTGTGGTGAGCCACGCAGACGAATCTTCGAACAGATGCATGAGTTCCAACAGACGCGTTAAATAGCCTTGGTAGCAGTAACTATTGCAGACGGTCTCGGTATGCCAGTCAAGCGTGCCCACACCCCCAGACGACTTGATGCGTCGGATCAGATCCCAAGCTTGCGCAGCTGCCTGCATGGAAGGCTCGGCTGACTTGCAAATGTGTCCGTCCATGAGGGCGGTTGGAATTTCCCAGATGTTTATAGGCGCTTGCTGCTCGAGATCGAAGGGCATGTAGGGCAAGCAAGTTCCGGCGCGAAGACCCGCACGGTCGCGCCAGGCAATCGAGGCATCGTAATGAAATCCCGCCTCTTCGTGTAGACGAAACGTGAGATACGGACGGCGCCAGTCCAGCGCCCAATAATGATGACGCAGTCCGGAAATACTCTTGCCCAACTGGCGCTCAATGAACTCTTTGCCCCATACGAACGCCGACGGGTCTTCCTTGGCGTGGATAGGTGCGTGGAATCCAAACTCCCAGCCGTCATCCGCCATGGACCGAAGCAGGTTCCAATCTATATCCTGCTCCACTACGCTGGACCGGCAGTCGTTCAGGTCTCGCTTCAACTTCGGCGATTTGGCATAGAGAAAGAAGCAACTGCGTAGCCGGGCAGCTTCAATCTCACGCCACTGAGGAAAACCAAACAGCGGATTGCGATCAGCTTTCCGAAGGTAGCGGAATCCGTCCCGGAACATCCGGAGGTGGGCGGTGTCACGCCGGATCAGGCCCTTGGCGAGGTTGTACAACATTTCCATTCCGGCTCCCAGGGAGACGGCATCCGTATCATGCGTGAGCACCACCGCGTACTGCTTGCCGCTGGGCCAGCGTGGAACCGCGGACTCCTTGAGTCCAGCACGGATATGAGACAGTCTTTGCAGAAGTATGGCAGCGTGGTTTTCAACCAGAGGCTCCGCGCACATCCGTTCTCGCGCAGCGGGAAGACTTGAAACGCTGAAGACGCCGCGACGGTCACGGTGCTCTTCCGAGACTTGATCTTCATCTAGCAGACTTATCAGGCGAAATGTAGTTCCAATAAGGTCCCACGTGTCCGGCGTAGCTTTCTCACGACCCCAAACCTTCGTTTCATCGACGGTAAGGTGGGTGTGCTTCGCGTCAGGTTCGTATGCGCTGACGTCGCAGGGCAGCCGCAACCTCCCTAAACCTGGGACTGGAGTATCGCTGTATACCACGTCCACCTGGTCCTGCTCCGGATCCGCGAGCACACGAAAAGGAATTCCCAGGGCGTCGGACAACACTCCGAGCGCATGACGTGCTTGCGCCTCCACGCGCGCTGGTACACGTAGCAGGAAATGCACTGGAGAGATCATGAAAGTTTTGCCTGCTCCAACACCGCCGGAAGCTCATCCAGGGAATTCAGGGTCAGGTCAGGACAATGGTTGGGAGTCATAGGTTCCAAGTGAGTGTAGAGAAGTCCCGGGCGGCGGATCCAGATGGTCATCAATCCTGCGTTGCGAGCTCCCAGGAAATCCTTGGAAGGATTATCGCCCACATATACAACTTCGCCAGGTGACAGTCCGAAACTCTCCGCAAGGTGGAGAAAACAGCGCACATTCGGTTTCCATGCCTCGCGCCCCCATTCATCGCAAAACACCACGCACTGAAACCATTGGGACAATTCCAGGGCGGCAAGCTTGCGGCGCTGCACGGCCAGAGTTCCGTCCGACAGCAGACCGAGCTGGTAACGGTTCCTCAAACCTCGCAAGAGTTTCGGAACCTCGGGGAAGGGCCGGATTGACGGGGCATGTTCCCGGTAAACCTGAACCATCTCCGAAATCACAGAGGGGTTAGCCCGGTCGTGTGCGGCAAGCCAGAGATCAAAAAGATTACCGCGCACTCCCTCGTGAAACAAATGCTCCAGCTCGCGATAAGTGGTCTCTGCAGGTGTGCCCAAGCGACCCTCGATCCAGGCTGCCACCTGTCGGAAGCCGCTGCGCACATATTCCGCCTCCGGATAGAGCGTGTCATCTAGGTCAAACGCGATGGCTCGCCATTTCTTCACATTGGGCCTCGGTCAAGAAAACAGAGTCATCGAAGCGGGAGATATAAAGACCGACCTTATAGGTTGTGGCAGGCGGTACTGGTTCGTCCAGACCGGCTGCTTGTGCCAACAGCCAGCGAGGCCAGTTGGCGCCAGCGATTACTCCCAGCGGGGCGCCACCTCCGACGCGAGCATTGATCTCGGTGAAGTAGAGCTCGCCTGCCTTGACCATGCATTGCACGGTCAAGGGTCCGACCGCACCCAGCGCTTGTGCGATGCAAACGCACGCTCCGGTGATCTGCGGATTGTGCACGGTTACGCCTTTAGCTACCTCGCCCCATCTGACTTCAAGGCGGCGGCGCGACACCACCGCCATCACCTCACCGCGGAGATCACAGACTACGTCACTGGTGATCTCATCTCCATCAATGAACTCCTGAACGATCGGGTTGGGTACGTACCGAAGAAAAAAGTTGAGCTCCTCACGATCCTTTACTTTAAATGCGTTCTTGCCAGCTGATCCGCAGCGCGGCTTAACGAACAGCGGAAATTGGGCTGCACTCAGAGTGGGGTCATCCGCCAGCCAGGACTTCGGTGTGGGCAAACCGAGTTCTTGGAAGAATTTGAAGGTCTCCCACTTGTCGGCAGCCGTGTTTGCGGCTTCGGGACTCACGACCAGCGCACGGGCCCCGACGCTTTCCAGTTCACGCCTTGCGCGGGCAAGCACAGGAATGTCGGGGTCAATCAATGGAAGCACTAATTTCACCGCTTCTCGCTGGCAGATTTCTAGCAGCGCAGGGACATAAGTCTGGTCGTCGAGGCGCGGAACGATATAGATGCGATCAGCAGACCGCAGGGCCGGTGCTAAAGGATCAATGTCGACAGCCACGATATGCCCTTCCAAATTCAAAGACCGATAGGCTGCGCGGAAAAGTGAGAGCAACTCGACTCTTCGACCGGCGCTGGTGAACAGAACATTGACAGGCATTGGCGATTGACTCAAGAGACAGTTCGCAAGCGAGAGAGTTCGCTGGAATTGCTAAGCATTGGGCTGGGCGTTCGCTTGCTGGCTTTTCGCAGCACTTTTTCCACTGCAGCATAAGTGTCTAACATTTCCTGTTCCGACAGTGTGGGGTGAACCAGAAACATGAGACTGGTTTCGCCCAACTCTCTGGCCACGCTTAAACGCACTGGGGGACGAAAATTCTTGAGCCCCCCTTCCAGATAAATCTCGCTGCAGCTTCCCGCGAAGCAAGGAACACCCTCGGCCTTGATAGCTTCGATGATCCTGGACTGATTCCATCCTTCGTGCAGATGCTCTGGCCGCAAGAAGACGTAGCATTTGTAATTGGCGTGGCGAATCTCGGGGGGACGTGCTGGAATCCGCAGAGCTGCGATATCCCCCAAGTAGCGATTCAACGTGGCCGCCAAGTGTTGTCTTCGTTCCAACCAACTGGGGACCTTGCGCAGCAATACCCGCCCAACGGCTGACTGCATTTCTGTCATGCGCCAATTTGTGCCGCAGCTGTCATGAACCCAACGAAAGCCATTCGAGTTGACGCGCCGATGCGCCGCTTCATAGTTTTTCCCATGGTCTTTGAAACTCCACGCTCTCTCCCATACTGCCCGATCGTCCGTTGTCAGCATTCCGCCTTCGCCACAGGTCGTCATGATCTTGTCTTGACAGAATGAGAATGCAGCCGCGTGACCCAGGGAGCCGACGGGTCTGCCCTTGTAGGTCGCGCCTTGGGCCTGGGCGCAATCCTCGATTACCTTCAACCCCCGCTCGTAAGCGATGGCGAGGATCGGATCCATGTCGCACGGCCAGCCTGCCAGGTGTACCGCAATAATGGCCCTGGTGCGCGGCGTCAGAACTCGGGCGACGGTGTCGGCTGTTATGTTCTGGCTGTCCGGGTCCACATCGGCGAAAACCGGCGTCGCCCCTCGCACGACTACGCAGCTCCCCGACGCGACGAAGCTCCGGCTCGGAACAATAACCTCATCCCCAGGCCCGATCTCCAACGCGTACAATGCCAATTCCAGCGCAACACTGCCGTTCGCAACCGCCACTGCGTACTTAGTCCCTGCGAAGGAAGCAAATTCCCGCTCAAATTGCCGTCCCTCCTCGCCAGTCCAGTAATTGACTCTGCCTGAAGCCAGTACAGAACTTGCTGCATCAATCTCATCGTGACCGAAAACGGGCCACTCCGGAAAGGAGGTAGAGCGCACCGGGTCGCCCCCATTTACCGCAAGTTTGCTCTGATCCATCATCGCTACGTTCATCTGTTCTGCCATGAGTTACAAACCTCAGTTCGTTTTCACGCGCGCCGCAGATCGAGATCATTATTCAAAGAAGCATCATCAGGGCGAAGCTGATTGCTTCCCAAGAACTCGGGCATGGTGGCGTGGGCGTACTGCGAAATACCACGTCCGGTCAGAACCATCCCAAAGGTGCGCGCGAGAATTCGAAAATCCAAGCCTGGAGTCCAGTTGTCCACGTACCACACGTCAAACGCAAACTTCTGTTCCCACGTCAATGCATTTCTGCCATTGATCTGAGCCCAGCCGGTCATCCCGGGTTTCACTTCGTGGCGGCGCGCCTGGTCGGCCGTGTAGCGATCGAGATATTGCATAAGGAGGGGACGAGGCCCAACCAGGCTCATGTCCCCACGCAGCACATTCCAAAGCTGCGGCAACTCGTCGAAACTAAGGCGGCGAATCATCTGACCCAATCGGGTGAGTCGTTGACCATCCGAAAGCGGGTCGACGGGACCACTGCCTGCGTCGCGCATCGTTCTGAATTTGAACAGCGTGAAGGGTTTTCCCAGGTGGCCCGCCCGAACCTGCCGAAACAAGACTGGCGCTCCCATATTGATCCGGACGCAGAGGCCAACCACCGCCAGCATAGGAGAGACCAGCAGTAGTGCCAGCCCGGCGAACGTCACATCGACCAGTCGTTTCACTGTGCTATTGACTGACATAGGCCCGTTCGATGCTGTTGAGTAGATGGAACTTGGTAATGCTTTCTGTCAGCGTGCGCTCAAGTTTTGTGGAGAGAAGCTCAAAACTGTAATGCGTCTCGACGTGCTGGCGGCCGCGCTGCCCCATCTCCCATCGCTGCGCCACTGGCATCTGTCGCATCTTCAGGATCGCTCCCGCCAGTTCCTCGGGGCTGTCGCCGTTGACCGCGATCGCGGCTCCCGCCTCTACGGCAGCGTTGGAGAATGGAGCACCGAACACGATTGGACGAGCTGCGGCCATATAGTCAAAAAGCTTGTTGAAGCTGATTCCAAAGTCATAGAGGGGCAGATTCTGGGCCGGGGCTACAAACAGATCCGCCTCTAGCAACTTATCGTAGATTTGCGCCTTAGGAAGAGCGGGCTCGAAGCTGACATTTCGAATTCCTTCCTGCTCGACCCGGCGCTTCAATCGTTCCTTCTGCGTGCCTTCTCCCAGGAAGCGGAACCACAGATCGTGACCTGGATGCTGACTCTGAAGCACGAGAGCCGCGTTCAAAATGGAATCGAGACTGTTGGCTATACCATGCGCGCCCGCGTACATAACTGTAAATCGGCCGTTCGGTTTGGCTGGGGGAGGATCAGGTATATAGGACAGGTCAACGCCGTTTGAGATCCAGACAATCTTCTCCGGATTCGCACCTTTCTCGACCATATGACGAGCAGCGTGCTCAGGCAAACTGACGATGCGGGTGGCCCGCCGATACAAGTACTTCTCGATAACCCCCAACAACTTGGGCAGAGGATGACGGGGGGACACTTTCGCGACCTCAATAAGGCTGAGCGGCCATAGATCACGGACTTCCAGCACGAAAGGTACTTCAAATCGCACTGCCACTCGCTCCGCCGCTAAGGCCGCAAATGGATGTGGACTTGATCCGAGGATGACGTCGGGAGTGGCCAAACCCTCAAAGCATCGCCCGGACCAAAAGCGACCGGCGAAGACCAGCATGTTCTTGATTCTTCCCGATGAATTGCCCCAATAACTTGGCGTTCTAAGAGAGATCAAGCGCACACCATCCACGAACTCGATGCTCCACGGTTTCCCTGATCCATTCTCACCGGCGGACTGCGAGCGCGAAAGAAAAAGTGTCACGTCGTGTCCGCGCTTGGTGAGCGCCTTGGCGAAGCTGAAGTGCCTGGTCCCGCCCGCCTGCTTGGGGCTGACCGCGTAATGATTGACGATCCAGATATTCATTGCTGGACTCGGGCCGAGATAGGTTTTCTTTAGTCCGTTCAAATTTGCGGCTGCTGGGGGAAAGGAAAGATGCAAAGATATGGCGGGAAACTAGTCGGCGGCATGCGCCGAGACTGAATCTGGTACCGGAGCGGTTCCGGGGAGGGGGACTTCGCGGCAAACATCTCCTTCCACCAGGTATTCCCGTTCGCAATCCGGACAGATGGATTTCGTCCCTTGCCGCTGGAGACGAACGCCGCACTCGCATATCCAGCCAATTCTGTGCGCAGGCACGCCCGCGATGAGGGCGTGGTCTGGTACATCCTTAGTCACCACGGCTCCCGCAGCAACAAAGGAATACCGGCCCAGGGTTACACCACAGACGATGGTGGCGTTGGCTCCTATTGAGGCGCCCTTCTTCACCAGCGTTGACTGATATTCGTGCTTTCTGCTCACATGACTGCGCGGATTAATTACGTTTGTGAACACCATGGAAGGTCCGCAGAAGACATCGTCTTCCAAATGCACTCCAGTGTAGACAGAGACATTGTTCTGGATCTTCACATTATTTCCAATCGTAACGCCTGGGCTGATCACCACGTTTTGACCGATGTTGCACTGCTTACCCACACGTGCGCCGCTCATAATGTGGCAGAAGTGCCAGATCTTTGTGCCCGCGCCGATGTGACAGCCGGCGTCAATTACTGCGGTAGAGTGAGCGTTGTAGTGGTTGCCGCGGTTTACCTCGAGTGGCGCCCCGCCTTGCCGAACCGAATTCTCACAGGCTTCCAGTACACGCAGGACTCTCAACGCGCTTCTCCCATCGGTACGCGGGACCTGCCGAGTACGTACGGAGTCCAAGAAGTGCTCGCACTCTACGCGTAAGGGCTCGACTTCAGGCAAGGCAACGCGCTGGCCGATCTCCTTTTGTGCGACCGGAACCCGATCCACCCAATTGATGCGGTGCGA
>Ga0070732_10001323_pt1 | contig 13631 bp, 10 predicted proteins | sample Coa_R1_5_FD_66449 | JGI IMG/M metagenome (GOLD analysis project Ga0070732, IMG submission 66449) | Surface soil microbial communities from Centralia Pennsylvania, which are recovering from an underground coalmine fire - Coalmine... | ecosystem: Environmental > Terrestrial > Soil > Unclassified ...
GGCCCGGGCCAAGCATGTCATCCACATTTACCTCAACGGCGGACCGTCGCAGGTGGATACTTTCGACCCCAAGCCGTTGTTGAAGAAGTTCGAAGGCAAGACGCTGCCCACCGGCAACCTCACCACCGAACGGCACACCGGGTCAGCGTTGCCGTCGCCGTTTCAGTTCCGCAAGTTCGGCCAGAGCGGCATCGAGATGAGCGAAATCTTTTCGAAGACCGCCGCACACATCGATGATATTTGTGTCATTCGCTCCCTGCATGCGAATACGCCGAACCACGAGCAGTCAATGCGGCTCATGAACTGCGGCGACGAGCGGCTGGCACGCCCCAGTTTCGGCGCCTGGCTTACGTATGGTTTGGGTTCCGAGAATCAGAACCTGCCGGGCTTCATCGTTATGTGCCCCGGCTTGCCGGTGGCCGATGTTTCGAACTGGCGCTCCGCCTTTCTGCCCGGAATTTATCAGGGAACTTACATCAACACGCAGAAGACAAAGGTCGAAGAACTGATCGAGAATATTCAGAACCCGAATGTTTCGCATACGGCCCAACGGCGGCAACTCGATCTGCTCGGCGAACTCAATCGCCAGCACTTGCAGCGCCGGCCGGACGATGCGGCGCTGGAAGCGCGCATCGAATCATTCGAGCTGGCCTTCCGCATGCAACTGGCCGCCACCGATGCTTTCGACGTGAGCAAGGAGCCACAGCGGATTCTCGATAAGTACGGCCCCGGCGTGCAGGCACAGCAAATGCTCATCGCTCGCCGGCTGGTCGAGCGCGGCGTGCGCTTCGTGCAGCTTTACCACGGCGACGTGCAGCCGTGGGACAGCCACGATCAGGTGGAAAAGAACCATCGCCGGCTCGCCGGCGAATGCGATCAGGGCATAGCCGCGCTGCTCACCGACCTCAAGCGCCTCGGCCTGTTCGAAGAAACGCTGGTGTTGTGCGGCGGCGAGTTTGGCCGCACGCCGGCCGTGGAGGTCGGTCAACCCGGCACGCAAGGACCGGGCCTGGGCCGCGATCACAACCACTGGGGTTTCAGCGTCTGGCTGGCCGGCTGCGGCGTGAAAGGCGGCACCGTTTACGGCGCGACCGACGAATTCGGCTACAAGGCCGTAGAGAATCCGGTGCACGTGCATGACCTGCATGCGACAATGCTGCATTTGTTGGGATTCGATCACGAGAAGTTGACGTATCGCTATGCGGGAAGGGATTTTCGATTAACCGACGTGGCGGGGAAGGTGGTGAAGGAGATTTTGGCGTGATCGAGTAAGCTTCTTGCGGCTTCGCGCACGCCAGCTAAGCCGCAAGCGAATTATGCTTGTTCCTGATATGTTAAGATCATGAGCGCTGGAAACACCTCACATTTGCCACTAGCCCATACTCGCCGCGAGTTCCTGCTTCAGGCCGGCAGTGGTTTCGGCGCCATCGCGCTGAACTGGCTGCTCGCGCGAGCGGCCCGCGCCGATGTCCGCTCTGTTTCCGCCAATCCGCTTGCCGCGAAGCCGCCGCACTTCGCGGCTCGTGCCAAATCCGTCATCTTTATGTTCATGGTCGGGGGGCCGAGCGCCATCGACTTGTTCGACCCGAAGCCGGCACTGGAGAAATATGCCGGCAAGCCATTGCCGAAAGAGCGCGGCAACTTTGTCAGCCAGTTCACGAAGGGCGACACGCCGCTCATGCCGAGCACGCGCAAGTTCCGCAAGCACGGCCAAAGCGGGCTCGATGTTTCCGACCTGATGCCGCATCTGGCGACCTGCGTCGATGACATCTGTTTCCTGCGCTCCTGTTGGTGCACCAGCATCGTTCACGCCCCGGCCATGTACGAACTTCACAGCGGCCGGTTTCAGATGGGCCATCCAAGCCTGGGTTCGTGGGTGACTTATGGCCTTGGCAGCGTGAGTGAGAATTTGCCGGCTTACTGCGTGATGCCGCAGCCGGAAGGAGTGCCAGAAGGTGGTGCGCCCTGCTGGGGTTCCGCTTATCTTCCTGCGGTTTACCAGGGCACGTTGCTGCGGCGCGGGCCGAATCCGATCCTGAACCTCAAGCCGCCGGCCGATGTCGGACTGGAGCGGCAGCGGAATACATTCGATTTCCTCAAAAAGCTGAACGAAGCGGACCTCGACCCGAGCGACACCGAGCTTTCCGCCCGAATCAGCACTTACGAACTCGCGTTCCGCATGCAGCAACATGGGCCGGAGGCCGTCGATCTGAGCCGCGAAGACGAGAAGACGAAGCGGATGTATGGCCTCGACAATCCGAAGACTGCCGACTTCGGCACACGCTTGCTGCTGGCCCGGCGGCTGGTGGAGCGCGGCGTGCGCTTTGTCCAGGTCTACTCCGGCGGCGGGCCGCTGGTCACGCAATGGGACGCGCACGACGACATCAACGGCAATCATGAAAAAATGTGCGGCCACGTGGACCAGCCCATCGCCGCTTTGCTGAAGGACCTGAAGCGCCGCGGCCTGCTCGATGAAACGCTCGTTATTTGGGCCAGCGAGTTTGGCCGCACGCCGTTTTCGCAGGGCGGCAAGGGCCGCGATCATAATCCGTATGGCTACACCATGTGGCTGGCCGGCGGAGGCGTAAAGGGCGGCCAGGCCATCGGCGCGACCGACGAGTTCGGCATGAAGGCCGTGGAAGAACGCATCGGCGTCAATGATTTTCACGCCACGATCCTGCACCTGCTCGGCCTCGAGCATACGCGCCTGACCTTCCGCCACAACAGCCGCGACGAGCGGCTCACCGATGTCGGCGGCGCGGTCGTGGCGAAAGCAATTGGTTAGCCGTGAGGCGGAGTCTTCGGAGCCGAGCGTTCGCTGCCGCGCTCGGCTCCGAAGACTCCGCCTCGCGGCTAAACGAAGTTGAAAGATAGAATGGCAACCATTGGCTTGATACTGACTCGATCGCCGTCGATCGCACGCTTGATGCGATGGGCCGCGATCATCGTGGGCGCAGCGATTGTCATCTTCGCCCATGGCTGCCATGCCGGCGATGCCGATCACGAATTATTCGCACCGAGTTCTTCGGCTGCCATTTGCGCCGGCAGCAACTGACGAACAACTTCCGGCCGCAAGCGGTTCACGCCGCACGGTTGTTCGAGTTCGATGCGGTCAAAAGTCATGTCTCGCAGTCGGCCACGGTGCGTGTCTCCGCCCGCATCCACAGCGATTACCTCATGCCCAAGTAAGCCAAAGTGCCATTTCCAGCGCGATTCCAGCGCCGGCGTTTCGCCGTGAAGCAAATCATCGTATTCCGCATCGAGCCGCTCGATCAACGCGCGCGCGATCTCAGAAGTCTTCAGACTTTGGCCGGTCACCGAGGCGAGCGAACCTGCCTGGGGCAGACCGGCTCGTTCGAAATTCTCCGCCGATTGAGTCACATTTAGACCGATGCCAAGCACGGTGCTTCGGGCCTGTTCGACGAGGATTCCGGCGATTTTGCGGCCCTTGAGAAGGACATCGTTCGGCCACTTGATGCGAGATTGCCGGCCAGTTGCACCGAACACGACCTCCGCTACGCTCACGGCTGCCCAGGCGCACAGCAGGGCCGGCCGCAGCAATTCGGGCAGCGGGTACAACACGATCGACATCAGCACGCTGCTCCCCGGAGGCGCAACCCAGTGGCGGCCATATTGGCCGCGGCCAGCCGTCTGTTCGTCGGCAATGATTACAAGGCCATGATGCGCCGGATCACAAGGAAGCGCTGCCGCGAGCGCATTGGTGCTTTCGATACTCGCATAATGCCCAATGCGTCGGCCGATGTGCTTGCGCCCTGGATCATTTCTTTCCTGCATGTTTGCTGCTTCCACATCACCCATCAATGTCACAGTACAATAATTCGTGCCCGTGCAACCTCGCCGAGAATCGCGCATGACCGCTGTTGTTGACTCGCCGGCGCCGGCCAAACCGACCCCGCCTTACCGCGCCGCCTGGTATTTGATTCTGGGCCTCGTTGGTCTCGATTATTTCAGCACGCTGGCGTATCAGCCGTCCATTGCCTTCGAAGCGGCCGGGGTGCTGGCTCCGTTGGCCACCGCCTTTATCGTTTTACTCACGCTTCTGGGCGCCTTGCCGGTCTATGCCTACATTGCCGGACACTCGCCGCCGGGACAAGGCTCGATGGCCATTATCGAGCACGTCGTCCACGGCTGGAAGGGAAAATTCCTGATTCTGGTCCTACTCGGCTTCGCCGCTACCAATTTCGTCTTTACGCGCACTCTCTCGACTGCCGATGCCACCGTGCACATCGTCCACAATCCCAGCTGGCAACCGACCATCGATTCGATGGCCGAAGCCGGAAAGGAAGCTCAAGCCGCTTACCACAATTCGTTCTGGCAAAGCATCTGGAATTTTTGGGACCGGCAACTGGTCATCACACTGCTCTTGCTCGTGTTGTATTGCTTGTTCATCCCGATTTTCTGGTCTGGCTTCACGAAGCGCTTCGTGCAAGTGGCGGCCGTGCTCGTCGGCATATATCTCGTTCTGACTCTGATCGTACTGTTGAGCAGCTTGTTTTTTCTGGCTCGTCACGGCGACCGATTCGACCTTTGGCTGGCGAATATCCATTCCGGCCACTGGGAATTCGAGGCGCCGTCGTGGGCCGACGTCGATGCCTGGTCGATTGTCAAAGTATGTCTTTGGCTGTTGCCGAAGATGGCGCTGGGCTTGAGCGGTTTCGAGATGTGCATGGTGGTGATGCCGATTGTGCGCGGAAACACCAACGACGAACCAAATCAACCAGCCGGGCAAATCCGAAACACCCGGAAGCTCATGTTGACCTCGGCGCTAGTTATGAGCGGGCTACTGCTGGGCTCGGCATTGGTCACTACGCTGCTGATGGCGCCGGAAACTCTTCGGGCGGGCGGCGCTGCCCACGAGCGTGCCCTGGCCGCGATTGCCCATGGTGAAACGCTGACCAGCGAAGTGTCCGGACGCGACCTGAATCCGCTTTTCGGCTCCGTATTCGGCACAATTTACGATGTGTCCACCATCCTGATGCTGTGCCTGGCTGGGGCCAGCGTATCACTTGGCATGCGCTCGCTTTTGCCGCAGTTTCTGCTGCGCTTCGGCATGGAACTTCAATGGGCAAATGCCACAGGCTTTATCTTCCTGATCTTCAACGCCATCAACTTAGTCATCACGCTGCTATTTAAGGCCAGCGTCGATGCCCAGCGCAGCGCCTATGCGATCAGCGTCCTCTCTTTGATGGCGTGTGGCGGCTTCGCTACCACCATGCACCTGTTCCGCAGCCGCGTGTGGTGGAGAATGCTACTAGCGGTGCCTTTCGCCGTTATCTTTATTGTGTTCCTGGGTATGGCGCTGGGATTGGTGTGGCATCATCCGGCCAGCGTGGTCATTTCCGGTCTCTTCATCGTCACGGTGATTGTTAGCTCGCTGTTGTCGCGCTGGTGGCGCAGCAAAGAATTTCGCTTTGAAGGCTTTGAATTCGACAATGAAGAATCGCGCCTGCGCTGGGACACACTGCGATTCTTGCATTATTCGATATTGGTTCCGCACCGACCGGAGGGACACCATACGCTGGCGGAAAAGGAAGCACGGATTCGCCAACGGCACCGCCTCGGCAACGACGTGCCGATCGTTTTTCTCGAAACCACGGCCGATGAACCCAGCGAATTCCTTCAGAAGCCGCTGGTTTCCATTGAACAGCACGACGGCAGCTATGTAATCCGTGTCAAGCGCTGCGCTTCGGTAGCGCACGTGATTGCTGCGATCGGCATCGAATTCTCGAAAGTCGGCGAGCCGCCGGAAATTCATTTCGGCTGGTCCGATGAATCAGCACTGCGGGCGATGCTTGAATTCCTCCTCTTCGGCGAAGGCAACATCCCCTGGCTGGTCCACGACTTGCTTAAACGGCACGAATCCGATGCGACCAAGCGGCCACGAGTGATTGTGGGCTGAGGGTGCCACGCCGCAAGCGGCCTCAGACCAGACTCTCCAGCAGATACTTGAGCTTTCGCACTTCCGGCTCCATCGGGTACGGGCCGTCCGGAATGTCGCGGATGTCGACGCTAAGCAGGCGGTCGTAGTGATAGCGCTCCAGGACGCTAATGATGCGGCCGTAATCGATTTGGCCCTGCCCGACGCGGACTTGGAATTCGTTCGGCGTTGCGCCGGTGTCGCGCAGACGCACGTGCCGGACGTAAGGGTAAACGTCGTCGAAACTGCGGCCACGAGCCGGGCCGACCAGGTAATGACTCGGATCGAGAGCGACTCCTAGGCCCGGTACCTTTTCGCAGAGTTCCACGGTGGTTTCGGGTGTCTCCGCCAGTGTGCCGACTTCGGTGTCGATCGCGAGAATCACTCCGTCGCCGCGCGCGATCTTCACCTTTTCGGTTAATTCGTGCACTGCGCTGCCCATATCCATGCTGGCCGGCGGCGCGCTGACGCTGACGACCGGCACGGTGGTCAATCGAGCCAGGCGGCAAACGGCCCGCAATTGTCGTAAGTGCTCGTCCGCATTGCCGTGAATATGGACGTGGAACGCAGCCACGGCCAGCGAGCAAACGCCGCGCAGGTAGCTCGCGGTGCGATTGACGTCGCTGGCCACATGCGAAGGCTTTAGGTGTGTGCCCTCTTCGTGAATGGCCAAATCAACCTTGGCGAAGCGCAATTCATCGATCTTGCGCAGTGCTTGTTCCAATGGATATTTGCCAAAGCAAAGTGTCGAACAGGCGACAAACACGTTCTCCCCCTTCCGTGCTTGATGCCCCGCAGCATCACGGCACTCGTGCGCAGAGTTTGTCCCCCGACAGCCACTGCGCATGCCGACAGTTTTCGCAGAGGGGTGGGGAAATACCATCTCCGCCTGTAGAACGCAAGAGAGAATTCGTGAAAAAAATGAGGTTCTCCGCGGCGCGCTCCGCTCCGAAGACTCCGCGTCGCGGCTAAACGGCGCGGGCGCAGCGCTCGTGTTTACCAAAGTCTTTTCGCCGTCGCCAGCATGGCGGCCGCTTCCTGCCGCGTGGTGTCACTGCGGGCGGCGCCGCGCAGCATACTGGCCAATTCCTCCACACGCTCGGCTTCGGCGCTCAGCAGCGAAATGGTGGTGGTGGTCCGCTTGCCGCGCGTTTGCTTGCGGATGGTCCACTGATGGCGTGCATAGCTGGCAACTTGCGGAAGATGCGTGACGCAGATGACCTGGTGCGTTTTGCCCAGTGCAGCCAGCTTTTCGCCGAGCACGTCGCCGAGCCGGCCGCCCACGTTGGCGTCGATTTCATCGAACACCAGCGTGCCGGCTGGATCGTGCGCGGCCAGCACGCTCTTGAGCGCCAGCATGGTGCGCGACAATTCGCCGCCCGAAGCGACTTTACGCAATGGCCGGGGAGGCTCGCCGCGATTGGCCGTAAGCATGAATTCGAGTTGGTCGATGCCGAAGCCAGGAATTTCGCTGATCGCCGGATCATCTCCAAGCGGAATCGGCTCCAGGGCAGCCTCCAAGCTGGCCTCCGGCATGCCGAGATCGGCCAGCTGCGCCTGCGCACCGGCGGCAAGCTTTTTTGCCACCTTCGAACGCTGCTTCGACAAGTCCGCGGCGATTTCGCGAAGCCGAGTGAACGCTTCGGCCAATTCCACGTCGATGCGCTCCAAGTCGTCTTCCTCACGGCGCAATTGCGCTTCCTGCCGGCCGAGCGTGGAGTGGTAGGCGATCAATTCGTCAACACTCCGACTATACTTTTTTTCGAGACGGTGGATCAGTTGCAACCGGCGCTCGACCTCATCTTGCCGGTTCGGGTCGGCTTCGAATTGCTCGCCCAGCCGGCGAAAGGTTTCAGCCAGATCACGGACCTCCGGCGCCAGTTGCTCGAGCCGCTGATTCAATTCCGCCAGCTTGGGATCCAGCCCCGCCCAGCGCTGGGCTTCGCGGCCCAGTTTGCCGAGCTGCTCGACCACGGAGCCTTCGTCGTCGTACAGTCGGTTAGCGCCCTCGGAGGTGAATGCCTGCAACGCCTGTGCATGCAGTAGCCGTTCTCGCTCGCGCGTCAGCTCGGCCGACTCGCCAGCTTTCAGATCGGCCTGGTCGAGTTCCTCGCGCTCAAATTGCAGCAACGCCAACTCGCGCTGGCGCTGTTGCCGTTGGTCCGCAAGCTCTGCCCGCCGCCGCCGCCGCACCCGAACTTGTTCCACGTCGTGCACGTAGCGTGTGCGGAGATCGGTCAGACCGCCGAAGGAATCGAGCAATTGCAGTTGATAGGCGGGTTGCAGCAACGAATGACTTTCGCGCTGACCGTGAATATCGACGAGCAATTCGCCGAGGCTGCGAAGTGTGGCCACAGCGACTGGCCGGTCATTCACATAAGCGATGCTCCGGCCGGCTCGATTGAGTTTGCGGGAAAGCACCAGATCCTGATCGGTCAACATATCGCCGACAATTTGCTCGATGGCCGTGCGCAATTGCGGCCGCGCGACATCAAACAATCCCGTGACGCGCATTTCGTCGGCCCCGGTGCGAATCAAGTCAGCGGAACCGCGCTCGCCGAGCAAGAGCCCCAAGCCACCGAGGAGGAGTGACTTGCCAGCCCCCGTTTCGCCCGTCCAGGCGCAGAATCCGGGCTGCAACTCCACCCGCGCATCTTCTATGAGGGCCAGGTTCTGTACCGAAAGCTCCCGCAGCATGCCGTGGATTATAGCAGGGCACCAAGGAAATGAGGAAAGCCCAGGGACGGTAATAGTCCCTGGGCTTAGCGTTTCATTTTTTTACTTTTTCAAACTCGTGTTTCTTGCCGTCCTTATTCTCGATCACCAGTTTGTTGTCGGTCAAGGTCGTGATCGTGAGTATGTCCTTCTCTTCGTTTTCACCCTTTTTGAGGACCGCGGTAATCTTGTTCCCATCCAAGGTGTAACTTCCTTCCAACTTCTGCTGTTGGCCATCCATCTCGAACTGCACGATGAGCTTGCCGTCTTTGGTGAATTCAGCTGTCGCGTCTTTGGGGGCCGGTTCATCCGACTTCACGAGCTTCCAAACTGCGGTCAGCTTAGTCTTGTCGACCTTATCGTCGGCCCGGGCCAGACCGCTGAGCAATCCCGCCAATATCACCGCCACCGCCAGGCAACCGAATGACTTCATGGTTTCCTCGATGTTAGAGAAATGGGCGGCCCAAGAAGGTCTTCAGGCCGTGCCGGGATTGTACAGAGCATCCCCGGCAGCGACGATGGAAACGGTCAAGGGATTTACTTTCCAGACTCGAGCAGGTCCACCGCCGATTTCGCAGCATTGCGGACGCTTTCCTCCGGATCGAGCTTCAGCTTCCGAAGCATGGGCAATTCTGGTTCTGCGTCCTTGCCGAATTTGGCCAGCGCCCCGATGGCGGCAATGCGCACCGGCCGGATGTCATTCTTGGGGTGTGAAATCATCTTTGGGTTTGGCGATTGGGCGGTGCACGCGGTCCGCAGCGTGGGAATGAATTGCTTGCGGAGTTTCGGATTGGTTTCGCCCAACTCGCCAAGCGTTTGCAAGGCCAGCGCCCGATTCTTGTGCTTGACGTTGAGGTTCGAGGCGCCGGCAAGCAGGAGCTTGTGAAAAGCTGGGTTGTCGGCAGCCAATTTTTTCAATGCCGCCACGTTGGCCTCCAGGGCACTGTTCAGCCGGTGAAAATCGTCGTCCTTCTCCAGATGCGCGCGCAAATGATGCAGCAAGAACGGCGCGCCGGCATCGCCGTCGGTCATTCGGGCAATCGCGTCGCAGGCGTTGGCGCGGGCTTCACTCACGCCGAATTTGTCGTCGTTGTCTTTCAACAGTGTTACGCCGGACTGGTATAACTCGGGCCAGACTTTTTCCAGGGCCGCTAGTGCCGCCTGGGCGACCTTGGGCACCGGATCCAGACAAGCCGCCGCCAGGTTGCGGCCGGCCACGGCTTTCGCATCGGCGCCCATTTGGCCCAGTTCCTTGGCGGCATCGATCTTGTCCACCGGCGAGCCGTCTTTCATGGTGCGGGCCAGGTTATTGAGTCGCGGATCTTCCGCGTGCAGTGCCATCGTCAGGAAAGCAACGGCCACGATGGCGCTTGGCCACTTGGACATTGCGGACATGGATTTCCTCCCAGCGAAACGTGGAGAGTTTTTTCAGCGCAGATATTATTAAAAATCGCTGCTGAAATAGCAACAGCGGCGCGCATAATGGAAATATGAACACGATTCCGGATCGTGACGAACGTCTGGCTGCTCTCTTGCACCAACTGGCCGACCAGCGCGGTAATGGCCATGCGCACGGCCTTAACGATTTATGCCGGCAGCATCCCGATTTGGCTGAGGAGCTGCGGCAACTGTGGGCGACGTCAGAGTTAGCCCGATTGTTGGCGAATTCTCCGGTGATTTCCCAGCCCACCACGATTACTTCGCCCACCAGGGCTATTGAGGGAACCACCGGCACGTTGCCGCGCCAATTCGGCGACTACGAGTTGCTCGAAGAGCTGGGTCGCGGCGGCATGGGCATTGTCTACAAGGCGCGGCAAACGAGCCTCAACCGTCTGGTAGCCTTGAAGATGCTGCTGCAAGGCGAGCTGGCGTCGGCCGAAGATCGTGCCCGCATTCAAGCGGAAGCCAAGGCGGCCGCGCTCTTGAAACATCCGAATATCGTCGCCGTATACGACGTGGGCGAATGCGAAGGCCGCGATTTCTTCACCATGCCCTATATTGAAGGGCAAACGCTCACGCAGGTGCTGGCGGAAGGTCCGATCCCGCCGCGCGAGGCCGCTCGCCTGGTCGCTGCCGTCGCACACGCCGTCCAGCATGCTCATCAGCAAGGAATCATCCATCGCGACCTGAAGCCTGGGAACATCCTTCTTGCGGAATGCGGAGTGCGGAATTCGGAATGCGGAATCGAAGACAGCTCTGAATTCCGCACTTCGCATTCTGCATTTCGAATTCCCATGGTTACGGACTTCGGCCTCGCCAAGCGCCAGGAAATCGCCGGACAGTCGGACCGTTTGACGCGGAGCGGGGCCATCCTCGGCACCCCGAGCTTTATGCCGCCGGAACAGGCGGCCAGCAGCCGGGGCGCGATCGGACCGGCCAGCGACATCTATAGTCTCGGTGCGATCCTGTACAACCTGCTCACGGGCCATCCGCCGTTCCAGGCCGCCAATCGCGTGGACGTACTGTACATGGTTTTGGAGCAAGATCCCGTGCCGCCGCGGCTGTTAAATCCGCAAGTCGATCGCGACCTGGAATTGATCTGCTTGAAGTGCTTGCAAAAAGCGCCCGACATGCGCTATCTGTCGGCGGCGGCGCTGGCGCACGACCTCGAAGCCTACTTGCAGGGCGAACCGCTGTCGATTCGGCCCCAGGAATTGCGCGACCTCATCGGCCGTTTTTTCCGCCCCACGCATCACCTGACGATTTTGGAGAACTGGGGTTCGCTCTGGATGGCCCACAGCCTGTTCACCCTAATGTTGTGCGTGCTAACCTGGGTCTTTCAACTTTGGCCCATTCGCCAGCGCTGGCCGTACCTCACGCTCTGGGTGGCGGGCCTGCTGATTTGGGGAATGATCTTCTGGCAGCTGCGCCGCCGCATTGGGCCGGTAACATTCGTCGAGCGCCAAATCGCTCACGTTTGGGCGTCGGGCGTGGCCGGCAGTTTTGGCGTTTTGTTCCTGGAAATGTTGTGGAATCGGCCCGTGCTGGAACTGGCTCCGCTGTTGGCCATTGTGGCTGGGATGGTGTTTCTGTGCAAAGCGGGCATTTTATCGGGACTGTTTTATCTGGCCGTCGGCGCGCTCTTTGTGGCTGCCTGTGCGATGTTATTTTTCCCCGAAGTGGCCATGCTGATTTACGGGGTGACGCTCGCGCTCACCTATTTCATCCCGGGTTGGGTTTTCTATCGGCGCCGGCGTCGTCCGAGCGCGTAGTGCATAGCCCCGAGACGGCTGTCTGCAGGTTTCAATCACTTCTTCTTGAGGAACATTATGTCCCGAAATCTCATGCTCCGCACTTGTTTTGCTTCCAATAGAAACTCTACCAGAGGATCGTTCAAATTGATGTCTTTTATTTCAAACGTGTCGTGTCGATAGGGTTCCAAGACATGATTGAATGAACTCCAGTGCCAGTGCAACCGGCCGTCCCTGCAATCGACTCGGCATTCACCGTATGCTGGATGTTCGTAAATGCCGGCATAATCCGCAAATGACAGCGAGGGTTTGTCGTTCAGATCGCGATCGTGTTCGCGGCGCGCATTCGCCTCTTTGATTGATTTGTCCTGTGCCTGCATCAATTGGCCGAAATGCGCATTCCAGTCTTTCGCGGGAGCGCCGAGCATCAGGTCCAGAATCGAATTGATCGTCGCCATCGACATGAGGGTGGCGTGTTCATTTACCAGGACGCCAATGCCAATCTGTTCTGCCGGGACCAAGGCGAGGTTGACCTTGAAGCCTTCAACTATTCCCCCGTGAGAAATCAGCTTGACGCCGCGATAGTCTTGGACCACCCAGCCCATGGCGTACGTCAATTGCACGGTGTAGGGATAGGTAGCTACCGCCGCTTCAATCATTGGAATGATTATGTTGGGTTTGTGCGTCTCATCCAGGTTGGTGGCGCTAACCAAGCGTCGACCATTCCAGGTCCCATCGCCCAGCTGGAAGCGCAGCCATTTCCCCATGTCGTTGGCGCTGGAGTAAACCGAACCCGCGGGATTGGGTAGCGGAAAGGGAAACCAGTCGATTTTCTGAAGCATCCCTTCCCGATTCACACGGTGGGGCGAGGCGTGATTGGGATCGCGCAGTGCCGCATCGCTGTTGAGGTAGGTGTGTGTCATTTGCAACGGGTTTAGAATCCGGTCGCGCACGAATCCGTCCCACCCCTGCGGACAGTATTTGGCTGCGGCCTGGCCCGCAGCCATGAATTGGGGCGTCGAATAGTAGTACGATGACCGGAATTCGCCGCTTGGCGGCACGAATGCCAGCCGGTGCACGGTTTCCTCTTGGCTCCACGACGCCCGATACCAAAGCAGATCATGGCTGCCTACTCCGGTGCGATGGCTTACCAGATCGCGAATCGTCACCAGCGCGTCGGCCCGACGGTCATAGAGGTGAAATCCAGGAAGATGTTTGCTCACCGGGTCGTCCCACGAAAGTTTCCCCTCGTCGGCCAACATGGCAAGAACCACCGTCGTGAAGGCTTTGGAGCAAGAACCGATTGGGAATATCGTTTCGGCAGTGACGCTTTCCGGCCGGCCGATTTCTCGCTTCCCGTAGCCCTTGACGAGTCGAACCTTATTCTGCTGAACGATGACCACCGCGGCTCCGGGCACTCCCCAAATCTTGAGGGCGTCTTGCACGATCCGGTCAACCGCGGGTTCCAAGTTTTGACTGCTGGCATGGGCAGCCGATCCGAGCCAAAGCGCGATTGCAAGAGAGAGGACCCGAGGTTTCATAAGTGCCCTGGAAGACAAAAGGCTCGCAATCGCCGGCGATTGCGAGCCTTATTACGATCAGTTCACGGGCGGGAGATCAGTTGCCAATATATCCATTCACGCCACCGAACTTACCGCCGATGCCCTGGAAGCCCTGGATGCCCTGAAGGCCGCCGCCGACGCCCTGTTGGCCCTGCACCCCGCCAAAGCCGCCCGCGCCCTGGAAGCCTTGCAAGCCGCCGGCGCCCTGGAACTGGCCCTGGAAGC
>Ga0070732_10001324_pt1 | contig 13620 bp, 11 predicted proteins | sample Coa_R1_5_FD_66449 | JGI IMG/M metagenome (GOLD analysis project Ga0070732, IMG submission 66449) | Surface soil microbial communities from Centralia Pennsylvania, which are recovering from an underground coalmine fire - Coalmine... | ecosystem: Environmental > Terrestrial > Soil > Unclassified ...
CCACTTTCGCCAAGTCAATTCTCGGCGAAGGCATACGGGCCTGCGAGCAACAGCAGTATTGGAGTCGTCGCCGTGGACCCGTCAGTCTTCCCGACGATTATCTCCTACACGTTTCTCGATCCGACAAATTCAACCCAAGCCTACTCGCAGCTCGCAAGCGACAACCAGTCGCTGTTGATACCAGATTCACTGGCGTCAAAACTCGGTGTCAGCACAGGCGACACACTTTCGATCCTGACACAACTGAACAATACTACTATTCCCTTCAAGGTTGCGGGTGTCTTCACAGGTCCAGTGCTACAGTATGTTCAGTTCGGCCAGCATTTCGCAAGCGATTCCGTAGTGGTCTCCTTCGCTTCGCAACAAGAGTATTTTGAGGGGAAGAACACTGCTCCCCTGTTCCTTGTAGATCTCAAGTCGCAGTACAAGTCTCAAGCCACCGGCGTAGCCAACAGTATCGCGGCAGCATTTCCACGCTACGATTTCGGTGAGAACTCATTGACCCTGGGCGAGCTTCTTTCTCTTGTCAATGACACGATTAACAGAATTTTCGCATTGATACTGCTGATACTCTATTTTGCGCTCCTGATCGCGAGCCTCGGAATCGGCGCTACAATGATGATGAACGTGTCAGACAGGCGAAGAGAGATCGGGCTACTACGGTCTCAAGGGATGAGTAGAGGACAGATAATGGGGCTCTTCCTCGGAGAAGGCGCCCTTCTTGGCCTGTTCGGTTTCCTCCTAGCAGTTCCGGGAGGGCTATTGCTCCTCAAGGGAGCAACCAACAGCACAACCCTAGCCGGCTTCTTCATCCCCTACGTTGTTCCATACGCGGCTATTGCCCAAGCATTCGTCCTCGCGCTTGTCGCGGTTCTTGCCGGCAGCATTTACCCGGCATGGCAAGCTTCTCGAATGGAGATCACACGAGCATTGGACCGTGTCTAGCAAGAGATAGACCGAGCCTAAAATAGCCCCGTTGACAGCTTCCTCTCGGAATTCGCATGCCTGGGAACGCGCTCATCTCGGTCTACGACAAAACCGGACTAGACCGGGTGGCATGGATATTTTCCAAGCTCCAGATCAAGATGCTCGCCTCAGGCGGAACCGCAGAAGCAGTCCGAAAACTCGGACTGAACATTGTAGATGTGTCAGAATACACCGGCGTCAAAGAGATGCCAGGCGGCCTCGTGAAAACATTGCATCCTAAGATTCACGCAGCGATCCTAGGCGATTGGCATGACCCAATACAGAAGGAATATCTTGATGCCAACGGCGTTGAGCCATTAGACTTTGTCGTAGTGAACCTCTATCCGTTCCAGGAAGTCGTCAAGAAAGAACCGGACAATATCAGAAGAGCGGTCGATAATATAGACATCGGCGGCGTAGCATTGATCCGGGCAGCGGGTAAAGGGGCGTTACTGAATCAGAGAGTCGTTCCTGTTACAAACCCCAACCAGTACGAAGAATTCGTCAGCGAGTTAGAGAAGAAGGGATACATTGGGGCAGCGCTTAGAAAACGACTTGCCAGAGAAGCATTCGTTGTCACGGCCGACTACGATAAGGCGATTCGAGACTATTTAGCCGGTCAGAATCGATGAGCGGACAAGAGATCCGGAGAATCTATCGGACCGCCCAGAAAGAAGATTTTCCAGAATCTATCCAAATCATCATGGACGGCAGGACCATCGAGTATTCGAAGGTCCATTGGAGGATTGAGGGGCAGGATCGAGGATTGCGGTATGGGACGAATCCTCACCAGAAGGCCGCACTCTACAGGCCCGCCCAGTCAGGTCTTGGCGTGGGAAGCGTGGAGTGGGTTAAGTGGGGCAAGGATGGACCCTCAGCGACGAACATTGAGGACGGTAGTCATGGACTGCGAATCGTCCGATACTTCGATCGTCCCGCAGTTGCCGTTATGAAACACCTCAACCCTTCAGGCGTTGCCACGGAAGCTGGTAACGAAGCTCTCAGAGAAGTCTATGCGAAGGCCCGGGACGCGGACCCGAGGGCGGCCTTCGGAAGCGTGGTCGTACTGAACCGTCCCGTCGATGGATCGACCGCGGAGGAATTGTCGAAAACATTTGTCGAAGTCGTCTACGCGCCAGGCTACGATGACTCGGCTCTAACAATCCTCAACGCGAAAAAAGATATCCGTCTAGGAAAGGTCCGGGTCAACCCTGAACCTTCAACGCATCCTGACATTGTCGTCTTGGATGACGGGTCTCTCGTTCTGGAGGATTCTTACTCGACAATGATTCGGGCGATGGCGGATCTCAAAACACTTCCAGTCGCAACAAGTCGTAAACCCTCAGAGGCTGAGTATCGAGCACTGCTCTACTCTTGGTGGACAGCCTGCGAAGTCCGTTCAAACGCTGTAGTATTCTGGAAAGACGGAGCGACGCTCGCAGTCGGGACAGGCCAACAGGATCGCATCGGAGCCATCGAGGCTTGTATAGAAAAAGCGCACAGATACGGACACGATCTGAAGGGAAGCGTAATGGCCTCGGACGGGTTCCTGCCCAAGATGGACAATGTCGAAGCGGTAGCGAAGGAGGGAGTCTCGGCTATCATTCAACCCGGCGGCTCAGTCGAAGACCCGGAGCTCGTCAAAGCGTGCAACGATCATAGGATCAGCATGGTCCTAACTGGCGAGCGCTCCTTCCGTCACTTTTAGAAATCCTGTAAGCGAAGATCGCCCAGAATAAGCTCCGATCTCGGATCGGGGAGGGGCGTCCAATATTGCGGGTTTGTCACGCTTCAAGGCTCCAATATTGCAGGTTTAGAGAAACGCGGATTCGCCCATTCTGCATCGCGCAATCGATAATCTCGCCCAGAAACGTTCCATACAGAAAATCGACTAGCCTAGATCTCAAAATTATTTTTGCCTCGCAACCCGAGAGCGGCATCCTGGAACCCGGTTCGTGTGGCCATTACGAATAATTGCCTCTAAACCCTTTTACACCCGATTTCCCGGGCCACCTTTCGACAATTGCAGATTCGCCACTCCACCCCAGTCAGTGCCTACTGGGAATTGATGAAGCCGAAGATCGTTCTGCTGCTCGACTTCACAGCCATAATGGCCTTCCTCGTCCCAGTCTCAACCATCAACCTCATCCGACTCGTGGCAGTCACAGCTGCCGGGACCCTTGCGTCCGGCGGAGCGGGAGCGCTCAACAGCTACCTCGACCAGGATATTGACCGGTCAATGGGACGGACTAGCAGACGCCCGATCCCGACGGGAGAAGTCTCCCCCTTGAGAGCCCTAGTCTTCGGACTCTTCCTAATCGCCGGAGGTCTCGTAATATCCATCCTCTTACTTCCACTCCTCGCAGCCCTCTTCATCCTACTCGGCGCCGCAATCTACGTACTCTTCTATACAAAATACCTCAAACGAAGAACAACACTCAACATTGTCCTCGGCGGCAGCGCCGGATCATGCGCCCCACTGGCCGGCTGGGCAGCGGCCACAGGGAATCTGACCGCTGTGGCGCCTTGGCTGATGGCTCTCCTAGTCTTCGTCTGGACCCCTAGTCACTTCTGGGCCCTCGCAATGCGAGCCGTAGGCGACTATACCAAAGCCGGAATACCAATGCTGCCAGTCGTGGTCGGTGAGAAGAAGACCGCCCAGTATATCGCGCTCAACACTTTCCTTCTTGTGCCGCTCAGCCTCGCGCTCGTCCCGTTCGGCTTCGGCCTGCTCTATCTCGTCGTCGCCGCTGTGTTAGGACTAGGAATGATTCTTGTAGACTTGCGACTGGTCGCAAACCCGACGAAGACTGTGGCGTGGACAGCGTTCAAGTTCTCAAGCCCGTACTTGGCCATCGTCTTTCTCGCGATGGCACTGGACGTGAGACTACTTCCACACTATCTCGTCTACTAGACACGTCACGCTTTGACGGCTAAGTTGACAAAATTCTGAATAATAGTGCGACCGTGCGGATTCTTGTCATCGGATCTCTCCGGATGGAACTGGACTCCATAGATTAGCCGAGTCTTGTGGGCGATCACTTCTATCCGGGACGTGGACGAGTCGGCCAAGTGGCGAAACCCGTGAGGCAGCTCCTTCAAAGCTTGACGGTGGGATTCAGTGACTCTTATCGTGCCGGGAAGCCCGGCGAATAAAGGATCATTATCTAACAGTTGGACTTCTTTGAACGCCCGGACCGTCTGACCGAGATCCGCAACCTCGACCCCGTATGCTGCACCGATAAGCTGGTGGCCGAAACAGATGCCGAGATAGGGAAGGTCGAGCTTCTTGACCATATCCATCTCTTGCTGGAAGACCGTCCTTGTGTCCGATTTGGAAAGCATGAAATTTGATCCCGTCATAATGACAAGGTCAGGCGACTTGCCCCGCACTGCTTCTACTAGGCTTCGTGTTTTGTAGTCAAGCATCTCGGGCTTGTGCCCGGTGCATCTTGCCAGGTTACTAATTGCCTGCTGAGCCTTCGCGTCTTCCTTGTAATTATTGACGACGACTATTTTCAAACGATGGTCACAGTGCTGCGAGGAGCTTGTCGATCTCCTCTTCAGTATTGTAGTAGTGGGGTGAGACTCGTATAGCCTTGACCCTACTCGCGACGGTAATGTTCAGTGACTTTAGCTTGTCAAAGGTTGCGTGGGGGTCCAAGTCCTCGAAGACGACAATACCACTCCGACGATCCGAGTGCAGAGGGGTGAGTATTTTCCGGTCCTTCCTTTTCAGACCATCTATCAGATGGTCCGTGACCTTGAGGACTCGATGATATCGCTCTTGCTGGTCATGTTTCAGTGCGTATTCTAGAGCCGCTTTCGCTCCTATGATCGAGACGACGCCCCAGCTTCCGCCCTCGAAACGAGTAGCATCAGACGCCGGCACAGCATCACTAATATCGAAAGGCATCCCGAACAAGTCTTGCTGCTTCGTTACTCGTCTGACAACAGAGTCCTCGACTCCATGCCATCCGATATAGCCGGGACTGAGTTCGTTAAGTCGATCCTTGTGGACATAGAGGTAGGCTGCCCCGTGGGGTCCCTGTAGCCACTTGTAGACTCCACACACCAGTCCGTCTACATCGTCCTGTTTCGCATTGATGGGGAAGACTCCGAGCCCGTGGAAAGAGTCTGCGATCACAAACGCATTGTGCTCGTGTGCGATCTTCGTTATTTCTCGAATCTTCTCCCGGCAGCCATTGGTCCATGACACGTAGTCTAGGGAGACGATACTAGTGTTATCGTCAATCGCTTTCTCCCACGCGTCAAGCGGGACGATTCCGGTACTGTCAGGCCGTAAGAGTCGTACATCTCTCACCCTTCCAAGTTTTCGTTGCAGATGCCAGAGGTAGATGTTTGTCGGAAAGTTGAGCGCACTGATTACAATATTGGAGTCAGGTTTCAGTTTGATGCTGCTCGCCAGCGCGATAAGCGCAGATGTCACGTTTGGCAGACTAGCAATCTCCTCGACCCCAGCACCTATCATTTTCCCGAACTGTCTCCGGGAATCGATGATCATCGGCAACCATTCTTCCCAGTTTTCACCATAGTCGCGCCAGTCGGACATGTACTCGTGGATCGCGTTGAGTACGTTGATGGAAGGGGGTCCTGTTCCGGCGTTGTCGAAGTAGGCGCGGCGACTGGTTACCGGAATCTCTTTTCTCACAATGTCAATGTTCACTGAGACACCGGCAGCTGTCTATCCGGTAATTCTCAACAGGAGTATAAAGAGAGCGGCCACGAATAGTCTTCAAGTCAACAGTGGACTGTAGGAGCTCATTCTTCAGTTCTGTCGACTACAGTTGTGGACCGTTTTCTACTCGTTTTCCCAGCCTTCGTCCCTGTCCAGCCTACCTCTCCGGTAGACGAAGACTGACAGTACAACGAACAGCGCCGCAAACACGCCTAGAACCCCAAAATACACCGGTACCGACAAGCCTAGGATTGTAATGGGCAATCTCGTCGCGACGGATTGTCCCGCGGGTTTTACGATCACGGTCTCCGATACGGAACGCGCGATTCCAGTCCCCGAGTACGCGGTTAGTAGTGCGACATAGCTGCCGGGAGTTGTTGCAGGATCGATAGTGATGTTCAACGAGAAAGAGGCTGTCCCACCTACTGCCAAGTAGACCTCGCTCTCATTAAGCAGGTACCTCGCCGTACCCCCGGTCATAGTAGACGATGCATAGACGGGACCCACAAAATAGTTGACACCGATAACTGAGAGTGTCGCGTAGCCAGAGTGTCCCGCGAGAATAGTCAAGGATGTCGGGCTGACGGTCGGGGCGAGGTCGTATGGTGGCGGAATGATCGTCAGGGTGGCCGTATGTTTCAAGGTCGGGTTTTGGACCCAAGAGGCGGTGATATTGACGAGATATCTGTAGGCGTAGAACGAGAGCGGAATCGAGACCGAGAGCGTTGTCGAATTGGAGCTTCCAGCCGAGACATAAAGAGATGTTTGAGCGAGAGTACCGTTAACTCCTAGGGGATGCCCAGTTGTCTCGTTGTAAGGGACAGCGACACTTAAGCTGACATTCCCAGAGAACTCACTCACTCCCGCCAACTTATTACTAGACACGGTTACAATTGCAAAACTCGAACTGTTCTGGGGCATACTTAACTGGCCAGGAGCGATCCCAACGCTAAAGTCTGGATGCCCTTCAACATGCATGTCCAAGAAAGCGAAATGGACCAGACTGCCGCTTGTACCGGTAATGTTGAGAAGATAATCACCGGGGATTGGGCTCAAGAGTCCGATAGAAACTGTCAGTTTCGCAAGCGCTGTCGAGTTGTTTACCGTCACGTTGTCAGGCTGGAAGGCTACAGTTATGCCGGCGGCACTAGCGGTATACGTGAAATTCACTCGTCCAGAGAAAGCGGCCACGCTAGAGACGTTGACGGCCGAGCTGACAGACGAGCCTTGGACTGCATACAGAGACTGGTCTCTCAGTGAGAGAGAGAAATCGGGTGAAGGCGGAGTCCCATACATGCCGTCGAAAGTGTCATGAACGATGTCGCAGCTGCACCCACCGTATGTGATTTCTTCTTTGATGAAGTGAATGTTGGTGAAGTTGAGGGATCCTGCTAGGTAATTGATACTGAAGAGTATTCCGGACAGTGGGGCAGGTGGAGGAGTGCCCAGAATAATTCCCTCGGTAGTCACGACTCCGGCTCCATCGACTGATGTACAACTTCCCACTTGGGGGACGCCATTAACACAATTAACCTCGGGTGTGGGAGTTGTTGGGAAAATGGTTTGAGTACTGTAATCGATCGATGTACTATTGAGCGCCTCAGTGTTGGTGGATATTGAGACATACCATCCATTGAAAGCGTCCATCCCATCAACCCGCACACTGACTTGGAGAGGTGTCCCTTTGGGAACAGGTGTTAAGGGAGAGGAATCTATTGAAAGGGTCCCGGCCGCATGCACTTGATGAATTGCTCTCATTGTCCCAGCTAGGCCGAGAATTAGGATGAGGACGAGCAGGCTTCGCTTGATGAATCGCGAGAGTCGCACGGCATTAGCTCCATAGTGAGGTTGAGTAGTAATCTTGCTCGCTAGAATGAGACTTCGCGGTTTCGGATGCGGTCCCTAAGAAAATGGGGGAGTTTTGCAACTGTTTCTTCTACCAGTCTAGTTGAAGGCTGGGTCGTTGAAATAGAACGCTACCAGTGCTAGGTCTTGTATGTTGATTGCGCCGTCACCATTGACGTCCGAGGCGGCGCTATAGTTTGGCTGTCCAAGGAGTGTTCCGTAGTGGAATGCGACTGTGGCAAGGTCGACTATGTCGACGCTGCCTTGAGATGCCATGTCGAGTGTTCTTGATACCGTGTATGTTGCGGTGCCAGTGAGACCAGTTAACGTTACGGTGATGTCAGAGCTCGTAGCGTTGGGTGATGTTGCTGCCTTGACTATGAAGAGGGATTGTAGCTGGCCGGACATTAGTTTGAAGTGAAGGTTCGAGAGCGTGAAGCCTTTTGTCGAAGTCTGTGCCCCAGACGTCTTGTCGACGGTAGTCTCGTTGAGGATTCCTCCGAAGGTCCTTGTGCGCATATCAACGATCAAACTGCCTTGGGTGCTAATTCTGGACGTGTCGATGGTTGGTATGAGTGTTGAAGTGAGGCTGTTGGCTGGTGGGACGAAGGGTATTGCAATCTGTTGAGGAATGATGGTGAAAGTGCCTGTGTTTGTTGGGTTGTTCGCGTCGCGGAAGGTCCAGTTTCCGAGCGAGGGGATGCTATGCGAGTTGAAGATGAGTGGGGTGAAGGTGAAGAGTGTTGGGACCGTTGACGAGGAGAATATTGGTGATGCTGTCTCGTCAGCGTCAACTACTCCGTTGTTGTTGAAATCCAAGAACCATTGGTGAGGAGCGCCGTCGAGGCTGATCAGGTTTAGATTGACCGTATCCCCGCTGACTACGGAGATGTGGGTCACGTTAAAGCCCGCAGCGTTTGCTCCAATGCCATAGGTATGGGTGACCGGTGTAGAGTTTATCGTGAAAGTGATTGAGTTGATTGATGCTTGGTCGACCGCGACGACTGCCGGGGGCAGAGACACGTAGCTGTTCTGTGGTAGCTCTGAATATTTCTGGCCGGTGGTAATGACCCAGTTGAGGAAGTTGATTAGTGCTTGAGCTTGGGTCGTCTCGTTGAGGTCCATCGAGGGCATGACATTGAGTTCACGGTAGACGAGCAGGTAGGTGAAGCTTGACATGGGGTAGGTCTGTAGGCCTGGCTGGTTCAGCATACTGACTCCGGACCAGTCCTGGATTCCCGAGGGGAGGGTATGAGTCGCGGTGTAGTTCTGGACAGCGTTGAAGGTTGAGGCTACTGATGGGAGCACCCATGCCGTATTGTCCGCGTTGCGTAGTTGGCCGTAGGAGATGCTGTGTGTAAGAGCATAGTTCAGTTCGACGTATCCGAACGTGTACGAATTCGCTAGGATTTGCGCTGCTACTCCGCCGTTCCCGTTTCCAGTGATCTGGCATGGGAATGGAGTGCAGGTTGGGCTTCCGGGCCATTTCACCGTGGTTCCGAATCCGACGGTTGTGGCCCATGTAGTGCTCTGAGAGGAGAGATAGCTTGTGAAGACGAAGGTTGTGCCGCTGCCATCTGATCTTCGGACGGTAGTAATGTTTTGGTTAGGAAGTGTTACGCCGGGGTTGAGGCTCTGAATCGCCGGGTCATTCCACAGGTGTACTGCGCCTAGGAATATCTGAGCGATCAGAGGTCCCGTGAGGTTGAGGTGTGCGGTGATGCCAGGTAAGTTGTATGCCATGACTACTGAGCCGATTGTCTCAGGAATGTGGAGAATGTTCGGGTAGAGGGGTCGCTGAGCGGTCGAGAGGGGTGCGTCTGAGGCAGAAAAGTCGCCAACATGGTCGGCGGCTGCCAGTTGACCTGCACCGCTGCCTACAGCTGCGTAGGAGATCGTGACGTTCGGGTGGCCTGCGGTATAGTTCTGTGCCCAGAAGTTGATTATTGGAGCGGGGAAGGTAGCACCAGCGCCGTGAAGGGTTACAGTCAATGGAATGGCCGTTGGAGTCTGGCTATTGGATATTGGGTTTGGAGTAGGCGTACTAGACAATGTTAGTGCTTGTCCGAGTATTACGATGACGAGTATTGATACTGGTAGTAGGTATGGTAGGCGTTTTTTATTCGCCATTTTTCTTCTGAAACGGCGCGGTCGCACACGGGTGCTAAAACCGCTCCCGCCGGAGTATACTGGCTAACTCCGTATATCCGTACGTCGCATTAGACGCTCGACAGCTGCCCACTCAGATATTTCTCTGTCATCGGGTTCGACGGGTTCTCGAAAAATGTTGGAGCCCTGCCGGTCTCGACAACTTCGCCTTTGTAGAGAAACACAACGCTGTCAGCAATTCGCGCCGCTTGTTGGATATTATGGGTGACTATTACAACTGTATAGTTTTGTTTGAGTTCCACGATCAGCTCTTCGATCTTTGAAGTTGACCCCGGGTCTAGGGCTGATGCTGGTTCATCCATCAGCAAGATCTCCGGTTGAACCGCGAGGGCCCGAGCAATGCAAAGGCGCTGTTGTTGTCCACCAGAGAGTTTCATTGCGCTTTCTGCGAGCCTGTCTTTGACCTCGTCCCAGAGCGCTGCCCGCTGAAGACTCTCCTTGACGATCCTGTTAAGCTCCTTCTTTCTCTTGAACAGTTTGTGGATCTTAGGTCCGAACGCAACGTTCTCGTAGATGGAGAACGGAAACGGGTTTGGTGATTGGAAAACCATTCCGACCCGCATCTTCAAGAGGACCGGATCGACCTGCCGTCCATAGATGTCTAAGCTTTGAATCGTCACATTGCCTTCGATGTGGAAGCCTGGAACATCGTCGTTCATCCGGTTGAGAATTCGAATCAGGGTTGTCTTTCCACAGCCTGACGGTCCCATTATAGCGGAGACTTGATGTTCTTGAAAATCAAGTCTGATGTTCTTGAGAACCTGAAGATTGCCGTAGAACGCGTTCAAGTCCTGAATCTTGATGTACGACTCATGAACAGGTCCCGGATTTCGGGGAATGGATTCTTCTCGCATAACCTGGACTGTCACTGCGGACCCCTAGTATTTTCCTCGTCTTTTCGATTCCACTTCGGATCGCCCATTATTGAATCATATCTTTGATAGTCTTCGAAGTCCTATTCGTGCCGTCATGTTGAGCACTAATGAGAATGAAATTAGGAGGAATGCTGACAGGTAAGCCAGGCTCAGACTATCAGTGGTTGGGATTTTCGCGAACGTGTAAATGATGTAAGTCAAGAAACCAACTTGACAGTTAGTCAGCCCACAAGGGTAGTAGTTGGAGAAGCCAGCTGTGAAAAGAAGGGGTGCAGTCTCACCAATGGAGATGCTCATGGACAGGATTATTCCTGTGAGAATTCCAGGCAGCGCCAGAGGAAACGTCATTCGGTTGACCATCTGAGTCTTTGTCGCCCCTAGGGCCGTCGCCGCCTCTCTCAGCTTCAGCGGGACTTTCCGGATAGAGAGCTCGGTGGTCTTAATCACGTAAGGGAGCATGAGGATGGATAGAATGAGGCCACCCGCCAGCGGTGACAGTCCCCAGCCGAAATCGATGACGAGAATCAAGAATCCGACATAGCCGAGGAGGATTGAGGGCATCCCAGACAGAACGTCGCTGAGGAACCGGACTGTTCCGGCGAATGTTTTCGACATTTGGTCTTGGGCCGAGAATTCGGCTAGGTATATCCCTCCGAGAACTCCCAGCGGAACGGCAATTATTGTGGAGAGTGAGACGAGTAGCAGTGTGCCTACTATTGCATTGGCTAAGCCGAACTGGAGGGTAAGTCCGGTAAGCCTAGGTATCGAGATTGCTAGTGCTCCTCGATAGAAGAACATGAATAGGATATCGAGAAGGGGATAGAGGACAACTACGACTGCGAGAATGGTTACCGCTACGACCATCTTGTCAGCGAGGCGGCGGAGCTTGTATCGGAACAAGACCCGAGGGTCCTGCCAAGGCAACTTCCTCGCAATATCGCTTCCTTTTGGCCCTTCACCATCCTTCTCCGACTCGATCTGCATGGTTCTTGTTCCCTTCTCTAGACTCTAACAACATTCTCCGAACTACTCGCGAAGCCCTGTTTGATTAGTAGTCTAGCTGCAACATTGACTGTCACCGTAATGGCGAGGAGGACGAGTCCTAGTTCCATGATCGCCGAGAGGTACATGCCTGATGGATCGGTCAGAGCAGCATCAAGATTGAGCACCATGTATGATGCGATTGTGCTAAAGGGGTAGTAGAGGCTCTTAGGAAGAACTTGAACGCCGGAGCCCGCAAGCATCGCGACAGCCATCGTTTCTCCGAGAGCTCTGCCCAGGCCTAGGACTATTGAACCAACTATTCCTGTCTTCGCGTAAGGCAGAACAATTCTCCTGGTCACCTCCCATCGCGTGAGCCCAAGGGCTTTGGCTCCTTCTCGTGATTCTTTGGGAGTTCGAGCCATCATGTCCCGGCTGATCGAGGCGACGATTGGTATGATCATTATCGCGAGGATTATTCCGGCCGAGAGGAGTCCAGGGCTGGAGATGGGTCCTGAAAAGATAGGGATGAAGGAGAGATGCTCGGCGAGGTAAGGCTCTACCGTGTTAAACAGATACGGGCCAAGAACGATCAATCCCCAGAACCCATAGACCACGCTTGGTATCCCGGCGAGCATCTCTACCATGAAAGATATCGGAGCCGCGATTCTCCGAGGCGCGACCTCGGTCAAGAAAATTGCTACTCCTAGTCCCGCTGGGACCGCGAGTAATATGGCAATCGCGGAGGAGGCTAGAGTGTCAGCAATGAAGACGAGGATTCCAAAAGAGGAGCCTGTGAGTCTATGTATTCCGTTGACGGTCTCAACGGTTCCGCTAAGACTAGGGTTCCAGTTGGCGCTAGTGAAAAATCCGAGTCCGTTGGAGATTATTGACGGATAGGCGTTGAATAAAAGAACCGCTACTGCCGAAATAATGAACAGGATAGAACTGGCTGCAACTATCAGCGTCAGAGATTTGTAGACGGTGTCTCCATACCGCTTTACCAAAAGCCTTGCCTACCAAACTTTCATGGGCCGATTTGCGCGGTCTGGTTTAGGCTCAGCTGGAGCACTTTGGCTGGGAGTGGAGTAAAGTGGTAGATGTTTAGAAACTCGGGCGAGCTACCATATTGAGGTAGCAAGCAGTAGGTCAGAAAGGCACGCAAGACGCTCGCAAAATTAGGATTCAGCTGTTGAATATTCACCAGAGCGTATCCATAGCCCACAACCGGGTATGAATCAGTCCCTGGGGCGTTGACCAACGAGATACGTTCGTCGGGAGGAGTATTGCCGGCAAGCGCGTTAAGCGCGTCCTGCACCGATTGACCATCCGTTGCATTTACAAAGTTACCCGCTTGGTTCTGCAGCCTGCCCGCGTGCAGTCCTAAAGGTAGGATCCACTGATCCAGAGCTTCGACGGACACATACGAAATCGAGCCATCTATTGGCGCGGCTTGAATTACGATTCCAGGATTTCCGAGGGCTGCTTGAGGAATATTGTCCAGACATGGATGGGTTTCCGTCGCGTAACAGGTTGGCCAATGTACGGTGAGCCCTGAGCCTATTGAGGCGTTCCAGCCAGGATCCGTCGAGAGGTACTGAGTAAATAGCCAGGTATCGGCCGCTGCGTCGGATCTGTAAAATGGCCAAATATCAGCATCCTTCCCCTGCTCGGCTCTGAGGATGGGTGCCGCTCCGGGGTTGATCGCGACGATCCTCGGGTCGTTCCAATACTGGATCGTCGTGTTGTATATCTCGGCGAGCAGTGTCGCGGTAAAGTTGAGATGCATTGTCGGCGGAATGTTCTTGACATTGTACTCGACAAGGGTGGCTGTCACGGATAGCGGTATGTTGAGAAAGTTCTGCAGGTTGGGGTTGGCAGCGATCTGTGCGTCGCTGAAATAGGCTGCTGATCCGCCGATCTGGACAAGACCTTTCGAAACGAAGGCCTGCCCCTCACCGCTACCGGTGTTGGCAGTATTGATTTGAATATTGGGATACTTGTCAATGAAATGAGAAGCCCAGAGTTGGAACATTGGAAACATCAGAGCCGATCCTGTCTCGGATATCGTAACTGATGGAAGAC
>Ga0070732_10001325_pt1 | contig 13615 bp, 9 predicted proteins | sample Coa_R1_5_FD_66449 | JGI IMG/M metagenome (GOLD analysis project Ga0070732, IMG submission 66449) | Surface soil microbial communities from Centralia Pennsylvania, which are recovering from an underground coalmine fire - Coalmine... | ecosystem: Environmental > Terrestrial > Soil > Unclassified ...
ATCGAAGACGGTATGAACGGCATAGAAGAAATGGCCGAGTCACTTGCGTTTCTGCGCAAGATGAGCGCGAAATACTTCCCGGAGGATTGACATGAAGCCAGTCCGGACGGCCGTCATCGGCTGCGGCAAGATCGGCAAAACGCACGCAGAGGCGCTGCGAACCTTATCGTGCGCGGAATTGGTAGCCGTCTGCGACGCGGACGCCAGGCGCGCGGAGGCCTTTGCTGCACAGTTTGGCGGCCGCCCATTTTCTGACACTGAGGCCATGTTGCGGGAAGTCCACCCCGAAGCGGTCGTCATCGCCACGCCGCATCCGCTGCACGCCGCACCGGCCGTTCGAGCGATGGAGATGGGCATCCATGTCTTGGTCGAAAAGCCGCTGGCCGCGAATCTTCGCGACTGCGACGCCATGCTTTCGGCAGCGCGCAAGCATGGGGTGAAGCTCGGCGTGATCAGTCAGCGGCGGTTTTATGAGCCCGTGCTTCGGATGAAAGCGGCCATCGAGGCGGGCAAGATCGGCCGGCCGATGCTGGGTGTGTTCATCATGTATAGCTGGCGCGATGCGGCTTATTACCAGTCCGACCCCTGGCGCGGCAAATGGGACACAGAAGGCGGCGGCGTGCTGGTCAACCAGTCGCCGCACATGCTCGACTTGCTCCAATGGTTCATGGGTCCGATTGACGAAATTAGTGGTGCATGGGCCAACATCAATCATCCGGGAATTGAGGTAGAAGACACGGCCGTGGCGACCATTCGCTTCCAGAGTGGCGGCCTCGGTTCCATTGTCACGAGCGTGTCGCAACAGCCGGGCATCTACACCAAGGTGCACATTCACGGCAGCAACGGCGCCTCGATAGGTGTGGAAACCGACCGCGGAGCCACGTTCATTGCCGGCGTATCGGCCATCGGCGAACCGGCGCTGAATGACATCTGGACGATTCCCGGCGAGGAGCATCTGCTTGCCGAATTCCAGGCCGAAGATCGAGCGCGGTTTCGCCAAGGCGACCCGGTCGTCCGGTACCACGGGCTGCAAATCCAAGACTTCTTGCAAGCCATCCGCGAGGATCGCCCGCCGAGAGTCACCGGGGAAGATGGCCGTGTTGTTGTCGAAATGTTCACGGCCATCTATCGCTCGCACAAAGAAGGCCGGCCGGTGAAGTTGCCGATAGCGGCGAATGCGTGACTGCGTCGAGTTATTTCCCGTCCGCCTTCACCCCGCTCATGGGATGCTGACTAACCGCTTCCCAGGCCAGCTCTTGGAGTAGCTTGTTCAATTCCTCGATCTCCGGCGTCGCTTTGCCCAGTCCGTTTGGCACCGGCAGGCCGACCGGGCTTTTGCGGTAGATCGCGGCGAAATGGCAGTACGCCACCAGCACCGCCAGCGGTGGCCGGGCATGGCCGATCGCATCGGTGAATAGATCTTCCTGCGTCTTCAGCCCCGGCGCTTTGCCCTCGATGATCTTGCCGCGTAGGGCAATCACGGCTTGGCCCACCGGCACGATGTACAACACTTGCTTGCCGAATTTCTTGTTCAGTTCCTGCACGTGGTCTTCGTAACTCTTGTTCCAATCGGCGCTGCGCTGCTTCAGCACTTCCACGGTAGCGGCGTTGTGATCGACTTGCCGGCCCCGCAGCGGATTCTTCGGATCAATCTCGTCGTACGGCAGCCACGATTCTTGCACATAAATGCGAATATTCGGGTTGTGTTCCAGGGCCAGCTTTGCGAAATTTTCGATGCCGGGGTCGGGCAACAGAATCGGCGAGAGCGTGAGCACGTCTACCTTGCCGGCTTTCAGCGCTTCCTTGACCTTGTTCTTATCCTCCGGCACGTCCCAGTGCTGGATCACTCGGGATCCGCCGATGAACGAGACGCCGACTTTTTCATGGTCCTTGATGCCCGCCTTTTTTGCCATGTCTTCTAGCATCGGCGCGATAAAGAAGTGAAAGCTGTGGCCGGCGGTAAAGACGCGCTGGCCTTTGACCGGCTCGTCGGCGCGAGCAAGACCGGGAGGCAGGACCAAGACAAGAGCAAATGCGACCCAACGAACGTGCGGTGTAAGGCGGAAGAGCATGTTAGGGGCTCCAAATTATTAAAGTTCGAACGGCAACGGATTTCCGTGCATCCTACATGAAAAGCTTTTGAAGGCGAGCCAGTATATCCAGGCGGCATATACTGACTTGCAATCCCGCATCGTTCGCCGGCACTGAGATGAAACCATGCGCAGTCTTCATTGTTTACCATCGCGCCGCGATTTGCTTCGCGCCGGCGCGCTGGGAACGGCTGGGTTAGCGCTGCCTCAGTTGCTCCAGGCGAAAGAAACGCGAGACAAAACGAGTCGGCCGCTGGCGGATTCCTGCATTTTGATCTTCTGCTGGGGCGCGCCCAGCCAATTTGAGACCTTCGATCCGAAGCCCGATGCGCCGGATGGCATTCGCGGCGAATTCGGCGTCTGCAGCACCCGGTTGCCGGGCGTGATTTTCGGCGAGCATATTCCGATGTTGGCGGAGCGCAACCACCGCTTCAGCCTCATTCGCACCTGTGCCCAGACTAGCACCCATCATCAATCGGCCGCTTACGAAGCGCTGACCGGCTATCCGCCCGCGCGCGATGCGGTGGCCCTTACCGCCACGGCGACCGATCACCCCAACCTGGGCTCGGTCGTTGCGCGGTTCACGCCGGGGCATTCCGCACTCCCGCGCTTCGTGCAGTTGCCTCAGCTGGCGAGCGACGTGGGGAACCTCACGCCGGGACAGTTCGCCGGCTATTTGGGCCGCCAATACGATCCGCTGGCCATCGTGAAAGATCCAAGTTTGCCCAACTTCAATGTCGCCGAGCTTAGCCTGCCCGCCGATGTGAGCGAAGCACGGCTGCACGATCGGACCGCTTTGCTTCAGATTGTGGATCAACAGGCGAAAGCGCTGGAACAAGCCGCCGAATCGAAAGCGCTGAATACTTATCAAGAGCGGGCCGTCCAATTGTTGACCAGTCCGCAGGTGAAGCAAGCTTTTGATTTAGCGCGCGAGCCGGCTGCGCTTCGCGAGCGGTATGGCCGCAACACGCTGGGCCAATCGTGCTTGCTGGCTCGCCGCCTGGCGGAAGCGGGCGTGAAGCTGGTCACCGTCTGCTCCGGCTTTAACGGCAAGATTCCTCAGGATGCCTGGGATACGCATAAGGACAATTTCCGCAAGCTAAAACACCTGTTGCTGCCGCCGTTCGATCGTGGCGTTTCGGCGTTGATTGACGACTTGGACCAGCGTGGTTTATCGAAGCGGACGCTGCTGATCGTGATGGGGGAATTCGGCCGCACGCCGCGCATCAATAAAGATGCGGGCCGTGATCACTGGGAACATTGTTATACGGTGTTGCTGACGGGCGGCGGCGTTCAGCCGGGGTTGGTGCTTGGCCAATCGGATCGCAACGGCGCGTATCCGATCCGGGGCCGCATCTGCTCGCCGGCCGACCTCTGCGCCACGATCTATCACTGTCTGGGCATGGACCCGAAGACGGAGATGAACGACCAGGCCGGCAAGCCCATGTTGCTCAGCCGCGGCGAAGTGATTCGCGAGTTCATGTAAAGGAAGCGATAAGCACTGGGTGAAGGAGCCATTCGATGTGCCGCCTTATTTTTGTGCTGCTTCTTGTCGTCATGGTGAATTGCTCGGCGCTGGCCCAGCCGAAGAAGAGCGAGGTGCAGCCCGATCAGATAGCCTTCGGCACGGTCTACACGGGCGGCATTGTCGAAGCCAGCTTCATGGTGCTGGAGCCGGGCAAAGATCCCAAGATAGAGTTCACGGTCACGGCTCCAAAGTTTGTGAAAGTGTTGAACAAGTCCACGCATCACCAGGAATTTGGCGCCCGCGGTGATTTTATTTGCGGCAGCGTTTGGGTTGCCATCGACACCAGCGCGTCGGGTGAATTCATGGACGTCGTGGTGGTAACGCTTGGTCAATCTACGGTCAAAGTGCCGGTTAGCGCCACTGTGAAAGCCCCGCGGCCCGAGCTGACGCGCCTGTTGGTTGCGAATACCCCGTTCACGCGCTATTCAACCAACGATGGAACCATATTCAAGGAGTGGACTGACCTGGTGAATCGTTCTCCGCTGGATGCCAGTTATCTCGCGGTTGAACGCGGCAAGCCAGTGCTTCGTGACCTGGACCTCGACAAGTTCGACACGATCCTGCTTGGTTGCGAAGGGATTTGCGAGGTGACGCCGGAAGACATCAAGAAAGTGCGAGCCTTCGCGGAATCTGGCGGCCGTGTGATCGTGGCGGCGAATCACTTCTTTCACGACACTATAACGCCGGCCAACAAGGTGCTGGACGGGTACGGCCTTCAGATCCGAAACGAAGAGGCTAATGGCAAGGGCAATGATGTAAGACTTGAGAAAGAAGAATTCAGCCCTGATCTTGTGAAGGCTGGCGTCAAATCCTTGCATTTCTTCCGCGCTTCGCCCATTGGCATTACCGACGCCAGAGGTCGTGTCGTCGTTAAGGCGGTTGAGGTTGGTCAGAAAAACGACGGGTTTGTCGCTATTGGCCGGGCCGGCGAAGGCTCGGTCGCCGCTATCGGCGAATCGCTGTGGTGGAGCTGGATCAGCGCCAAGCAGGCCGGCGACACCGACAATGCCAAGCTCTTGCGCTGGCTGATCGTGCCGCGCAAGCGCGATCTGTAGTTCGACTCTGTTCCGATCAAATCCAAGGGTCCTTTCAATTCTTAGGAGTGGTGCTATGAACCGATTCGTTCTTTCCTTTGGCTCGATTCTCCTCATTGCCTCGTTCGCCTCGGCCCAAGACTGGGCGAAGGAGAAGCTCAAAGCTTCGCCGCGCCACGGTGAATGGGTGAAGGTCAAGCAAGGCAACCGGGACGTGCAGGCCTGGGTCGTTTATCCAGAGTCCAAGGAGAAATCGACTTCTGTCTTGGTGATCCATGAAATCTTCGGCCTCACCGACTGGGCCAGGCTCATGGCCGACGAACTTGCCGAAGCCGGTTACATTGCGATTGCACCCGATCTGCTTTCCGGCATGGGGCCGAAAGGAGGCGGGACCGATGAATTGGGCCAGAATGTCGGCAAAGTCATTCGCGATCTTCCGCCGGACCAAATCACGGCCGACCTGAATGCTTGCGCTGATTACGTCTCGAAGCTGCCGGCTGCGAATGGCAAGGTGGCAGTATGCGGCTTCTGCTGGGGCGGCGGACAATCGTTCCGCTATGCGACCAACAACAAGAACCTGAAGGCCGCATTTGTCTTCTACGGCACCGGTCCGGAGAAGGAATCGGATATCGAGCGCGTCAACTGCCCGGTCTACGGCTTCTACGGCGGCAATGACATGCGCGTGAATGCCACGATTCCCAAGAGCACGGAACTAATGAAAAAGGCCGGCAAGACCTATGAGCCGAAGATCTATGAAGGCGCCGGCCACGGCTTCATGCGCGGCGGCGACGATCCCAAGGGGAGGGAAGGGGACAAGAAGGCCCACGACGAAGCCTGGACGCGGTGGAAAGAGATCTTGAAGAAATTGTAATTGTACCTGGGCGAGGAACCCGCGAGGCTCGAAGACTCCCTTCGCGGCTTGGAGAAGATCATGCAAGCCGCGGGGCGAGTCTTCGAGCCCCGCGGGTCAATCGATGATTCCAATTCTGAACATTGTTTTGGAGGACACGGATGAAACTTGGATCCTGGGTTTTCGCAGTGCTTTCCCTCTCTTCCGCATCTCTCTTCGCCGCCGATTGGCCCCAGTGGCGTGGTCCAGATCGCAACGGCATCTCGAAGGAGACTGGCTTGTTGGCGGAGTGGCCGAAAGAGGGACCGAAGCTGCTCTGGCGCGTTGACGACATTGATTATGGTTACTCGACACCGAGCGTGGTCGGCGACCGGCTGTACCTCATGAGCAACAAGGGAGACGATGACGAATTTGTTCGCGCCCTCTCGGTGAAGGACGGGAAGATCGTATGGTCCAAGCGCGTGGGCAAAGTCGGGCCGAACCAACGGATGAACTATGCCGCGGCGCGCTCCACGCCGACCGTGGATGGCAATGTGCTGTACGCCCTGGGCTCCGACGGCGACCTGGTTTGCCTCGAACTTGCCGGCGGCTCCATTAAGTGGCAGAAGAACCTGCGCAAAGACTTCGGCGGGGAGCCCGGCGCCTGGGCCTACTCGGAGTCGCCGCTAATCGATGGGGATGCACTGGTTTGCACTCCCGGCGGTCAAGATGCCAGCATGATTTGTTTGAACAAAAAGAACGGCGAGGTCATCTGGAAGTGTCAGGTGCCGGATGGCGACGCAGCCGCATATGCGTCGCCCATCATTGTGCAAGTGAATGGCCAAAAAGAATACGTACAGTTCATGACCAAGGGGCTGGTCGGCGTGGATGCGAAGACGGGCAAGTTTCTCTGGCGGTACACGAAGACAGCCACGGGTAGCCCTGCGGTGATTCCCACGCCCGTGGCACACGAAAACTTGGTTTACTCAAGCGCCGCCTTTACCGGAGGGGGATTGATCAAGATTAAGGCGGAGAATGGCGCGGCCACGGCAGAACAAGTGTATTACGAGCGTGGCTTGCCCGTGGCTATTGGCGGGTCGATCCTCATCGACGGCAATCTCTATGGCACCAATCAGAACGGGCTCGTGTGTGCCGAATTCGCCACCGGCAAAGTGAAGTGGCAAGACAAATCCATCGGCACCGGCTCGCTTTGCTGTGCCGAAAACCGGTTCTACATCCACGGCGAAAACGGCCAGGTGGCGCTGGTCGAAGTGTCGCCGGAGGGCTACCACGAGAAAGGCCGCTTCACACCGCCCGATCCGCCGAAGCACATCCGCGGCGGAATGGAGAGGTCGTGGGTGTACCCAGTGGTGGCCAATGGCCGGCTCTACATACGCGATGCCGGCACCTTGTGGTGCTATGACGTGAAGAAGGGCGAATAGCGGCGGAGCCGGAAGCGTAAGCGACGGTGCTTTTGGTCCGTCGCTTACGCTTCCGGCTCGTAAGCATACTCACTTCAACATCACCGCCGGATCGTGGGCGGCTTGCCCGTTCACCGCCGGCTGCGGAATCGCGCTGGCCGCCATGGCTCCTTCCACCGGCTGCATGCGTGCTTTCGGGCTGCCAATCCAGTAGGCCATGCCGACAAAGATGGCCCCGCCGATGATATTGCCGAGCGTGGCCAAGCCCAAGTTGTATGCGTAGCCCGCCCAGGTGATCTGATCGCCGTGCGGCACCAGCAGGCCCAGCAGCAGGCCACACATGTTGGCGATGCTGTGCTCATAGCCGCTGGTGATGAACGTAATCATGCACCACCAGATCATGAGCACTTTCGCGGTTTCACTCTTGATCCGGGCCGCCATCCACACGCCCAGACAGACGAACCAATTGGCCAGAATCGATCGCCAGAGCAGTTGCTCCCACGGAAGATTCATCTTGGTGGCCACGAGCTTTTGCACGAACGCATTAATGGGAGCAAAACTCGGATTATTCGCGTCCAGCAACCCCGCCCGCACGACCATGAAGGCGATGAGCGCGCTGCCGGCCAGGTTCCCGAGCCATGTCCAGAGCCAGTTCGACAACAAGTCCTTCACGCTGGCTTTCTTGGAAAGCACGCCAAGCGTGAGCACCAGGTTGCTGCCAGTAAAGAGTTCCGAGCCCGCGAAGACGACGATGGTCAAGGCGCCGCCGAACATGACGCCCATGATTAGCCGCACTGCGCCGGGAGCGGCCGCGGCAAGCGAACCACCGATAGTGAAAATCAGCACGATGGCGGCGCCCACGTACATGCCGGCCATCATCGAGCGCACGAAGTGACCGATCAGCGAGCGCTTTTGATTTTCGAGCTTGTCCACTGCCTGGGCAGCGAGTGTTTGAATGGCGGGGGAGTACAAGGAGGAACCTCAGGTTGGGGGAGAAGATCACATCGTTGCCATTTCGCAGCCCCGGTTGCAGTTCTTTTCGGTGGCTAGCACCGCATCCAGGTCCGCTTCCGGTGGCAGCTGCAAATACACATCGTCTCCGTCGATCCTTACCGGAAAAACCTGCACGGAGTAGCTTTCTCCGGATAGGCACTGGCCCGATTCCAGCGAATAGGTTTTCTTGTGCAGGGGGCAGGCCACCTTCGGCGTGCCTTTGTGGTCGCCTACGATTCCGCGCGACAGCACAAACTCGCGCCGGTGCGGGCACATGTTCTGGCAGGCATACCACTCGCCGCGGCTCGTGAAGTTGAACACGGCGATTTGCGTCTGCCCATATTTGATGGCAGCGCCGCCGTCCTGCGGGAAGTCCCAGACTTTGCCAACGCAGACCCACTCCCAATTCGGAGTTCGGAATGCGGAATCCGACGGCCCGTTGTTGTGCGTTTGGCCATTTCCGTTCCGCGTTCCGCATTCTGCATTCCGCATTCTCAAAGTCAAATCGCCGGCTGGTACAAACGACGTTGTCCAAGCCACCGGCCGTTTCTGCTCGCGCTCGTGGACGAATTCGATCGTCGGTTCGGTCTCTTCGGTATTCACGAATTGGTTGAACAACCGCCGTTTTTCCGGGTCGTTGACGACGGCTTTCCACTCACACTCGTAGGTGTCTACCTGGTGCTGCATCTGCGCTTCCAGCTCCGCGCAAATACCGAGGCGATCGTTTATGATGACGTCTTTCAAGTACTCGATGCCGCCTTCGAGCTTTTCGAGCCAAACGGAAGTGCGCGTCAGCCGGTCGGCCGTTTTGGTGTAGTACATCAGGAAGCGGTCGATGTATTTGATGCAAGTCTCTTCATCGATGTCGGCCGCCAGCAGGTCGGCATGGCGCGGCTTGGCGCCGCCGTTGCCGCAAACGTATAAGTTGTAGCCGTTCTCGGTCGCCACGAGTCCGAAGTCCTTACCCTGGGCCTCGGCACACTCCCGCACGCAGCCGGAGACCGCGGCTTTGAGCTTGTGCGGCGCGCGAAAGCCCTTGTAGCGATTCTCGACTTGCACAGCAAAGGCCACGGAATCCTGCACGCCATAGCGGCACCAGCTAGTGCCGACGCAGCTTTTCACTGTGCGAATCGCCTTGGCGTAGGCGTGACCGCTTTCGAGCCCAGCGGCGACCAGTTCTTCCCAGATGTCGGGTAACTGGTGAAGCTTCGCGCCGAACATATCAATGCGCTGGGCGCCGGTGATTTTCGTGTACAGGCCGAATTTCTTGGCAATGCGGCCGATGGCCATGAGCTTGTCGGGCGTGATCTCGCCACCGGGGACTCGGGGCACGACCGAATACAGCCCGCCGCGCTGGATGTTCGCCAGGAAACGATCGTTCGTGTCTTGAAGCGTGGTGTGCTTCATGACGTTCTCGTTCCACAAACTGGCCAGAATGCTCGCGACGGCCGGCTTGCAAATCTCACAGCCGTTCCCTTTGCCGTGGCTCGCCAGAAGCTCGCCGAAAGATTTGATTTGCTTGATCTTGATGATCTCGAACAACTCTTGTCGGGTAAACGCGAAATGCTCGCACAGATTATTGTTGAGCTTCTTGCCCGACTTTTTCATCTCGGCTTTGAACAGGTCGATCACCAGCGGCAAGCAACCGCCGCAGCCGGTGCCGGCCTTCGTGCATTTCTTCACGTCATCGACCGACGCCAGGCCTTTGTCGCGAATGCTCGAACAGATGGTTCCTTTGCTCACATTGTTGCAGGAGCACACCTGGGCTTCGTCGGGCATGGCATCGAGGGCGTTCAGCTTGGGAACACCGGGGGGGCCATAACTGGCCCCGCTCGCCAATAATTGGCCCGGCGGCATCGGCAGCGGTTTATCGCTCTTGGCGAAGGACAGCAGCGTACTGTAATCGGATGCATCGCCCACCAGAATCCCGCCCAGTAAGCGCGTGCCTTCATGGTTGAACAGCAGTTTTTTGTAGGTACCCTGGAACGGATCCTCATAGGTGATCGGCTTGGCCGTCTTGTCATCGGCAAAGGCGTTGCCGAAGCTGGCCACGTCCACGCCCATGAGCTTCAGCTTGGTCGACATATCGGCGCCAGTGAAGCGCCGCTCCTGGCCGGTGAGATTCGCCGCCGCAATCTCGGCCATCTCGTAGCCCGGGGCCACCAGGCCGTAAATCATGTTGTTAAATAGCGCGACTTCACCGATGGCATAGATGCTCGGATCAGAGGTGCGCAACTGCTCATCTACGACCACGCCGCCGCGCTGGCCGATGAGCAGGCCGCAATTGCGGGCCAAATCATCGCGCGGCTTGATGCCGGCCGAGACGACCACCATCTGCACATCGAGCCGGCCGCCGTCAGCGAAAACCATGCCTTCGACTTTGCCGTTGCCAATGATTTCCTTGGTGTTGGTGTTGACGTGGACCTCAACGCCTAGGGCGTTGATCTTGCCGACGAGCGCTTTCGAGCCGGCATCATCGATCTGCCGCGGCATCAAGCGCGGAGCAAACTCGACGACATGCGTTTCCAATCCCAAGTCGTAGGTGGCCTTGGCCGCTTCCAAGCCGAGGAGCCCGCCGCCGATGACCGCCGCCCTCTTCACCGACTTGCCATATTCGATGATCTGTTCCAAATCTTCGATGGTGCGATAAACGAAAACACCTTTCCGCTCAATGCCGGGGACCGGTGGCACAAACGGCGCCGAGCCGGTGGCCAGGATGATAATGTCGTAAGCGATCTCGCGACCTTTTGAGGAACGCACCACGCGGTTGCTGCGGTCGATCTCGGTGGCCCGCTCGCCCACGAAGAGCTGAATCCCCTTTTGCGCGTACCATTCGGAAGTTGTAAGCGCGAGTTTCTCGGCCTGGCGATGCTCGAAGTACTTGGTGAGGTTGACGCGGTCGTAGGCCGGGCGCGACTCTTCACAGAAGGTGACGATTTGATAATTGTGCACGGCATCGAATTCGGCCAGCTTCTCGCAGAAGCGGTGACCGACCATGCCGTTGCCAATGACAACGACCGTTTTTTGCCGTTGCTGGTTCACGTTACCACTCACGATTCGAGTTCGCAGTTTGTCGAGCGCGACGGCGACAGCATGCTGAGCTGTTTGGAGAGACGCTCGATCCGTTGCCATCTAAAAAAGCAAACCTTGATCGGCGAAGTGCAATTTCGATGCCGGGAGGGCTTACTCAGTAGACATTGAAGCCGTAACTGCTTGCCAATATGCATGTTATGTTCATGATGAGATCTCCGTTCAAACTTATTTGAAAGGATCTGCTGCATGGTTTGCGAGCATGATTTGCTGGCATACATGGCAGTGAATTGAGTTACGGCCCTCCTTTCTGATTTCGAATGAAATCATCTCGGCTTATACTCCACCCATGTGGTCTCCACATTCTTGCCGGTCGGGATCGACCACGAAGTATCCTCCTTCGTGTTCGCGAACACATGGCGCGCTGTCCTGATCGCCCCGCCGCCCTCGCGCCAGGCGAATGTGACTTCGGTCTCGCCAGGCTGCGCGACGTCGTACACCAGATGCGCCTCGGCGCGGCGATAGTTCTTGCCGCCGGTGTTGCGGAAGCGCACACGGACCGGGCCAGTTACGTTCTTCAACTCCACGTCGCCCCACGAGATGCTCTGGCTCCAGAAATCGGCCGGGTCGGGCGGCCGGCGGATGATCTCCCAGTCCTTTACCACGCTCTGCCAGCTTTTGCCGCCGTCGATCGAGCAATCGATGAAGTATTTCGCCGGCGTCGGCGGGCTGCTCGATGCCTGCCAGCCGGCCGCGCAGAGCCGAACTGCTTTTTCATGCCGCGGCGTGGCCAGTTCGAGCGTGACCGTGTTGGAATCGAACTTGCCAGCTACAACGTGCGCCTGGGCTTGCGCCTTCGTCGGCCCGGCGGAGACAACGCCATATCCCGGCGAAGAGAATGTCACCTTCGTGCCATCGTCTTTCAAGTGCGGGACCAGGCAAGCGTTGCACTGACACACCGTGCGCATGCTCAGACCCGTACCCGCCAGTTGCTTAGCACCGGCGTCGAAGCGAATCCGGTATTGCTGAAACCCTTTCACGAAATCGGTGAGGTCGAGGCCATCCTTGCAGGAGCCGACCGCTTGCCAGGTTGCGCCCTGATCGACCGAAATGTTCGCCGGACAGGTCGCATTGCCCATCAAGACAAGACCGTTCTTCGCGCCGAGATCGTAAACGGCAAAACCCTTCTTGGTCGGATTGGCCGGCGTGCAGCCAATGACGAACGGCGTGTAAAACTCAAAGGTGACGTGCTTGTCCGATTCGTCGATCACGGCTTCTTTGTAGGAGCCATTCGCAAAGTCAGGCTTGTACGTGTACACGGCATTGCTGTAGCGCGCCTGCCCGGCGTGGTAGGGCGACGGCTGCTTCGAGTTGAACATCTTCTCGGGCTGATTCACCCAAGTCAGCGAGCGCTCGGGGCCCGGGATGCCGTCGGTCATATAGTTCAGACCCCAGTAGACGAAGGTCTTGCCGTCGTCGAGGCCGGGCTTTAGGTAACGGCGCAGGCTCTCGCCGGCCCGCAGATGAAACAACGGCGGCGGCCCGGCGTAGCCAGCTCTGTATTCAGCACTGGCGAACTGGTCGTATGCCGAGGGGTCACTGCGATGCAGGCCGCCGATGAGCCAGCCATGCTGGCGCTCCGGTTTGAAGTTGGCATTCGTGAGCTTCTTCAAATCCTTCGCAATCTCGGGGATCGACAGCAGCCGGCTGCCGTCTTCGTTGAAGACGACGGTGCAAATGTCGTGGTCCAGCAGCGCCCATTTGCCGTTTCCATAGGCCCCGCCGGTGAGCCAGACCTCGAAGCTATTGTGTCCGCTAACGCCGGTCACCCGGCTGCGGCACGGACCGAGCAGCGTGTCGAGTTCGGCCACCCATTGGGCATGCGTGGTGCCGCACAGGCCGAAGCCATAGGCGAACAGGCCAGTCCAGTATTCGTGATTCTTCCCGCCCTTGGCATAGCCATCGCCCCAATAATTCATCGACGCGTCTTCGCCGTGGTAGTAGTTGAGATTGCGCCAGTACCAACTGGCCAGCGCCTTGTCTTCGTCGGTCTTCACCTCGCGGCCGGTCACGCGCCTGTACAGTGCTGCCTGCGTGGCGAAGAGCCGATCAAACGAGGAACACGACAGCTCGCCGGGATACCAGGGATGATCGGTGCGAAGTTGTGGGGAGTTGCTTTGGGCGAAGGCTGAGTGCGGCAGCGCGACCAAAATCGTTGCTACCACCAAGATCAAAACAACCCACTCTCGTTCCCACGCTCCGCGTGGGAACGCAAGGCGGAACGCTCTTGCGTCCAGTAGACTGTTTAGCTTCTTCCATCTCATCGTGTTGCCCATGTCAAAGCTCCCCAACTTCTGGCCGCTCGCAATGGCGGAATGATAAACCGCGCCAACGCGCGCTTCAAGGACGCGGTCGATTTTTCTTGCTCGGCATCGAAATAGTGGCGCGCTCGTTGACTTTTTTTGACTTTGTGCGTTTGCGCGCCACTGTGGTTGCCGCCCTAAGCCATTGAATAGCCGTCGTTTGCGGTGTGGCCACGACGCCTTCGCACACCTGGTCGAAAAAAGTCGAAAAGCGAGTACATGGTCACAGCGATTGACTCGGTCATTGACTTGGGTATTGGTTCGATGCACGGCGATCTCCCGGCAGATTTTTTTACGGGTGTAGCATTCTGTTGCAGTTTTGTAGCA
>Ga0070732_10001327_pt1 | contig 13601 bp, 12 predicted proteins | sample Coa_R1_5_FD_66449 | JGI IMG/M metagenome (GOLD analysis project Ga0070732, IMG submission 66449) | Surface soil microbial communities from Centralia Pennsylvania, which are recovering from an underground coalmine fire - Coalmine... | ecosystem: Environmental > Terrestrial > Soil > Unclassified ...
GTTCAGTGGCCTTGCTAGCATTCGCAAGCGCAGCAGGACAGCCGCGGGAAACGCCTGTAAAATGGAAACGGCATCAGAGCGGGCGCGTAGCTCAGTTGGTAGAGCAATGCCCTTTTAAGGTGCGAGTGCGAGCATTTTCAGAGAGTTAGAAAGCATTTTGGGAGCAGAAGAGCACGGTTAGAGCCGTGGTTTTCAGTTTCCGTTCCCAGATTCGTTCCCACGCGGGCGGGTATTTTCTGGCAACCGTGAGGTGAGAACATGACGAATTGTGACCGATTCAGGAGGGTCTTCCAGCCCACTCGCAAAGGCCAAGTATTCTCGCCCCAGGAAATCCGGGAGATCATGCTGGCAGAGTCGAACATCGCTCCGGGCAGCATCCTGCCTAATGATCATGCGGAAGGAAACCTGAGTCCTTGCCGAGGCGCAAAGAACCGAGAGAACGACCCGATATTCGACCGCGGATGATGATCGCAACTACCGCGAAAGGTAGGGCCACCTGCCCAAAAATCATGCCTAAACTGACCCCGCAACGAAGGCGCAATCACGTCTCATCATGACTACTGAACCCGCCTTTCCGAGAACCTGTTCACCTCTTTTGAGAACCCGGCGATAAGCAAGTCGAACTCGTCCGCCCTTTCGCGCCCGCACGTGGCTTCGATGGCGGTGAGCATCGTCGAGGTGAGTGCCTCAAGACCGTCGCCGAGACCTTTGGGTCCGCACTTGGTTATTATCTCGCCTACTTCAATGGCCAAACGGCGGATCCCCTCGGGTCGTTCAACCATCGTCACAGTTCTTGGGTGGACTTTCGGCGCCGAACCGTCGGTCTGTTTCGTCGGAATCAAGCCAACTGCCCGATCACGCTCCGTCAATCCCGGGAACCTGCTCACCTGTTCGGATAAGCGGAAGAACTCTTCCCTTTTGCCGTACTTGGCTGCGAGGGCGTTGAGCATCACCGTGGTGAGCGCGTCGAGCGCGTCGGCGAGACTGGTTTCGCGCTTAATCAGAAATGGCATGATCTCATCGGCTAAGCGTATCTGTTCAGGACGCTCCTCTTTTTTGCCACGCATGTATGTTCGAATCCATCTGACAGTCCGATTCACAAGCTATCTCCATTCATCCCTCGGCCGCTTGCGGCTTCGTCAGTGCTAATGTCTCTCAGCCGAGAGCCGCCGAATTGGCTACGGGTTGCAAACGTACCGTGGCGCAGTAAGTGCACACGTTCAGGTTTGCCCCTCGGAGGCCCACCAGTTCGAGCAGTTCTGGCTCAACGAGACCGCCTTGCGTATTATGCCCCGATAGACACCACAACTGTTGACAAATTGACACCAAACTGAATCGAACCGACGACCTATTCCATGCCATTTCCCTCAACGACTGTATACCGATGTAGTTGGAGTGGTACCGGAGAGTAGCCAACGCCATGTAAACGCTGCGTCAGCTCGGACGGAAGAGACACTGAATAGTATCGAGGAACATCGGGTCGTTTGCTTAGGGATGGCATCGTTACGTCACAACTCACGACACAGTTTTTCCTATGGTGCGCGTGGACCCAAGGGGAGGGCAAATTCAGCCCCGGGTCAAAATAATGCCGAAACGGTTGCGCGCTGAGCAGAGGCTGTACGCATTCTGGAGCGACGACATTTTGGTTTCCGCTCCGAAGCGGTTATCCGAATGTTCTTCCGAACAGTGACTGGTTGTGTCGTATCGAACAAAAAGGCGTACGCTGAAATACTTTTACGTGTCGCTTAGTTAAGTTATCGAATGCCGCGAAATCGTCGCCAAAACGGAAAAGCCGCTGTAAGCGGCGATTCTGCGTTTCCAGTGCCGTTTAATGAACAGGCGAAATATTTGCAGCTTGCAAATTGGTTCCTCGAAATGGATCAGCGGCGCAATGGTAGCGGCAACGTGGTTCCAATTAATAGGGGCAGGCGATTCGAGAACGGTAGATTGCAGAAGGCATCATAGAAGCATGCCCCACCAAAGCGCGGGGTATTGCTTAAGAACCCTCCCCTGTTCCTTTTGACAGTGCTCCTTCTGGTGTTGGGGACCCATTCTTTATCAAGGTCGTCCGTGACCTGATGGCCGCCTCCAAATCATTCTGCCTTAGGCGAGGCGGCCATTGCTAAGACTTTTCTCCGGTACCGCAAGAGAGGCTCACAGGCTAACCCACCTGTGAGTTGAGCAGCGGATGCAGAACCATTCCTTGCTCCGACCGGTTCCACATGAGTTCAGGATGTTTCATGGTGGGGCTAATCTAGGCTTCGGGTATTTCGCTAGGGTGTGGAACGATGGTGAATCCGCACTTCTCAAGAACCGAATTTGTAGGATGTCCTCCAGAATACTTGGTTACAAGCTCTCCAGTGGCGTTCTTAATGGCGAGGTGCAAGACGTACTTGGGAGGGTAAAAGCGCGGATTGTTAGTAACCTGAACAGAGAATCTTGTTCCATTTCGATGTTTTGGAACAAAGCCGTCGCGGTCAATTTGTTCGATCGCGGCTTCGATGTGTTCCCGTCCAACTTTTTGGATGGCCTGCGCGAATGTCATGACTTAACCTCGACGAAAGGCGTGTCAAGCTGCAAATTTGCGGAACACCCGCTGGACTTCCTCCGCCCAACACGTCTCCGCATCTGAAACATCTCGACCTAGCTTCTTTGCTAATTTGAAAAAGCCGCCACCGGGCCGTCGATCGTGCTTGTGAACGACAATGGCTGTGATCATCCCGGCACCTGAGGCGTCAGATTCCCAAGAAAGTTGACCCAAAAAATGGCGAAAATCATCGCCGTGAGGGTCAAACTGAATACTCTGGATTTTCTTTGTCAGCTCTCCGTACTCTATCAACTTGAGGCTCTTGGCTACCTTGACGAGTACGCGCCGCGCCTCCTCTTTGGCGTGCTCCCAGAGCTTACGATCATGCCCGAACGAACTGTCGAGTTGGGCTTTCGCGATCAACGGCTCCTCCTTCTACTTCTTAGCCGCCGCCCTGACCTTCGCCCACCTCGCTCGTGCTGCCGCTGCAATGCGAGCACGGCCCGCTGCCGAGAGGCGGCGTTTGCCAGCTTTGATCGGAACAACCTTCTGGCCCTTCACCTTTGCCCATCGTGCGCGTTGTGCCGCGGCAATTCTTCTACGGGCCGCAGCGGACATCTTGCGACGGCCCAGCCTTAGCCGGGGAAGCGGCTTTGAAGCTCGGCGATTAGTGCTTGCACCCACACCTTCTAGTGCGTGAATAGCCGCGTCAAGGCGGTCGCGCTCAGACTTTAGGTCACGAACAATCTGGTCTAGATTTGCCATGCGCGGGATTGTAGCACGCGAACTTGTGAGCTATGGGATAACGCTTGGTGGCCGTATTCCGACCATCACTCTTACCGGGCCAGTCTTAGGTGGCGGCTGCTGTATAGGAGGGCCACCACCGCCACCGATGGTCATTTTTCCTCCCATTCCTCCTCGACCGCCAAACACCGTTCCCACGCGGCGTTCTGGCCCATTGATGACAACCTGCTTCAACCTTCCGATGTTCGTAAGTGCATCCTGCAAGGAAGCCATAAATGGCTGTTCATATGCAGGGCCGCGTATAGAAACACCCCATTCAAATCCACCAGTGACAATTGATCCCGCCGTTCCATTGCTTACCGGAATCTCGGCTTGGTGGAGCACACTAATGAGTTGCAGAGCTAAAGCGGTACCCTCACCGTCCAAGCTATACGATTCAACGACGGTTTGGTGTGAACCCCAAAAATGGTTTAGTGCCTTCGCGATGTCCCGTTGTTGTACGGGCGTGAGGATTCTCGGGCTCAGCGCAGTTACCTCATGCCCAAGTACCTTGACTGTTCCTTGCGCATCATCTGCGGACTGTTTAGCGTTGCCTGCCGACACCTCCGCGTCATGGGCAGATCGCTTCGCATCTCCGGCATCCTTAGTTCCCATGGCAACCCACTGGTCGCTCTTGGTTCGCAGTTCGCCGTTTTTGCTTCTCAGCGCACCGTTGATCGACGTGATCCGTATTCCGATCCAAAGTTCGCCGACGATGCCTCCGGTTATGAGCAAGACGCTGGCAATCTCAACCATAAACTTTATCGTTGATGGTCGGTCTGGCGGACGAATGATGCCGCGCCGCCATGCCTGCATGTCATCGCGGCGGTCATGCCATATAACCCAAAGTTCCATTGCAACGCCTATTGCAACTACACCCGTAAACCACGGCAGCAATTTCTCCAAAGGTACTGATGAATTTTCTAAATTCTTTATGTCTTTTTCTAGCAGAGATATTGCGTTTTCCAGAGTGGAGGAATCGGTCGGTAGGCCTTGGAGTAGATGTGCGAAGATCACAATTACCTTGAGGGTTGAATCCGCGGATTCATTTCAACACATTATCAATCTTCCGCATGATCCGCTCTGCCCACTGAATACTCGCGCTGATCAGCCGGTCTGTGCGCGGGCTGCCTTCAGGCCCGCCGAACAGATCATCCGCAGTCGCATGTGAAGGCTCGCCAGAATAGCGGCCATAATCCCAATCACGCGCTTGCGGCCCTCGTCCATTCGGGGATAATACGCTTTCGCTTTTCGTTCGTCCAGAGGAGCGCGAAGGTGGTGTTATTGCTAGGCCGCACGCTCAAAGCTTCACCAACGTTTCTCGATCCCACACTACAATTCGATCCTTACACTGTTCCAGACTTCGGCCGCAACCACAGCTTCTCTCTCCTGTGGCAGTCTGAACGTTGAAGGTCTCCAACTGCACAGAGCTCGCTTCAATCTGCACAGAGGAGAGGCGCCGAAGGACACACTCCGCATGTATTTCCATTTTTGGAACACTTGAACGAACTCTGCTATAACTCGGGATCCTCGTGAGATAATGCGCGTTCTCCCTCGAACGCTGGGGTGTGCGAAGCGTTGACTGCGACTTCGCCCCCTGACGGCTTGGCCAAAAACAAAAGATGCTTCCTGGTCTTGGAGGTAAACCTGTGCTTACTGGCGAGATTCGCAATCAAATTGACCGCATCTGGGACAGCTTCTGGTCGGGCGGCATTTCCAATCCGCTCGAAGTTATCGAGCAGATTACGTATCTGCTATTTCTCAAGCGCCTTGACGAGCAGGAAACCGCTGAGGAACTGAAGGCCAACCAGACCAAGAAGCCGATGCTGAAGCGCTTCTTTCCCGACGGCAAAGACAGCAAGAAGCGGCCTTACCAGGACTACCGCTGGAATCGCTTTAAGAACTTCGAGCCGCGCGATATGTACACCGTCGTCAGCGAACACGTCTTTCCGTGGCTGCGTACACTCGGCGGCAATGGGACCACGTACTCCAAGCACATGGAAGGCGCGCGCTTCACTATCCCAACGCCTGCGCTCTTGTCCAAAGTCGTGGACATGATCGACAAAGTCCCGATGGAGGACCGTGACACTAAGGGCGATCTGTACGAGTACATGCTGGGCAAGATCGCGACTGCCGGCCAGAACGGTCAGTTCCGCACGCCGCGCCACATCATCCGGCTCATGGTGGAGATGGTCGAACCCAAGCCGACGGACGTTGTGTGTGATCCGGCCTGCGGAACCTGCGGTTTTCTGGTGGCAGTGGGTGAGTCCTTACGCGTGCGGCATCCTGAGGTGCTGACAAATGCGAAGCTGAGGCAGCATTTTCATCGCGACTTATTTCACGGCTTTGACTTTGACAACACGATGCTCCGCATCGGCTCGATGAACATGCTTCTGCACGGAGTAGAGAATCCGGATGTGGTTTACCGCGATTCGCTCGCCCAGGACCATGCCGGCGAGGAAGACAAATATACGCTGGTGATGGCCAATCCGCCTTTCGCCGGGTCGCTCGACTATGAGAGCTGCGCCAAGGACTTGCAGCAAGTAGTCAAGACTAAGAAGACCGAACTGCTCTTCCTGGCGCTGTTTCTACGGTTGCTCAAGCCAGGCGGACGTGCGGCGGTCATCGTGCCTGATGGAGTCCTTTTTGGATCCAGCAACGCGCACAAGAGTTTGCGTCGCATGCTCATCGAAGATCAGAAGCTGGATGCTGTCATCTCGCTGCCTAGCGGAGTGTTCAAGCCTTATGCTGGGGTTTCGACTGCGATTCTGGTATTCACGAAGACGAACTCCGGTGGGACGGATTACGTCTGGTTTTATGCGATGGAAGCGGATGGTTGGTCACTTGATGATAAGCGGACGCCGCTGTTGAGTGACGACAACCTTGGGTCGTTGCCGAAGGCCACGCTCGCCGAAGACGAGCACGCGAAGAACAACCTGCCGGACATCCTTACTCGCTGGAAGTTGCGCGACGACAAAGAACGCAAGCGTCCACGCACTGCACAGAGCTTCTGCGTGCCGAAAGCTGACATCGCTGTGCAGAGTTACGACCTCAGCATCAACCGCTATAAAGAGGTCGTACATGAGGAAATGGCGCATCGCTCGCCGAAGGAAATACTCGCGGATTTGACCAAGTTGGAAGCGGAGATTCAGCAAGGGATGAAGGAGTTGGAGGGGATGCTGAAGTGAAGAGAGTTCAACTCGGCTCCGTTTGCAAACTCGTAAATGGAAAAGCGTTCAAGCCCTCAGATTGGGCCGGCTCAGGCGTGCCAATTGTCCGAATCCAAAACTTGAACGGGTCGGGTAAGGACTTCAATTACTTCCTGGGTTCGCTTGAGAACCAGGTTCAAATAGACAGTGGTGAATTACTGTTGGCATGGTCAGGTACTCCTGGCACGTCTTTTGGAGCACACATTTGGCGTGGCGGACACGCCATCCTTAACCAGCATATCTTTCGCTGTGAGCTAGATACGAAGGCTATCACTAGCGACTGGGCGAAGTTTGCAATCAACAAACAGCTAAATCGTCTAATCGCTCTTTCTCACGGCGGAGTTGGCCTTAAACATGTAACCCGAGGAGTTGTGGAACAACTTGAGGTTCCATTGCCCTCGATTCCCGAGCAGCGGCGGATTGCGGAGATTCTGGACCGTGCGGAAGCTTTGCGTGCCAAGCGCCGCGCAGCCATCGCCCAACTTGACATACTCACTCAATCCATCTTCCTCGACCTCTTCGGCGATCCCGAGGCCAATCGAAAGGGACTGAAGACAGCAGAGCTGGGTTCACTGTGCAGACGAATCACCGATGGTACACATCAACCGCCGACGTGGGCTGAAACTGGCCATCCATTTCTGTTCGTCAGCAACATCGTTTCTGGCGAGATCAACTTTGATACGCAGAAGTTCATCTCCGAAGAGACGCACGAATCGCTTATGCGACGATGCCCGATCGAAGCGGGCGACGTTCTTTACTCGACAGTCGGCTCTTACGGAGTGCCGGTTATAGTGCGTACGACTCGAAAATTCGCGTTTCAACGGCACATAGCGCACCTGAAGCCGGACGCGAAAGTCTTGGACTCTGAGTTTTTACGCGCTATGTTGTCCTCGCCGCCTATTAAACGGCAAGCTGATCGAATGGCGCGTGGTGTCGCCCAGAAGACGTTGAATTTAAGCGACATCAGCCGGTTCCTGGTGTTCTGTCCGCCGATCGAATTGCAGCGAGCCTTTACGCACCGCGTCTCTGCGATTGCGCGGCTGAGGACAGCGCACCATGAATCGCTCATGAAAATGGATGTGTTTCTCGCGTCGCTACAATACCGCGCTTTTCGAGGAGAGCTGCTCAGCAAAGGCAATCCCCAAGCTGTTTAAAAGGCGATGGGAAGCGGAAAATACCAATGACCAACTTCGGCTTCCTCCAATCCGAATGGCCGCAGCTCTGTGCAGACGCGCAGAAAGCTGAAGAGTTGGTAATCCCAGACCCGCGGACCGCTTGTTTCTACGCTCGCCGGACACTTGAATCGGTGGTCTCGTGGTTGTACAGAAGCGATGCCGCGTTCAAGGTCCCATATCAAACTAGTCTCAGCGCTCTGATTCACGAGCCAACGTTCAAACAAACTGTCGGCCCGAAAATCTTCGTCAAAGCCAAGCTAATTAAGGATCTCGGAAATTTGGCCGCGCACAGCCACAAGCCGCTGCAGCAGCTGGACTCAATGACGGCAGTACGCGAGCTGTTTCACATTTGCTTTTGGTTGGCGCGCACATACGGCAAAGGCACTAAGCCGGCAGATGGACTCCTGTTTAATCCGATGCTGCTGCCCACGACTTCGCCGGTTCCGCAGCAGACGCTGGTGCAATTGCAGCAGCTCGAATCCCAGCTTGCCGAAAAAGACACCAAGCTCACGGAGCTGCTTACCGGCAAGGCCGCGCTCGACGCTGAACTCGAACGCTTGCGGACGGAAATCGCCGCCATTAAGAAACAGAACGAGCTGACACCGGACGCGCACGACTACTCCGAGGCGCAGACCCGAGACTATTTCATTGACTTGCTCCTCAAGGAAGCCGGATGGGCTTTGGATAAAGAGCAGGACCGCGAATATCCGGTCACTGGCATGCCGAATGAAAAGGGCGAAGGCTTCGTGGATTACGTACTCTGGGGTGACGACGGCAAGCCGCTCGGACTGGTTGAGGCCAAGCGCACCAAGCGCGATGCTCGCGTGGGGCAACCGCAGGCCAAGCTCTACGCCGATTGTTTGGAAAAGCGGTTCGGCCAGCGCCCGATCATTTTCTACAGCAATGGCTACGAGCATTGGATTTGGGACGACCAGAACTATCCTCCGCGGGAGGTCCAGGGCTTCTATAAGAAGGACGAGCTTGAACGGCTGATTCAGCGCCGCAGCACGCGAAGTTCACTGGCGGATGCCGAAATCAACGAGAAAATCGTTGAACGCTATTATCAAAACCGAGCCATCCGGCGCATCGCAGAAGCATTTGAGAAAGACCATGAGCGGAAGGCGCTGGTGGTTATGGCTACAGGTGCCGGCAAAACTCGAACCGTGGTCGCGCTATCCGATCTGATGATGCGATGCAACTGCGTCAAGCGAGTTCTGTTCCTCGCAGACCGCATCGCGCTGGTTAAGCAGACGACTAACGTTTTTAAGCACCACTTGCCGTCAGCCGCCGCGGTGAATGTGCTCGAACATCCGGAGCAGATCGCCGAGGCTCGGGTGCTTGTCTCGACCTACCCAACCATGCTGCGGCTGATTGATGAAACGAAAGGCGAGAAACGCACATTCGGTCCTGGGCATTTCGATCTGGTCATTATTGATGAGGCGCATCGATCGGTGTACCAGAAGTATCGCGCAATCTTCGAATACTTCGATTCCTTCCTGGTCGGTCTCACAGCTACGCCTAAAGACGAAGTGGACCACAACACCTACGGTCTGTTTGACCTGGAAGATGGCGTCCCGACTGACGTTTACGGTCTGGAAGAGGCGGTGAAAGACAAGTTTCTGGTTCCACCGAAGGCCGTATCGGTACCGCTGAAGTTCCAGCGCGAAGGAATCAGTTACAAGGATCTCAGTGACGAGGAGAAGGAACGGTGGGATGCAATTGAATGGGACGAGGACGGCAGTGTTCCAGGTACGGTGGAGCCGGAAGCCATGAACCGCTGGCTGTTCAATGAAGATACCGCCGACAAAGTTCTGGAGCATCTCATGCTGCAGGGCGTAAAGGTTGCAGACGGCGACCGGATGGGCAAGACCATCATCTTTGCCAAGAACCACAACCATGCCCAGTTCATCGCCGACCGCTTCGACAAAAACTACCCGCATTACAAGGGCAGCTTTGCTCGTGTGATTGACTTCCAGGTCGAGTACGCCCAGTCATTGATTGACGATTTCTCTAATCCGGCACGGTCGCCACATATTGCCATTTCCGTTGACATGCTGGACACCGGCATTGACATCCCTGAGATTGTGAACTTGGTTTTCTTCAAGATGGTGCGATCAAAAACGAAATTCTGGCAAATGGTTGGGCGCGGCACACGGTTGCGGCCGGATTTATTCGGGCCTGGGCGACACAAGAAGTACTTTTACATTTTTGACTATTGCCAGAATCTGGAATTCTTCAGCCAGAATCCAGAGATCACGTCCGGCGCGGTGGGTGATTCCCTCAGCAAAAAGTTGTTTGCTAATCGTGTCGAGCTGATAGTTGAGTTGGACAAGCACGGTCACAAGGGGGCAGATGACAAACAGCCGGAACTACGAAGTGAAGTCGCCGAGCGCTTGCGCCAAGAAGTCGAGCAGATGAATGTGAACAACTTCATCGTCCGGCCCAAGCGCAAACTGGTCGAGAAGTATGGTGACGCGAATGCTTGGCAAGCTTTTGGTGAACACGAAAAGGGCGAATTGGTTGATCAGGTGGCAGGTTTGCCCTCTGAACTCGTGGACGACGACCAGGAAGCCAAGCAATTCGACTTGTTAATTCTTCGGTTGCAACTTGGATTGCTGCGGCACGAGAAGTCATTCACGCGCTGGAGCGAGGACGTACGCGAGATTGCCGGAGCACTGGAAGAGAAGGCCAGCATCCCGATGGTTCGTGCAGAGCTGGAGCTGATCATCGAAGCGCAGACCGATGAATTCTGGCAAGACATCACCACGCCGATTCTGGAAAATGTCCGCAAGCGGTTGCGAAGTCTGGTGAAGTTCATCGAAAAGACAAAGCGCCAGAATATCTACACGGACTTCCTGGACATGATGGGCGAGGAAAGGGAGATCGAACTTCCTGGATTCAGCACAGGGCTAGATATTGAGCGCTTCCGCGACAAGACTCAGCAGTTCCTCAAAGTGCATGAAAACGATCCTGTAATCCACAAACTGCGCTGGAATGAATCGTTGAATAGAGAAGACCTCGACACATTGGAGAGGATCTTGGCCGATGCCGGCACGGCTGCAAAGGCTGATCTAAAAAAAGTACGATTGAGTGGCGAATTAGGCTTATTCGTGCGTTCGATGGTTGGTTTGGATCGGCAGGCTGCTAAACGAGCATTCGACGGATTTTTGACTGGGAAAACACTGACTGCAAATCAAATTCAATTCGTGAATCTCGTCGTGGACTACCTAACGCAGGCTGGCTGGATGAGCGCTGCACAATTGTATGAGTCTCCTTTTACGGACTATAGCCCAAAAGGTGTTGAGGGAGTTTTTAACTCAGAACAAGTGACCCAATTGGTGGGAATCCTTGACGATATTCGAGAGAGAGCGACTGCTTAACTCAAAGCAAACGGTTATCACACCGCTCCTGTTTCAGGCATTACTCACTATGCTCCGATCCGTTCGATTGAACCGTGGCAGAACACTGGAAAGGTAGTAATTCACTTCACCGAACATGCGCGAGAGGTCTGGCCGCTGAAGTTGACGAAGAGTGGCAAGGTGCGCCATTTGCAGGGACTGCACTACACCAACTTCGAAAAGCTCAAGAGCGCTAAAAGTCTGGATGAGGCGTTCTGAGTCCCCTCCAGTTTTTCCCACTCACTTAATTCCTTAGCGATAGAATGGGTTCCAATGGCATATTGCACGACCTGAGTTCCGGACACGGTTCGCAGCGTCCTGGACCGTGGAGTAGTTGTTTACGGTTAAATCTCCTAGCGCGAGCGATTCAGTTCGCTGTCCTTACTGCGTCGAAGGCCAGAACTTCAAGCCGATGACCAGGCGTCCCGATGGCAAATTCGTTTGCCTGCTTTGCGGACACGTGGCAGATCCCGACGACAAGGAATTTACGTGCGACTGCACAAATTGCACCAATGTGCGCCGTTTTAAAACCTCGCATCCCGATCGACGATCCCGATGACCTCGGGCGAGCGACAAATCCTTTGATCGTGGGCCCCTATTCTGCACAGACTCGAAAGGTCGATCGAACATTCCCGACCGGCCAGCGACGTGCGAGCAACGCCGTTTTGCAGAAAATGTGACCAACCCTTCATTTGCCGCGGTCGTGGGCAGGGAACACCTGCAGCAGCAGTGCCCGCAGTAACCGCTCGGGCGCAATCGAAGGCCGCCCCACCTGCGAGTACAGTCCGTCGAAGTCTTTGCACATGTCGGCCAATACCGCATCCACCAATCTCCTGACCCCTCGCAGCGGATGATCGGCTGGAATCCGATCTTCCAAGGCCACATAACTGAACGTCCCCGTTTGCAGTTGCTGATCGTCTCCTCGCATCCCTTTTCTTACCACAGCTCCACTGCGGAATGGCAGTTGTTTTTCAAGAACCTCCTAAGTTGAGTCTCCAAAGCACACCAGTAATTTGATCCGCTCTTCTTCCGTACGATCGAAGACTCTGAGAGAAAGACATAACGTTGCATCTATATCTTTCGTGCGAAGACACGAAATTTAAGAAATCGTTGTCTCCAGCGCCTGAAAACTGTGCATTAGATAGTGACGAGAAGTTTCGAGCGGGCTATTTCGATTACCGCTTTCTTGGGAGACTTATGGCTTCGATTCATTACTGTGCAGCTTGGGCGGAGTGTGGCTGTTTTGTGGTTTGTGGCCATTCTCACGCAAGTGTTAGCGAGGCTGTTCCTTGCATTCGAAGTGCTGGCGCCTACGTGGTCGCCGTAGATGCCGGAACGATGCGCTCTTTGAATGGCACAGAGGAAGCCGAGTTTCAATTCATGATTCGCGGCTCTCCTGCCGCCCATGTAACCGCAGATGACCCAATCATTGCAGCCGTTACAGCAATTGATTCCCACTATGCCGTAATGACCCCAATCAGAGTTGGGGGGCATTGGAGATGGACAACATGGCTGTGTTTTGAAACGCATGCGGAAGCGTCTGCACACGCGCGAGAAGGCGATAAGGTCGTGCGCTTTCGTTCTGCCGAGTGGCAGGCACTACGGCGGCAAACAACGATCGCTCCTCCGAGCCGTGCGTGTGCAGATACTGGCCTTGCTCCAAGATCTAAAGATGAATCGGTGGTCGAATTTGTATTCCGATTCTTAGGTACGTGCGAATTTGAAGAAAACCCTGACCTTGGTTCAAAAGCCCGGCAGGACTCCCTCGTTTCAGAAGGAATTCAGGATGATGATCGCGAAGAACGAAAACGTGCCTAATCGCCACCCGAGTGAGCGCCGATTCGCGTTGGAGGAGCGGCGACGTGTAGCCGAGATGTCGGCTGAAGAGATGCGGCGTGAACTGCTGACCTCCCAAGTAACAGGACTTCCCAATCGTCGGGCTTTCGATGAGGCAGGGAAGGCACCTGCAGTGGCCATGGCCGACATGGACGGGCTTAAGGCGTTGAACAAGTACGGATACTACGTCGGAAATGCCGTTCTCTTTGCCATGGCCCGTGTTCTCCTCCAAGTTGGCCTCAAAGCTTTTCACGACAAAGGAGATGAGTTCCTTTGCTCGAATAGCAATGATGAAGAGCTCCTAACCAAGCTGGAGCGAGCTCGAGCCGTCCTTAGCGGTACTACGGTAGCCGTGAAGCGGTCTGATGGAAGCACTTTAACCATCACAGGCGCGGATTTCAGCTACGGTGTCGGCAAGGACCTCGATGAAGCGGAATCGGGCCTCAGGCGCCAGAAAACCGAGCGCGAGCATGCCGGGGAGATAGCCCGCGGCGAATTACGTGGTGTCATTGTAAGTCTGCACAGGCATGAGTCAAGAAATTCATCTGCAGAGTTGCAGAACTCGACTGCGGTGCCGGTTGTACATCCATCTCCCGCAGTGGCAATAGATTCCCTCTCGTTGTTACTTCCGTAATCCTTTAACCCGCCCAAAAGTGCGTGGCAGCTACGCGCC
>Ga0070732_10001329_pt1 | contig 13596 bp, 10 predicted proteins | sample Coa_R1_5_FD_66449 | JGI IMG/M metagenome (GOLD analysis project Ga0070732, IMG submission 66449) | Surface soil microbial communities from Centralia Pennsylvania, which are recovering from an underground coalmine fire - Coalmine... | ecosystem: Environmental > Terrestrial > Soil > Unclassified ...
ATCCCGAGGACGTAAGGATCGGCCAAAGGATTGCGCAGCAGCGCCTGAAGCGCCGTGCCCGCGACGGCGAGCGCCGCGCCCACCAGCGCGGCAAGCACGATGCGCGGCAGCCTTATCTCCCGCACGATGACCGTCGCGTCAGTGCGCGGACCGACGCCCGCGAGACTCTTCCACACGTCACCGAGCGCGACGTGGACTCCGCCGACCGCCAGCGCGCCCACGCCCACCACGATCAGTGCACCGCTCAAGACGAGCATCACGCTCACCACGTTGCGGCGCGTTGCGGCCAGAGTCATCAGCGCGACTCCTTGGCGGCAGGATGCAGGATTTGCGCCACGTCTTCGAGCGCGTCCACGAGACGGGGGCTCGGATGAATGATCGCCTCGGAAACGAAGTACATCCGATGATCCTTGACGGCACGCAAGTCTTTCCAGCCGGGCATCATGGCGAATTCCTTCGGTCCGGGCGAGAGTGACGTGTCGCTGGGAAACAGAATCACGTCAGGATCGCGCTTCAGCACTTCTTCCAGGCTCATGCGCGGCCAATCACCGTGAAGATCGTCGGAGATGGAGACGCCGCCGGCCCGCTGGATGACGTCCGAAACGAACGTGTGAGGTCCGGCGGTGATCAGCGGACGATACCAGGTCACGAACAGAACTTTGGGACGCGACTGACCGGCCACGCGCTGCTCGACGGCACCAATCCGATGCTGAAGGCTCGCGACCAGCGCCTGCGCGTTGGCTTCGTCATCCAGCACACGGCCGAGGTCCGAGATCAAGCGCAGCGTGTCAGCGAGCGAGTGCGCGGTCAAGCCATAGAGCGGAATGCCCAGCCGGTCGAGCTGGTCGGCCGTCTCGCGGCGGTTGGCCTCGACGATGCCGAGCACCAAGTCAGGCTTCAAGGCCACAATCCTTTCAAGACTCGGGTTGAGCACGGCGCCGACGTGTGGCTTCAACTTCGCCTCCGGTGGATAATCGCAGTAGTCCGTGTCGCCCACCAGGCGATCGCCGAGTCCTAGAGCGTAGATGGTCTCCGTGATGCTCGGGGCGAGCGAAATCAGCCTTTCGGGATGCGCGGGGACGTTGACGCGCCGCCCCGTCTCGTCCGTGAGCATCCGTGCCTGGACGGTCGACGGCCTCCAAGCGAAGCTCAGGAGCGCGATCGCGAGCGCGATTCCCAAACACCGGAAGATTGGCGTTCCGTGTCGCATGAGCCGACTAGTTTAACAGCCATCCTGTGCGAAAACGCGGCATTCGTTCTATCAGTGGCTTTGGCGATCGCCCGCGCATCCCCGTCACCCGGCGCTGGCGGCGCCCCTCCTTCCCTTCACTCAGGACACGCTCTCCCCCCAAAGGGGAGGGTAATTAATCAAGTCCTCGTGCGTGGAGATGTATCCAACTGAAGCCTATTTACCCTAGGGTAATTCTCCCTAGGTACTAGGTAATTACCCATATTGGGAAGCCGCTACCAACGGCTTAGTCTTAGCGTGGGACTGGTAACGCCGGACAAGCCGTCCCGGCGAGTCAGCCGGCCTATCGATGAAGTTTGTCTGGGCAAGGGGGAATCGGAGGGCAAAGACCCCACAGGATGACGCTCGTAACACGGAACATTGTCGAACTGGCTCTGGCGCTGTCCGTGGCGCTGACGGCGGGCCTTGCGCTGATGATTATCCTGGCGGTGGGCCGGCGACGGCGGCGCGACCGGCACTTCAAACGTCTGGACACCCTGCGCGAGAACTTGGGGCCGCTGGTCAGCGCCATCGTGGCCGGCGACATGGACTACCTGCGCGGACTCTCGGCGCTAGAGCAGCTTCGGGGATACGACCGGACGCACATGCTGGAGCGGCTGTGCCTCGAGCAACACCCCACACCCGAGCAGCTTCCCATCCTGCTCAAGCTCTGCGAGGATTTGGGACTGGTCCAACAGTGGCAGCGCAACCTCATGGGCCAGGAACAGCGCGAGCTGTTGCGCGACTCGATTCGACGGCCCGGCGGGCTGGTCGAGCACATGAGCGAATTCAGCTTTCTCCTGCGGGCCCAAAGCGCGGAAAACCTGCGTTTAATCCGCCACGAAGCAAGCTGGCCGCTGCTTGCGAACGCCCTGGACGACACGCACCCCGACGTCCGCCGGGTGGCGGCGCGGGCCCTCGGGACACTGGCTGTTCCCGAAAGTTTCCCCGCGTTGGTGAGACGCCTGCACGCCCTGGTGATCGAGCCTCAAGCGACGATCTCGGTGCGCGTCCTGAAGACCGCTTTGGTGGGTTTTCCGCTCGAGCGAGCCCAGGATCTCGTGCCATCGCTCAACCACGCTCAACCGCGCATCCGCTTCCTCGCCACCGACACGGTGCGGGAAATGGTGGAGCGGCGGGCGGCTCTCGAGTCTGACTTTGCCTTGAGGCTGCATCTCTTCCCGCGCAAGCTGGCAGAAATCTTCCTGCTGCGCCTGCCGTTTGACACCTCTGCGGACGTACGCGCCCGCGCCGCGCCGGTCATTGCCTACCTGCCGGAGCAGACGCCGGACAGCCTGGGCGCCGCGGGCCTCGATGTCGAGCCGGCCGACGTGCTGACGCGGCTGCTCGACGACCCGCAATGGTTCGTCCGGCTGCACGCCGTCCGGGCCCTCGGCAAACCGCGGTACGCCGCACTGACACCCCGCATCGCGCGCCGCCTCGGTGATCCCAACTGGCGGGTACGCGAAGCTGCCGCGCGCGCCCTGGTCGCGACCGGCCAGCCCGGGATCGACAGCCTGATCGAGCATCTGGTGAACACGCGCGACCGCTACAGCCAGGAGCAGATCATCGAGGAACTCGAACAGTCGAACCTCATCCCGTCGCTTCTCGACCGCTACGGCCAGGGTACGGGCGCGCGCGAAGGACGCGTCCTCGAGACATTCGTGAACCTGGGCAAGATATCGTCGCTCGAGAGAATCCTGCAAAACGGTGTGAACCCTGACGTGCGCCGCAAGTTCTGGATGGATTTCCGCGCGCACCCGGACCGGCGCGTCCACGCCTGGGCGAAGCGGGTCACGGGAAACTAGAAAGCTATGACCGATTGGAGATTGTTGCTGACGCACGGCCTGACGGTTTTCAACATCCTGTTCGCCTGCTATTTCGTGGCCGGCAACGGGATGTACATGCTGCTGATGCTGCTGTCTCTGGTTTCCGTCTGGCTCAACAACCGCCGCCGCGCCTACGAAAGCCTCGACTACTTGCGCCAGTCCCCCGTCACCCCGCCCGTCACCGTCATCATTCCCGCCTGGAACGAAGAGGGGATCATCATCGAAACGGTGCGCGCCGCCTTGACCACGGATTATCCCGCGCTTGAAATCATCGTGGTGGATGATGGCTCGACCGACTGGACGCTGAACGGACTGATCGAGGCGTTCGGCCTCTCGAAGTCCGACGGCATTTATCGGCCGCACCTGCCCACGCGGCGCGTCAAGGCCATCTACCAGAGCCCGCTTGCTACCCGCCTGCTCGTCGTCCACAAGGAGCGCGGAGGAAAGTCTGACGCGCTGAACGCCGGAATCAACCTATGCCGTACGCCGTACTTCTGCACCCTGGACGCCGACTGCGTGCTGGAGCGCGACGCGCTGCTGCGCCTCATGCGTCCCATCATCCGCTCGCGCGCCAACACCATCGCCAGCGGGGGTATCGTTCGCATCCTTAACGGATGCGAGGTCCGGGCCGGCCAGGTGACCCGGGTGGGTCTTCCCTCCACCCGCCTGCAACGCTTTCAGGTGGTCGAGTACCTGCGCTCTTTCCTGTTCGGGCGCACGGGCTGGGACGTCCTGCGCGCCACGGTGATCATGTCGGGCGCGTTCACGGTGTTTCATCGCGAAACGGTGATGGAGGCCGGAGGATTCTCCCTCGATACGGTGACCGAGGACATGGAGCTCATCGTCCGCTTGCGCCGCTGGTCGACCGATCATCACCGCGAGATCAAGATGGCGTTCACCTCAGACTCCGTCTGCTGGACCGACTCCCCTGCTTCATTCGGCATGTTGGCGCGCCAGCGGCGTCGCTGGCAGTTGGGGCTCTGCCAGACGCTGTGGAAGAACTCGGAGATGCTCTTCAATCCCAAGTACGGGTCGGTGGGCTTGCTGAGCTACCCGTTTCACCTGTACGTCGAGGCGCTCGGAGCCGTAGTCGAGTTTCTCGGCTACCTCCTGATCCCTTTTGCGGTCGTCTACCGGGCCACTCTCCCGGACGTCTACATTCCGTTCCTGGTGCTGGGTCTGGTGTGCGCCACTTTTCTTTCGGTTGGGTCCGTCGTGCTCGAAGAGTTGACTCATCGGCGATATCCGAGCGGCCGCGACTTCAAGACGCTGCTCGTTTACGCGCTGATGGAGAACATCGGCTACCGGCAGGTGGTGCTCTTCTTCCGCTTCCAGGGCGTCCTGAAGTTTCTGGTCGGATCGCGCGGCTGGGAGAAGGTCACCCACGCTGCGACGGTCAGCGCGGTCCGGCCTCTGCCTGTCGCCCGAACGAGCGCCATCGACGGACTGAGTGTCTGAACGCGGGAGGACACGCTTGACGGAGATTCGCAAAGCTCGCGAGGAAAAGTCGTTACCATGAACCTTTGGACCGGAACCAGCGCCGGGAATCGGACAGCCCATCGCGACCGTGAGGTCATCTGCATCCGCCAAGCCTTCCTGCTCACGGCGCTCCTCGTGAGCGCCGCTGGCCTCCGGGCGCAGAGCCCAACTCCCGATGGGGTCACGGCGCCTCAGGCCGGAGCCCAGTTGACCCACAGTCCTGAAAGCTGCGCCGACACCATCGGGTACGACCGCGGGAGGGTGACCGCGAAACCTGGTGACTTCCAAGCGGAGCTCGGGCTCGCGCGGTCGCTCGTCGCCTGCCACAGTTACTCGGAGGCGGTGGCGCTCTACCGGCGTCTGATGGACGCAAATCCCGAAGCGGAGTACCTGATGCGGGAGACTGGCCAGGCGTTGTTCCACGCCGGACGCAGCGCCGAAGCGATTCCGGTCTTTCGGCGGGCGCTGGCGCTCAACTCCGGGGATTCGGAGGCCCGCCTGGGTCTGGCCCAGGCTTTGGGCGCGCGGGGCAGTTATGCGGAAGCCTTGGAGCGTTATGACCAGGTGCTCGCCGACGGGCCCGACGATTACGATGCGCTCGAAGGCAAGGCGATGGTCCTTTACTGGAGTAATCACTTCGCTGAGGCACGGGCGATCCTCGACAAGCTGCAGCGCGACAACCCGGCGGATCCGGAAGTTCATCGCACCCTTCAGCAGGTCTCGAAGGCGCATGAAACGGCTTACTGGACGGCCGAACGTCCTCCGGCCCAGGCCAAGCCTGAGCAATATCTGGACTACTACCAAAAGCGTCTGGCAAGCAATCCCAAAGACCACGACTCCCTGAAGGCGGTAGCCTACTACAAGGCGCAACTCGGCGACGATGAGGGCGCGATCGCTGGCTATCAGCAACTCCTCGTCGCGTATCCTGGCGACCACGACGCCAAGGTCGACCTGGCGCGGCTGCTCGGCCGGCGGCAGGACTACGCGACGGCGATCATCTTGGATCAGGAGCTGCTCACCTCCCAACCTCGCGATGTTGAGACGATGGAGAGCCTGGCACGGCTCTACACTTGGTCCGGACGGCTCACTGACGCTCTGGCGATGTACCGGACGCTGGCCGCCCAGCAACCCGCCAACCAGGATTATCGGCTGGAGGAGGCGCGCCTCGAATTCGAGATGAAGGATTACCCGGACGCGCGCAGCGACGTCGCAGAATTGATCTCCGCCGAGCCCGAGAATCAGGGAGCGCGCACCTTGCTCGCGCAAGTGAACCTCAAGGAGGGCCGGCTGGCAAGCAGCCTGCGCCAGTTCGACGCCGTGCTCAGGCAGGACCCCAAGAACCACGAGGCGTTGTACGGCAAGGCCCAGATCGAGTATTACCAGGGCGACGTGCGCGACTCGCAAGCGCTGGCGGAGCGGCTGGTGCAGCAGTATCCCCAGGACTTCGACGCCGTCGTGCTGCTCGCCAACATCCAGCGCGTGAGGCACCAAAGACATTCGGCGGTCGCGCTGCTCGACCACGCCGCGCGGCTCAGCCCCAACAATCCCGAGGTCAGCGATCTGCGCGAAAAGGTCGAGTGGCCGTCGACGTTGCACATGACCGCCTCCTACGCGCGGGAGATCGCCGAGCCGGGCACCGCCGTGGCCGACCAGGGAGCGCGCGAAGACCTGCGGACATTCGGCTACGGAACGACGCTCGAAACCGCGCTTCTGCCGCACTCGGACTCGTCACTCGCCATGAGCTATCTTCCGTCGAACAGCCCGCTCGGCGCGCTCCAGGGCGCGGTCGCGCCCGCTCAATTCATCTATCAGCAAGCCAGCGAAGTATCCTCCTGGCTGACGCTGCGCGGCGGCATCGGGCTGGTGCGCTTTGGACCGTCGACGCTCAACGATATCCCCGGCCGCCTCTTACCCGTGTCCGGAATGGGCATTAGCCCCATCGGCTTTCTGGGTGCGGGTTTCTCGGCGCCCAAGCGAACGCGTTTCGACTTCACCTGGAGCCGGTCCGCCGTCGCTTATACGCCGCTCGCCGTCCGGCTGGGCGTGATGGAGAGCCGGCTCGAAGGCAATCTGAGCCTCTTCCCCACATCCAGCACCGAACTCGACCTGAGCGGCTTCAGCGGGCGCTTCGACACTGAGCCTTACGACCACGTGAGCTTCGCCAACCCCCAGACGCACTCCGGGCCCATCGTCCAGCACACCATCGATCGCGACCGCGAGCTGGGCGTCTCGGCGATCTTCAACTGGCACGCCGTCCGCCGGTCGCACTCAGGGTTCGACGTCGGTTACTCGGGCCTCGCGTACGGATACCACGGCCAACCCAAGGCCTACATGGGATTCTTCGACCCCGGCTTCTATCAGCGGCATCTCGCGACCACGCGCTTCTATACGAAATTGTCAGGACCGTGGGGATTCGATCTGTCGGATGCGATTGGAATTCAGCAGGTGGAGCACGGGCAGCCCTACACGCGCGGCCTGATGCTGAACCCGGCGTTCACATTGCAGGCGAGTCCTCGCCTCAGCTTCAAGCTGGGATATATCCACTACAATTACGCGGAAACGCTCGGCGTCCTCAGCGGCAACGGCGTGCAACTTTCCACCGACGTGAAGTTCTGAGGCCTCAGGAGTTCGGGGTTCGGAGTCCGGAGTCCGGAGTCTTCCGCCTGTTTTCTGCCTTCTGCCTCTTTCAAGGTCCAATTCCCATTGCCATGAATCCGCCGTCGACCGAGACAACCGAGGCGGTGACGAAACTCGCGCTCTCGGAGGCGAGGAAGATCGCGACTCCCTTGATTTCCTCCAGCGTGCCGAAGCGTTGCATGGGCGTGTGCGACAGGATCGAGGCTTTGCGGCCCGGCTCGTGGATCACGCTCCGGTTGAGCGGCGTCTCGAAAACACCCGGCGCGATGGCGTTGACCGTGATGTTGTACTTCATCCACTCGTTGCCCAGGCTGCGCGTGAGCATCGCCACGGCGCCTTTACTCGCGCAATAGGGCGCCACTTCGTGCAAGCTCAGGAACGCGCCGATGGATGCGATGTTGATGATGCGCCCGTACATCTGGTCGCGCATCACCCGTCCCACCATCTGGCAGGCGTACCAGGTACCATTGAGGTTGACGTTCATCACCCGGTTCCATTCCTCGTCCGGATAATCGAGCGACGGAGCGCGCTTGGTGGTTCCTGCCGAATTCACCAGGATGTCGATACGCCCGAACTCCTTCCGCATCCCGTCGATCACGCGCTGGATGTCGCCGCGCTGGGTCACATCGCCGGTAAGTTCGAGCGCCCGCCGGCCGTGAGCGCGAATCTCTGCCGCCGTCTTCGCCACCTCTTCGGCGCGGCGGCTCACCGGTACGACATCGGCGCCAGCCTCCGCAAATCCCATGGCGATCGACTTTCCCAGTCCACTCGTGCCGCCAAAGATCAGCGCTTTCTTGCCCTCCAAGCTCAGTCCCTGATAGGCCATCAAGACACCTCATGAATGAATTTGAAGACGAGCATCGTATCAGGTGGGACGGAGGGCGAGCAAGATGGCGCGTCTCAAATGAGACGTTTTTCGCAGACTTCGGCTATTCCTGGGTGCTGATCTTTCCACCCGCCGCCGCGATGCCGTCGCGCGCCGTATTCTTGACGCGGTACATCGCCGAATCGGCCGCGCGCAGCAGGTCCTGCGCCGTGGTGCCGTCCCCGGGAAACGACGCCACGCCGTAGGCCGCCGTCACTTTCGAGACTCGCCCTTCCTTCAGAGGAAACCCGCGGGCGCGCAGCGCCTGCCGGAGACGCTTCACCATCACCAAGGCGTTCGACTTCGAGGTTTGTGGCAGCAGCAGAACGAACTCGTCGCCGCCGTAGCGAAACGCCGAGTCAACCAGACGAAGCTGCCCCTGGATGAGCTTCCCGATCATGCCCAGGAGCTTCGTGCCTTGAAGGTGCCCGTGCGTGTCGTTGACGCTCTTGAAGTCATCGAGGTCCATGAAGACGATGGAGAACTCGAGCCCGAAGCGCGCCGAGCGGTCGACCTCGCGCTTCAGCACGTGATCGAGATGCCGCGAATTAAACAAGCCGGTGCAGTCGTCGGTGATGGTATCGCGCGTGTTCTCGATCGCGATGGCCACGTAATCCGCCACGACGGTCAGGAGCGGCACATCGGCGCCGCTGAACCCTGAGTCGCCCGGACTTCCCGTGAGCTCGATGACACCTAATACCGAGTCGCGACCTTTGACGGGCACGCACAACAGGGAGCGCCGCTCGTTTGCGTCGGGGAAAAATGACTCCCCGGAGCGCCCGTCCTGGCTGGCATCCGCAACCCACAAAGGCTCGCCGTCCTCCGCGACCCGCCCCGCGACACCTTCTCCCAGCTTGAGCCGCGTGCGCAGGGCCTGCGCCTGGCTTCCAACGACCAATAGGGCGTAGAGCTCGTGCGAGCCGTGGTCCAGTAAAAGGAGGGCCAAGCTCGCGGGCTGAAAAAAGTCGAGCATCTTGTCGGCGATGATGGGCAGAACGTCTTGCTCGCTGGGAGCGCAGGACAGAGTGCGTCCAATCTCGTGCAGCAGCGCCAATCGTGCAGCATGGCGGTCGGCGGCGGAGGTGTTTGTAGCCTTCATCGTCAACTCAGTCCGATTCTATCTTGGAAATCCTTTTGTAACCTATTATTGTCTTCCTTTCAACTCTGCCTTGCCCGAGCGGCCGGGTATACCGGTCGACTACGATGACGCATGCGGACCGGATCCCTTCGCCTTCGCAGGACGCTGGTACTGCCGGGGATGATGTACAATAAGTAATGCCTGCGGGGCTCGCGGGCCACACGGATCAAATCCATGCCTACCTTCGGCGAAAACCTGCGCCGCGAGCGGGAGATGCGCGGGATTTCGCTCGAGGAGATCTCCTCCGCTACCAAGATCAGCATCCGCTTTCTGCAAGCCCTGGAAAACGACGATTTCACAAGCATCCCGGGCGGCATCTTCACTCGCGGATTCATTCGCGCCTACGCCGGCTATCTGGGCCTTGACCAGGAACAGGTGATGGCCGAGTACCAGTCGGTGGCTCAGTCCGAGGACTACGAGTTAAGCCGCCTCTCGTCCGCCAATCGACCGGCTCCGAAGCGCGGCCGGCGCATCGCCGTCCTACCCCTGATCGTCGCCGCGGTACTGCTGGTCAGCGGCTACGCGCTTTTCCGATACGCGCACCGGGCGACTTACGCGCCAATCGCCGTGGCTACTCCGGTTCCGTCGTCCGGCGCCCCGGCACCTCACGACCAATCGAGCGCGTCCGGCGCAGCCACCAGCCCATCCAATCCTGCGACCCCGAACACTTCCGTGGCCGCCGGGGGAACTACCGCCGGTACGGAAACTCAAGCGGTATCCTCGACTCCCAACTCGGCCGAAATGAATCCCGCTGCGGCTTCATCAGGGAATACAACGAAGCGGGTTGTTCCCGCGAGCGCCGGCCCGGCAGAAAACACTCCCGCTTCTCAAGACGGTTTGGTACTGCAAGTTGCTGCGACCCAACCCGTGTGGGTGTCGGTCGACGCGGACGGCAAAACGGCCCTCCAGCGCGTGCTTCGCCCGAACGACGTGACGACCCTCAAGGCCAAGGAGTACTTCGACGTGACGGCAGGCAATGCCCAAGGGATCATCCTCACCCTCAACGGCGACACGTTGAAGCCGCTCGGGCGCGAAGGCGAGGTCAAGAAGATCCATCTGACGCGGGCCGACGTGAAGAGTCCTTCTCCACCCGACGTCAAGTGAGGGCATGCCGACAGCATCCGGCGTCGGCATCAAGTACTGCCTGGAGCGAAAAGTGGAAATCCCGGAGCCTGACCACGAGAAGCCGCAAGCCTCAGAACCCGAACGGCTCACCCTGCTCCAGCGGATCGGCCGGCTTTCCGGTGCTGACAAAATCAAACTGGCGCTCCGAGGGAATCGGGAAGAGCGGATGGTGCTCATCCGCGATTCCAACAAAAGCGTGGCGCGCGCCGTGCTCGAATCACCCACGCTGAACGAGCACGAGATCGAGCTTTACGCCTCCCTGCACGACGTGAACGAGGAGATCCTGCGGCTCATCGCCGCGAACCGCAGCTTCCGCAAGGACTACAGCGTGGTCGTGGCGCTGCTCAACAATCCCCGCGCGCCCCTCGATATCACCCTGCCGCTGGTGGTTCTCTTGAAGGACCGCGAGTTGAAAGCGCTGAGCATCAACCGCAACGTCGCGTCCGTGCTTCGTTCTAACGCGGCGAAGTTGTATAAGACCCGCCAGGATCACCACTGACCCGGAGCGCTCGCGCGTCAGCGCGCCGCGTCGTCCACGGCTACTCCTGAATGCGCGCCAGTAATTCTTCCAGGAATCGAACGAGGCGTTCGGACGCTTTCTTCCCTGCTTCCAGCACTTCCTGATGACTCAGGCGCCCGCGGCTGAGTCCGGCGGCGCGGTTGGTGATGGTTGCGATGGCGAGCACTCGGACGCCGAGCTGGCGCGCCGCGATAACCTCCGGGACGGTCGACATGCCGACGGTGTCCGCTCCGGCGCGCTGGAGAAACCGTATTTCGGCAGACGTCTCATAGCTCGGTCCGAGCAACGCCGCGTAGACTCCCGCAAAGCACCTCAAGCGGTCGCCGCCTCGCCCGGCAGCTACCGCCGCCTTCCTGGCCTTGGCGCGCAGCTTCGAATCGTACGCCTGGCTCAGATCGACGAACCGTTCGCCCCAGCGCGCGTCGTGAGGTCCTGCGAGCGGGTTCTGCCCCTGGAAATTGAGGTGGTCGGAAAAGATCATGAAGCTCCCCGGCACCGCCCGGGGCGCGATGCCACCGGCCGCGCACGTCGCGATGAGGATCTCGATGCCGGCGAGCGCGAGCACGCGCGTCAGGAACACCACCTCGGCCGGCGAGTATCCTTCGTAGAGATGGATTCGCCCCGCGAGCACTGCCACCGGGACGTTGACCCATTGTCCCAAGTAGAGCTCGCCCGCGTGACCCGCGACCGACGTCGAGGCACCCGGGAAAGATGGAATTGCGTGGTAGGGGATGACGCGCGCGTCGCGAACGCGCTGTACGGCCTCGCCCAGCCCGGAGCCCAGAATGATACCCACGCGGGGAGGCGTCGACCAACGCGACGCGAGATAGGTCGCGGCTCTCTGTGCCTCGGCATAACCAGGAGGTGGGCGACGCGCTCCGACTTTTGCGCCTCGAGTTTCCATCATGTCAGCAGCAGCCCGGCAATGGCCGCCGCCAGATAATTGGCCATCGTGCCGGCGAGCAAGGCGCGGAAGCCCAGCCGCGCCAGATCCGACTTGCGCGACGGCGCAAGCGATCCGATGCCGCCAATCTGGATGCCAATCGAAGAGAAATTGGCGAATCCGCACAGGGCGTAAGTTGCAATCGTAAACGACCGCGCCGCGATGTGCCCTTTGAGCGGGCCGAGCATCGAGAAGGCCACAAACTCGTTCAGGACCACCTTGACGCCCATCAGGTCGCCCACAGTCTTCGCGTCCTGCCACGGAACACCGAGCAGCCAGGCCATCGGACGCAGTACCAGCCCAAACAAGTCCTGCAGCGTCGTGTGGGTGTGTAGAACGCTCAGAATTCCGTTGCCCAGGTAAATCAGGGCGTAGAAAGCGATCAGCATGGCGCCCACGTTCAAGGCCAGAAACAGCCCGTCGGTGACGCCATGCGAGGCGGCATCGAGCAGGTTCACGTCCCGCTTCTCGAGCTTCAACTCGACTTTGCCGCCGGTCTTCGGCTCACCAGTTTCCGGGACGAGCATTTTGGAAATCAGGATCGTACCGGGCGCCGTCATGACGACCGCGGTGAGCAAGTGACGCGGCTCCGCGCCGAAGAGGATGTACGCGCCGAGTACAGAGCCGGCGATGTGCGCCATCCCGGCCGTCATGATGGTCATCAGCTCGGACTCCGTGAGGTCGTCGAGAAACGGGCGGATGACCAGCGGCGCCTCGGTCTGTCCCATCAGAATGCTGGCCGCGACTTCGAGTGATTCCGCGCCGCTCGTCCCCATCAGCTTGAACATCAGCTTGCCGACGAGCAGTACCAGAATCGGAAGGACGCGCAGGTAATACAGGATCGAAAACAGGCAGGCCACATAGATGATGAGAGGAAGCACCTGGAACGCGAAGATGAGTCCCAGGCTGCCGTGCGGGTCGCCCAGTGGTCCAAAAACGAACTTCGATCCTTCGAAGGCGAAATTGATCAGCCAGACGGCGCCGTCGGAAGCCTTCGTCAAGGCCCAGTATCCGGCTCGGGTACGCAGGACAAACAGCGCCACCAGCAGTTGCAAGCCGAAACCCCAGACGACGGTGCGCCAGCGGATGGCGGTCCGTTTCTTCGACAGCAGAAACGCCAGGCCGAGGATCGTCAATATGCCGAGCAGAGGTATGAATCGATTCATCTTCGACGCCGGACTTGAGGTCGGGGAGTACCGCGCCAAGCTTCGCCGAGAATCAAGGTCGGACGAGCGACGGGGTCCGGCGAAATGCGGATCGCCGCCCGGATCATCTCGAGGGCGCGAGGCAGCCGCGCGAGATCGTTCGCGTACACGGCGCAGATGCGCTCGCCGACCTCGACTGGGTCTCCGACCTTCTTTTCAAACACCAGGCCCACCGCAGGATCGATTGCCGAATCCACGCGTTCGCGCCCCGCCCCCAGGACCATGGACGCGCGCCCCATGGCTTCCGCTTCGAGGCTGGCCACGTAACCGTCCGCGAAGGCGACCACGGAATCGACCTGCTCGGCCGCCGGCAATCGCGAGTAATCCTCCGTGACCCGCGGATCACCGCCTTGCGCCGCGATCAGTTTGGCGAACTTCTCGAGCGCCTGTCCGCTCTCGAGCACCGAATCAAAACGCGCCCGCGCGTCTTCGAGCTTACCCTCGAGGTCGCCCAACATGAACATCCGCGCCGTCAGCTCCCGGCAGACTTCCACCAGGTCGTCCGGCCCGCGTCCCTTCAGAGTTTCAAGGGCCTCGATCACCTCGAGCGCGTTTCCCACGGCGCGTCCGAGAGGCTGGCTCATGTCGGTAATGAGCTCCTGGACGCGCGTCCCGCACTCCGTCCCG
>Ga0070732_10001332_pt1 | contig 13581 bp, 12 predicted proteins | sample Coa_R1_5_FD_66449 | JGI IMG/M metagenome (GOLD analysis project Ga0070732, IMG submission 66449) | Surface soil microbial communities from Centralia Pennsylvania, which are recovering from an underground coalmine fire - Coalmine... | ecosystem: Environmental > Terrestrial > Soil > Unclassified ...
GGCATCTTGCACGAATGCAAACCGGGTCGTAACTGCGGTCGCGCTCTCTTGCACGATACCTCGGGCACGCGGAAAGTCACAGATTATTCAATCCGGCGCCAGCCGGTGGCCCGGCTCACTACTGTGTCGACACACGCGTCTGTTAAAGGAATGCGTTCTCCCGGCAGGCCCAGGAATTCGACATCAAGTTTGGTTTTCCGGCGTTGCTCTTCCGCCCGCCGAAGCATCCCGGGGTTCGGTTCCAAGGCATAGACCTTGTTCACCTTTTCTGGATCATAGTGAACGAAGTTCACACCAGGTCCGACCCCAATCTCGAGGACATTTCCCGCGGCCAGAGGGACTATGCGCTGCCGAATCTCCTGGATGGGCTTGGGATTCCCCAATAAGTCCACCAGATGGGGATAGATATTGTTCCTGTAGAAAGGCATGACCATCTCCTGTGTCGTCCTCAACACTCACCCGCGCCACCACCCAATCTGTTGACGTCGACCAATTTCGTCGCGGTCTCGTGAATGAGTGGCGTTATGATGTAGGAAAAGTCTACCAATACAGAGGCGTCGATCAAATGAACGTACAGAGTCATTGGGAGAAGATTTATACGGAGCAAGGTCCGACCGCCGTTAGCTGGTACCGCCCGCACTTGGAGACCTCGCTAGAACTCGTCGGACGGGTAGCCCCGGATCGTTCCAGCGCGGTCATCGATGTTGGAGGAGGCGAATCCACGTTGATCGACGACCTTCTCGGTCGCGGGTACGAGGACGTTACGGTACTCGACATTTCGCGTACTGCAATTGATGCCAACAGGAAACGACTCGGTGACGCCTCTGGGCGCGTTCATTGGCTGGTTGCAGACGTCACGCAAGGTGATCTGCCGCCTTCCCGATACGATGTTTGGCATGACCGCGCCGTCTTTCACGGCAGGTTGCCAGTGCAGTGAAGACTGGAGGCTATGTGATCGTCAGCACCTTCGGACCGGAAGGGCCTACGAAGTGCAGCGGACTTGAAGTCGTTCGCTACGATGCGAATCGCTGCACAAAGAGTTTGGAGTACACTTCCACCTATTGGGTAGTTCCAAGGAATTGCATCAAACGCCGTTTGGGACAACGCAACAATTCCTATACTGTTACTGCCGGATCGAACAGTAGCGGAGCTATTCAACTGCGCGTAGCCAACGCTAGGGTTCGAGAACTCTTGTTTCGCTAAGAAATCACATCGGCAAACTAAACGCGGTCTGTACGCTTGCAGATTTCACTTTTTCCCGACCAGTTCCGCCTGCTCCCGCTCAACCTCCTGAGCCGTAATCCGCCCAGTGTGAAGTCGCCTTCGCATCCACTGCTGCAGCGACTCCAGATAAGTGTATACAACGGGGGTAATGTATAGCGTTATCAACTGCGAGAAGACGAGGCCTCCAAGGACAGCGATGCCGAGAGGGCGGCGCGACTCCGAGCCCGCGCCAACGCCGAGTGCTATGGGTAATGTTCCCATCAGAGCAGCCATCGTCGTCATCATGATGGGACGAAATCGAATCAAGCACCCGCTGTAAATTGCTTCCTCTGGAGTTTTCCCGTCTTTGCGTTGCGCTTCCAGCGCGAAATCGATCATCATGATGGCATTCTTCTTTACAATGCCGACCAGCATGATCACTCCTACGAACGCATATACGTCTAATTCCATCTTGAACAGCATTAAGGTCAGCAGAGCCCCAAATCCTGCCGAAGGGAGCCCGGACAAAATCGTAAGTGGGTGAATAAAGCTTTCGTAGAGGATTCCCAAAACAATGTAGATGACCAGTATCGCTGCCAGTAAAAGCAATCCCAATCCCCGAACCGAGGACTGAAAAGCCTGTGCAGTTCCTTGAAAGCCGGTCCTGATCGAATTTGGCAGTGTATCGCGAGCCACCGAGTTCACCAGTTCGACAGCTTGGCCAAGGGCGACTCCAGGTTTTGGATTGAACGAAATAGTTACTGCCGGCAACTGGCCTAGATGGTTGACCGTCAGAGGTCCCAAGGTGCGGGTAAACTCGGCCACCGTACTCAAAGGTACGAGCGCCCCACTATTGGCGCGTACGTACAGCTTAGAAAGAGCGTCCGGGTCCAACTGATATTCGTCAGCTAATTCGACGATCACCCGGTAAGCATTGTTTGGTGCATAGATGGTCGAGATTTGACGCGCGCCGTAGGAGCTGTTCAGCGCGTCTTCAATTTGTCTCGCTGTGATGCCCAGGGCTGCCGCGCGATCTCGATAGATATGCACCTTTACCTGGGGATTTTTAAGCTGCAAATCACTCGTAACATCCTCAAGTTCGGGCAGGCTCTGTAGCTTAGTCTCGAATTCCTGGGCACTGGAGTAGAGTTCAGACGTGTTCGGTGATTGCAATGTGAACTGATACTGGCTTTTCGTCATCATGCCGCCGATGCGAATGGGCGGAGGGTTCTGTGGGAACGCGTGAATCCCTGGTTCACCATTCAAGGGACCGCGAAGTTCCTGGATGATGCTGTCCACATGCGGCCGTTCATCTCGCGGTTTCAGGCGAATCATCATCCGTCCCATATTTCCCGAACCCGTGCCGACGGCCGACATAAAACGGTCTATATAAGGACTGCCCCTCAAGGTGTCCGCAAGCCTCTGCTGATGTCGTACCAGGGAGTCAAACCCAATACCCTGCGAGCCTTCCGTCATCACGATCATTTGCCCTGTATCTTCGCTGGGCAGGAAACCTTTCGGAATGATGTAGAACAGATAAATTGTCATGATCAGAACAACGCCTGATAACAGGAGGGTTGCTAGACGATGACGCATCACCACGGTTAGTGTTCGGTCATAAAGCCGCAACATGGCATTGAACGATCGCTCGCAAGCGCTATAGAACGGCCCATGCTGTGCATTCTTCGAAGACCGCAGAAAGCGGCTAGCCAACATCGGTGTGAGGCTTAGCGATACCAGACCAGAAACGAGGACAGCCGACGTGATCGTTACCGCGAATTCCTGCAGCAATCGGCCCAGAATACCGCCCATAAACAATACGGGAATAAACACGGCAGCCAGCGACAATGTCATCGACACAATCGTGAAGCCGATCTCACGTGCGCCTGACAGCGATGCATGCAAAGGAGACTCTCCCAGCTCCATATGGCGAACGATGTTTTCCAGCATCACGATGGCATCATCGACGACGAATCCAACCGAGAGCGTCAGGGCCATCATGGACATGTTGTCCAGATTGAAATGCAGGAGGTACATCACGGCGAACGTGCCGACAATGGACATCGGGAGAGCCATGCTCGGAATTACCGTCGCTGACAGGTTGCGCAGAAATAGAAAGATCACCAATACGACGAGCATGACCGTCAACTTCAGAGTGAACTTCACCTCGCTGACGGAGGCGCGAATCGACTCTGAGCGGTCAAAGAGAATCTCTAAGTTGATGGATGCAGGAATTTGTGACCGAAATGTTGGCAACAGCGCTCGAATCGAGTCCACGACTTTCACCGTGTTGGTTCCAGGCTGCCGTAAGACCGCCAGAGTGATCGACCGGGTGGTACTCTCGCGCGTATTGATCCAGGCAGCCACTTTGTCGTTTTCTACGCTATCGATCACTCTGCCCAACTCCCGGAGCCGGATTGGTGCGCCGTTTCGATAGGCAACAATTAGCGGCTGGTAATCGGCTGCGCGGGTAAGCTGTCCGTTGGTTTCGACGGTGACCGATTCCTCGTCACCATAGAGAACACCTACCGGCTGGTTCGTGTTGCCGGCCGCGATTGCACTCGTAACCTCTTCAATCCCAATGCGCCGTGCGGCTAGGGCAAGGGGATTGAGCTGTGCCCGGACTGCATACTTTTGTGCACCGTAGATGTCTACTTGCGCGACACCGTTAATAGTCGAGATCTGCTGCGCCAAGATGGTATCGGCGTACTCGTTCACTTCAGAGAGTTGTACGTTGGCCGAGCTTAACGAGAGATAGAGGACGGGTTGATCTGCGGGATTCACCTTACGCAACGACGGCGGCGCTGGCAGGTCCCGCGGCAGGTCACGACCGGCTTTTGCAATCATCGTTTGCACGTCTTGTGCCGCAGCATCGATGTTCCGTTCAAGACTGAACTGCAGAGTGATTGTCGTCGAGCCTCGAGAACTAACCGAAGTCATCGAATCCACGCCTGCGATAGTCGAGAATTCTCTTTCCAGCGGCATCGCCACCGCTGTCGACATCGTTTTTGGGCTTGCGCCTGGCAGAGAGGCGCTGACAACGATGGTCGGGAAATCGACGTTCGGAAGATCACTGACTGGGAGGAGGACGTATCCGATCGACCCAAACAAAAGAATTGCCATCATGACCAGTGTGGTCATAACGGGACGCTTAATGAAGAGTTCGGCGATGTTCACGGTTCTGCCGCTTCTGGGAGTGTCGATCGAAGGCCATCATGCCACCCCGTTAATATTCCTCGCCTCGGCCGATGACGAAGTGCCATGAATTGAGAGCGTTCCTGCTATCTCAACAGCACGTCAAGGCGCACAAAGGCCCAGCATCTCAGCATCTCTCTAGCAGACAGGTTGCGATGTGCGCGTGATCACTGGCAAACGTGATGCCGCGACATCGAGCCTCCGCCGGCGTAACGATGCAGGCAAACCATCCACCGTGGAGCAGGTCACGCGTCCAAGTGATTCCGTGCACATCCCAAACAGAGCTGGTGAGAGATGCTTGAAACTGGGTCGGCAGGCCTATGCGCAGTAACTGATATCGCGTGGCCAATCTGAAGTCACTATGGCATTTGGTCGTGCGAGACACCGATGCGATTTCTAAGTATTCGCCTGATTCTCTCTCTCATACTGGCCGTCACACTCGTTTCCTTTCTCTCGTCGTATTACCAGATGCAAAGGGAGAAACGTAACCTACGCCAGGACCTCGATCGCAGAACTGCCGTGCTTGCCGACAGTTTAGCTGGCAACGTCGAAGCACAGATTGAAAAGCGATCGACCAAGAAACTGCAAGGCGTCGTGGAGCGCTTTAGTAATCGAGAACGCCTGGCAGGAGTAGCCGTCTTCGGCACGAACCTTCAGCCGATTGCACAGTCTTCCGGGCTAGCTCAGCGTATGCAGAGCTTGCCACCGGCAATCTCCCGGGCCTTGGCCGAAAACCAGAGGCATAGCGAGTTTCTGCAACTTCCGAACGGGTCATCTCTCCACACGTACGTCATGCCACTGCACCGGGACGATGAACTCATCGGCGAGCTGCTCATCGTCCATGATGCCACTTACATTGACACCCAAATAAGGCGCCTCTGGCGAGACACGTTTCTAAGGGTACTCATTCAAGTCTTTTTAATCGTAGGCATTACTGTGCTGATTGTTCGCTGGAGCATTGCTGGGCCGATCGCACGAGCCGCGCAGTGGATGCGCGCTCTGCGAACTGGAAGTTCTTCCCCGGCATCTGGGGCCATTAGGGATCTGAAACTGCTTCACCCCTTGACTGAAGAAATGACTACGTTTGCCCAGAGCCTCACCGCGGCACGGTCGGCAGCAGAAAGAGAGGCGCAACTGCGCGAAGCGGGTGAGTCCTCCTGGACCGCGGACCGCTTGTCTGTACACGTTCGGAATAAGCTGGGCGCAAGTCGGCTTTTCGTTGTTTCCAACCGCGAGCCATACAGTCACGTGCAAGAGGGAAAGTCGTTCAGGGCCATTGTGCCAGCCAGCGGACTCGTGACCGCGCTGGAACCGGTTCTGTGTGCTTGCGACGGAACTTGGGTCGCCCATGGCAGCGGGGACGCCGACCGGGAAACCGTCGACCCGAATGACCGGCTCGCTGTACCACCCGATGAACCGAGGTACACGCTCCGGCGGGTATGGCTGACGAAAGAAGAGGAGAAGGGCTACTACTATGGCTTCGCCAACGAGGGCCTTTGGCCACTCTGCCACGTTGTTCACGCTCGCCCTAGCTTTCGATCGTCCGACTGGGAATGCTATGAAGACGTGAACCGGAAGTTCGCCAAAGCTCTGACCGATGAGATGTCGGGGACGGAAGCGCCTGTAGTACTCGTGCAGGACTATCACTTGGCGCTGCTTCCACGCCTTGTGAAGAAGCAGCGTCCAGATGCCCGGGTCGCCATCTTTTGGCATATACCCTGGCCCAGTTCGGAGAGCTTTGGAATATGTCCCTGGCAACCAGAATTGCTCGATGGGATGTTAGGGGCAGACTTGGTTGGATTTCACGTTCAGTCCCACTGCACTAATTTTTTGCAGACCGTCGATCGTACACTCGAATCCCGCATCGATTGGGAGCACTTTGCCGTGAACCGTGGCGGCCACCAAACGCGCGTTAAGCCGTTTCCAATCAGCGTGCGCGTTCCTGATCCGGCCGGCACCTCGGACGCGGATGGGGCCCGATATATTGACCGAGCTTCCCTCCTGCGGGAACTGGGAATCGAGGCGCTGTTCCTCGGTGTGGGTGTGGATCGCGTCGACTACACGAAAGGCATCATCGAACGTTTCCTCGCCATTGAGCGATTGCTCGAAAAGAACCCTGTTTATCAGGGAAAGTTCACTTTCGTACAGATAGGGGCCCCAAGCCGCACGCATATCAAGCGCTATCATGACTTCCTCGGAGAGGTGGAAGCTGAGTGCGATCGCATCAATTGGCGGTTCCAGAGTGGCAAATGGAAACCAATTGTCTTTTTGAAGCGGCATCATAGCCACGACGAGATCCTACGCTACTACAAGGCTGCTGATCTGTGCATGGTCACTTCGCTGCATGATGGCATGAACCTGGTTGCAAAGGAATTCGTTGCAGCACGCCACGACGAACAAGGAGTATTGCTTCTGAGCCGGTTCACCGGAGCAGCGCGCGAACTGATCGACGCTGTCATCGTGAACCCCTATGACATTCAACGCACGGCAGCTGCGATTCGCTTCGCATTGGAGATGGATCCCGAAGATCGCACTAACCGCATGCAGCGCATGAGAAAGTTGGTCACGGAGCAGAATATCTTTCGCTGGGCTGGAAGTCTGATCGGCGATCTCTGCAATGTTCGTCTGGATTTAGACGGTGAACTCAAACAGGAAAACCGAAACGCTGTGGCTTCATCACCTGTATGACTTCTGATCCTGTGATGACCTGGTCAAGATCTCTGCACGGATTGGCTATTGACAACGTCTCGTGATCTCTCCAGCACTAATCGGATTGCATTGTGCGAGTAACCACTCCCCGGACGTGAACATCAGGTCCGCAGCCTGAGTTTCGAGGAGCGATCCTATACATCCTTAAGCTGACCTTCGTTCATTCCGAAGTAGTGCCCAAGTTCATGAAGTACTGTCTGGCGCATCTCATGGCGGATCTCAGCTTCGCTCCGGCAAACTGCCTCGATGTTCTTTTGATACAGAACGATGCGGTCCGGACCGAGGGAGAAGTCAAACACACTCTTTTGTGTGGAGGGCACACCCTCGAAGACCCCGAGGAGCAGGCGGCGTGGCTGAGGGGTGTTGACGGGTTTTGGGGAATCACGTCGCCTCCGCTGCTTTGGTCGATCCTCGACTAGCACTGCAAGATCTGGATGCGATTGCGAAATTCAGGTGGGAGTGAATCCAACACTGCCGCTACCAGTTTGACGAAGCGGTCCCGCGTCACAATGTCCCTCTACCATCATCAATTCTAGGCCATCCGTTTCCTGGATGAGCCGCAGCCGGATTTTAGTTCCTCGCCAAGACAATCGTTCCACTTGTGGACCACGTCACGCACTGAAGTGATTCTGTGCACATCCTCGTCAGAGCCACTCGGGAGATGCTTGAAACTGGATTAATAGACCCATGCAGCCAACGGATGCCTCGCGTAGATGTTCTCATCACCGTCTGGGAGGGAAAAGATGTGCTGGTCGTTCCTTCCAAGGCTCTATTCCGGCGCGGAACGGGGTGGAGTCTTTTTGTCGTCGAGAACGGCCGGGCGCGGACGAGCGACGTGGAGATTGGGCATCGGAATCCGCTTCAGGCAGGGCTCTGAAAGGAGTGAAGGAAGGCGACTAGGTCATCCTGCATCCGGGCAACCAAGTGGCGGGGGGCAGTCGCGTAACTGAATGGAGTTCGTCCCATGAGAATAGTTTTGACGACTGCGCTTCTGATATGGACGGCGATGCACGTGTATATCTTCTGGAGGGCAAGTTCTATTTCAGTTATTTCCCAGTATGTCCCTCGCTATTCACTTCGTCTGCTAGGTGGCTTTCTGTGGGTTAGCTATATCCTTTCGCATTTTATCGCGCACTTTCATGTGGGCGTCGTATCGCGGCTGGGAAGGGATTGGCTTAAAGCGCGTCCCACAAATACAAGTCGAACAACCGGACATTGTCGTGTTGGCCGGAGACATCCTAGAAGGGGACCGATCGTTCGAGCGCGAATTGCTAGCTCCCCTGCGGACACTTCGGGCGCCCCTTGGAGTTTGGGCAGTGACGGGCAATCACGAGTTCGATGAAGAAGACGAAAGCAGCTCCAGCGTGCTCGAAGATAATGGCGTTCACGTCCTGCATGATCGCTGGGCCGAGGTGCGACCGGGACTCATCCTGGCCGGAATTGACGACCTCACGAGTCGGCGCCGGCGCAACCAAACCGGGAACTTCATCCAAAAGGCGCTCGAAAGCCGTCCTGCGAGCGCGGCTACCATATTTGTGTCGCACACCCCGTGGGACGTTGAAACAGTGACACGCTCGGGAGCGGGGCTGATGCTCTCGGGCCACACGCATGAAGGCCAGATTTGGCCTTTAAACTACTTGGTCCACTTTACGCACCCTTTTCTTTCGGGCAGATATGAAGTCAATGGAATGCCGATCATTGTCTGTCGTGGCACGGGTACATGGGGACCTCGCATGCGATTGTGGCGTAGAGGTGAAATCGCTCGGATCCGCTTGCGAAGCCCACAACCGATGAAACCCTAGCCAGAAAGTCCCCGGCCATCGCAGATGCACGTTCTACATCCGTGAACGCTTCATCGCACTTGCATTGTGCAAGAGCGAGATGCTGTCAATGTCGATTTCACCGGAGATAAGTGATACGCGTTCACCCACAGCATGGTGGGAGTTATGTAACCAGGGATGCTTCCCTTTGTGCGGTTTTGTTAATTGTGAGTTGGGATAGATGTCTTGATGAGCGCACTTCGTCACGCACAAAGTCGAACAAAACCGAAGCAACGGCAAGGATGAGGGGGCCAAGAATTACACCCTTCGGGCCGAAAGACCGGAGTCCGCCCAGCAATGCAAAAAACACAAAGAGAGTCGAAAGCTTTGCCCGTCCCCCAATCAGGTAGGGGCGAATCAGGTTGTCCACGGGGTGAACTATCAACAATCCCCATCCGAGAAGGATGACCGCTTTTACCCAATGTCCACTGAAGGCGAGCATCGCAATCGCAGGAGCCAATATAAATCCGGTGCCGACCACAGGAACAAGGGCGCACAGGCCTGTGATACCAGCCCAAAGAACTGGAGAGTTCAACCCAAGTATCCAAAAAGCCAAGGCAGTGAGTCCCCCCTGAAGGCATGCGATAAAAAGGGTTCCATAAACGATGGCTTCGAATGTGTCCTTTATGCGAGTAAGTATTTCTTTTGACTGCTCAACTTTCAGTGGGAGTAGTATATAGGCTCTCCGCACCATCGTTCGGCCGTCACGGAAAAAGAAAAAGAGCACAAACGCGCATATCAATACGTTGAGAACACCGGAAACAATTCCTCCGATCACTCCCGCGATAGAATTCATGGCTGCCGTCAGCAGACTATGTATCTGCCCAGCTAGCGTGTTACGCACGTCCGGAATCGAAACTGGGATGTATCGTTGAGCCACTTCAGCCCAGTGTGAAATCAAACCCAGAAGATAAACTCCAAGCCGTTCCCGTTCATCGCTGCCGAGGCGGGATGCATCATACATCTCATGCACTCCGGAGGTCAGAGTCCACGTAATGACTGCCAACAGAATGAAAAACAAACCCGCAACGCTGACAGTGGAGATTAGCGACGCAAGACTGCGACTCCCGATATGGCTCTGGATGTGGCGGTGAACGGGATAGGCGAGCACCGCGGCTACAGAAGCAAACATGATGGCGGTGGAAAATGGCCTGACCAGCAGATAACAGCCATATCCCACCGCCAGCAGCAGGACAACAACGAAGGGACGAAGCAAATGGCGGCTCTCCATGTTAGGTCCTACTCACCCCAAAATGAGCGTTCGCGAACAAATCTTCGCGCAAATTCCTGTGATCAGGGGGCCAGCTCCACGAAGAAGACTTGCATCCTGCATGAAACGAAGCTTTGTCAATATTGCCCCGATCAGAGTTCTCATTGGTGCGATGAATCTACCCTCCCACCCCATCCATATCATTCGTTCTCCACGCTCTGGAGCCGAACCAGCAAATCGCGGGCGCTCTGTGCTCCCTCACCGTCAGGATCATCGTGAAGATAGGTTTGGAGCTCCGTCTTGCACTGTCGATACCTTTTCAGCCCGGCCAGCGCATGCGCCTTCGCAAGATGGAGCAAGGCCCCGTGTTTCTTGCGCAGGGCGCCTTGGGTGATGGTAAGAGCGGGGTCGTACTCCTTTTTGCCGATGAGACTGCGCGCAATTTCGTACTGTACAAGCCAAGTGTTAAGGCCTTCCGAGAGCGCCCGCTCTGTCATCGCTTTCGCCTCATCGAAACGTGATTGTCTGTTGTAGACTCCCGCCAAAACGACGTACGCAAGCGGATAAGTAGGATCAATTTGAATTGCAGACTGAAGAGTCTCCTCTGCCGCTTTCGTCTGCTGCAGTGAGCCCTGAATTCCCCCGTACAGTGTCAAAGCTTCAGGAAAGGTTGGATAAATCTTCAAAGCTTGGTCCAACCTGTGTTGGGCTTCGGCAGGTTTTCGCTCTATCCAGGCCTTGAGGGCTTTCTCATAAAGTCGCTGTGCTTTCGTCGGTTCCCTCAGACGAACTACCGAGATGCGCGCCTCTGACGTCGCTATCGAGCGAGAATTTAAGCCGATTCCGGATCGTTGATTAGTATTGCCTAATGCAGATGCCCTGTGCTTTTCCAGGCGCGATTGAGCAGCCACGGCACTACCGAACAGCGTAGTAACGAAAAGAACGAAAACGATACCCTTGGACATCAACCGCTTCCTACGTGGAGGAGTGGAGCCAGTTTGTACGTCTCCTTGATAGCATCGATCCGATTGCCGACATGTGCGCGAAGTCACTAGTCTGTGTGATTGCTAAGGCCCGGCATGGTATCCCTGCGTCCGCGACCTCGTGACCTATACTCGTGACCTATAGAGGATAAGGAGCCGGTCACCAGCAAAAAAACACAGTAGAAAGGGCACTACGTTCGGGGGACAGAAGTTTCTCCAGGTCTGGGTGCGCACTTGCGCTGGGGCATTACCGGTGAGCACGTTCACTGACCTTGGTGATCGCTGTCGCTGAACATTCCTCCGGTCTACTGTTACATCGATAGGCGGCCAGCACCGGACTTACGTCCGACCGAGGGCGTATCGAGCTGACTTTGGCCGCAAAAATGCAAGCCAAGTTGCTTGGAGATGTGGTGGCGGTCAGCGTGTGAGACCGCCGGTTGTTCCTTTGGGAAAAAGGATGAGCAAACAATTTTTGCGTAGTGTTCTGCTTCTTGGCCTGCTCTGCGCGTCATCTTCTGCGCAGCTAGAAGAACGCCACTCAGAAGAGCCGTTCTTGAATAGTTGTGCCTACGCCGGACGAAAACTGCTGAGTGTTGCGCCGCGGGAACGAGATGGACAATATCTTAAAGAAGTGCCGATTTGGCAGTTGCCGGTGACTCAGGCCTTTTTTTTCACTACCGGTATGGCGATCGATGCCGATGGTGCGCCGAACGCTTACCACCCTGATGACACCGGGATTGATGAATTGGCGAACGCTGGTTGGCCAGGCCACTGGAACGGAATCATTACTGATCGAGACGGCATCCCGTTGCTTCAACAGGAGGCCGATCCTTTCCCCGGCTACTACATCTCCTGCACCTCCCTCGCAGACAACACCAAACAGCTCAGTGACCCAACTCGATATGTGGATGCAACGAAAATTCCCTATGTAGCGCTCCCAGAAGAGATCGCCGAAAGCGGAGGCGCTCGGTTAGGGGATTTCGCATTCGTATTCAATCTGCACAACGGGAAATCGTCGTTTGCGACCTACGCAGATATTGGGATTCTAGGTGAAGGCTCGGTCGCACTGGCCGAACGCTTAGGTATTTCGCCGAATGCGCGCCATGGGGGTGAGTCTGACGGAGTTCTGTACATGTTTTTTCCCGGTTCCGGAAACATGAAACCCCGGACTATCGGTGAGATCCAGAGCGAGGGCGAGAGGCTTCTGTCCGATTTGGGCGGAATCGAGACGATCTCTTACTGCTCAGAAGATAGGGTTGGTCCCACGGTCAGCGGCGGAGAATTTTAGCTGCGCTCCGACGGACGCGGGTTTTACTTACTGACAGAGCGGAAGAGAAGAAAATGTACCCGTGAGCAATTCGAAATGAAGGAGACGAAGTTTATGCAAACGAGTGTCGCGCAAGAACCGGCAACGGTCGAGCATGCTATTCGCGAAGTTTCCAAGATTCGCAACATCGTAAGTGATGCTATGGAAGAAGGTGTCCGCTCGGCGAGCCAAGTGATCAGGCATGGTGGCAATGCGGCCGAAGATGCGCTTGAAGAGGTCAAACATACAGTCAAGCAGAGGCCATTCCAGGCGATCGGACTCGCTTTTGCAGCCGGAGTTTTCGCAGGTGGCTTCTTAACCTGGATTGGATCACGTAGGCGCTGACGCCATGCCCAATGCTATTAGGCCGGGTTGGGAACTACGGTTTTCGGCGCTAGGTTTGAGTCCTCCGTAGATCCTCGCCGCAGAAACGTGCTTCCGGTCACTGCAATGAAAGGGCTATTGCACTAGAAAAGAAGCAGGCCGGGTGTCCCGAGAGATCAGCATTCGACCCCAGCGCAAACCGCGCAGGCTGGAGTGCGGCGACGCCCGGCATTCGAAGAATGCGGAAGTTCTTGCTTTAACATCTCCACTGCCTCCGCCGGAGTCAAATCGGCCGGGACCTCATGGAAGTCGCTGCGCTCCTCGTGTTGCTGTTGCCCGACGGTTTTGAAGAACAGCGCCTTGCCCGTGACCTGGATATCGAGCAGAGTCAATTCCCAGTGGCCCGCCGCCACTTCGTTTTGGCACACTTCAAACACTCCTCCACGGTGAAGCCTACCCAGAATGCCCCAGCCGAATACCACATCGCGCTCGAGTCGTCCGCGGAATTCCTTTAGGCGCTTAGCCCGACGGTCGACGATCATCGTGCCCTCCATAGCATGGAAGACTTGAGCATCACGATTTGGAGGCCGGAATCCAGGATTGGGGCGAAAGCTAAGCCCAACGTTTCCTCCCTCGTCCCAGTTGTGCTGGTACAGAAATCCGTCCGGTAACAGCGCGAGGAGCTTCTGCAATCTTTGCTTATCACGCTCCTGTTCCTGCTTTTGCCTCTTCATCTGGCTCGGGTTCCGAATCCTCAGTGATCACCTGAAAAGCGGCCATACATGATCAGTTCAAAACCGGCCATACTTTTGAAGGCCGTCCACGACATAG